>Ga0335070_10001728_pt1 | contig 25360 bp, 25 predicted proteins | sample Lox_Sample_13_FD_206722 | JGI IMG/M metagenome (GOLD analysis project Ga0335070, IMG submission 206722) | Soil microbial communities from Loxahatchee National Wildlife Refuge, Florida, United States - Lox_Sample_1.3 | ecosystem: Environmental > Terrestrial > Soil > Wetlands | place: USA...
GCCTCGCCACGTGTCATCCTCTTCTTCCTCGTTATCATAATCCCGCTCCTCTTGCTCTCCATCTACCCCACAGCCGGCCCTCCTTCAAAAAACTGGGGGATGGCAAGGCCTTTTTGCCTGCTCTCAGGATGTGGCTGGATAGAAGAAGGAATTTTGATTATGGTATAATTGAATCTTGCAGAACACCGGTTGTGCAATTGCATGGTGGGCGTAGTTCAATGGTTAGAGCACTGGACTGTGGCTCCAGGTGTTGGGGGTTCGAGTCCCCTCGCCCACCCCAACTGATTTTGCCACACAAAATCTGAGAGAACAGTTCTTAGTCATCGGTGAACAGGTTAGCTGTGGTAAGGAATTTGATCTTCACTGATCACTATTCACTTATTACTGATAGCTGTTTCTATCGCGCCTGTAGCTCAGTGGATAGAGCACCAGCCTCCGGAGCTGGGTGTCGGAGGTTCGACTCCTCTCAGGCGCGCCAAAAAGGTTTTGCTTAACAATATCTGAAGTGATCAGCGGTGCGTGACGAGTTTAGGTTGACGGGAAGATTGTTTTTTGGTTAACTAGTTACTGTTCGCTGATCACTTTTCACTCTCTTTAATGGGCCGTTAGCTCAGTTGGTAGAGCAGCTGACTCTTAATCAGCGGGTCGGAGGTTCGAATCCTCCACGGCTCACCAGTCTCTTTAAGGGTAACAAAAACCTATTTCTTTGAGTCTTCCACCTTTTTCTGGCGATACTGGACAAAGGCGTCACGCATGCCAACATAGGGATCGATGGCAGAGTCTTTGAAAGACTCATACTCTCCGATATGGAATGACGTATCGTTTACCTTCTCGCCCGCATAGATTCCTGCTGCCTCGCCAAAGGTCAGGTCACTCGTGCTTATATAGGAAAGCGGATACATAAACCGGTCAGCAGCCAGTCCCACGCCGTCGCGGACGGAGGAAGGTCCAAAGACGGGCAGCACGAGGTAGAAGCCGTGGCCTATTCCGTAATGGCCAAGAGTCTGGCCAAAGTCAGCCTCCTGCTTCTTAATGCCGAGGGCAGGCGCGGCAACATCGCCAAGGCCACCGATCCCGGCAATGGTATTGAAGATGAATCTGATGAACTCATTGCCTGCTGCCTTGAACCTGAGCTGGAGCAGATTATTCACAATCCTGCTCGGAGCCCAAAGGTTGTCAAATGCGTTGTTGAACACGACCCTGAAGGGTTCGGGCACGGTATGAGAATATACCTGGGTTACGGGCTTGAGAAGCCAGAAGTATAACTTATCATTCACATGGTACATCGCTTTGTTGAACGGAGCTATGGGGTCAGCGATCAGAGGGACCTCTTCTTCGCCCTCTTCCGGCGCTTCTTTTCCTGCATGGGTTGCTAACTCTCGTGCAGGTATCTCTTCACCCGCTATGGCCTGTGCCACGATGATGGCTGGCGTTTCACGTTGGCCATCAATATCGGACAGAGATAAAGGCTGGGGAAAGCCCATCAGCCCGGCATCGGAATGAACAACTCCCGGGGATGTATGAACTGCCGCGTCTGGTTCATCGAAGGCCTGTGCCCAGAGAATAACAGGATAGGTCACGAACATTACAGTCAGTACGAACCTACATATGTGTTTCATTGGGTCTTCTCCTTTTTTGAGGTTTTATCCATGTATCAGGCCTTGCCGACCTTTTTCCTGAGGGTTTCGAGCAGGTACTCAGGGGGGTTGTTCACGAGTATCTCCCTGAACTGACTCCGATAGTTATTAATGATGCTGATCCCTTCCACAATAACATCATACACCATCCAGGTACCGTCCTTCAGAATCACCCGGTAGTAGATGGGGGTCTCCTGGGTACTTCTGACGACCATGGTCTGTACCTCGGCCGTTTTTTCGGTCAGTGGAACCTCCTTGGTAAAGAGTATCTTTTCGTCGGTGTACAACAAAATCTTGTCTGCGTAAGTATTTTCGAGGAGTGACTTGTAAAGACTGGTGAACTCCTTCTGCTGCTCAGGGGTGAACTTGGACCAGTGCTGGGCTAGGGTCCTCTTTGAGAGCTCGGTGAAGTCAAACATCTTTTCGGCTATGGCGCAGATTTTGTCTTTCTTAAGCTTCTTGGACGATTCGGCCTTGAGAGATGGATCGCGCAGCACCTCCAACACCTTATCCACGTGTGTCTTTACGGTGTCGAGGGGCACACCTGCAAAGACAGGGAGCGGAATGATCACACAGAGAAAGAGTGCAATTCCTATGAGGGATTTCTTCATTGCGTCCTCCTGGAGACTCATTTGGTCTCTTTTTTATCTTCTTTCTTTACATCTCCGAATGCGTATTTGCTGATGAGGTCCTCGATATCCGTGGGCGAGGTGGTCTCGGTAATGGTCCCTCCCGGCTTCAGGATATCACCGCCGCCTCCGGGATCGATCTTGACAAGCTTGTCACCGATGAGACCGGCAGTCTTGATGGTTGCGGTTGCGTCGTCGTATACCTTGAAGCCTTTCCCGATCTTCAATTCTACCAATGCCACCTGCTTCTCCGGATCTATGGTCAGTCGGGTTACCCGTCCGACCTCGATGCCATAGATTTCGATGGGGCTGCCGACCCGTAATCCTGATACTGAACTAAAGCGGGCATAGAAGGTATTGTAATCATCTCCCCATAAAGAGACCCTCCCGAGCTTCACGGTCATATACGCCACGCAGAGGAGGCCGAAGACCACAAAAATGCCGACCACCGTTTCTGCAGAGTATTTTCTCATTATACGCTGACCTCCTTAACACACTGGTATCGTGCAATTACCTTCTGCGATGCCTCTGCTTTTTCTATAAGCTGATCGATGTCATCAGCCGAGGTTCCTTCGATGATTCCCGCGGTGACAAATAGTTCGAAGCACTCCCCGGCGCCGATTTTGGCTGTGGTGAGTCCCTGTATCTCGGGGAGGACCTTTTGCTCAAGCCCCTTAGCAAAATTATCCACTAATTGCATGGCTTCTTCAATGTCTATGTGGGGGAGCATGGTGAGGACTTCACCCCTCCTGTGGCGTGCCGAGAATCCTCCCACTGGGCCGAAATATTCGTTCACATACTCCCCGAGCTTCTTGATGGCCTCAATGGCAGCCTGGGGGCCGAGCGCATTTACGAGGAGGTCAAAATGGACACTGAAAAGAACGGCCGTGAGAGAGGTATCGACACGTCCCCTGCCCAAAGTAATGGCATATCTTGCCTTGAACATCTCCTTTGAAAGAAGGCCGGTGAGTTCGTCCTGGACCCCCTCGAGGCTCTTGAGAAATTCATCGATTATGGGATGATTAAGTCGTGTGGATTCCTCATAGGTCCCCTGAAAGACGATCTTTCCTTCCCACAGGATGAGGATCCGGTCAGAGACAAAAAAGACATCAGGGATGTCGTGACTGATAAGGATTGCGGTGAAGCCGAACATCTTCCTGTAATGGGCGATCATGCTCAGGATCATGTTTTTCCTGATCGGGTCCAGACCTGTGGTCGGCTCATCAAAGAGCACGATGGTCGGGTCTGTTACGAGGGCCCGGGACAGGGCAACCCGTTTCTGCATTCCGCCGGAGAGCTCTGAAGGGAATTTGGTAACCGCTTCGGATAATTCCATCTGTTCGATCCTGGTCGTCACTTTCTGCTCAATGTCTTTCTTGCCTAAATCCGTTGTCTGCCTGAGGGGAAGAGCAATATTATCAAAAACCGTCATGGAGTCGAAAAGGGCATTGTTCTGAAACATATAACTGATCTTGCTCCTGTACGAGTCCCGTTCGCTTTTCTTCATGGCATGAATGGATTTCCCCCTGAACAGGATGATGCCTTCATCAGGGGTGAGCAGCCCGATGATATGCTTCAGGAGGACGCTCTTCCCCGTACCGCTTTTGCCAATGATGGTCGAGATCTGATTCTCGTAAATCATGAGATTCATCCTGTCAAGAACGGTCTTTCCGTTAAAGCGTTTCGTGACTTCCCTGAACTCTATCAGCGGCGTATCCATAACAACCCTCACATGAGAAATGAGGTCACGACATAGTCTGAGATGAGGATCATGACACAGGAGAATACCACTCCCGAGGTGGTCGAGAGGCTCACACTCTTTGCGCCGTAACTGTCGGTACGGAGATGAGTGAAGTATCCCTGATAGCAGCAGATCGTCGACACGAGCACTGCGAAGACCAAGGATTTAATGAACCCGCCCCTGATGTCCACCAGCTCCACGTAGGAATGGATGCGATAAAAGTAGGCGCCCTTATCCACATCGAGGAGGACCACGCCGGTGAGATATCCTCCGAGGATGCCGATGAGATCAAAAAAGGCTGTGAGCAAAGGGAAGCTGATAATGGAGGCGGCGATACGCGGACTGATGAGATAGCGAAGTGGGTCGATGCGCATGGTGTAGAGGGCATCTATCTGCTCGGAGATACGGAGGATTCCCAGTTCAGCGGTCATTGCAGAGCCTGCCCGTGCAGTGATCATGATGGCAGTCAGGACAGGGCCAAGCTCTCTGATGAGAGACAGGGCCACGACCGAACCAAGGACTCCTGTAGAGCCGAATTTTATCAGGGTATAATAGAGCTGAAGACCGAGGACCATGCCGGTGAAGAGACCAATGAGCATCACGATAGTGGATGACCTGGCGCCAATATAAAAGACCTGCTGAATAATCTCACGGATTTGCTTGGGCCTGAAGATCTTCAGGAAGGAGAGGGCAAAGAAAATTACCACGGCGCCGAGATTATTGATGATACGCAGGCTCCTGCCGCCAAGGAAATGAAGAAGCCCGAAGGAGCTGCCCTTCATAATCGATTCCATTACGATACCCCGTGTCCCGTTCTGTTTTTTTCAGAGGAACCCTGATACCCACAATGTGCGACAAGCCGGCTACGCGACCATCGTGCTCTTGAACACAACAATGATTACGCCGGGCTTAACCCCTCAACCCTTTTGTAACCACCGTTATATTCTAACAGACAAAGGGAAACAGTACAAGCGGACGGATTTGCCGTATTCTTCACAAACCTCTTTGCTTTGGCATGCAGGCGGCGCAAGGGGATAAGTGAATTACGTGAAGAACGGGGGATGAGGGAGTACCAGCGAGAAAGACGTTCAGGGCAGGACGCCATATCAGGGTTTTCCTTGTGCGAGGCCCTCGATCTTGGTTTTCAGCAATGCAATCAGACCGTCAAAGCCCTTTTCCTTTATCACGTTCGTAAACTGTGATCGTGTCAACGCGAGCTGGCTCACGCCCGAGATCTGGATATCCACGATACGCCAATTGCCACCAAATTTGCGCAACTTATAGTGAAACGCCACCTCTTCTTTATCAGGCTGGATAATCTTACTGATCACCGTAACCGTTCCCTGGTCGGATGGCGACTCAGAAACCACCTCAAAGCGTTCCCCTGAATACCCGTCAAAACGACTTGCATAGGTAGCGATAGACCACTCGGTATAGGTTTTTACCAGCGCGCTTTGCTCCGTTTTCTTTATTGTCTTCCCGTACCGGCCCAATGATTGCCCCGCCATATAAGAAAGGGCAAAAGAATTCCTGATTACAGGGTCCAGCAGCTTGAAACGGCCTGAATAGCCAAGCTCATCCGCCCTCTTCATGGACTCAAGGAGGGCCGCATTGAATGTCTTGATCACTTCTGCCGGACCCGCTGAGGCCGCTTTTCCCGGGAGGGGAAAAAGTACTGTATACAGGAAGATACCTGATACGATTAGCCAATGCGCCATGCGCATACTTTTCTCTTGTTTTGCCACGTTCATCTTTTCTGCTCCATTCTGTATTAGTGGTATAAAGACGCCGCGAATTTTCTACACACCAGAAACTTCTTCTTTTTTGGCATAATATAATAACTTAATACGTATGATTATGAGAACAGGTTTTTTTGATTTAAGGCAAAAAGGATGATGGGACGAGCTAAGGATTATCCGGCACGGCTGCTCGTATGGTGGGTTACCTCTGTGCAGCGCCATGCATCCCTTGTAATGGTGATCACGCTTCTGATCACCGGTGGGATATTCTCTTATTCCCTCACTCATTTTAACATCAATGTCGATACCACCAGCATGCTTTCCGAAAAACTCCATTTTCGAAAGCTCGAAAAGGATTTTTCCGGGGTCTTTCCGAAGCTGAGAGATACCATTGTGATCGTGCTCGATGCCGATACCGAGGAACGCGCCCGGTCAGCGCGCACGCAGTTAGCCGAACGTCTAAGAAAAGAAACGGGTCTTTTCAAATCAGTCTATGAACCGGGAGGGGGAAGTTTTTTTGAAAAAAACGGTCTTCTCTACCTGAGTGTAAAGGAATTGGACGATTTTGCTGATACCCTGGCCAGTGCCCAGCCCTTCCTCGCACTTCTTTCCCAAGATTTGAGCGTGCAGGGTCTCTTTTCCATGCTCACTATGGCGTTGGGCCATGGGGAGGAGATCAGCCTCAAGGACCTCAGGATCAAGCTTCTTTTTGACGGGATGAGTGAAGCCTTCGAGAGCGTGACCAACAACCGCAAGTACCATCTCTCCTGGCAAGGGATGATGTTCGGCAAGGAGCTGCCAAAGCAGCGCCATCAATTTATTATCCTGCAGCCCTATCTCGATTTCACCAAGCTGTCTTCAGGTGAAGCGCCGCTTGAAACAGTGCGGCGTGTGCTCAAGGAACTCGGATTTCATGGAGAACACGGGGTGACTGCACGCATCACCGGTGATGTGGCCCTGTCCCATGAGAACTTGACCGAGGTAAGAAATAGCGTAGGGGTTGCCACGCTGGTCTCTCTGTTTCTTGTAGGCTGCTCATTGTATATAGGTCTCGGGAGGTCAGGGCGATTGGTGTTCGCGAGCCTCACAACGTTGATAATCGGGCTCATCTGGACTACAGGATTTGCGGTGGCATTTATCGGAAGCCTCAACCTGATTTCCATCACCTTTGCGGTGCTCTTTATAGGCCTTGGTATCGATTACAGCATTCAGTTCTGCCTGCGTTACAGGGAATTGGTGGTATCCGGCTTTGACCATGGGGAGTGTATCGGCATGACAGCAAAAGGGGTGGGCAGAAGCCTGCTGGTGAGTTGCATCGCCATCGCCATAGGTTTTTTTTCCTTTGTACCCACTGCCTATGCCGGGGTCGCTGAGCTGGGTCTCATATCAGGCATGGGTATGTTCATCAGTTTCTTTGCAAACCTTACGATACTTCCCGCGCTCCTGACCTTACTCCCCCTTCAACGCAGGGATATGCCAAAATCCTCGTTAGGGGGTATGATCCTCACACTCCCTTATAAATACCCTAAGGCTATTCGGAGCGTGGCCATCATACTGGGATTAGGGGCTCTGTTTCTCCTTCCCAAGGTATATTTTGATTACAATCCATTGAATCTGTATGACAAGAAGTCAGAAGCGATCGCCACGGTGAAAGATCTTTTCAAGGACCCTAATTCTTCACCATGGACGATTTCGATACTCGTCAAGGATGCGGGAGAGGCAAAGGCTCTTGCAGAGAAACTGGGAAACCTGAAAGAGGTGAAGATGGCAATAACCCTCTCCGATTTCGTACCCGAAGCTCAGCCCGAAAAGCTGAGGATTCTTTCTGATATACGTCTCATGATGCCCCCCACACTTAAGAACCTTCAGGTGAAACACCCCAGCTACGAGCAGAAGCTCACCTCACTGAACAAACTTGAGGGGGCGCTTAAGAAATCACTCGGCTCATTGTCATATGAGGATGCCAGCTCTGCCCGGCGTCTGTATGAGGATATCGGGCGTTTTCAAACCATGCTTAAGAATTCAGAAAATGGGCAAAAGGTCTTTGCAGCACTGGAAGAAAGTCTGTTGTCCAGCCTCCCTTCGCTCCTTGAGCGACTGGAGAACTTACTCCAGGCAAGCGCTGTTGATATGCGCTCCTTGCCCCAGGATCTGGTAACTCAGTATGTGTCTGCGGACGGGCGGTATCGTGTCCAGGTTTTTCCCCGCGAGAACATTTTGGACAGAAATGCTCTTGAGCGGTTTATTCATTCGGTGCGTACTCTCGCACCTGATGCAACTGACACCCCTGTGACCGTCTATGAATCAGGGAGGGCGGTAGTCTCATCCTTCCGGCAAGCAGCTCTTTCGGCCCTCGTTGTGATTACCCTTTACCTGCTCATTGAACTGAGAAGCATCTCCTTCACGATCACGATTCTCGTTCCTTTACTGCTCGCAATGCTTCTGACCGCCGTGTCCTCGGCCCTGCTTGACATTCCCCTCAATTTCGCCAATGTCATCATTGTGCCGCTTTTGTTGGGAGTGGGTGTCCATAGCGGCCTCATTTTTGTACTCCGTTATCGCACAGAGCCTCCTCCAGATGGGAACATGTTGAAGACCAGTACGGCCCGGGCAGTGCTGTTCAGCACGCTCACGACCATTGTCAGCACCAGCAGCCTTTCCTTCTCCGCTCACAGGGGAATCGCGAGCATGGGGATGCTCCTCGTACTCTGCCTGAGCTTTATGTTAGTCTCCACCCTTATTCTTTTACCAGCCTTGCTGGAGCTCCTGGGGAGACGTAATCACACAAAAGGCAATTAAGGGTAAGGAGATTCTATCCCCGTATTTTTTGAGGATATTTATGGGCCAGGGGTGCGCCAGAGCCTTGATGATCACCATTCATAAGGTTTTCAAAAAAGGACAGATGTGGTAAAATTTCAATGAAAAGGAATAAAGGTCTCGGCTGATTTTCTCCGTGATTCGTAATCCCCCTGTTCAGACCAATAGGGAGCAGGAGTTTGATATGCCAGGGCAACGTTTTTTGAGTGTCTTTGGCCTTTAGGTAACAGCTTTTCCTATTACAGAGTGAGAGGAAGGACAAAACAACATCCTATGTTCAGAAACATGAGGAACGGGTATTCCGGGCAATCCTCCAGAGCCAAACCCGCGGTCTTGTTGAGACATCCAGAAGAAAACGTTCTGTCCGTTGCAGAGCCGGTTATGTTACTGGACAGGGTAACCGAAGCGATAGGGAAGGTGCATTCGTATTACATGACTCAGCAGCACGAGGATGGCTACTGGTGGTATGAACTCGAGTCCAATGTAACAATGACCTCAGAATACCTGATGCTTCTCCATTTTCTGGGTCTTCGGGATGAAGAAAGGGATCGAAAGATTGTAAACCATATACTGAAACACCAGAGGGCTGACGGAACGTGGTCTCTCTATTGGGAAGGGAAAGGGGACCTCAGTACATCCATTGAAGCGTATTTTGCCCTCAGAATAGCAGGGCTTTCTCCAGATGACGAGCCTTTGAAAAAGGCGAGGGCATTCATTCTGAATGAGGGAGGCGTGGAGGCCTCAAGGGTTTTTACAAAGATATTCCTTGCCCTTTTCGGCGAATTCGACTGGAAGGCGGTTCCCTCAATTCCTGTACAGATGAACCTTTTCCCCCCCTGGTTTCCTATCAACATCTATAATTTTTCGAGTTGGGCGAGGACAACGGTCGTACCACTCTCGGTGATTGCGGAGTATAAGCCTGTCAGGCCATTGAATGATTTTGCGGGGATCAAGGAGCTCTATAAGGAGCCCCATAAAATGCCTCCCCTCACGCCAAAGAAGTTGCCACCTTTTTCATGGAAGAGATTTTTCCTCATACAGGATAAGCTCCTGAAGACTGCGGAAGCTCTTCCGATAAGGCCCATGAGGGAGAAAGCGCTCAAGAGGGCTGAACAGTGGATACTGGAACATCAGGAACCATGCGGTGATTGGGGAGGAATACAGCCCCCCATGATCAATTCGATTATCGCCCTCATGGCCATGGGGTATGAAGTCTCGTCGGAGCCGGTACAAAAAGGACTTGAAGCCTTGAAAAGGTTTTGCATCGAGAATGAGCATGAACTAAGCCTTCAGGCATGCATCTCTCCAGTTTGGGATACTGCCCTCACAGGTTTGGCATTGCTCTACTCAGGAAAGGAAAGAAGCCATCCTTCTCTTATAAGGGCATGCAGGTGGCTCGCCTCCAAGCAAATTTTCACAAAGGGGGACTGGAGTATGAAGAGGCCCTCCCTCAACCCCGGTGGGTGGGCATTCGAGTTCGAAAATAGCTGGTACCCTGATGTGGATGATACTGCCGTTGTGTTACTTCTTCTCAACAGATACACAGATCGAGATTTTGTTAAAGAGGAAAATATGGAGAGTGGTCTCCAGTGGATACTGGGAATGCAGGGAAAAGATGGGGGATGGGGGGCCTTTGATGTGGACAATGACATGAAGCTGCTGAACCAGCTCCCCTTTGGAGACCTGGAAGCGATGATAGATCCAAGCACGCCGGATCTCACGGGAAGGGTTCTGGAACTCCTTGGCCTGTTGGGATATGAGTATACGAATGACACAGTGCAAAGGGCCATTGCGTTCTTAAAACGGACGCAGGAAAAGGATGGCTCATGGTGGGGCAGATGGGGAGTGAATTACCTCTACGGGACCTGGTCAGTGCTGATGGGGCTTTGTGCCATAAAGGAAGACATGTCCAGTCCCTATGTAAGAAGGGCTGTCATGTGCTTGAAGAACAACCAGAATTCTGATGGCGGATGGGGGGAAAGATGCGAATCCTATGAGGACCGGACGTGCGGATGTCGCGGGAAGAGTACTCCTTCTCAAACGGCATGGGCAATCTTGGCACTGATTGCTGCAGGTGAGGATGGCTGTGAAGAGGTGAAAAAAGGGATAGTATACCTCCTGGAACGTCAAAAACCTGAGGGGACATGGGATGAAAGCGAATTTACGGGTACTGGATTTCCCAGGCACTTCTATCTGAGATACCATAATTACAGGAACTGCTTTCCCCTCATGGCCCTTGGTCAGTTCTGTGCAAGGCTGCAAAAAAGCGGAAGCCAGCCATAAAAGTCCGGGTGACATGGCAAAGGATTTCATTGACTAGTCAAAGGCGGTGCATGCACTGAACGTACCCTATAGTTTCATGGATGGCGCGATGAAAAGGGCTGCACGCCTTTTTTGAGAAAGTCAGGAGATAAAGGAGTAGTGTGATACGGGAAAAATGGTTGAGAAAAAATAATATATAGGGGATTACAAAACGATAATCCATGCGCTTTCCGATTAGTCTCTATTCATCGTTGGCCATTGCTGCCTTCAGGCACTTAATAAAAGGGAAAAAGAGGTTTCCCCTTGTCCTGATGCTTGAGCCCACGCACCGTTGCAATCTCGCGTGTGCTGGATGCGACAGGATACGGCTCCAAAGCAAGGAGCAGTCCCAGGACCTCTCCCTTGAGACATGCATACGCGCTGTGGTTGAATCAGGGGCGCCCGTAGTGACCGTTACAGGAGGAGAACCTCTTTTATATCCTGACCTCAAGCCCCTTGTGGCAGAACTCCTCAGGATGAAGCGATATGTCTATCTCTGCACGAATGGTCTGCTCACTGATTCCTTTGTTGATGAGGCTTACCCTCACCCAAGGCTTACCCTGAATTTTCACCTTGACGGTTTGGAAGAGACCCACGACCAGATCACTTGCAGGCCCGGGACGTTTAAGAAGACTATCGAGACAATCAAGAGGGCAAAAGAGAAGGGGTTCCGGGTAAGTACGAACACTTCTGTATACAAGACCACGGATACAGGAGAGCTGGAGCGGCTTTTTGAGCTCCTGAAGAGCATCCATGTGGACGGAATTTTAATCTCTCCCGCCTTCAGCTACGAGAGCGTGGAAGGGAGTATATTCCTCAGCAGGGATGAGATACGGGAGAAGTTCGGAAAGATTGCATCGTTCTTTAACCGTTTTCCCTTCATCAGCTCGCCCCTCTACGTGGATTTCCTTAAAGGGAGGAGGGAAATGCGCTGTGTGCCCTGGGGAAACCCCACGCGTAATCCCCTCGGCTGGAAGTCCCCCTGCTATCTCATCACTGACCGCTACTATGATACCTTTGATGAGCTGATGGAAAAAACGCCCTGGGAAAAGTACGGCACAGGGAATGACCCGCGATGCAGGAACTGCATGGTGCATAGCGGCTATGAGGCGTCAGTAATGAAGACCGCCTTTTTGCATCCCGGGGACCTGATCAGGCTGCTCCTTTGGAACCTGAAAAAATCCTAATGGAGTTTTTTCCTCTTCTTTTCCATACGGTGGTATTGAGACCTTATGTCTTCGTGTTTCTTGGGATATACCTTTTTGGCTGTTCAATGCATCTTGGGCTAAAGAGGGCCCTGCTGTTTTTTGTGGCAGGGTATCTTATCGCATGGGTGTCTGAATACTCCTCTATCCACAATGGTATCCCCTACGGGTACTATTATTACATTGAGCACACCAAGGGGCTTGAACTCTGGGTTTTGGGTGTGCCCTTTATGGATTCTCTGAGTTACATATTCCTCGCGTATGCGGGATATTCCATGGCTCTTATGGTTATTGCTCCTGTCCTGTATTCGGGGAGAAGGATATATCTCCTCGAGACAAAGAAGGTCAGGAACTCTCTTTATGCGCGGTTCCTGGGTACACTCTTCTTCGTCTATCTCGATATCATTATCGATCCTGTTGCGCTGCAGGGCCATAAATGGTTCCTCGGGCAGGTATACGGATATCCGGAGAAAGGGGTCTATTTCGGTGTTCCCATTTCCAATTTCATCGGATGGTTTCTGGTGGGGTTCCTGATGATCTATGTGTTACAAAAAATTGATCGCTTCCTCGATACGTGCACCGATTATGCGGGATATAAGCTTCCCTGGCGCTATCTGATAGGCCCGGGTCTCTACTTCGGGATACTCATCTTTAATCTCTCGGTCACTTTTGCAATCGAAGAGTATCACATGGGGTGGGTGGGAGTATTCATCGTCCTCCTTCCCATAGTGCTTGGGTACCATATTCTCACCGCTAAACGTTCTTCCGAAGAAATTCGCAAAGCCATAGAGCTTCACCTGCAGGATTTTCCGCTGTCGGCAGTGCCGAAAATGTCGTGATCACCATTACAGTACCTCGATAAGAGCTCTCACCGCGCGCCAGAGGTTCTTTGACGCGATGGCGGAATTCCTTCCGAGGTCGATCGCGCGGGGGATGAGAGACGGATTCCCGATAAGCACTTTCAGTGAGCGGGAAAGCCTGTAATTCCCCGACTTATCCGCTACACAGAGCAGTTCAGGCGGGATCTCTTCGTGAGATCTGTCTGTGATGGAACGGATTGCGACAAACGGCAGTCCCCTTGTGATTGTGGCCTTTGCAAGGGGGAACGTTTCCATATCACAAACAGGAAAGAGGAGTGATTTTGATAAGGCACGTTTGATTTCGGGTTTCTTCATCCATCGTTCAAGGGTAACGATGCTTCCTTCCTGTATCGTGACTTTTTGAGAAAGTCTATCGTAGAGATGGTCCCTGTCAGGGAGATCCAGGGCGTCCCTGACCCTGTCATTCACAAGAAGAACCCTGGATGCCCATATGAGCTCTCCTATTGCGGCGTCAGCGTAAAGTGCTCCGCCAAACCCTGAGGAGAGAATAATGGTGGGAGAATGCTCTTTGATAACGTAGTCCAGTGCGGCCTCCGCATTAGGGGTGCCCATGCCAGTCAGCACCACAATCACCTCCCCGGAGGCATAGGGAGCAAGAAAAAGGGTAAAGGGGAGCGTTTTGGATATTCGTGCAGCTCTGAGGTTCTTGACGAGGGGTCTTATCTCGTGGGGAAAGGCTGAAAAAATTGCCAACCCCATCAACCCCTCCTCACGTGCACAGACAGATGCAATTCAAGACGCTTATATACCATGAATAAAATGTTTAAAGAAACGTTCTTGGGCAAGAGACTCTCGCAGACGTCTCTTCCTGATTGTGGAGTGCGTTGTCGTTTTTCTCCTTACCCCCATGGTCCAGTATACACCAATACCCCGGAAAACAGCCTCTCATTAATCCCGGTCGTGCGGAGGCTGAAAAGAGAGAAGGAGGTCCGTTACCCCGACCTCCCTCTGTACTGATATGAAAAACACCTACATGAGGCGTGTTCCTGAGGAACTCAGTACTTTATCAATCTATCTTCTTGAATGATTGTTTCTTTGCCTTACACACAGGACATTCATCAGGGGCCTCCCCTTCCACAGTATAACCGCAGACCTGACATACATACATGTCGGCATCAGGGGATTTTCCAAGGTTTTCGAGGGCCTTCTTGTAAAGGGCTGCATGTATTTTCTCTACATCGTTAGCATAATTAAAACTCCTGAGTGCGCCTTTATTTCCCTCTGACTCTGCATCCTTTATCATCTGGGGATACATCTTCTGGAATTCGTACGATTCCCCATTAATTGCCTCTTGAAGGTTCTCTTTTGTGCTCTTGATGCCCCCAAGCTCTTTAAGATGGTTATGCGCGTGAACAGTTTCTGCCTCTGCCGCTGCCCTGAAGAGCCTTGCCACCTGCGTAAAGCCCTCTGCTTCTGCTTTTTTTGCAAAGGCGAGGTATTTCCTGTTTGCCTGGGATTCTCCTGCGAATGCGTCCTTAAGGTTCTGCTCTGTCTTTGACATAGTGTTCTGCCTCCTTCTTTCTTGTTCTATAGATGAGTTTTAGGTGAAAGGGAAACTATCCCCTTTTATCCTTCCAGTATGCCGTGCTCTTCCCACATGAACCAGTCTCCCGTATCCCTAAGAAAGGAATAGGTATTCCATAAGATAGATGAATGCTCCCCTTCTTCCTCTGCAAGCCTTGCAAGGAGTTCCTTTTCCTTTTTGTCCGTTGCGTCTTGGGCCGCTTTTTTATAGAATTCGTATCCCGCACTCTCGAAGTCGAGAGCAATATTCACCGCGGAAAGTTCGTCCTGGGATGCCTTCACCCGGGCCATCATCTGGTCTTTCAGTTCGGAGAATACAGTCTTAATCCCATCAGACGGGTTGACTTTAGCTGTGGTGAGATTGAGTCCCTTCAGAATATCCTCCAGCATCTGGAGATGCCGAACTTCATCCTTGATGAATCCCTCGAACATCTTCTTCCCAAAAGGATGAGAGGTTTTTCTTGCAGCCTCCTCATAAAACTTCATGGCGTCAGTTTCCATTTTGATTGCGGTTTCTATTGTCTTACTCACCATAATGTCCTCCGTAGTACACATCTCGAAAACTCGGGGAAAACTATTCCTCTGGACCAAGCGCATGGTACTATTAAGCGTTCTACAGCTCTTCTGGTTTTGCTTTTCTCCAGCCTTCTTGCTGCAGTCTTTTCACTCGTTCATTTGCCCAGGACTTCATTTCGTTCAGGTAACGGAGGGGATCTGTTTTTGCAAGGACCGCGATACACTCACGTTCCTTAACGCTCTCTATATGGTCACCGGGATAGAGGCCATTCCATGTACAATAGCCCTCATCAAATATAGAGTCCGGGGTAATTGTCCCTGTGCGGATCTTCTGTCCCATGAAGTTCACCACATCCATATCATATTCAATGACCCACCCATTATCCACAACCATGGAGCCAGGATTGAGCTGTATATCTGAAGAACAGCGAGGACAGTAGAGGTTTCTTATCACCTGCTCTGACAGGATGTTGTCCTTAAAGTGAAAACTCGCCGCCTTGTCTCCGCACTTACATCTCATTTCGTATGCCATGCACATAGTTCTTCCTCCTTAATCCAACATCGGTGAAAATCTTGCTTTTTTTGCACCGCAGAGGGGGCATGTCCAGTCCTCGGGGAGTTCTTCAAAGGGTACGCCTGGGGGAATCTTTCCTTTTCTGTCACCCTTTGCAGGGTTATAGATATATCCGCACTGCTGGCACACATACTCTCTTGATTCTGTTTTTACCTCTGACATTGTCTTTCTCCTGTGCAGTTGCTCTCATGAGGAATCAAAGATTCCTTCGTATCAAAAAACCAACTAATGGTCCCCTCCCCGAAAGGTCTGGGAATTCTTTTCGCTGCGTGTTTCCCTGCACTGTTCGCAAAGACCATGAAATTCTATGTGGTTGCCCATTATTTCAAAGCCATGCCTCTGCCCCAGAGGTATCGTGAGCTCAAACTCATTGTGGATATCCACCACCTTCTTACACCGAATACACATTAAGTGATGGTGGGGTTCTGAATCAGGATCAAACCGTTTCTTGCGGGGGTCAATAGTTATTTCAAGCAGCATGCCACGCCTTTTCAATGCGTTGAGGGTGTTATACACCGTAGCAAATGACATTGTGGGAAACTTCTCTGAAACCGCTCTGTAAATTTCATCTGCGCATGGATGCCCCTTGTTGTCGTTAAGGTAATCGAGTATCGCGATTCTTTGTGGCGTGAGCTTAAATCCTATTTGTTTGTAAGTTTCCATATATAACAATTCTAAACTAATAATAATTATTTGTCAAGAAATAGTTCAATTTAAATATCTTTCAGAAAACTCGCCATGAGAATAAGGATAATTACTATTATACTTAATGTTACGAAGAGCAAAAGAGGTTATTTTCTTGGGGAGTGAAGGAGCATCCCAATATACTTATTTATGGGGTTGGACCTCTTGATGAATGGGACTGCAGGCTTCCTTCTTGTACCGAGTTTTCTTATCTCCCATGTGAGGTCATTGTTCTCCCCGTCAATTTGGATTCCCCTATTGAAAGCTTCTATGGCCTCATCTTTTCTACCCGCAGCAAGATATGCCCTGCCGAGATTGAGGTAAAACACGGGGTAGAAAAACTCCTGTCCAAAGGGCACCCTCTTCTTCAGATTCTCCAGTGCCATATGACAAGTTTCTATTCCATGTGTGTAATTCTTGTTTGCAACTGACTCGAGACAGCCGTAATAAGAGAGGATGAAGGGGTCGTCAGGATAATGCTCAAGGGCTTCATTCAAAACCCGGAGAGCGGCTCGTTTATTCTTGGTCCTGAGGAAATTCTTTACCTCACCCAGATAGTCTGAAGTTGTTTTTGTCTTTACAGACCTTTCCGCTTTGAGTGTGGCTATGGCTGACTGGTGCTGCTCCAGCATACACTCCCGCACTTCACTTGGCATATCCGAGGAATTCATCATATCACTGCAGTCGGTTTTTCTCGTGAAGACTACCTGTCCCTTGAGATATACACGGGTGGTGATATGCGGTTTCTGAGCACCACCCCATTCGGTCTGTACAAGGTATTTTTCCTGCCCCAGGATTACCTCTGAATCAAACTCTGTGCCGCGCTTTGAGGTTATCTTGATTGAATTTTTCTTCATGCCCCACCCTTATTATACTACATCCTAATTATACTACATCCTACATCCAGCGGGTTTCCCCGGGGAATTCGCTCAACTTATACTAAAATCCAGGACAAAGAACCATGTCTTAATGAGGGGTGATATTATGCAGGGAGATGAGGGCAGCTCTTCTTGCTTCTCGGAATCCCTTCTGAAAAAGCATTCGCATGCTTTTTGGGGAAGCAAGCCCTTTGAGCAATGCAGCTCTTTTTCTCTTATCCGGGATATCTTGCATGGCTTTGGTACGGATGGTGTTCAGAAGCCTCAGATATTTCGATAACTCGGTGCTGTAGAGCTCTTTAAGGCTTTTCCGTATCGTTCTTGCCATTGCTGGGCTCACACCACCTGTGGAAATTGCGATGGTTAAAAGACCGCGACGCAGGACCGAAGGAACGATAAAATTGCACAGGTGAGGATTATCCACAACGTTCAGAAGGGCATTGTGAATTGCTGCATCCGCAACCACCTTCAAGTTTATCTCCCTTGAATCTGTGGCAGCGATGGCCATGAATGCAGACTGCATGTCTCCTCTTCTATAGAGGCGACCTATGTGCCTTATCAGGCGTCTTTTTTTTAAGGCTTCAAGTCCCTTAGTGAGTTTAGGGCTTATTACCACTACCTGTGCACCCGCCCTGATAAGGGGTGAGCACTTCCTTTCCGCGACCCTTCCTCCCCCTATGACCACACATCTTTTTCCGGTGATGTCCAGGAATGCCGGATAGTAGTTCTTACTTGGTGAGGGAGATGAGCTCTTTTTGCGCTTGTTTGGCGAGTTTGTCATCCGGGTATTTTGCAATGAGGCGGTTCAGGTATTCTGCTGTCTTATCCTTGTCCCCAAGCTTTTTGTAGCTCAGCGCCAACTGGTAGAGAACCAGTGGTTCCTTTTTGTAATCAGGAAACTTTGTGAGAACCTGCTTAAACCTTCCCAGCGCGGACTGATAAGAGCCCTTATTAAAGTAAAATTCGGCCACAGTAAATTCATAATCCGCCATGGTAGTTTTACATTTATCGATTCGGAGTTCAATCACTTCCCGGTAAGGGTTTCTGGGATACATCCGTTTGAGCTTTTCAAACTGCTCCAGGGCCTTCAACGCTGCACCGTATCCCCTCTCAGGGCTTTCTATCTGAACAAAATAGGCCATGGCGAGCTGGTACTGGGCATAGGATGCATCCTTATGGTCTGGATACATTTCAAGAAATTTCTTGTACTCCTCGACCGCGAGATCATACTCTTCCTCTTTTACATAAGAGTCTGCGATTTTCAGCTGAGCAAGGGGAGCATATTTCTTGGTGAGATCCCTGTTCTTTACCTCGAGAAGTATTCTTCTCGCATCTTCATATTCCTTATTATCTATGAGGTCGCTCGCCCGTGGAATAGACTTCTCTGGATCAAAGGTTTCATCCGGTTTAACCTCCTTTTTCCCGGAGCAGGAGAGAGAAAAGAGAAGGACAAGGATAAGAAGAATCACGAGGGCCCCCGCCCTGAAAGAAAACCAAGGGTTTTCCTGTAAGTATCTCTTGGAAAAATGCAATGGCATATGATATTAAAGCCGTCAGAGAAGTTTTATGTCAAGGGGAGTGATATGGGCACGAGAAGAAGTTCTGACACCGTTTCCCTGTTGACGAGGTCGAACAGCGGGCAACGGTTCCTTTTCTAAAGCATGACCAGCAGACTGAGCATTGCAATTGACCATATGACATCTATGGGCAACTGAATCTCAGCGGAGGAATCGAACAGAATATCTGTGCGCGGAGGGAATTCTTCATCTCCCAGCCAGAGTATCAACACCACAGGAACCCTTGGGAGAGGAAAGAGCTTCACCGATGCATCGCCATACTCCAGCCCAACGCCGCCCAGCACCAGTCCTCTCTTAAGAAACCCATCCCGGTCATTGCCATACCGTTCACTCACCTTATCCAGGGGAAGGACATGAGACCCGCGGAAAAAGAGTTGACCGCTTTTCATGTTGACGGGGTCTATGAGTTTTCCTGTCAAAGGAATATCCTTCGCGCTGTAAAAAGAGCAGATGACAGAGAAATTGAAAAAAAATCCGAGTTTTTGGAGAAGGGTGTCACTTTCAGGAGCATCGCTGAATATATTTTTGTCCTGGGGTGAGACGGAGAAATCCTTTCCGAAGGATTTGAATCTGTAAAGACCTGATACAAGGTCAAACGTTGCCCCTGTCCTCGTGCTCACATCATCAGGATCAACTCTTCCCAGTGCCTCCCAGGCCTTTTCTTCTCCAGGTGACATAAGGTATTATAGACTAATTCTCCTGCAGCGATCTCTCCACTTCTTTTGGCGGGCGGGGGATGACCAGCGAAGTGCGGAAACTTTTCGCGCTGGTATTGGTAAAGGAAACTTAATGCAACTACCACGCACTGGGAATCTCGCAACGACGCTGTCCTTTCATCCCGCCATTGCAATGCACGGTGAGCGATAGGAAAAAAACCGATGAAGAATACGATGGAGTTCAGAAAGAAAAAAATACTCATAGCAGACGACAGTCACTCATTCCTGATGTATATAGGAATTATTCTGACGAGAATGGGTTTTACGGTTATCCCTGCTGAAAATGGCCTGGAAGCGCTGAAATTTCTCAGGCTTGTAGAACCGGATGTAGTGATGTTCGACGTAACCTTAGAAAAGATGGACGGCATTGCGCTGCTGAAGCATATTAAGGGACATAAAGAAACCTCCCATATCCCGGTTGTTATCGTATCTGCTGATTCAAGCAAAGAGTCAATACAAAGATGCAGGGAGTTAGGATGCGCGTGGCATATATCAAAGCCCGTAAAGGTGGATAAGATCCACGAGGCGTTGGAAGAATGTTTGTTTTCTCAGCAGGGAATGAAAAGGAGGCATGTGAGAGCTCCGTTGAATGAAAAAGTCAGTGTCATTTGTAACGGAACCCTCTATGAGCTTTATACAGAGAGCCTGTCTGAGGGTGGCGTCTATATCAGGAAAAAGGACCCGTTCCCTGTAGGTTCTGAAGTAGAAGTGGTTTTGCCGATCAATGGTGGCGGGTCCTTACGAGTGAAAGGGGTCGTGGTCTATGTGAAAGGGCTTTTCGGTGATGTTTTCACAGTCCCACCTGGTATGGCAGTGGAATTCAGAGGAGTCAAAGAGCATGAGGTCAATACATTAAGAATGTATGTGGAACAATTAATCGCCCATGACATTTTCGAGAGTCAGGAAGAAACGGTTATTGAACCGTATGAGAGCAATCTTTAGGTTACCGCGTTTTCTCACCTCAACATTATAGAAACAGGAAGTCCCGATATCACCCTAAAGGGGAATATCCCTAATTGAAATGATGGTGAGAAGTGATGTGCCTATGCAGCAATATTTAATGGTGGAGCTGATCGGGATCGAACCGACGACCTCTTGAATGCCATTCAAGCGCTCTCCCAACTGAGCTACAGCCCCTTTAAGAATCATGGACATACTATGCAACTCTGTGAATGACAGATAGTAGCCCAAGTCCTGATAAAATACCACATTTTACGCTCCCCTTGTCAACTCAGTTTTGAGATTGAGGGTTTGTTTTGAGGGCGTCAATGCTGAACACCTCAATCTTTTTTCCCACGCCTCCCAAATGCGGGAATTTAGTTATTCACAGGTGTTAGTAACTTGTAAGTAACTATTTCTAAAGAACTTTTGTACTCATTGGCAAGCCTGGCTTTCTCATATAATCAATTTCTGTCACGAGAAACTAGTAGAACAACGTGAATCGCCTTGTCCGTATGTTGATAAGTATTCCTGCCGCGACGAAATTTGCGAGGAGTGACGTGCCGCCATAACTCATGAAAGGAAGCGGTACGCCTACGACAGGCATAATGCCGAGGGTCATTCCCACATTGACAAAAAAGTATATGGTGAACATAAAGGATATTCCCAGGGCTAAGAGGCTTCCAAATTCATCCTTGGCTTTGCTTGCGGTGTCAAGGCCACGGAGGATCAAGGAAAGATAGAGGAAAAGGAGAATAACGTTTCCTGCGAAGCCCCATTCCTCCCCAAAGACTGCAAATATGAAATCGGTATGCTTTTCAGGGAGAAATCGAAAAGGTCCCTGGGTACCTTTCAAGTAGCCCTTTCCTATGACCTGGCCTGACCCTATGGCCACCTTTGATTGGTTAATGTGATAGCCGATGCCCGAAGGATCGGTCTCAGGCTCCAGAAAAGCGACAAGCCTGTTTTTCTGGTAGTCCTTGAGGCCCTCCCAGAGGATGTTGCCAAGAAAAGGAACAGAGACCAGGCTGATCAGAACCACTAGTGCGGCCGCTTTTCTCTGAAGCCCCTTCATTATGACGAGGGAAAGGAAAACGAGTAGCAGAATAATGGCGGTGCCAAGGTCAGGCTGTTTTATCAGCATGATTATCGGAACGAATGCGAGCAAAAAAAATGTTTTGAGCAATGACGCAAGCCCTATCTTGCCCTGCATCTCACTGAGGTATCGGGATATGGTAATGATATAGAATAATTTGAATACTTCAGAGGGCTGAAAAGAAATGACCCCGAGATTAAGCCAGCGTTGCGCGCCCATTCCGGTCTTCCCGAGGAGGAGGACCAAAAGTAACAGGAACATCCCGAGGCCATAGAGCACATAAGAAGCCCTCTTTAGCCAGATATAATCAAAACTTATCATGAGCAAGAGAGCAAGGATGCTCATGATCGCCCAGTAAAGCTGCCTTATGTAGTAGGACGGCATTGTGCCGTTGGGCAGAGGGGGACGTGTGGCGCTGTAAATAGTCATTACCCCTATGATAGCGAGGAAGACAATGAGGAAAGACGTTACCCAATCAAAGTTCTTAATGAGTCGTCTGTCGATTTTCAAGTCTCTGTCCCTTCATGTATACCTCTATCGCCCTTTTTGCGATAGGAGCTGCTGCAGCCCCTCCGTGACCCCCATGTTCCATCATCACGGAAAGGGCGATTTCGGGTGCTTCATAGGGCGCAAATGCAACAAACCATGCATGATCCCTGAACATCTCGGGGAGATATTTTGAATCCCTTTTCATTCCCACTACCTGCGCTGTCCCTGTCTTACCGCAGATATTCACCATGGATGACTTTGCCGCCCATCCGGTTCCCCCATTCTCATTCACCACCCCTGAGAGAGCTTTTTTGACCTCGTCGAAGGTCTCCTGCCTGATGTTTAGTTTTGTGAGAGGCGCGGGCTTGTTGTCTGCCATGAGGAGTGAGGGGCTATAGATATATCCTCCGTTTGCAACGATACTCATCATCTGAGCCATCTGGAAAGGGGTTGTGGCCACATACCCCTGCCCGATGGATGCATTGAACGTTTCACCCAGATACCATGGCTGTTTCCTCTTCTCCTGCTTCCATTTTGTGTCGGGGACCATCCCGCTTCGCTCTTTCGCTATCCGGAGGCCCGTTTCCTTGCCAAGTCCGAACATCCGGGCATAAGAGGCAATCTTGTCTATCCCCAGTCTCTTGCCTAAATCATAAAAGTAGACATCACACGACTCCACCAGAGCACGGTGCAATGACAAGGTTCCGTGTCCATGCTTTTGCCAGCACCCAAAATGCCACTTGCCGTACACGATCTCCCCGGTACATGTAACCTTTGTATTGACGTCAATAGCTCCCTCTTCTATGGCCGCAATAGCGGTAATGATCTTGAATGTGGAGCCGGGCGGATACTGACTCTGAAGGGATCTGTTGAGCAGGGGGAGTTTCTTGTTCTGATTCAGTTCTTCCCATTGCCTGTATTTTATTCCCCTCGCAAACAAGTTAGGGTCAAAAGAAGGTTTGCTTACCATGGCGAGTATCTCCCCTGTATCAGGTTTCATGGCGACAAGGGCTCCTGTCTTTTCCCCGAAGGACTCTTCGGCCTCTTTCTGAAGTTTAATATCCATTGCCAGCTTGACATCGTCTCCCCGCACAGGGGATTTTTCCTTAATGAGTCTCAACTCTCTCCCCAGAGCATCCATCTCTATTATCCTTTCCCCGGAGGTTCCCCGCAGCTGCCTGTCATAGAGCTTTTCGACTCCCCACTGACCGATGAATGCATTGGAAGGGACGTCCCTGAAATCGGGACTGCTATATTGAAATTCGTTTGGTTTGCCAAGGTATCCGATAAGATGCGCCCCGGTGCTTCCAAAGAGATAATCCCTGCTCACATCCACATCCACTGCCAAGCTGGGAAAATCCGAACGCCTGGCCTCTATGAGGGCGATCTCTTTCGTGGAGAGGCCTTCCTTGAGCCGTATGGGTTCATACAAATTCTGCTGGGGGCGATTTTTCACCTTTTCCGAGAGGACATCCTTGTCCATCTTCAAAAGCTCCGCAAGGGCGGAGATGTCAAGACCGTCAAGATTCTGGGGACTGATAGACACAAAATAGTATGGGGTGTTCTTCACAAGAGGAATGCCGTTTCTGTCAAAGATTATTCCACGCGGTGCCGCAACCCTCACAATACGCAGTCTGTTTTCCTCCGACAATTTCCTGTATTCACTCCCTTGAAGAATCTGCAACTGCCAAATCCGTATGGTCAGGATGAAAAATAAGGCAATGATTAAATACGCTGAGATGAGGACCTTTTCTGATGAATTTCCGTTAATCGACATTCCTTGGCCTTATAAATATACCTATGATGCCATTGAAGAGCCCTTGCATAAAGAGCGTAAAAATCCCGCTGGACATAGACGTGGGCATTGCATCAAATATTGCCCTTGATAACAGAATAATACTACCATCTGTGAGGGTAAGAATAACAAGGGATACAACTCCCAGAAAAGGAGTCCATCTGAACAGGCTGCCGGACATGAAGGATGAAAAAAAGCCTACCATGCCTTTGCCCAGAAGGTTCGGACCCAGGATGTTTCCTCCCACGCTGTCCTCGATGACCCCGATGAGGGAGCCGAAGAGAACCCCCTTCGTTGAACCTCCGGTTATCCCAAAATAATACGCCACCGCTGCGGTGAGATCAGGGGAAACCCCGAGGAAGGAGATCTTTGTCTGAAGGAGAAAGGCAAGTGCCACACCAAGGAAAATAATGAACGATTTCATCGCCTGACGATTATCACCTCATCAAGTTTCGTGAGGTCCTGAGATGGGGTAACCTCTACCTGCTGAAATATGCTGGACCCCTTTTTGGACACTCTGGACACATAGCCCACGATGAGCTCCTGGGGAAACACGTCATCAAACCCGGTGGTGACGACCATCTCTCCTTCCCGGATCAAAGCCTCTTCAGGAATGTATTGCAGAACGCAGCGCCTCGTACCCGTTCCTGAGAGTATGGCCTCCTCCCTGGTGTCCTGGATTCTCACGGCAGCGGAAAAACTGATATCGGTCACGAGGAGTACATACGCGTAATGATCAGTCACTACAGAGATCTTCCCCACAAGGCCGAGGGGAGTGATCACCGCCATATCTTTTGCAATACCTTCTCGCGTCCCCTTTCCGATGACGAGCATATTTGACCATAGGTCCGGTCCCCTTGAAATAATCCTCGCAGTGGCGACATACCTTCTTTCCCTCTCCTTTACGGAAAGGATCTCTCTCAGCCTCTGGTTTTCGAGGAAGAGGTCACGGTATCTCTGTTGCTCAAGGAGAAGACTCTCTATCTGTCCTTTGAGCTTCTTCATGTCTTCATCCCTTAGCATGATTTTTCTGAAAGGCTCTTTCAACGAAGAGGATATTGAATGGATCATGTCATTCAGGTAGTTAAGGGGATTGCTCAGAAACCTGAAGGGTGCAATGGGTCCTTTATTGCTCTGGTAGGTCATAAGGGTTAAGGAAAGCACCACGAGCAGGAAAAGGGGGAAAAGTCTCCTAATGGACATTAGGTTATGGCAATTTTCTTCAGGAGTTCTAGTTCGTCAAGCATTTTTCCTACGCCCCTTGCCACTGCGGTCAAAGGGTCGTCAGGGACAATGACGGGAAGTCCGGTCTCCTCCCTTATGAGGATGTCAAGCCCCCTCAGCAAAGCACCGCCTCCTGCCAATACAATACCCCTGTCCACAATGTCCGCAGCAAGTTCGGGGGGAGTATTTTCCAAGGTTATCTTGATTGTATCAAGGATGACACTCACCGGTTCATGCAGGGCCTCTCGTATTTCGGTTTCTGTTACCAGGATGATTTTGGGGATGCCCGAAATAAGGTCTCTCCCCTTTATCTCCATAGTCCTTGTGACGCCGGGGTCTACTACGCATGCCGAGCCGATCTCGATCTTTATCAGCTCCGCGGTTCTGTCACCTATGAG
>Ga0335070_10001730_pt1 | contig 25350 bp, 25 predicted proteins | sample Lox_Sample_13_FD_206722 | JGI IMG/M metagenome (GOLD analysis project Ga0335070, IMG submission 206722) | Soil microbial communities from Loxahatchee National Wildlife Refuge, Florida, United States - Lox_Sample_1.3 | ecosystem: Environmental > Terrestrial > Soil > Wetlands | place: USA...
ACCGAAATCGCCGAGCGCGGTACCGGTGTAGCGCGGCAGCCAGTTGTCGACGATCTGCTTCTTGGTCTTCATGGGGCTTCAGGCCTGTTCGAGCGCCTGGCGCAGGTCTTCGACCAGGTCCTGCGCGTCCTCGATGCCGACCGAGAGCCGGATCATCGACTCCGAGATGCCCAGCCGCTGCCGCACCTCCGCGGGCACGCCCGAATGCGTCATGGCAGCCGGATGACTGGCGAGGCTCTCGGTACCGCCGAGGCTCACGGCGAGCTTGATGACGGTCAGCGCATCGAGGCAGCGGAACGCAGCCGCTTCGCCGCCGCGCACTTCGAACGAGAACGTCGAACCGGCCGAACCGCATTGCCGGTCGAACACGGCCCGCCGCGCATCGCCCTCGGGCAACAGGCCGAGGTAGTTCACCGAGCTGACCTTCGGGTGCGAGGCGAGGAACGCGGCCACCGTGCGCGCATTGGCGCAGGCGCGTTCCATGCGCAGCTGGAGCGTTTCCATCGAGCGCAGCAGCATCCACGACGAATTGGGATCGAGCTGCGTGCCGATCGCCCCGCGGAACAACCGGATCGGCAACACGTGCTCCCGGCTACCGGACACCCCACCGGCCACGAGGTCGGAATGGCCACCCACATACTTCGTCAGCGAGTACACGTTCAGGTCGGCGCCGCACTTCAGCGGCTGCTGGTAGACGGGCCCGAGCATCGTGTTGTCGGTGACGACCAGCGGCCGGTAACCCTGGCGGCGCCCGATCTCATCGGCGGCCGCGGCCATCAGCTTGAGGTCGACGAGCGAATTGGTCGGATTGGCGGGCGTCTCGGTCATGATCAGGGCGATCCGTCCGAGCGCGAGCGCCGCGTTCACCGCCGCGTCGACATCGGCCTTCGAGAGCCCGTCGGTGAAGCCCACGGCGCGGATGCCGTAGTTGGGCAGCGCCTTGGCAATGAGTGTCTCGGTGCCGCCATAGAGCGGCTGGCTGAACAGCAGCACATCGCCCGCCTTCAGGCAGGCCAGCAGCGTCGTCGCGATCGCCGCCATGCCGGAGGCGAACACGGCCGCCGATTCCGCTTCGTCCCAGAGCGCGAGCCGGTCCTCGAGCACCTCGAGGTTCGGGTTGTTGAAGCGCGAATAGACCAGGCCGCCGCGGCCGCCCTCGGGCGCCGGCTTGCGGCCGGAGGTGTAGTCGAAGAAATCCTTGCCGTCCTGGGCGGTGCGGAACACGAAGGTCGAGGTCAGGAACACCGGCGGCTTCAGCGCGCCTTCCGACAGGTGCGGCTCGTAGCCGTAGCCCATCATCTGCGTGACGGGCGAGAGCGTGCGCTTGCCTACCTTGCGCTTGTGATAAGTGTCGGCCATCGATCGCTCCAGAGCGTGGCGTAGTGGCTAGTCTGAGGCATCCGCGCAGTACTGTCAGCTTTCCTCCGGCGCGACGAATTGCATCGGCAGCAGCAGCAGCACGCCGAGCAGCATCACGACCACGCCGGTCACGGCCCCCACCTTGACGTGCGCCAGGCTGCTGTAGAGCACGTACAGGCTCCCGAGCACGAAGGCCAGCGGCAGCGCCGGATAGAACGGGGCGTGGTACGGGCGGCGCACATGCCGGTAGCGGTTCCGCAGGATGAAAAAGGCGCCACCGCTGAGCGACAGGAAGAACCAGTACACCGGCGAGAGGTAGTCGACCATGGTCGCGAACCCCTGGCGCGTCAGTGCGCCGAATCCCACCAGCGCGAGCGCCACGGCGCCGATCGCGATGATCGCCGCCGGCGGCGTGCCGCGCACGACATGCCATTTGCCCAGGTGCTGCAGCGTCACGGTATCGCGTGCCGCGGCGTAGGTGGTGCGCGCGCCGGCGATCAGCAGCGCGTTGAGTACGGTAATGGAAGTCAGCGCGACCACGGTGACGATGAACAGCTGGCCCGGCCGGCCGAACGCGCGCAGCATCAATTCCGCGGCAGGCGCATCGGTCGTGGCGAGGCCCGCGTGCCCGAGGCCGCGCAGCATCGCCCAGTTGACCGCGAGGTATAGCACCGTCACCGTCGCCATGCCGAGCAGCAGCGCGCGCTTGATGCCGCGTTCGCCATCGCGCATCTCCGACGAGAGCGTCGCGGCGTCGCTCCAACCGCCGTAGGCGAGGAAGATGAACACCAGCGCCGTGCCCAGGTGCGTCACCGGCACCGTCCCCGTCGCAAACGCCGGATGCGCCGGCGGCAATCCCTGCACGCCGATCCACGCGCCCGCGGCCGCGACGCTGACCAGCCCGACCAGCACGACGCTCATCAGCGCGACCTGCGTATGGATGCCGAAGCGGATGCCGGCAAGGTTGACGCCGACCAACAGCACCACGATCAGCGCCGCGAAGATCGCGCTGCCGTGCGGGCCCAGCTGGACCACCTGGCCGAGGTAATCGCCGAACACGAAGGCGAGCATCGCCATCGATCCCGTGTGGATGACGGCGAATCGCGACCACGCGAACAGGAAGCCGATGCGCGGGCCATAGGCCTTGTAGAGGAAGTAGTAGTCGCCGCCGGCGTCGGGGAAGGCCGCGGCCATCTCCGCGAAGCACAGGGCGCCGGCAAGCGACATCGCCCCACCGAAAGCCCACGCCAGCAGCAGTTCGCCGCCGCTCGCCACATTCGCGGCGGCGATCGGGGTCGTCGAGAAGATTCCGGCGCCGATCACCATGCCGACGCACACCGAGACCGCGTGCCAGACCGACAGATGACGGCGCGGCTTGCCGTGCTTGGTCTCGCTCATGCCGGGTGCAGGCCGCATGCATCCATGTGGTGTCGTCGCATCAGGTCATAGCCAAAGTGTCTTAGCGTGGCGGCGCATGGAATTGTAAAATGCTGCAATACAGGCCTGGACGCAGTATAGGACAAGAGTTGTCCGGGCTGGCGAATAACGAATCCAGGGAGTGACAGGAATGAAACCGATCGTCGTTGGCGCGGCGTTGTTGACCGCGTTGGCCACTGCGCAGGCTCCGGCCGCGCGGGCCGCCGAAGCCGCCGCCGCACCCGCTGCAGACACGCTCGATGAGGTCATCGTGACGGGCACGCGCACCAAGGGCCGCACGGTGCTCGATTCGCCGGTGCCGGTCGATGTGCTGTCGGCGCACGACCTGTCGAAGACCGGTGCAGTCGCCGGCGAACTGGCGCAGGCGTTGCAGTCGCTGGTGCCCTCGTTCAATTTTCCGCGGCAATCGGATTCGGGCGGAGCGGACCACGTGCGCGCCGCGCAGTTGCGCGGCATGAGCCCGGACCAGGTGCTCGTGCTCGTCAACGGCAAGCGCCGCCATACCTCGGCGATCGTCAACCTGGAGGCGAAGATCGGCAAGGGCACGACGCCGGTCGATTTCAATTCCATTCCGCTCAATGCCATCAAGCGCATCGAAGTGCTGCGCGACGGGGCCGGCGCCCAGTACGGCTCGGATGCGATCGCCGGCGTGATCAACATCATCCTCGATGACAGCCCGTCGGCGGGCGAAGCCAGCTTGAGCTACGGCGAGAACGACACGTCGTTCAAGCCCACGGACCAGCGGTTGCACGATGGCCTCACCACGGTCGCGCAGCTCAAGCAGGGTTTCGCGCTCGGCGGCAGCGGCTTCATCGATGTCGGCGCCGAGTTCCGGCATCGCGGCGGCACCAATCGCGCCGGCTTCGACGGTGGCGGCTTCTTCATCTCCGACAGCGACACCCCGGCCAATAGGGCCACGCTCGGCCGGCGCAATTTCGCGCCCGGCGACGGCGACGCGAAGGACAAGGACATCTGGTACAACCTGCGCCTGCCGCTCGACGGCGGCACGGAGTTCTATTCCTTCGCGACCTACGATCATCGCGACTCGCTGGGCGCGGCCTTCTATCGCTACCCGGACAGCACGTCCAACCAGATATCCGTCTACCCTGACGGCTACCGTCCGGTGACCACCGGCATCAACAAGGACCTGTCGATCGTCGGCGGCCTGAGCGGCAAGGCCTCGGCGTGGTCGTGGGACGGCAGCCTGACCTTCGGGCAGAACAAGTTCGACTACGGCCTCGAGCACTCGCTGAATGCCTCGCTCGGACCGACCAGCCCGACGACCTTCAAGATCGGCGACTTCCGCTTCGACCAGCTGACGCTCAACCTCGATGCCACGCGCCAGCTCGATGCCGGGCTCGCGCAGCCGCTCGACCTCGCTGTCGGGGCCGAGTACCGCCACGAGAAATACCAGACCGGCGCGGGGGATCCCGCCTCCTATGCGGCCGGGCCGTTCACGGACTTCGACGCCGGCGCGCAGGCCGGGCCCGGCCTGCAGCCTGCCGACCAGGCCGATGCCTCGCGCAATGTCGGCAGCCTGTACGGCGATCTCTCGGTGCACCCCAGCAGTGCGCTGCTGGTGGACGTCGCCGGCCGCGTCGAGCATTACAGCGATTTCGGCAATGCGGTGGCCGGCAAGCTCAGCGGCATCTACCAGCTGACCCCCGCCTTTGCGCTGCGCGCCGCGGCATCCAACAGCTTCCGCGCGCCCTCGCTCAGCCAGATCTCCTACAAGCTGACCTCGACGAGTTTTGGCGATGGCGGCGCACTGACCCAGATCCTGACCCTGCCCGTGTCCAGCCCGATCGCGCGCGCGCTCGGCGCGCAGGACCTGAAAGCCGAGAAATCGGTCAACCTGAGCGGCGGCTTCACGGTGCAGGCGGGCGATATCTTCAGCCTGACCGCCGATTACTTCCACATCAAGGTGAAGGACCGCATCACGATCTCGGAGCGGCTGCAGAGCGCCGCGCTCACCACGCTGCTGCAGACCCAGTTCGGGCTCACCGGCGTCGAAGGCGTCAATTTCTTCACCAATGCCGTGGACACCGGCACTTCGGGCTTCGACGTGGTCGCGAACTGGCTGTGGAAAGCCGGCGACGGCACCCTGAAGTTCACCGGCGCCTACTCCTATGCCAAGACGCGCATCGACGGCGTGCGCGCGACGCCCGAGCAGCTCGCCGCGCTCGACATCACCACCGCGCTGGTGGGTCTCGAGGAGCGCAATACGCTCGAGGATGCCGCGCCGAAGAACAAGGCCGTGCTGACGGCCGAGTGGAGTGATCCGCGCTGGGCGCTGACCGCCCGGATCACGCGCTATGGCAGCGCCACGCGCGTCTTCGATTTCGGCGATTTCGTGCCGACGCAGACCTACGCGGCCAAGTCGCAGCTCGACCTCGAGGCCGAGTACAAGTTCACGCCGCACCTGTCATTGGCGCTCGGCGGGGACAACGTGCTGGACGAGTATCCCGACCTGTCGAGCGATGCCATCAACTACGCCGGCAACTTCCCGTACGACGTGCTCTCGCCGATCGGCATGAACGGCGCGTTCTACTACGCGCGCTTGAGCGCGCACTACTGAGGGCATCAGCTGACGAAGCGGTCGACCAGCCACAGTTCATAGCCGATCAGCAGCACGTAGATGAAGGCCGCCCCGACCAGGATCGGGCCGGCCAGCAGGCGGCCGAAGGCCGGCACGCGCGTCAGCGCCACGAGCACGGTGACCGCCGTGGCGGTGAGCGCCAGCTTCAGGAATGCGAAGCCGCGGCCTCCGCCGAGCACCAGCGGCGCCATCACCGGGTTGACCTCGATCGCGCCGTGGTGCACGAGCACCAGCGTCAGCAGCGCATCGGCCAGCGACAGCAGCAGCACCAGCAGCGCCGCGGCGAACCACTGCGGCGCGTGCCAGTCGACCGAGCCGGGCCGCACGGGTTCGCCGCGCCGCGGATTGCGGCGGCGTGCGTGCCAGCCGCCGGTGAACAGCGCATGGAGCGTGCGGGAGCGGCGATCGGGCTGCTTGCGGCGCTCGCCGGTGGCGGCCGCGGGGTCGTCGGAAATCGCCACGCCGGCCGGTCAGCCGGTGGCTGCCAGGCGCGGTTCGTCCGCTTCGGGCATCTCCCCGTACTGCGGGTCGACGATCTGCTCCCCGATGCGCTGCTCGCGCTGTGCGTCGATGGCCTCGAGCGGCGCCGGCGCGCTGGTGCCGAAGCCCTGCACGAAGTCGACGCCCAGCGCCTGCAGCAGCGCGCGCGACTTCTCGCACTCGACATTCTTCGCGACCACGTGCACGCCGGCCACGCGCGCCGCCTGCGCGATCGCCGCGACGCGCGCCTGGTGGCCGCGGTCGTTGACCAGGTCGTGCGTGACCTGCGGGTCGAGCTTGACCAGGCGTACGCCCGGCTGCATCAGCAGGTCGACGCCGGTGTCGCTGAGCACGAAGTTGTCGATGACCACGCCGGCGCCGGCCTGCTCGAGCTGCGTCGCCAGGTGCGCGAAATACTGCGGTTCGCGGCGGCAGAATTCGTATTGCGCCTCGAAGGCAATCAGCCCGCGCGGCAGCTGCGCCTTCTCGAGGCACAGGCGCACGAAGGTCAGGAAGTTCGCATCGCTGAGCGAACCGGTCGTGAGGTTGACGGAAAACTGCGCCGGCTCGCCCGACCAGATCTCGGAGCGTTGCGCCAGCCAGACCAGCAGTTCGCCGACGACGCGCCGGTCGAGCACGGCCCCGAGGCCGAGCGCCTCGGCGCCGCGGATCAGTTCCTGCGGCGCCGCGTCGGACACCGGGTGCCCGGCAGCGCGCATCAGGATCTCGTAGCGACGGATGCGCGTCGCCGACTGGATCGGAATCAGGTGCTGCGCGTGCAGCTCGATCTCGAAGGCGCGCAGCTTCTCGAGGTAGCGGTCGGCTTCGACATCGTTGACGCGCGGGCCGCCCTCGAGCATCGCGACGAGCTGCGGCGCCTTCATTTCGGCGGTCGTGGCCGTGCTGCCGATGGCCGGACCCTGCGCGCCGCACCCGAGCGTCGCGCCCCACTCGCGCACGGCGCGCACCACCGGGATCGGCAGGTCCGGCGCGGCGGTGCCCTTGCCCCGCAGCCAGCGGTCATCGACCACCAGCATCACGAAGCCGAGGAAGGGATGGAAGTCATCCTCGGCGCGCAGCAACAGCGCGGTGCGGTCACGGTGCAGCGGATGGTTGACGCGCGCCGGGGCGCCCTTGCCGACGAAGCTCTCCACCGCGACGCGGATCGCCTCGCGTTCGGCCGGCCCGAGCACGTCCCCCTGCTGCCAGTAGATGTTGCCCGCTGCGTCGTGCAGCGAGACCCACTTGGCCCACAGCAGCGGGAGGGAGGCGACGATCCGCTGCCCGAGCGTGCAGGCCTGCATGGGCGGACGCGAGGATTTCAGGGATATCGGCGTTGCGGGCAGGGACATAAGTTGGAAAATAACGCGCCTCGGATGTCCGGTCTGTGACAGGGGTCGCCAGATCGCAAGGCCGTGGGCCTGCGCGGCCCCGATCTTTGCTATAGCGGCTCGAAACAGTTCAATTCGAGGTTCTTGCGTACCCGGTCGGACGGGAAGACCGTGCCGTTGGCGACCACGTAGACCCCCGCTGAACATAATTGGACCGCCCCGAAGGCGAGCCCGAGGTTGAAGGCCGCGTCGCTGTCGGTGAACCTGCCGGGCTGCAGCGCGCCGGTCAGCACGATGGTCTTGCCCGCCAGCCCCTCGAGATGCCGGGCCGTGGCCACCATCGTGTCCGTGCCGTGCGTGATCAGGATCCGTTGCGCCGGGCACGCCGCCACCGCCTCGCGCACGGCCTGCCGGTCCGCGTCGGTCATCTCCAGGCTGTCCTTGCGCAGCAACTCGGTGATGGTCGGCATCTGCGGAAGCCGCGCATGCACCAGCAGCTCGCGCACCATCGGCGAGCCCACGTGGTAGTTGCCCTTGGCGTCGAAGTAGACCTTGTCGATCGTGCCGCCGGTGGTGAAGATCGCGATCTGCATGCTTCAGATCCTCATGTCCTGCCAGGCCCGCGAGCGCCAGCGCAACACCAGCGTCGTGCCGACCAGCATCGTATAGACGACGACGCTGGACCAGCCGCCGCGCGCCCCCCAGCCCCATTGCGGCAGGAAGCCGACCCAGCCCTGCCCCGGGGCGAAGCTCATCATGTGCGCCAGCGGCACGAACAGCAGCCAGGAGAGCACGATCACCAGCGTCGCCGGCACCATCGCGTCGCCGGCGCCGCGCAGGCACATGCCGCTGGCGAGGTTCAGTCCGTCGAAGAACTGGTAGGCCGCGGCGATCCACAGCAGCTGGGCGCCGAGGGCGATGACCGCGCTTGCCTTGGCCCCGGTGACTCCGATGAACACCGGCAGCAACCACGGCCCGGCCAGCGCCAGCAGCACGCCCATGCCGCCCATGTACAGCGCGGTCAGCAGGATCACGCGGCTCCCCAGGCGCAACGCCCAGTCCCGGTCGCCGGCGCCGATCGACTGGCCCACGAGGGTCGTGCCGGCCAGCGCGATGCCGACGCCCGGCAGGTACGACACGGCCGTGATGATCATGACGACCTGGGAGGCCGCGCCCTCCACTTCACCGAGCTTCACCTGCATGATCTGGAACAGCGAGAAGCCGATCAGGTCGGCCGCCATCAGCAATCCCATCGGGAAACCGATGCGCAGCTGCGCCCAGATGCGCCGCAGGTTCGGCGTCCACGTCAGGTGCGTGCGATAGCCGCGCCGATAGTGGCCACGCAGGAAAGCGGCCATCGCGATCGCCAGCCCGCAGGCCTGCGCCACCATCGTGGCGAGCCCGGAACCGGCCACGCCCAGGTGCAGGTGGAAGATGAAGATCTCGTTGAAGATCGCATTGGCGATCGCCATGGCGCCGGTGACCAGCAGCGTGACGCGCGGCCGCCCGATGCCGTTGAAGAACCCGAGCAGCGCCCACACGCCGGCGCCGAAGCAGGAGCCGCCCACGCGTGGCAGCCAGAAGGCCGCCGCCAGGTCGACGATGGCGGGCTCCAGCCTGAACGGGGCCAGCATGCCGCGGATCGACAGGCCGACCGCCAGGAACAGCGGCACCGACAGCAGCAGCGCCCACAGCGCGATCCACACCGCCTGCGCGGCGCGCGCCTGGCGTCGTGCGCCGTGCGCCTGCGCGACGACGGTCTGCACCGCCATGCCGACGCCCGAGAGCACCATCAGCACGACGATCGCCAGCCAATGCACGGCGCTGACCGCCGCCAGCGCCTGCGTGGAAATGCGCCCGATGAACCACACGTCAGTGAGGTTCAGCACCAGCTGCACGGCGCTGTTGGCGATCAGCGGCAGGGCCAGCGCCAGGATGGCCCGCTGGTCCACATGCGCAATGCCGGACGCGTCGAAGCGCCGCGCCGGCACCCGATCGGCCGCGCCCGGACCGGTCATTGCGCCGCTGCGCTTTCCGCCGAACGCTCGATGACGCCCGCGTAGCGGGCGATCAGGTCCTCGATATTGTCGTCGGTGCGCGCGAGCCGTTCATCGAGCTGGTCGATGACGGCCGACTCGGATTGGTGCTGCGGGCCTTCGGCCAGCTCTTCGGCGGCCACGCGCAGCAGGCTGACCACGCGCACCGCGCCGATCACGGCGAATGCGCGCCGAGCCGTCTCCAGCCGCACGCGCACGTCGGGCCGCAGGTGCTGCTGCAGCGTGCCATGCGCCGCGGCGGCCCAGAATTCGACCGCGGTGAGCAGCGTCTGCTCCTCGGGCGAAAGCCTGCCGTCGATGCTGGCATCGCGTTTGCGTCCCAGGGCTTCGAGCACGAAGCTGGTGATCGGATAGATGCCGCGCCAGGTCTCGACCATTGTGTTCAGCCCTGCCCCTACAGCGCCCGAGGCCCCGGCGGCCAACGATATCAGCCGGCCCACCGGGCTCAAGCCTGATTCCCTCAGGCTGTAACTTACAGAAGGCATTAGAAAATATCCATAGTGGCCTGTTTCATAATGAAATAGCCCCGAGGACCCGCTCGCATCGAAGCGCGATGAACGGAAAATGATGCGTTGAAAAGTGCAGGCATCACGCGATATGCTGCGGCTAGACCCCTGATACGCCAGCATTTCGATAGCAATAACAATTAAGGCACCACCTTAAGTAATCGCCCCAGCAGCAACACCGCAAGGCTCCGCCAGCCTCCAGGATCCAACTTGAACAGCGCGCTCGCCGACCAACTCGAAGCTGCGGTCACCGTACTCGCCTCGCACGGGGCATTGAAGGACCGGCTGGGCACGGCCTGGTGCCAGCATCTGGAGGACATCGACGCGCAGGACCTGCCGCTGGAAGCGCAGCAGGACTTCACGGAGCTCTCGAAGGCCATGCACGCGGCGCGCGCGCTGCCGGGCGATACCATCGTTCGCGCCTCGGTGCGCAAGCTCTCGAACGAGGACGCGCAGCGCTATTGCGCGCTGATCGTGCGGCTCTACGGACTGGAAATGTTGAACCAGAACCCGCTCGAGACCTCGGCAACGACGCTGCGCAACGCGGCCCGCAGCGGTGCCGCCGCGCGCGGCGCGGGTCCGCTGGCCGCGCTGCTGGCCCTCGACGGCGGCGCCGTCGGCGGCGCCAGAGCGAAGCAGGCCAGCGGCGGCTAGCGGCATTCCCCGCCCAGCCTCATTCGATCTTGAATTCGATCGTGTCCCAGCGCGTCGTGTCTTCGTGGCGCGCCTGGCGGCGGATCGCATCGACGAGCGCGCGCTCATCCCAGGTCGCGGCCAGGTCGGCCAGGCCCGTCACATCCTTCGGCAGCACCACTTCCCTCCCGAAGCCGGGCAGCAGCACCACGGGCTTGTCGCTCGCCTTGGCGAAATGCAGCTGGAACACCAGCAGGTCGCGGTGCGTGGCATAGAGGCTCGACAGGGCCACGACCACCTCCGACGGGGCGATCTGCTGGCGCAGTTCCTCGCGCAGCCCTTCGACTGATTTGTCGACCGGATGCTGCTCCGGGTTGCTGCAATTGCGATAATAGAAGTTGCGGGCGCTTTCGAGGTACTCGAACACCCGCAGGTAGTCGTCGCTGTGCTCCCAGGCATGGGTGACGAAAACCCGGATCGGATCGCGCTGCGACATGACTTTAAGTGTACTGTGCGCACGCTGGACTTGCACATCCCGACGGACCAGGAAAGCCTTGCGACTGCTCCTCTACAACATCCGTTATGCGACCGGCACGGGGCCGGCCTTCCACCTGCCGGTGCCGGGCGCCGGCTACCTGCGCAGCAGCCGCAAGGTGCTCGAGCAGATCACGCATTTCATCCGCGAAGAGCATCCCGACCTGGTCGGGCTCGTGGAAGTCGACACCGGTTCGATCCGCACCGGCATGGTCAACCAGGCCGAGCACATCGCCGCCTCGCTCGGGCATTACACGGCCTCCGAATGCAAGTACGGATCGGGTTCGATCAACCACCTCGTGCCGATCGTGCGCAAGCAGTCGAACGCGCTGCTCGCGGCCCCGGGGGTCACCGGCGAGCGTTTCCACTACTTCGACACCGGCATCAAGCGGCTGATCATCGAGATCGAACTCGAGGAAGTGTGCGTGTTCCTCGTGCACCTGTCGCTGAAGTACCGGCACCGCCAGTACCAGCTGCGCACGCTGCACGATGTGATCGCGCGCTCGAAGAAGCCGGTGATCGTCGCCGGCGATTTCAACACCTTCTGGGGCACGCACGAGATCTACCTGTTCATGCGCGCCTCGGGGCTGCGCAGCGCCAACACGCTCGGCCTGGCCTCGTATCCGGCGCGCTCGCCGCGCGTCGAGCTCGATTTCATCCTGGTCAGCGAAGGCATCGAGGTCAAGGCATTCCGCATCCCGGAAGTGCGCTTCTCCGACCACCGGCCGCTGGTCTGCGATTTCGAGATCCGCAAGGCCTCCTGAGGACTGCCCATGAACGACAACGCTGCATGGCGGCTGGAGCGTGGCGATGAGGGCATCGCGACGCTGACCATCGACCGTCCGGGCGGAAGCGCCAACACGCTCGGCCAGCCGGTGCTGCTCGAGCTGGAAGCGCGCCTGGCCGAACTGGCCGCCGCGCCACCGACCGGCCTGATCATCCGCTCCGGCAAGCCCTCGGGCTTCATCGCCGGCGCCGATATCCGGGAATTCACTTCCTTCAAGAACGCCACTGAAGCCCTGGCCCACATCAAGGTCGGTCAGCGCGTATTCGCGCAGCTCGAGGCCCTGCCCTGCCCGAGCGTGGCGGCGATCGCCGGCTTCGCGCTCGGCGGCGGGCTCGAACTCGCGCTGGCCTGCACCTATCGCATCGGCGTCAACGACAGCCGCCTGAGCCTGGGCCTGCCGGAGGTGCAGCTGGGCATTCACCCCGGATTCGGCGGGACGGTTCGCGCCGTGCGCCTGCTCGGGGTGCGCGCGGCGATGGAGCTGATGCTGACGGGCAAGCCGCTGCGCGCCGACCGCGCGCTCGCGGTCGGGCTCGTCGACCGGCTCGTCGCCGCCGACGCGCTCGACGGTGCGGCGCGGCAGATCCTCAAGGATCGCCCGGCGCCGCATCGGCCGCCGCTCGCCGACCGGCTGCTGAACCTGCCAGGGGTGCGCGGCCTGCTGCGCGGCTCGCTCGAGGCGCGCGTGGCTCGCCAAGCGCGGCGCGAACACTACCCGGCGCCGTACGCGATCATCGACCTGTGGGTGCGCTACGGCGCCCGCGGCGAGCGCTCCTACGAAGCCGAGGCGCAATCGATCGCCGCGTTGTTCACCTCCGAGGCGGCGCGCGGACTGGTGCGCATGTTCCTGCTGCAGGACCGGCTCAAGTCGCTCGGCGGCAAGACGCCGGCACCGCTCAGGCGCGTGCACGTCATCGGTGCCGGCGTCATGGGCGGCGACATCGCCGCCTGGTGCGCACTGCGCGGCCTGGAGGTCACGCTGCAGGATCGCGAGCAGAAATACATCGATCCGGCGCTGGCGCGCGCCGCCAAGCTGTTCGAAAAGCGCATCCGCGACCCCGCCGAGCGCGCGGCCGCGCAGGCGCGGCTCCGCGCCGACGTGGCCGGCGACGGCGTGCCCACGGCCGACGTGCTGATCGAGGCCATCTTCGAAGACCTGGATGCCAAGCGCGCGCTGTACGCGCAGGCGGAGCCGCGGCTGCCACCCGGCGCCGTGCTCTGCAGCAACACCTCGAGCCTGACGCTCGAGCTGCTGGCCGAGAAGCTCGCCGATCCGGGCCGGCTCGTCGGCCTGCACTTCTTCAATCCGGTCGCGCAGATGCCGCTGATCGAAGTCATCCATTCGCGTGAGACGCGCCCCGAACCGCTCGCGGCCGCGATGGCCTTCGCGCGCCGCCTCGACAAGCTCCCGCTGCCCTGCCGCAGCGGCCCGGGATTCCTCGTCAACCGCGTGCTGTTCCCGTACCTGCACGAGGCGCTGTACGCCGCCGGCGAAGGCGTGCCGCTGGCGCTGATCGATCGCGCGGCGGTGGAGTTCGGCATGCCGATGGGACCGATCGAACTGTCCGATGTCGTGGGCCTCGACGTCGCGCTGCACGTCGGCGAGATCATCACGCGCGAGCTGGGCCGCGAGATGCCGCCCTATGCCGCGCGGCTGCGAGAACTCGTCGCGGCGCGCCGGCTCGGCCGCAAGAGCGGCCAGGGCTTCTACACGTGGCAGGACGGCAAGGCGGTGCGCGAGCCCGTGGCCGGCAACGTGCCGCCCGACCTGTGCGACCGGCTGATCCTGGCGCTGCTCAACGAGTGCGTGGCTGCCTTGCGCGAACAGGTGGTGGCCGATGCCGACCTGCTCGATGCCGGGGTGGTGTTCGGCACGGGCTTCGCGCCATTCCGCGGCGGCCCGCTGAATTATGCCCGCACCCGCGGCATCGGCGCGGTGGTCGCCCGCCTCGCCGAGTTCGAACAGCGCTATGGCAAGCGCTTCCGGCCCGACGCCGGCTGGGCGGCGCTGGCTTGAACCGCGTCGCACCCGCCGCCTCGCCCGCCTCCGACCGGCGTCACGAAGCGGCCAAAAGGCGCTGTGCTAACATCAATCAGATGGCCGTTATGCAGGTATTCGCATGAGTGAGGGCCGTACGGCCAACGTGGCGCTGCTGCGCAGGCTGTCGCCGCTCGACGGCATGAAGAACGACAACCTGGCGGCGCTGGCGCGCAAGGTCACGATCAACGAACTGCCCGCGGGCCGCACGCTGTTCAAGGAAGGCGACGCCGACCGCAAGAGCTACTGGCTGGTCTCCGGCATGGTCGAGCTGCGCGAGGGCGAGCGTACCGTCGCGATGATCCGCGCCGGCACGCCGGAGGCCAAGAATCCGCTCTCGCCCAAGCTCCCGCGGCGCGTCAGTGCGCGCGCCGTCGACGCCATCGAGTACATCGCGGTCGATTCCGACCTGCTCGACATGATGATCACGTGGGACCAGACCGGCACCTACGAAGTCGGCGAGCTGCAGGCTTCGTTCGGCGGCGGCGGCGGCGATGACTGGATGACCACGCTCCTGCAGACCAAGGCGTTCCACCGCATCCCGCCGGCGAACATCCAGGCGATCTTCATGCGCATGCAGCGCATCGCCTGCCGCACCGGCGAAGTGATCATCCAGCAGGGCACCGAGGGCGATTATTTCTACGCCATCGTCAGCGGCAAGTGCGTGGTGACGCGCGAGACGCCGCTGAACCGCGAGGGCATCCGGCTGGCCGAACTGTCGGTCGGCGATACCTTCGGCGAGGAGGCGCTGATCTCCGAGGCGAAGCGCAACGCCACGATCACGATGCTCACCGACGGCGTGCTGATGCGGCTGTCGAAGCAGGATTTCCGCGAGCTGATGAACGAACCGCTCCAGCAGTGGGTCGAGTATCCGGCCGCGCGCGACATCATCGCGCGCGGCGGCAAGTGGCTCGACGTGCGGCTGCCCTCCGAGTACCAGAACCTGGCGATCGAAGGCGCGCTGAACATCCCGCTGTATTTCATCCGCCTGAAGCTCGCGACGCTCGACCGCGACACGCCCTACGTCGTCTATTGCGACACGGGACGGCGGAGCGCGGCCGGGGCGTTCATCCTGCTGGAACGCGGCTTCGATGCCTACGTGCTCAAGGGCGGGCTGTCGAGCGCCGAACCGGAGCTGCGACGCCCAAGCTAGCGCAAGGCCGGCGGCGGCAGGACCGCCCGCCGAACCGGTCTCACATCGTGTGCGTGGCCTTGTCGCCGGAGAGCGCGCCGGCCAGGTAGTTCTCGATCTTGTGGCGCGTCTGGCCGCGGTCCTGCTCGCTGAACTGCACGCCGATGCCGGCGGTGCGCTTGCCCTGCGCGCCCTTGGGCGTCACCCAGATGACGCGCCCGGCCACCGGCAGCTTCTCGTCTTCGCCCATCAGGTTCAGCAGCATGAACACTTCATCGCCGATGCGGTAGTTGCTGTTGGTCGGGATGAACAGGCCACCGTTGGTGATGAACGGCATGTAGGCGAGGTACAGCGCGCTCTTGTCCTTGATCGTCAGCGTCAACAGGCCCGGCTTCGCGGCCGGCGGCCGAGTCATCTCGGCGCGCGGCAGCGTTTCATTGCGCCCGGTCGGATCGGCGCTGCGGGCCTGGTTGTCTTTCGCCATCTGTCGCTCAGCTCTTGCGCGTCGCGCGCAGCTGCCACAGCAACTGCTCCACGGCGAGCGATTTGTTGATCGTCGTCGTCGCCAGCCGCCGGAGCTCGTACAGGGCGTCCATCAGCCGGATCAGACCGCGTATATTCATAGAGTAATTCGCGGCTGGCAAGTGCGCGCCAGTGTGCACTTCTGTCAAAGCGCGGCCATCGGCCGTCCAGGCGGCCATGCGGCGTGTGACCCAGTTCTCAGCGCACAGGAGCCGCAGCTCGAAGCCGCCCCGCTGCGCCCAGCGCTCCGCCGCGGGGGGAATGTCGAGTGCACCGGCCAACGCGCCCTCGAGCTGCGACTCGGTCTCATCGCGCAGGGCGCGCAGCTGCGCCGGATCCGATTCCAGCGCCCACAGCGGCGCGTTGCCGAGCACGTCCAGCGCCGCCTCCCAGTCGCCCTCGCCGCGGCGCTCGCGCAGCCATGCGAGGCAGGCCGCGCGCGTCGGCGGCTGCACCCGCATGCGCTGGCAACGACTCAACACCGTCGCGGGCAGCCGTGCGCTGATGGCGGTCACCAGCACGATCAGCACGCCGGGACGCGGTTCCTCGAGTGTCTTCAACAGCGCGTTGGCGGCGCTCGGCGTCAGCAGGTCGGCCGGATGGATGATCGCCGCGGTGCCTTCGGCATCGTGCCCGGTCAGCGCCAGCGACTCGGACAGCGCGCGCACCGCGTCCACGCCAAGCGCCTTGCCCTCCTCCTCCGGCTCGAGGAACCACAGATCGGGGTGTGCGCGCGCGGCGACCCGCTCGCACTCGCGGCAGCGGCCACAGGGGGCGCCCGGCTCGCGGCACAGCGCGGCCTGCGCGGCCCACAGCGCCAGCTGCGCTCCGCCGGCGCCCGGGGAATCCTGGATCAGCAACGCGTGCGGCAGCCTTCCGGCCGCGCGCGCGCGCCGGAGCGAGTCGAGCTGCGGAGCGAGCCAGAACAGCCCCGGTCCGTCCGTGCCCGCGGCCACGCCGGTCATGCGGGCACGCCGGCCAGCAGGTCGTCGATCGCCGCCAGCGCCGCCGCGACGACTTCCACGCGACCACGCTGCGCGTCGATGACGCGGATCCGTTGCGGCTCGCGCGCCACGCGCTGCAGGTAGGCGGCGCGCACGCGCTCGAAGAAGGCGCGCTGTTCCGACTCGAATCGATCGGGCGCGCCGGGCCGCGTCTTCGCGCGCGCCAGCCCCGTGTCGACGGGCAGATCGAGCAGCAGGGTGCGCGCGGGCCACAGGTCGGCGTGCACGGCGGCGGCGAGCCGGTCGAGCAGCGCCGGATCCACGCCCCGGCCACCGCCCTGGTAGGCGTAGCTCGCATCGGTGAAGCGGTCGCAGATCACCCATTGCCCGGCCGCGAGCGCCGGCCGCACCGCGTTGTCGAGGTGCACGGCGCGCGCCGCGAACATCAGCAGCGTCTCGGCGGTGGGATTGAGCAGCTCGCCATCACGGCGCAGCAGCAGCGCGCGGAGCGATTCGGCCAGCGGCGTGCCGCCCGGCTCGCGCGTCAGCAGCACGCGCTCGCCGCGCCGCTCCAGCTCGGCCTGCAGCGCGACCGCGACCGTCGACTTGCCGGCGCCCTCGATGCCTTCGAGCGAGATGAACCGCGCCGCGCTCATTTGGCACCGCCGATCGCGGCGTCGGGTGTCGCGCCGGTGCGCTTCAGGAATGCGCGCAGCGCGGCCAGGTGCTCGGCATACGTGGTCGAAAAATGATGGCTTCCGTCGCCGAGTCCCGTGGCCACGAAATACAGCGCCTGGCTGGCGACGGGATGCAGCACCGCGTGGATCGATGCGGCGCCCGGCAAGGCGATCGGGGTCGGCGGGAGCCCGGCGCGCGTGTAGCTGTTGTAGGGTCCGTCGGTCTCCAGGTCACGCCGGCGCAGGTTGCCGTCGTAGCGCGCGCCGAGCCCATAGATGACGGTGGGATCGGACTGCAGGCGCATGCCGCGGCGCAGCCGGTTGCCGAACACCGCCGCCACCAGCGGCCGCTCGTCCTCGCGCCCCGTCTCCTTCTCGACGATCGAGGCGAGGATCAGCGCCGCATCCGCGCTGGTCACGCTCAGTCCCGGCGCTCGCTCCGCCCACTCCTGGCGCAAGCGCTCCGCCATGCGCTGCAGGGCGAGCTCGTAGATGTGCCGGTCGCTGGTGCCGGCGGCGAAGCGATAGGTGTCGGGAAAGAACCGGCCTTCGGCGGGCGTGCTGCCCTGCCCGAGTGCGCGCATCAGCGCCGCGTCGTCGAGGCGCTGCCAGTCGTGCGCCAGGTCGGGGCAGGCGTCCAGCGCGGCGCGCATCTGCGCGAAGGTCCAGCCCTCGACGATGGTCAACTGCGACAGCAGCACCTGGCCGGCATTGATCTGCTCCAGGATCTTCTGCGCGGTGGCCCCTTCCGCCAGCTCGTAGGTGCCGGCCTGCGCGCGCAAGGGCTCGCCGTGCAGCCGCAGGTACCATTCGACCAGCCGCGGCCGCCGCACCGCATGTACGCGCTGCAGCTCCGCCAGGACGCTGCGCAGGCTCGCACCGGCCGGCACGACGATGCGCGTGCCGCCCGGCGCGGCCGAACGCTCGTTGATGCTCGCATCGAGCTGCTGCAGGAAGACCAGCGCGGCCGCCAGCAGCGCGAGGGCGAGCGCAGCCAGGATCCGCAGCGCGCTAGCTTGGCGTGCCATCGATCAGCTCCTGCAGCAACGGAACGCGCGGATCGACTTCGAGCCTGCGTCCTTCGAACCAGTGTACGGGTTGCGCGCCCAGGCGCACGTTGGTGACGATTATCGCGCGCGCCGACGCCAATTGCGCGGCCGACAGGGTCGTCTGGCGCACCCGCAGGCCCAGCCGCGGCGCGAGCTCGAGCACCAGCGAACGCATGACCCCGGCCACGCCGCATTCGCCGTCGGCGGGCGTCAGCAGTTCATCGCCCTGCCAGAGGAACAGGTTGCTCATGCTGCCGCTGACCACGCGTCCGCCCGCATCGGGCATCAGCACCTCGTGCAGGCCGGCCGCGGCGGCGGCCCGTTGCGCCAGCACCTGCTCCAGCCGGTTCAGGTGCTTCAGCCCCGACAGCAGCGGATGCATGGTGATCGGCAGCGGTGAAAGGCCAGCGCGGAATTCCGGCCCGGCCGGCGGCGGCCAGTCGTAGGCCGCGACGATGCGCGTGGGCTGTTCGTCGCCCGCGGGACGATAGCCGCGCGCGGTCGCCACGCCGCGCGTGACGATGATCTTGAGCATCGCCCGCGGCAGGCCGCGCACCTGCGATTCCGCCTCGGCACGCAAGGCCGCGGCGTCCGGCATCGCGATCCCGAGGATCCCGCAACCGCGCCCGAGCCGCGCCAGGTGGCGTTCGAACCAGCACACGCGGCCCTGCTCGCAGCGCAGCGTCTCGAACAGCCCGTCGCCATAGTGCAGCCCGCGATCGAGCGCCGACAGCCGCTGTCCGGGCTGCCCGTTGACCAGCACCCGCGGCCTCCAGTTCACGTCCGCGCCCCGAAGGCCCGCAGCAGGCCTTCGGCCTTGGTGCGCGTCTCCGCCAGCTCGCGCTGCCAGTCCGAATCGGCCACGATGCCGGCGCCCGCGCGGAAGCTCAACTCGCTGCCGGCCAGCGTCGCGGTGCGGATCAGGATGTTGAAATCCATGTCGCCATCGCCATTCAGGTAGCCGATCGACCCGGTGTACGCGCCGCGCGGTTCGCGTTCGAGTTCGCCGATGATCTGCATGCAGCGGTACTTGGGGCAGCCGGTGATCGTGCCGCCCGGGAACACCGCGCGCAGCGTCGCCGCGGGCGTGACATCGTCGCGCAACCGGCCCCGCACGTTCGAGACGATGTGGTGCAGGTGCGGATAGCTCTCGGTCACCATGAACTCGTTCACTTCGACCGTGCCGGCGTGGCAGATGCGCCCCAGGTCGTTGCGCTCCAGGTCGATGAGCATGACATGCTCGGCGCGCTCCTTGGCGTTCGCGAGCAGTTCCTGCTTTTCGGCGGCATCGCTCCCCGGGGCGCCATGGCGCGCCCGCGTGCCCGCGATCGGCCGCGTCTCGACGCGTCGCCCGCCCACGCGCACCAGCCGCTCGGGCGAGGAACCCAGCAGCGTGAGGCCGGGCAGCGTCGCGTGCACCGCGAACGGGGCCGGATTGGCCTGCCGCAGCGATTCATACAGCGCACCGGCCGCCGGCGGCTGCGCGTATTGCACGCGCCAGCCGCGCGACAGGTTCGCCTGGTACACGTCCCCGCAGCCGATGTGCTCCTGCGCCCGCAGCACGACCTCGCGGAACTGCTCCGGGGGCTGCTCGAACACCGCCGCCGGCCGTGCGGCGCGCGAGGCGCCAGCCGCATCGGCCGCGCCGCCCGCGACGGCCGCGAGCGCGGCCTCGATGCGTGCCACCGCATCGTCCGCATCGGCCTCGGCGACGAGTTCGCAGCGCTGGCGCGCATGGTCGTAGACCAGCGCCGCCGGCACCCGCAGCGCCAGCGCGCACACGGCATCCGCGGGCTGCGCCGGCAGGCGCAGGCCGGGCTCGACGTGCCCCGCCAGTTCGTAGCCCAGGTAGACGATCCACCCGCCGCGAAACGGCGGCACGGTCCCCGCATCGTCGCCAGGCCCGGCCAGGCGGTTGCCGGGATGCTGCGACAGCCACCATTCGTCCAGCGCATCGAGGAAATCGCTGCCGCGCAGCTGCACGCCGCGGCATTCGAGGCGCCCGTCGCCCCGCAGCAGGAGCGAAGCGCGCGGCGCGGCCGCCAGGATCGAATGGCGCCCGAGCGGGCCCTGTGCCGCGCTGTCGAACAGTGCCGGAAACAGCGCGGGATGGAGCGCGGCGAGCGCGCGCAGCTGCGCGGGCGTCGAACGCACTTCGCGCACCAGCGGGCTGCGCGCGTTCATCGGCGCCCGCGGATCAGCCGGGCAGGCGGCGCAGGACCAACGTGCCGTTGGTGCCGCCGAACCCGAACGAATTGGATACCGCGACGTCGATGCGCATCGCGCGGGCGGCGTTCGGCACGAAATCGAGATCGCAGTCCGGATCCGGGTGTTCGTAATTGATCGTCGGCGGCGCGACCTGGTCGCGCAACGCGAGCACGCAGAAGATCGCCTCGACGACGCCCGCCGCGCCGAGCATGTGGCCGGTCATCGACTTGGTGGAACTCACCGCGAGGCGGGCCGCGTGCGCGCCGAACAGCGCCTTGATCGCGGCCGTCTCGGCGCGGTCGCCGAGCGGCGTCGAGGTCGCATGCGCGTTCAGGTATTGCACCTGGTCGGGATTCAGGGCCGCGTCGCGCAGCGCGTTGTGCATCGCGAGGCGCGCGCCGGCGCCATCTTCAGGCGGCGCCGTGATGTGATGCGCGTCGCCGCTCATGCCGAAGCCGGCGAGCTCGGCATATATGCGCGCCCCGCGGCGCCGCGCGTGCTCGTATTCCTCGAGCACCATCGCACCGCCACCGTCGCTGAGCACGAAGCCGTCGCGGTCACGGTCCCACGGGCGGCTCGCGGTCGCCGGCGAATCATTGCGCACCGACAGCGCCTTGGCCTGCGAGAAGCCGCCGATCGCCGTCGGCGTCGTGCCCATCTCGGCGCCGCCGGAAACGACCAGGTCTGCATCGCCGTACTGGATCGCGCGCGCGGCGAGCCCGAGCGCGTGCGTCGAGGTCGTGCAGGCCGTCACGACGCCGAGGTTCGGGCCCCGCAGCCCGTAGCGGATCGACAGGTGCCCCGCCAGCATGTTGATGATCGAGGCCGGGATGTAGAACGGCGAGATGCGGCGCACGCCGCCGGCCAGGTAGGCATCATGCTCGGACTCGATCGTGCTGAGGCCGCCGATGCCGGCGCCCATGATGACGCCGCACCGGTCACGGTCGAGCTTGTCGAAGTCGACGCCCGCGTCGTTCACCGCCTGCACGCCGGCCACGACGCCGTAGTGCATGAACGGATCCATGCGGCGCGCCTCCTTCGGCGGCAGGTAGGCGCCCAGGTCGAAGCCGCGCACCGCGCCGCCGAATTTCACCGGGAAGGCGCTGGTGTCGAAGCGGGTGATCGGCCCGATGCCGCTCTCGCCCTTCAGTGCCGCGCCCCACGCGTCGGCGACCGTGCTGCCCAGCGGACAGACGACACCGAGGCCTGTGACGACGACGCGGCGTTTGCTCAACTTGGTGGGACCCGAGCGGCCGGCTTGGGCTCAGGCCTTGTTGCGGCGCTCGTTGATGTAGTCGATCGCCTGCTGGACGGTGGTTATTTTTTCGGCGTCTTCGTCCGGGATCTCGATCTCGAATTCCTCTTCCAGGGCCATGACCAGCTCGACGGTGTCGAGTGAGTCAGCACCGAGGTCGTCGACGAACGAGGCTGCGCTCGTGACCTGTTCGGCCTTGACCCCAAGCTGTTCGGCAACGATCGCCTTGACCTGTTGTTCAACGTTGCTCATCTTCTTAAATCCCTCTGGCCGGTTGGCGGCGGCGTATTGTAGGGGAACACCCCGGCGGCTGCCACCCGATTTTTATGCGAGTACTTGATTTTTCTGGTGATTTGGCGTTGCAAATGCCGCACCAGCGGCCCGGGGGCCTAGCCCATGTACATGCCGCCGTTCAGGTGCAGCGTCTGGCCGGTCAGGTAGGCGGCCTGGTTTCCGGCGAGAAAAATCACGGTGTTAGCGACTTCCTCGCCACTGCCGAAGCGGCCCAGCGGAATCTGCGCGAGGTAGGCCGCCCGTTGTTGTTCCGGCAGCGCACGGGTCATGTCCGTCTCGATGAACCCCGGGGCCACCGCATTGACGGTGATGTTGCGCGAGCCCAGTTCCCGGGCCAGCGAGCGGGTGAAGCCGATCAACCCCGCCTTGGCCGCCGCGTAGTTCGCCTGCCCGGGATTGCCGATCGCGCCGATCACCGAGGTGATGTTGATGATGCGGCCGCGGCGTTCCTTCAGCATGCGCTTGAGGCACAGCTTCGTCAGGCGGAACACGCCCGACAGGTTGATGTCGATGACCTGGTTCCAGTCCTCGTCCTTCATGCGCAGCATGAGTCCGTCGCGCGTCACGCCCGCGTTGTTGACGAGAATGGTGGGCAGGCCCTCGCGCGATTCCAGGTCGGCCACCAGCTTCGCGGCCCCGTCCGGGTCCGCGGCGTTGTACACGGCGCCCCGCCCGTTGAGCCCGCGCTCGGTGAACCACGCGCTGATCGCCGCCGCGCCCTCGGCGGTCGTCGCCGTGCCGATGACCGCCGCGCCGGTGCCGGCCAGCGCCGCGGCGATCGCCTGGCCGATGCCGCGCGATGCGCCGGTGACCAGTGCAACCTCGTTGTTCGCCGTCATGTGGGGCTCCCGGTGGCTTCGAGCGCGGCCTGGAGCGACGCCGTATCGTCGATCGCGAGGCATTTCGTGTCGCGGCGCCGCTCGATGCGCCGGTTCAGCGCGGTGAGCACCTTGCCCGGGCCGCATTCGACCAGCGCCTGGATGCCGCGCGCGCTCAGCGCCGTCACGGTCGCCGACCAGCGCACCGGGCTGGCCAGCTGCCGCACGAGCAGCGCACGTATTTCCTCGGGATCGCGGTGCAGCTGCGCGTCCACGGCGCTGAGGTATTCGATGCGCGGCGTGCCGATCTCGACCGCAGCAAGCCGCTCGCGCAGCTTGCCGGCCGCGCCCTGCATCAGCGAGGAATGCGCCGGCACGCTGACCGGCAGCAGCAGCGCGCGCTTGGCGCCGCGGGCCAGCGCGGCGGCCAGCGCGCGCTCGACCGCCTCGGCCTGGCCGGCGATGACGACCTGCCCGGGCGCGTTGTAGTTCACGGCCTCGACGATCCCGCCGTGCGCGGCTTCGGCGCAGACCGCTTCGACGGCTTCGTCCTCGAGCCCGAGGATCGCGGCCATGCCGCCCTGTCCCGCCGGCACCGCCTCCTGCATGTAGCGCCCGCGATCGCGCACCAGCGTCACCGCCGCGGCGAAATCGATCGCTCCGGCGCACACCAGCGCCGTGAACTCGCCCAGGCTGTGCCCGGACACGAAGGCGGGCCGCGCCCCGCCCTGCGCGGCCCACAGCCGCCAGGTGGCCACGCCGGCGACCAGCATCGCCGGCTGCGTGCACTCGGTCTGGTCGAGCAGTTCGGCCGGACCCGCCGACACGCGCTGCCACAGGTCGTACTGCAGCGCCGCCGAGGCCTCGGCAAAGGTGTGCGCGATGATCGGGTGGCGCGCGGCCAGTTCGCCGAGCATGCCGACGGACTGGGAACCCTGCCCCGGAAACACACACGCCAGCGACATCTCGTGGACTCCCCCGCCCGGTTCCAGCCGTATCCGGAAAGCGCGCGATTATAGCCGCTTGCGCGCGAGCGCCAATGCCGCGACCGCCACGGCGCCGCCGAGCGCACCGTAGACGTGCGCCATCGTCACGACCGGGAATCCGGCCATCACGAGGCTGGCGCCGCTGCGCTGCTCGAGCACGAGCTTGCCGGCCAGCGCGGCCAGCATGATCCAGCCCTGCCGCTGGCCGCGCAGCGCCGCGCAGAGCGCGCCCGCGGCCCAGGCGCCGTGCAGCAATCCGGAGATGCCGACATACCATTGCAGCGCGGGCTCGCCCCACCACAGGCCCGCGTCGATCGCCGCGGTCGAGCAGGCCAGCACCAGGCACCACTGGCCCGGCGTGAGCTCCCGCGCGTACAGCGCCCAGAGCAGCACCAGCCCGGCGGCATCCGCCAGCAGGTGCGCCGTGCCCAGGTGCACCCAATGCCCGCTCAGCAATCGCCACCATTCGCCGCCGGCTATCGCGGCACGCTCGTAGCGCAGCGCGGCGACCCACGCCGGCCCCCCGCAGGCCAGCCCGGCGAGCAGCGCCAGGCAGGCCAGCAGCGCCGCGCCGCGCCATCCGTCGCAGTTGAGCGACGCCAGCAGGGAACTGCGGCGTGTCACGCCGGGTCGCAACAGGCATTTGCTATCATCAACGGATCGCATGCTACCGCCTCGGGCGGCCCGGAAACACCATGAAACGACATCCTCCCATCCCTGCCCCGGTCGCCAGCGGCGCGGCGCTGCGCAGGCTCCGAGCCGCGCAGCGGGGCTTCACGCTGATCGAGATCATGGTCGTCGTCATCATCATCGGCCTGCTGGCCGCGGTGGTCGTGCCGCAGTTCCTCAACCGCGTCGATGACGCGCGCGTCTCGAAGGCCAAGCAGGACATCCAGGCGATGATGACCGCGCTGACGATGTACAAGCTCGACAACTACGTGTACCCGACGACCGACCAGGGCCTGAACGCGCTGATCCAGAAGCCGGACCCGGCCGTGGCGCCGCACTGGCGGCCGGGCGGCTACCTGCAGCAGCAGCACATCAGCAAGGACCCGTGGGGCCACGACTACGTGTACGTCACGCCCGGCACGCACGGCGGCGAGTACGACCTGTATTCGCTCGGCGCCGACGGCCAGCCCGGCGGCGAGGACACCAAGGCCGACATCGGCAACTGGAACCTCGATCAATAGCCGCACGGCGCCGTGGTGCGCGCATCGCCCCCGCCGCTGAGCCTCCATCCGGACCCGCCGCCGCGGCGCGCGGGATTCACGCTGGTCGAATTGCTGGTGGTGATCGTCATCATCGGCGTGGTCATCGGCGGCGCGCTGCTGGCCTTCGGCGGGCGCGGGCGCGACGAGCAGCTCGAGCGCGAGCGCGACCGGCTGGTCGCGCTGTTGGCCTACGTTCAGGAACGCGCGGCGTTGCAGACGATCGAATACGGCCTGCGCTGCGAACAGGGTGGCTACCGCTTCGTCATGTACGACTCGCGCAAGAACCTGTGGCTCGAGGATCCGCTCGACGAGGCGCTGCGCGCCCGCCTGCTGCCGGCCGGGGTCGAGCAGACGCTGGTCATCGAGGATCGCAAGATCGTGCTGCCGCCGTACACCGACCCGGCGAAGATCACCGCGTCGACCGACCTGGCGCCACAGGTGATCGTCTACTCGAACGGCGACCTGACGCGCTTCACGCTGACGCTGCTGCGCC
>Ga0335070_10001731_pt1 | contig 25346 bp, 21 predicted proteins | sample Lox_Sample_13_FD_206722 | JGI IMG/M metagenome (GOLD analysis project Ga0335070, IMG submission 206722) | Soil microbial communities from Loxahatchee National Wildlife Refuge, Florida, United States - Lox_Sample_1.3 | ecosystem: Environmental > Terrestrial > Soil > Wetlands | place: USA...
GGACGGGGTAAAAAAAGACGGGACGATCGTGGCCCGTGAAATGAAAGTAATTGTCAATTGTGGGGGCTACACCGATCATGGTCCCCTGACCATCCGGAATGGTGCTTTTCATGCGTCTCAATACCGGCTGCCGAATTACAAATGGGATGCCTACGGTGTCTATACGAATGAACCTTGCGTCGGTCCCCTCCGTGGTTTTGGAAGTGCGGAAGCCCTTTGGGCTACAGAGCAGCAGATGGATATCGATGCCGAAAGAATAGGGATGGATCCGCTGGAGTTCAGGTTAAAGAATACCGTCGATGAGGGCGAAATCGATGTCAGGGGGCAAAGGGTTCACAGCATCGGGGCAAAAGAATGTCTGGAAAAGGTTGCGAAGTGGATCGAACTGGATAAACCGAGTAAGCCTCCCGAGGGTCCTATTCGCTACGGGAAAGGGCTTGCTCTGGGGAACAAATATACCATGGCCGATACCGCGTCTGCGGCGGTCGTCAAGATACACATGGACGGTACCGTCGAGGTTTTTCATGGAGGCGATGAGTGCGGGCAGGGTCTTAACACCGTCGTCACTCAGATCATTGCCGAGGAATTTAAGGTCTCCTTGGACAAGATCAAGATCGTGTGGGGAGATTCTGCAAGGGTTCCTTACGATTTTGGTACGGCCTCCAGTCGAAGTACCCTCTATATCGGCAACGCCGTTCGTTTGGCCGGTCAGGACGCCAAACGACAGATCTTTCAGATCGCAGCAAAGAGACTGAGGACGAATCCCGAGAATCTTGAAATGGCGGATGGTACGATCTTTGTGAAGGAGACTTCAGGGAAGGGACTCGACCTCTCTGACCTCTACTTATCTGCGTCAAAGGAAGCAAGAGGGACATTGAAAATGGCGTTCTGCTTGGAAGAAGGCGGGGAGATCATTGGAAAAGCAACCTTCTGGGGACATCCGAGTGAAGAGGATACGGAAACCGGCCAGGGAGAGAGGCTGGCCATTAGTTATGATTATGGCGTTCAAGGGGCGGAAGTTGCCGTCGATATCGAGACCGGCTTAGTGAGAGTATTGAGATTCTGTTCGGCCTTTGATACGGGAAAGACCATTAATCCCAAGATGTGCGAGGCCCAACTCGAAGGGGGAGCAGGGATGGGCATTGGCAGTGCGCTGTATGAGGGGTTCGTATTCAACGAAAAAGGAGAACTGCTTAACTCAAACTTTCACGATTACCGGATCTGCAGTTCCATGCAAGTCCCCAGTGGTGAAAGGATGAGATCCATGACGGTTGAGATTCCACATAGAGAAGGGCCGTTTGGCGCGAAAGGAATCGGTGAGACGGCCATGTGCCCTGCAGCACCGGCGATCGCCAACGCGATATATAATGCCACGGGTGTCAGACTTACCCGTTTGCCCATGACCTCCGAAAGAATCTTGCAGGCGATCAAGAAAAAGTGATTTTAACCACCGTAAAAAGACAGGATTAGATCTTAAGTAGTCTTGCCGCATTTCCGTAGCAGATTCTTTCCTTATCCAGCTCGGAGATGGGGGCCTCTTTGATGAACCGGACGGCCTCTTCGGTTCTTTCATACGGATAATCAACGGCGAAGGCAATCCGATCAGCCCCTAAACCCAAGTAGGCACACAGGAAGGCCGGGACAAAAAACACCCCGCTGATCGTAATCGTAAAATTCGCCTTAACATAGTCGCTGGGTTTCCTTTCAATCCTTGGCTTTTTCCCTTTCCACGGCTTTATCCAATAGGCGTCCATGCGGGTGAGCCAATAAGGTAGCCCTTCTCCCATGTGCCCTACGATCATTTTCAACTTGGGATATTTGTCAAACAGTCCGCTGTAGATCAGGCGCATCGAATGGAGCGCGAGGTCAGCGCCGTAACCGTGGGGCGGGCCCGCCAGTTCGAAGCCGTAGTCATCCGCATACCCTTTAAGAATCGATGTGGATGGGATCTCGGGGTGCAGATAGATAGGGACATCCAGTTTTTCAGCCCTCTCGAAAATGGGCCAGTACTTCTTTTGGTCGAGATATTCATTCCTGGCGTGGGATTCGATATTGACTCCTTTCATCCCAAGCTCAGAGACCGCCCTCTCTAACTCATCTGCGGCTTGTTCCGGGGATTGAGGTGCAATGCAAGCCAACCCAACAAATCTGTCCGGGTGTTGTTTAATCACCTTAGCCAGTTCGTCGTTGACTTTTCTCGCCCACCCCGTTCCATCGGCGGGCTCAAAACACTGGACGCCTGGAGGACTGAGACTGAGGGCCTGGATGGTGATGCCTTTCTCATCCATTTCCTTCAGCCGGGCCTCTCCTAAGTCAAGAAGCTTGTTCTCCATCTCAAAGCCCCTGGGAGAGCACAAAACGTCGTTGTACCACATCGTCAGGCCATCTTTCTCTTCGGTCTCCCTGGGAGGAACTTTCCTACTCCGAAGGTACCGAATGTAATCATTCGTAAAAAAATGGTTTTCCAGGTCGATAATCTTCATTCTCCATTGCCTCCGGTTTCTTCTTACATATATCCTTGTTCCTTGTAATATCGTTCAGCGCCCCTGTGGAGCGGAATCTCCCCGACATTTCTCCAAAGTTGTTTGGGATCGATGGGACAGACTAAGTTACAGGCTTCGACCGGAATATTTCGGAAATGAAATTCGAACAGTCTTTCTCTTTTTTCCACAAAGAGTTTAGTCATGAGGTATATGAAATCGTCGGGCATGTCATCCCGGGTGAACAAAAGCCAGTCGGAAAAATCGACGCAGGGTAGGTCGCGTTCCATTCCTGGAAAACTATCCTTTGGCAGCATCGCCCGTTTGTATCCGTACCGTTTTTCAAGACTTCCAAGGATCGCTTCATCAATCGGAAGGTAACGCATTTTGCGGGTGCGCCCCAACTCAAGCCAGGCAGGGGTCTTACGTCCTTCATGAACGAGGGCATCTGCTTTCCCCTGAACGACAAGAGTCGGGATTTTGAGGCAGTGGCTTTCCTCAATGATTTGCCAGCCCTTTTGCTTCAGTTCCTCCAAGGAGGTTCCGTAGCCTTTCAGCACTTCCTCGACGGCAAGTCGGACCGGAAAATCCGTGCTTGGAATCACCAGGCGCAAAGGATGACTCTTCATATCCTCAATGCGCTGAATGGGTGAATCGGCAGTCACGGCCCATACCATTCTGTCGTCGTGCGGCAGCGAACCAATGGCCCTCAGATTATTCATCTTCTTTGTGTAGGGACCGATTCCCCTGGAGGCCATTGTGACGCAAGCCGGAGGAGTAACGAACCCTACGTCCGCCTCTCTATTCGATATGGCGAGGGGCGTCAAAAAGTCGCCCAGCATCAGATCAATCTTTATCCGACGCAGAGAAGAGATCTCCCCACTGAGAAATTCCGCAAATTCGGCAAAGAACAAGCCCCAGGGCCAAACAATGTCCGAGCGGAAGGTCAAGTTCATTTCTTTTTGATCCATCTCTCATCTCCTTCTTCCCTGGATTCCTACCCCATGACGCGGGGCAAATACAGTGCAAGTTCTGGAAAGGCAATGATCAGTCCGATCAGGACGACCATCGCTAAAACAAAGGGCCAAACGCCGGCAAATATCTCCGTCATAGGAACTCCTTTTACCATGCCGGCCATGACAAATACGTTAAAAGCGATGGGGGGGGATATCATGCCCATCTCCATCATGATCACCGTAAGCACTCCAAACCATATTGGGTCGAATCCCAGGGCTACGACCGTGGGCAGCAAAGCTGGTACGACGATGAGCATCATAGCCCAGGCATCCATCAATGCGCCCAGGACCGAATACAGCAGGCCAATAGCGATGATGATACCAACGCGGGGGACAGGCAGACTCGTGACGAATTCTGCGAGCGCCATGGTGAGCCCGCTCAACGAAAGCACATAATTAAAGAGCATGGCTCCGATCACCATGGTAAAGATCATTCCGGTCGTTCTCAGTGTATTTAGTATGGCCCGTTTTACTCCTTCTCCGCTTGTCTTTCTTCTGATCAAAGAGATCAAAAAAGCAGCGACCACTCCGACAGCGGCTGCTTCCGTAGCGTTGAAAACTCCGAAGTAAATGCCTCCCATGACCAGTCCGAATAGCACCACAACGGCCCATAAGTCTTTCAGAGATATTAGCCGTTCGCGCCAACTCACGGGTGGACCTGGAGGGCCGAGTTCGGGATTGTGTCTGCACCAGAGGTAGATGACGATCCAAAATAAAAGAGTCAGAAGAATCCCGGGAATAACCCCGGCGATAAAGAGCTTACCAATGGATTGCTCGGTAATGATTCCGTAGAGCACGAAGGCTGCACTCGGGGGGATCAGGATACCCATGGTTCCTCCGGCAGCGATACAGGCTAACGACAGCTTATTGGCGTATTTGCGCGATTTCATCTCCGGATAAGCGATGGAGACCATAATGACCGCCCCCGCAGTACTGGAGCCCTGAACCGCGGCAAAGGCAGCACATGCGCCGATGGTGGCCATCGCCAAGCCTCCCGGAAGATGGCCCAACCACTTACTCACTGTTTTGTAAGCGTCCTGGCTCAGTCCAGAGAGAAAGGCGAGCTCGCCCATCAGCATATAGAGAGGGATAACGGACATCATATAAGTAGACGATTGGGAAAAGGCGGTATGAGCCAGTTTGCCGCACGCGGAGTCAAAGTTTGTAAGGAAGGCGATTCCTATAAAGGCTGTGAGACCCATCGTGACCCCAATGTGCATCCTCAGGACCATCAGTAAGAACATGGCACCGACACAGATCAATCCGATGTTCAGATCCGTCATCTCTTTTATTTCACCTCAGCGTCTGTAATGCCTTCCTGTTTCTTGACATCTTCCTGTGCGAACGCCTCCAAAGGTGAAAAAGCGTTCAACAGAAGCTCGATTCCCCATAAAAACGACCCAAGAGCAATGACAAACATGGCTGGGGCAATCGGGATTTTAAGCACATCCGTCACACGGACTCGGGGAACCATATAAGAGACTGCTAACATCACCTCCTGCCAGCTCGTGACGATTGCGTATCCGGTCACGAGGAGGTACATAACACTTACCGTCACGGCCTTAAGACGCCGGGGAAAAAGAGTAACGACCTCATCGAATGTGACATGCTGTTTTCTCACCTCCGTATAGGCTACCCCAAAAAAAACGGTTACGACCAGAAAAAGCTGGCTGACCTCGACCGCTCCCGTCAGCGGCCTTCTCAGCAGATAGCGGCCTAGGACATTGGCAAAGGTCATTAATACCAAGATGATCAGGGCAACTCCGCCGATCCACGTAAAGACCATGATGACAGAATGCAGCCCCTTGCGGATGGAAACCAACGGATTTGATTGCATTTGGGAAGCCTCTCCTGTCGCTTCCGGTGGGATGCCCCGTTTTCGGGTCATCCCACCGATCCAGCAACACATCTCAAAAGAAATAAAGAAGGGATAACGGGTGGGAAGCCCTATTTCTTTGGCGTCATTTGAACGATGTCATTGTACATCTTGGTTGCCGGCAGGCCCAGAGCATCCATCTCGGTCATCCACTGCTGGTCCACGGGTTTCAGCGCCTCGGCCCATCGCTGCCGTTCTGCCGGTGACAGATCGATAAATTCGATGCCCGCTTTCTTGCCTGTTTCAATCGCCAATTCGGCATCATTTCTGTAGGTTTTGCCTTGTGCCTCCAATGCCCATGGGATCAGGTCCGTGATGATCTTCTGGTCGGCGGGCGACAGGCTGTTCCACGCTGCAAGTCGCATGGCTGTGAAGTTGGACGCTGACCCAAAGTCCAGCCTGGTCGTGTATTTGACCACTTCTGCCAGTTTATATCCTCTCAAAGTGTCCAGTGGAAAGAACATCCCGTCGATGACCTTCTTTTCCAGGGACGTATAGACGTCAGGCGATTGAATGCTCTCCGGAGCCGCACCCAACGATTTTAAGACAAGGGGAGGAGTTTTGCCCCCGCCAAAGCCGATGATCTTGCCCTTTAGATCCTCAAGATTCCTGACCGGCTTCGCAGCCATATGAAGACTGTTTAGTCCGAAGCGGCCGGTCCAGAGTATTTTTATGTCCTTGAAGTAGAGCGGTGTGAGATACTTATCATAGACCATTTTTCGGATTGCCGTACAGGTCGGGTCGGCGACATCGCCCGGCACGATCGTAGGGAGATGGAAGATGCTTTCAAGGGGAAAGCGGCCCATGATAAACACGGGAAGAATGAAAGCAATATCACTCGTCCCTCTCAAGAGGTCATCATACATCTCGGGAAGTTTTCCCAATTGCTGATCGGGATAAACCGTTACCTTAACCCTTCCCTCGGTACGCTTCTCCACCTCTGCCGCCCAGGGTGCAATGAGATTCTTATAGCCGTGATGCATGCTGGGGAGATGGGTGGCGAATTTCAATTTGATCTGCTTGGCCGGGGTCTGGGCCGTTGCCGGAACGCTGACGACCACGATCCCAATCACCATGGTGACGCACAACAAAGATAACAAAGCTTTTCTCATCCTGAAGTACCTCCTTATGTTAAGTTTGAACTTTATTCCTTTTTTCGCCGCCACTTTGTTTCTACTGACCGGTCGGCAAAAACCTACCACAGGTGAACAAAAGATGTCAAGTCTATTCGAGAGTTAGGGAGATTGCAGAAGTATTCCTCGAAGAGCATCAATTAAATAAGCAGGGTCATGAGGGAATAGAACCTGATAACCCAGTCCTGAATTCAAAGGCACTCGCGAATCCGTGGAGTTGATAGGACGGAGGATCTGGAGCTGGAAAACCTAAGTGGACGTTCAAAGGCGTCGTAGTCTCAGAGAAGCCATGAGTGGTTAGGTTTTTTAGACAAAAGCACCCTTTGACCCAATTCTTCTTCATCCAGGTGGTGGGTCTGAGAAAAAATTGCAAGAATTTCTTCCTTAAATAGCTCAGCGTTTTGCGGGAATATTGATCAGCCTTCGCTCAGCTTCTTGAGGATGGCATCGGCATCCTCGGTGCTGAACCCGCCTGCGGCTAAAGCTGCCCTGGCCACAGAAGTATCCCCATGCGCCGTTGCTCCACTACAACCCAGACCCCCCAGTAGTTGCTTACCCTTGATTACCGGGAACCCTCCCGGAAATGCGATCCACCGGTTGTGGATAAAGAGTGGGGGGAGGATACCGCCTTGAACGATATCACGCCAGACCTGGGTGGGTAACTTTCCATACGCGGCTGTAAACGCCTTGTCCATGGCAATGTTGATACTGGCTAACATGGCATTCTCCATTCGGCCGAAGGCAAGCAGGTTCCCTCCGGAATCCGCGACGGCGATGACCATCAGTAGCCCCTGCTTCTTCGCTTCGGCTATGGCAGCATCGATCATCTTTTTTGCCGTGTCGAACGTCAAACCAGAGCTGTAGGAAAGCGCTCCTTCTGTCCATGCGGTTGGAACCGGATCTTTAGACTGAGCCATGACAATTCCTCCTTGTGTAAATGTGTAGTGAAGGTCGAGTGACCTATTGTCTCCAGCGGGAAATTAACACGGAAATTATACCAGACAACATAATATAGTCAAGTTTGCTGGGTAAATGGGGGTAACGTATGATGCTTGTGTCAGGGGGGATACTGAGATAGAGCCATCGATGAGGCCTATGATCATCCAACTATCTTTCGATAAAGTTGATCAAATTCCTCCGGTCTCCTTTTAGGAATCGGCGAAGGTTTTCTTCGAAAATCGAGAGAACCTGGTCAACGCAAAATTCACACATGCCACCCACATGGGGAGTCAGAATGACGTTCTTCATGCCCCAGAAGGGATGATCTTCCGGTAAGGGCTCCTCCCAGAAGGCATCCAAGGCCGCCCCGGCAATCCTTCCAGTTTGCAAGAGACGGATCAGAGCCTCCTCATCGACGACTTCGCCCCTTCCGATGTTGATCAAAAAAGCGGAGGGCTTCATGGATGAGAGCGCCTCTGCTCCGATCAACTTCCTTGTCTGGGGGATATTGGGGACGACGATGATGAAGTAGTCTACTTCCGGTACTACCGTCGGGAGATCCTCAGGTCCGTAGAAATAGTCCACGGCATCCACCTTTCTCCTGATGACGTCGATGCCAAAGATGGTCATTCCAAAAGCCTTGCACTTTCGGGCAATCTCCTCACCAATGGCCCCGATTCCGAGAATCCCAACCTTCTTCTGGTAGAGGAGTTTAGTCGGCCAACGCTCCCAGACCTTCTTGTCCTGGTTTCGGATGAATTGGGGAAGGTTCCTGTTGAGGGCGAGCATGAAAAGCAAAGCCATCTCCGACATCTGGGGCACATGAATCCCGCGGGAGCAACTGAGAAGGACCTCTGTTTTGAGGGAAGGAAGATTAATCATGTAGTCCACTCCCGTAGTGATCGTATGAATCCATTGAAGCTTGGAGGCTTTTCTGAGGAGCTCGTCCGAAATTCTTACTGTCAGGAGGATTTCCGTCCGGTCGATGAAATCGCCGATTTCATCTTCGTTCTTCGCCGGATGAACAACTAACTCTGGGAATTTTTGTCCCAATGCCTTCTTGTAATCTTCAGCAAGGTTGTTCAAGACAAGCAGGTTCATTTCCAATCCTTTCTCTCTGAGTTTCGATAGATCGGTCCGGAAGTTTGTATTATAATAATTACTCAACACAATCTCCAGAGGGAAGAGATCTATGTCCAGCCAATTGAGCATTGTACGTTCGGCGTGCCGTGGCTGCCACGGCGTCTGTCAGGTGCTGGTTCATTTGAGGGAGGGTCGAGTCGTAAAGGTCACGGGGGACCCTGACAGCCCCACCAGTCGCGGTTATCTCTGCCCTAAAGGAAGCGCCGCGCCGGAAGTGCTCTATCACCCCGGTCGATTGACGCACCCCTTACGGAGGGTGGGGAAGCGGGGGGAAAACAGGTGGGAGAAGGTTTCCTGGGAAGACGCCTTGAGCGAAATGACGGACAGACTTTCTCAGATCAAGCGTGAGAGCGGCGCAGAGTTCGTGGCCATAGGGCAGGGCACGGGGAGACCTCATACCGAATGGACCGCACGGTTTGCCAATGCCTACGGCACCCCTAATTTTATCGGTCCCGCTCATATCTGCTATCTTCCACGGGTCATTGCGAGCGTATTGACCCTGGGCCGACTTCCTGTCTGCGACATCTATGGTTTCGGTGGGGAGAAGCCGGCCTGTATTTTGATCTGGGGCTGCAATCTCACTCATTCCGGAGCCGCTGATGGAATGTGCGGAGGCATGTTGGAAAGGGCGCTCAAAGAGGCCAAGAAAGTGATCGTCGTGGACCCCCGGCGGATCGGACCGGCTGAAACGGCGGACCACTGGCTTCAACTGAGGCCGGGCACCGATGGCGCTTTGGCTTTGGCCATGATCAACTCGATCGTGGCCGAAGACTTGGTAGATCACCATTTTGTGGATAACTACACGGCGGGCTTTGACAAACTGGTCGAACATGTTCGATCTTTCACTCCTGAATGGGCCGAACCCATCACGGGCGTGAAGGCTTCTGAGATTCGCGCAACGGCCCGGACCTACGCCACTTATTCCCCAGCTTGTCTTCAATGGGGCAACGGCATCGATATGAGCGTCTGTAGTTTCCATACGGGGCGTTCCCTATTAATCCTCATGGGCATCACCGGCAATATTGACCGGCCAGGGGGAAACGTGCTCTGGGTCCCGCCTGCCAAGGTTAAGCCAAAATCAATTTTGCTTAACCGCGATCAGAGGGGTGAGCAATTTCTGCCTCCAGGGCAAAAAGAACGGATGATTGCGGCCGGAAAGTTTCCCTTTTGCCCGAATACCCATACCCCTACTTTTTGGGATTCAGTGATCAGTGGGCAACCTTATCGAATCCGGGGCTTGTGGATCATCGGATCTAACCCATTGGTGACGGCCACCCAGGGGTTGAAAATCGAGCGGGCGCTGAAAGAATTTGTGGAATTTACCGTAGTCTCAGATCTCTTTATGACGCCGACCGCCCAACTGGCTGATCTGGTTCTGCCAGCGGCGACGTGGCTGGAGCAGGATGATGTGGTCTTTTTTCACAAAATCTGGTGTGTCATTGCGAGAAAGAAATTGACTCAAACCGGTGAATCACGCGACGACAGGGACGTAATTTTCGAGCTGGCCCACCGTCTCGGGCTCCGTGAAGCCTTTCCGTGGAGGAACAGCGGAGAGTATCTGGACTGGGTATTGGAAGACACAGGATTGGAATTTAAGCGGTTCTGCGAAAGAGACATTCTTGTCGGTGAGATGCGATATCGCAAATACGAGGCAGAAGGTTTTCAAACACCCACGGGTAAATTTGAGATCTCGAGCGGCATCATGGAGGCGATGGGGTTATCTTCGATGCCGCTGTTCCGTGAGCCCCCCTTATCGCCTGTCTCTACACCCAAATTGGCAAAAGAGTTTCCCCTGATATTGATATCCGGCACCAAGATCAGAAATTTCTTCCACTCAGAGTTTCGCCAGGTTGAATCACTGAGGAAAGGCAATCCAGACCCTCTCGTGGAGATCCATCCTGACACAGCGGCTTCCCTCGGGATCAAAGAGGGAGATTGGGTTTGGATCGAGAGCCAGGCGCACCGAGTCAAAATGAAGGCGAAGCTCTTTGACGGGATCCGGTGCGATGTGGTCAACGCGCAACACGGATGGTGGTTTCCAGAGGAGAAGACTTCCGAACACGCCTGGACCAGATCGAACGTGAACCTCCTGTATGATCATATCCACTTTGACCCGGAGAACGGCTCAGAACCACTGAAGTCCTATCTGTGTAAAGTCTATAAAGCGTAAATCAGAGCCGTACGGCCAGGATTTGCTCTGGAGCCCTTGGACCTTACAGCCCCGCTCTGTTCTCCCAAGAAAATTTAAAACTTTATCCTTTCTATCTGTGCTTCCTTCGTGCTGTCGGCGATTGTCCAGAACCAGGCTTCGCCCGTTCCCACACGGAAGATCACGAACAACGGGTCGTCGGGTCCTTTAAGCCCTATGTTTTTTAGATAGGGCCTCTCGTTATAGATCTTGCTTTTAAGGCCGGAATCGTCCAGGAACTCAACTTTGCCAGTCACTCTCATCATGACCATCGTCTTGGGGGCAAGAAAGCAAAGCTCCACCTTGTTGTTTTTCTGTAGCTGTTTGTAGACCGACTTGAGGGCTTCTGTCTGGAAATAGAATCCCTTTTCATCCGCAAAGCACATGCTGAGGATCCGGACGTGCGGTTGATCTCCTTCTGCCGTTGAAAAGGAACAGATCCTTTGGGGAACCTCTTCGTTCGCAAACTTAACGCAGTCTTGGAAAGTACGCTTTGCCTGCGCCTGAACCATGAATGGTAAACCAATGACCACCAAAGATAAAATGACATATGCCGACAACCTCAAATTCCTCACGTTTCGACTCATCTGCATTCCTCCTCTTTTTTTTGGGGGCATTGTACCAAATCCGATCCGATTGTCAAGCTCACACTCCAATTGAAAAAACAAGCCATAAGGAGCGACTCAGAAATTCCAAGACGTTAAAAGATTTCTCCCAAGGAAGATCGTCTCCAAATAAAGCGCCTCGATCGAACAAGGTGACGGAGATGAATGATTCTCTTGACTGTAACCCTACCAGAAGGTAAGGTTGAATTTAGGCTCCGGAGGATCTGATGAAGAGAACCGGAATTTTCTTTACTTATTTCCAGGGAGAAAGATTAAAGGATTTTCCAGAAGCTTTAAATGGATTGCTGAACGAGGAAAATGTCTACTACTATGACGCCGTGTACCGCTCTCGAGTCGGCCTTTTTTACCTCGAACCTGTGACGGAACAGCTCTTGCTCAAGGTCCATACTGGGAGAATGATCGAATCCGTGAAGCAGACCGGGCATTATGAGTCGGCTCTTTACTCTGCTGGAGGGACAGTCCAGGCGGCGGAAGAAATCCGCCGAGGGAGGATTGACAATGCCTTCGTCTTCACAAGTTTCGGCGACCACCATGCGGGGAGGGAATTCTATCATGGGATGTGCTATTTCAACGGCGCCGCGTTGGCCATTGCCATGCTCAGAGAGAAGGGAATAAAAAGATTTGGCATCGTAGACACCGATAGCCATCATGGAGATGGGACCCGGGATATCTTCGGGCGAGATAACGGTGTCCTTCACGTCTGTTTTTGTGATCACGACTACTCGGATATCTATCACAAGATAGATATCGAGGTTCCACAGAACACCTCTGACGAACAATATTTAACTAAGATGAAGGAAATCTTTATTCCGAGCGTAAAAGCCTTCAAACCGGAGTACATCTTCTGGGAGTACGGCTACGATGCCACGAGAGGAGAATACGGCGACAAAGGCATGAGCCGTGACTGTCCTATGAGACTGGCCGAGCTAATCAAGATAATCGCGGATGAGGTGTGCAAAGGTAGGTTAATCGCCGTTCTCTGTGGTGGCTCGTCGAGGGGTGTCGCTGCTCATACTATTCCCCAAATCATCGCCATCCTGGCAGAGTTAAAGAGGGGGGCTTAGGTCGCGCTCAATTGACTCATCCGTAACCATTTGAATTAATTTAAAATAATAAGTATAAAAAAAGATTGTTTTTTCTTGACAAAGGAAAAACAATTTGCTAATTATTTTACCGACCGGTCAATTAATAACTCGAACAATTAGTTTTAATCAATACTCAGAAGAGCTGGCGCTTCAGTCTTTTTCCTGCCTCGGATGACCTGTATAGGGTGGGGATTCCGAAGCATGATTTTTCAAAAAACCCCCTGTCTTTCCTTTCTGAGGTGATCATGGACAGAAAGCAGCATTCGGAAGTGAATTCTAAGAAGAACCAAAATTCCGAACGCAAGTCGGAGATTTACAGCAAGGCTTTAGATCTTTTTGTGAAGAATGGATATGATGCAACGTCGATGTCCATGATCGCTGAGACCCTGGGTATGAGCAAGGCCAACCTATATTATTATTGTTCGAGCAAGGAGAACCTTTTATACCAAATTCACCTGGACTTCCTGCGTAACAAATTTACTCCGATCCTTGAGGAAGCAGAAGCGTTAGCGGATCCGGCGAGCCGGGTTGCCCTTTTCTTACGTAAGTTTGCCCTTTTGAACACCTCGAGCAGAGCGAATCGGATCTTGGTTCACGAGGTCCACAGACTCGACAAGAATCATCAGAACGAAATCATGGCGATTTGGAGAAGGACGTATGAGATTGTACGGGATGCGATGAGGGAACTCCAACGATCAGGGAGAGTCCGCAGGTTTAGGGAGTCTTTTCTGGCATTTATGTGGGTGGGAATGGCGTTTTGGGTGGTGTATTGGTTCGATTACGGCCGACAGACGAATGCGGAAGAGTTGTCGGAAGCGATTGCTCAAACCTTTTTGGATAGTCTGATACCGCAGGCTTCTTCCGACGTCAAGGGAGGACAGAAGGGGCGTTAGTTTCAGGCCTGTAGCGGATATCAGGGACGGGGTTGGCTATTCGCCGGAAAAAAAAGGGACTGCTGGGTCTGTTCGTATGACCGTGGAGATTTTGTTACAGCCGTTAGTCTATGGGTTGCAGTTAGGGGTGAGCTATATTTTGTTAGCTCTGGGGCTGACCGTCATTTTCAGTATCATGAACGTTATTAATCTTGCCCATGGTGAATTCTATATGCTGGGGGCTTTCACGGTCTTTTACGTGAACGGCCTGCTGAAAATAAATTACTTCGTCGCCCTGCTGATGAGTGTGGTGGTCGTGGCGTTGATCGGTATATTTTTCGAGCGCATTTTCTTCCGCCCCGCGCGCGGACAGGTGGTACCGACGGTCATCGTGGGCATTGGGCTCATGTGGCTCCTTCAGACTGCCGCTCAGCTGATATTCGGTGCACAGCCCAGAGGGATGAAGGAGGTCTTTCAGGGGAGCGTCTCGTTCCTTAACATCAATCTCAGCGATTCCAGGATCGTCGCTGGGATCATTAGTATTGTCTTGGTCGCCGTCGTCTATGTTTTTATCTACAAGACAAAACAAGGGAAAGCCATTCAGGCCGTCGCCCAGGATCGGGAAGCGGCCATGGCCCTGGGAATAGATGTCGGCAAAGTCGGAACCGTGGGGTTCGGCCTCGGATGTGGTTTGGCGGGTGCTGCAGGAGGTATCATGGCCCCCATCTTTTTTGTCGAACCAACCATGGGAACGACGACGCTCATAAAATCGATGTCTATTATCATCCTGGGCGGGGTGGGAAGCATTCCGGGTGCAGCATTGGGAGGTCTAATATTGGGCGTAGTGGAGAGCTACGGGCAAACCTTCCTTGGGTATTCCGCTACGACCTTCCCTTTTTTGATCATTTTGCTGGTCTTGATATTCAAACGGACAGGACTCATGGGCAGGGCTGCATGAATCGACTGAACTGGGAGAAGGCGAGCCTTTATGTTGTTCTGTTGGCCATTCTGGCACTGGTTCCCGTCTTTTTTCGAAACATGTACCAACTCGGGGTCATCACCTTCATGCTGATCAATGTTCTCCTTGCCGTGAGCTGCTGGTTTATCATGACCACGGGCCAGGTAACGCTCGGACACGCGGGTTTCGCTGCGATCGGCGGTTATGTATCGGCTGCCTTAATTGCGAGATACGGGATCGGCTCCTGGTTAAGCTTACTCATTGCCATGATCGCAGCGGGCGTGATTGCTTTCATCATCGGATACATCACACTCAGGATCAAGGGGATTTACTTCATCGTTGCAACCCTGGCCCTCGGGGAGGTCATCAGGGTCGTGTTTGGCGCATGGGATGATCCCTTCGGAGGACTGGTTGGAATTATGAATTTGCCGCCTCCGAAGGCAATTACCGTCACGGGTTTTTTCGCAGTCGATTTCGGATCAAAAGTCTCCCTCTATTATCTGACTCTGGTGCTCACCCTCAGCGGCGTTATCATCATGCACAGACTAAACCGATCCCCCATCGGCCTGGTTTTTCAGGGGATCCGGCAGGCGGACGATCTTGCAGAAAGCGTTGGTATCAATCTTATGGGGTACAAGGTATTGGCTTTCGTGATCGGCTGCATGTTTGCGGCCTTAGCGGGAGTCTTATATACTTATAGCGTGGGCAGCATACAGCCTTCGTCGTTTACCCTGATCCAATCGGCATATTACCTTGTGTACGTCGCGGTCGGAGGGAGCATCAATGTCTTCGGACCGATCCTCGGCGCCCTCCTTCTTAACATTCTTTCGGAATTCTTGAGACCCGTCAAGGAATTTGAGCCCATCGTCTTCGCCCTCATTCTCATCGGTGCGGTTCTCTTGCTGCATGGCGGGATCATCGGACTTGTTCAAACGTTATGGCATCGGACAAATGATATGGCGGTTCGTGTCTCTAAATTCGTATCCCCGGACAGGCCGCTTAAGACGATTCTTTAACCGGAAAGAGATTTCAGCGTGCCGTGTCAATCACGGTTTGCGTCAGTTTCTTTAACAGGCCTCATGGGGGGCAAGCCAAACGAGCAAGGCGAACGTTGAAAGGGGGTTTTGAGGGATGGTTGATTTTGCTTCTCGGTTATCCTATGGCACGGGAATCCAGGATTGGCAGGAGCGTATTCATACCGCTCGAATGAGGGAAGAGCGGGCCGGCCGATTACGGACGGTCATGAAAAAAAACGGCGTAGCCGCTTGCTTGTTAGAGCGCGAGGACAACATCCGCTATGCGACCGGTTTACCCGGAGATGCCTTTATGCCCGGGTTGAGATATTGCCTCTTTTTCGCCGAGGACGAGCCCGTGATCTGGGAACACGCGGGCAGGTATGAGCGACGAAACGATTGGGGCTGGGTAAAACCTGAAAACTGGAGGATTGCTCGCTGCTGGCTCGGGGGAGTGGGCGGTGATGAAGCGACTGCCGAAACCGCGAAGCTCTTTGCTTCCGAAATTGTGCAGGAACTTCGAAAGAGAGGCTTGCACGATGAACGATTAGGCGTCACCGCAGTGGATGAGCCTTCGCTGAAGGCCTTGGGCGAGATGGGGATTCGAACTTTTGACGCGCAGGCTCTGCTCTTTGAAGCAAGAAGAGTAAAAACCCAGGATGAAATCAGCTGCCTAAAAATGATCGCCGCGATCACCGACAGAGCCTGGTGCAAACTCTACGAGGCCATGAAGCCTGGGATGCGCGATATTGATCTGACCGCGATAGGATACCAGGCGATGATTGAGGCGGGAGCCGAGATTGGCGGGGTCGTTCCTTTTTTCAGCGGACCGAGCACGTTTGAACGCGGGTTCGCTATGACAGATCGAATCATTCAGCCGGGGGATATCGTTTATGGAGACATCACTAACTTCGGCTATTTGGGCTACAAGACCTGTCTCTATCGTACGTTTCTTGTGGGCAGGAAGCCCAATCAGAAGGAAAAGGACTTATACAAGAGACTACTGGATAACCAGAATGGGATCCTCGAGGAAATCAAACCGGGTGCGACCACCGCGGATGCTGCAAAGCATTTCAAGCCGGCGGGCACCTGGGGTTATGATGATGAGGACCGTGTGTTCACGATTGAGATTGGTCATGGAATAGGCCTTTATCTCTATGAGCCGCCGATCATCAATAGGCTTTGGTCATTAAGACATCCGCAGACGTTTGAGCTCGGCAATGTCATGGCGATTGAGAGCAGAGATGGAGAGCCCGGGCTGGGGGTCAGACTTGAGGATATGGTGGTGGTGACCGAAAAAGGAGCCGAGTTGCTCAGCCGTTTTCCAAGGGACGAAATCATCACCGTTGGCCAAATTGGGTAAAGTGTAATTTCCAACCGGAGGTTGTGAGGAATGCCCCTCCTTGAGGTAAAGGGATTGACAAAATATTTCGGTGGATTAACCGCCGTCAACACCCTTGATTTCTCGGTGGAAAAAGGAGAAATCGTCGGACTCATCGGTCCCAACGGAGCCGGAAAGACGACGGTTTTCAACCTAATTATGGGAACCTACGCCCCGAGCAAAGGGAAGATCTTATTCAAAGGCAAGGACATCACCGGTCAGAAATCTCACACGATTGTGAGCCGGGGCCTCGTCAGATCTTTTCAAAAAACCATCCTGTTTGGTGAGATGTCGGTGCTGGAAAATATCCTCCTTGGCTTCCATTTGATTTCAGAAATTCGCTTCTGGAACTCGCTTTTCAACGGTGGGGCCACCCGAATCAGGCAAAAACGGCTCCTTTCGAAAGCGTTGGAAATCGCCGAATTCATGGGACTCGAACAGAGCAAGGACCAGTTGGCAAGAAACCTGCCTCACGGATATCAGCGAATGCTCGGTGTGGCCATTGCCCTGGCGACAAACCCTGAATTGATATTGATGGATGAGCCGGTCACCGGGATGAATACAGAAGAGACAGATAGGATGATGAATAAGATTCAGGCGATTCGCGATCGAGGCGTAACGACCCTGGTCGTGGAACACGATATGCGGCTTGTGATGAATACATGCGATCGGTTGTGTGTCTTGAATTTCGGTTCGATGATCGCCGAGGGTTCCCCCTCAGAGATTTGCAAACATAAGGAGGTCATTGCAGCGTATCTGGGATCGGAATATGCTTCTGCGTGTTAAAGAGATAAAGACCTTTTATGGCAAGCTCGAAGCGGTCAAAGGTGTTTCGTTGGAAGTGGCGGAAGGCGAAATTGTTACCCTCCTGGGAGCAAACGGGGCTGGGAAAACAACAGTATTGAAGGCCATTTCCGGGTTGAAACTGCCCACCGCGGGCGAGATTTGGTTTTCAGGGCAAAGGATCGACAAGAGTCAGGCGACGCAGATTGTCAGAATGGGTATCAGTCACATCCTCGAGGGACAACGGGTGTTCCGTGATATGACCGTAGAATCCAATCTCACCCTCGGAGCCTTCGTCCGAAGCGACGGAGAAAGAATTAAGGCCGATCTGGAAGAGGTCTATCGTCACTTCCCTATCCTGCAAGAAAGAAGAAAACAGAAAGCGGGAAGCCTCAGCGGCGGTGAGCAACAGATGCTTGGCATCAGCAGGGCGCTGATGTCAAAGCCGAGGCTCCTCCTCATGGATGAACCCTCTATTGGACTGAGCCCTCTGATGGTGAATGAGATTGGGTCGATTATCAGAGGCATCCATAGGCAGGGAATCAGTGTGCTCATCGTCGAGCAGAATGCTGCCATCGCCCTGCGTTTGGCAGATCGCGGCTACGTGATGGAGACCGGCAAAATTGTACTCGGCGCCAGCCGCGACGAACTATTGAGCGATGGGAGAGTTAAGAAGGCCTACCTGGGCGGGTAGATCAAATAAGGCCTGACACCCCGGCATGTCGAGGTTCGCATAACTCGTCTTTTCTGTCACGTGAGGGACAAGAGGCTGGCATGCAGGAACAACAGAAATGGCTTGCAAGAGGAAAGTCGTTGTAGGAGGGTAGAAAGGAGGTCGGTGCGGAAAACGCTGTTGTCTGACGTAAAAATTAAAGTCATCGGCAAAAATGGCCGGAAGGAGGTATTCAGGTGAGACGTGTAACTTTTTCACTCATAGCGGTAATTGTCATCGTGATCGTCGCCGGTGGGGGATCGTACGGCCAAAACCCTGCCTCTCCGAAGACACTCGACATCGGGATTGCGACTCCGTTGACCGGGCCGGCAGCGCATATTGGCATGAATATGAAGAATGCCCTCATGATGGCGATTGAAGACCAAAATGCTCAGGGTGGGGTACGGATCGCCGGAGAAAAGTATGTGTTGAACCCGATCATCTTGGACACCAAAAAGGACGCTGCCGTTGGCAAGGCCGTTGCCGAGCAGCTCGTCTATGACAAGAAGGTGAAGGTTATTGCCGGGCCCTTTATCGATGATTCCATTGGGGCCCAATCCGTGACCGAACCCAACAAAGTCATCGCCTTCTTTGTTACCCCATCTACTCCGAACATGACGGGGCCGAGCAAACCCTATTCCTTCTTCGTCAACGGGTTGATCCCTCAGTTGTTCAGCGTGGGAGCTGCTTATATTCAGAAATTCTATCCTAATGCGAAGAAGGTTGTTTCCATGGTCCCCGACCTGCCCGATGCCGGATTATTCATCAATTCCTCTCAAATGATGTGCAAAATGCACGGCTTGGAATGGTTGAATGCTGAGAAGTTTCCCTTCGGGACGACAGATTTTTCGCCCTTTATTACACGGGCGTTGTCCAAGAACCCGGATATCGTCGACACCAGTTCGACGGGCGGAAATATGGGTGGGCTCTGTGCCCAGCTCATCAAGCAACTGCGCCAGGCGGGCTTTAAGGACATTATTTGGGTGCCGGCTCAACCTCCCCCGGGGGCGACCGAAGAAGTGGTCCCGGAGAATTATCGCACGAAAATTGTTACGATCGATATTGACTGGGAGTCCCCGATCGTCAACGATGCCTATCGCGACCTGTGCCGCAGGTATGTGAAAAAGTACAACAGTACTCCAATCGGCATTGTCGGGTTAATGTACAATGCCGCCAAACCTTTTTTCGAATTCTTAAACACTCGGGATACCCTGGATACAACGAAATGGATGGAGGGGTTTGCCAATTACCGATGGAAGGGAATTTTCGGACATGAGAGCTTCTGGGTCGGAAAGCCGATGTACGGAATTAATCGAATGGCGATTCGAGGGTCCTGGGCTTCGGAATACGTGAACGGGAAGCTGGAAACCAAGTGGGAAGCGCCCATCCCGATGGATCTCCTTGTCGGAAAAAGTAAATGAGACGATAGGTGGTCCGATAAGTTGGCTGAGATCCCAAACAACAAATCTAACATGGAGGTTCGAACATGATAACCGGCGAAACCAGTCCAAAAATCAACGTCAATCACAAGAAGTGCAGCGGCTGCCGTGTCTGCGAACAGATTTGCACCTTTTCGCATGAACAGGAGTTCAATCCGCGGAGGGCTCGAATCAAAGTCCTGATACGGGAAAAGGAGGGAATCAACGCCCCGCTCCTCTGCATCCAGTGCAAGAAGTGCCTCTCTGCTTGCAAGCGGGATGCCCTCTCCTGGGATGAGAAGATTGGAGTGGTGAGGGTGGATAAAGAAAGGTGTAATGGCTGCGGCCTTTGCATTGGGGCTTGCCAAGACGCGGCAATCTTCTTGGACCCGATCTCCAAGAAAGTGAACATTTGTGACTTGTGCAACGGGGATCCTCAATGCGTGAAGTGGTGTACGCAGGACGTGCTTCATTACGAGGCCGCGCCCGTTCTTCAATCCTAGTCATCAGAAAATAACCAGGAGGTGTCAACATGAGTAAATGGTATGGTTGGATGGGAACGATTTTAAGGGTCAACCTTTCCAGCAGGAAGATAACAAAAGAAGCCCTCTCTGAGGATCTTGCTTATAATTTCGTCGGAGGGAGGGGCATTAATTCGAAGATACTCTATGATGAGACAGGTCCGAAGACAGACCCCGTGGGACCGGGGAACCGGCTCATCATCGGGACCGGCCCGACGAGCGGCACGCTTGGCCTCGGAAACGGAAGGTTTACGATGACCGTGAAATCTCCTCTCACCGGAATCGTAGGGGATGGGAGTGGAGGGGGTCATTTCGGGGCCGAGGTGAAATTTGCCGGCTATGACCACATTGTGATTCAGGGGAAGGCGGCGAAGCCAGTTTATCTCTGGATCAACGATGGGGAAGTGGTCCTCAAGGATGCTCGGCATCTGTGGGGAAAGACCACTTGGGAGACGGAGGAATTAATCAGAAAGGAATTGGGCGATCGGGACATCAAGACCCTCTGCATCGGGCAGGCGGGAGAGAATCTCGTCAAGTACGCCTTCGCGATCGCTCATGATGAGAGGGTTGCCGCCGAGACAGGCATGGGTTGCGTGATGGGTTCAAAGAACCTGAAGGCGATAGCGGTCAGGGGCTCCAAATCGGTCAAGGTGGCTCATCCGGAAAAATATTATGAGGTCGTCAAGAAATGGTATGAAGATGTTCCCAAGCAGCACCTGTCCCCGCTGCACGAAAGCATTGGCAGTCCGTATCTCATCAAGGTATTCAACCAGGTTTTTAACCTCGGCATAAGAAATTCTCAGCAACTTCACGGGCCGGAGGAGGAGTTGAAGAAGTTGTATGCCGATGATCATGTGCCCAAATACCTAGTCAGAAATATCGCCTGCTTTTCCTGCGGTCATGCGTGCCAGAAGTTTCTCATGATCACCGATGGCCCTTATGCCGGTGAAAAAGGAATGAGGCCGGAATATGGTTGCACGGCATCCTTATGCACGCAGTTGGGGGTTTTTGATTTTGCCTTCAGTCTGAAAGCGACTAATTTTGCCAATCAGCTTGGAATCGATGCCCAGGAGGCCGGGCCAACGATGGCGATGGCCTTTGAATGTTACCAGCGAGGGATTCTGACGAAAAAGGATACCGATGGCCTCAAGCTGGAATGGGGGAACAGAGAGGTCATTCTTGAGCTTCTCAGAAAGATTGCCTACCGGGAAGGATTCGGCGACGTCTTGGCTGATGGATGTCTGAATGCGGCCAAAAAGATAGGCAAGGGAGCAGAGAAGTACGCTTATCACATCAAAGGAAAGTCACATCCTGACCGTTTGACGGCGTATATCCCCTGCGTCCTCGGTTTTGCTCTTGCTTCCCGCGGATGGGATCATCTGAGAGGTTCGGTCTTCCCTCATATCACGCCGTCCCTGGGACCGCCCAAGTTCTGGCATTTCGATCCTCTTTATGCCAAGGTGGTCACAGACAGAGAACACGTGGACACCGGCGCGGATGCGTTGGAGATCTGTAAATGGCTCACGGAGTTCGAGTTGATGGCGGAAGGGTCGGGAGGCGTTCCGAGAATGGCCGAGGTCTTGACGGCACTGACGGGAGTGGAATTCAGCGAGGACCGGTTACACAAAGTCTGTGACCGGATCTACAACATCGAAAGGGCCTATCTGCTAAGGATGGGGCTTACCCGTGATGATGACGTGGCACCGCACCACTTTTACGATCAGCCTATTCCGGAAGGGCCGTCCAAGGGGATGACGCTCGACAGGGCGAAATTCGAGGAGTTGAAGGACGTATTCTATGAATTGAGAGGAGGCGATAAAAAAACAGGGGCGCCGACAAGAAAAACCCTGGAGGGATTGGGCTTGAAATCTGTCGCCGATGATTTGGAGAAGATAGGGATTTATAAGGAGTGAGACCGGGGTCGGGCAAACAATCGTCGCACGGTTAGCTAAACTGACAAGAAGGAGGCAAAAAGATGAAGCGAACAGCTCTTGTATTTGTAGCGCTCGTAGTAGCGGTGGCGCTCGTCAGCGGGCAGGCCTTTGCTCAGAAAACAGCGTCGCCAAAGACGCTGGATATCGGGATTGCCACTCCGTTGACTGGTCCAGCAGCTCATTTGGGGACAAACATTAAGAACGCCGCGTTGATCGCGATCGATGACCAGAACGCTCAGGGCGGCGTGACAATCGCGGGCGAAAAGCATGTACTGAATCCAATCATCATGGATACCAAAAAGGATGCTGCTGTTGGAAAGACCGTTGCCGAGCAGCTCGTCTACGAAAAGAAAGTGAAGGTGGTGATCGGGCCTTTTATCGATGACGCTATAGGCGCGCAGCCGGTATTGGAATCGAATAAGATCATATCATTTATCGTGACCCCTTCTACGAAAGATATGACGGGTCCCAATAGACCCTATTCATTCTTTTTCAGCGGACCTATCCCGCAGATGTTTAATACCGTGACCGCCTATTTACAGAAATTCTATCCTAATGCGAAAACGATTCTTTCGATGGCGCCGGATCTACCAGACACAGTGATGTTTCTCAATTCCTCCCAGATGATGTGTAAGTTGTATGGTTTGGAATGGGTGGGTGCCGAGAAGTTTCCTTTCGGAACGACGGACTTTTCTCCGTTCATTACCCGGGCCATGGCCAAGAATCCTGACATCATCGAGACCAATTCGACGGGCGGCAATATGGGCGGACTGTGCGCGCAGCTTATCAAACAATTACGCCAGGCAGGCTATAAGGGTATCATTGCGGTGCCCGCGCTTCCCCCGCCAGGAGCAGTGGAAGAGGTTGTCCCCGAGAATTATCGCACGCAAATTGTAACGAACGACATCGACTGGGAGGCTCCCATCGTGAGCGATGCGTATCGCGACCTAAGCCGCAGGTATATGAAAAAGTACAACGTCCCCCCCATTGATATCGTAGGGCAGCTCTACAATGTCACGAAACCTTTCTACCAATTCTTAAATGGTCAGAGCACCATGGATACGGCAAAATGGATGGAGGGTTTCGCGAACTATCGGTGGAAGGGCATCTACGGAAAAGAAGCAACCTGGATAGGAAAGCCGATGTTCGGCATTAATCGGATGGCATTCCGGGCTTCTTGGGCTTCCGAATATATCAACGGGAAGCTGCAGACCAAGTGGGAAGCGCCTATTCCGATGGATCTTTTTGTTGAGAAAAAATAGATCGAGTCAATAAAGCGCTCCGTCCCTAACCCTCTCCCCTGGAGGGTGAGGGGCGGGGTGGGTATGAATCATCTTGAAGATGACGCAAACCGGAAATGAATTGTGGCATCCCGTGCGAACCATAATGGAAAAAAGGATTCGACAGTGAATCTTGCGGGAAGAGTTGCGGTCCTCACGGGAGCGGAGGGATCCCTCGGAAGGGTAGTGACCAAGAGGTTTCTTGCAGAGGGAGCAAAAGTGGTGTTGGGCTGGTATGCATCGGAAGCTTGGGAAGAGGCCAAGGGGCTGATTCCTACCGATTACATGGGACAATTTTTGGATGTCCGGGTTGACGCGACGAAAGAGGAGCAGGTTGAGAACCTCATGAAAAAGGCGAAGGAGGCCTTTGGTTCCATCGATATCTTGCTCCACATGGTGGGGCTATTTCACGCCGGAGGGAAGATTTGGGAAACGGACGAGTCGCTCTTCGAGAGATTGGTGGCTGTAAACCTGAAAACGACTTTTCTCTGCTGCAAACATGCGTTGAAAATCATGTTAGAACGAGGCCGGGGACGTATCCTCGTTTTCCCCCCCAAAGTCGTCCTCAGCCCTCGGCCACCCTTTGGCGCTTATGCTGTGTCGGAAGCTGGGCTCACGGCGCTCGTATCGGCTCTGCGGGAAGAACTGAAAGACACCCATATTACGGTCAATGCGATCATGCCTAGCGTCATCGACACGCCGAATACGAGGGGAATGCCCTTTGCTGGGGCCGAGAAGGGGGCAAAGACCTGGGAAATAGCCGACTTGGTCTGTTTCCTCTGTTCCGATGAGAGCGATCCCATCAGCGGGTCCATCCTCAAAGTATTTGGAAGGAAATAGGAGAGGTTCGACAAGTCACGGTTGTCAAGCTAAGAACGGGAAGGGAAGGAGAAAAAAATGAAGTATGAGAATCTTTTTAAGCCCATGAAAATAGGGCCGGTTGAAATCAAGAACAGGATTGGGATGGCTCCCATGAATCTCTTCTTTTCGAACCCCGACGGATCCGCGAGCGAGCAGCAGATGGCCTACTACGCGGCTCGAGCGAAGGGAGGGGTAGGACTCATTGTGACCGAGGCCATCCGGACAAGCATGGAAGGCGTTAACAGGACCTATTATGCCAACCTGCGTCTCTTCGACGTGAACTGGATGAACAGGCTCAGTGAGGTGTTTGAAACCATTCATTGCTTCGGGGCCAGAGTATTCGCCCAAGTCAATATAGGTCCGGGTCCGCAGGGGACAACGGCCAGGGGATATGAGACATATGCGGCTTCTGCCGTCGGTTATGAACTGACAGAAGAAAATATTCCGAAGACGCTTCTCCCCAGAATAGAGAAGGGTGAAGGCCGGATCTACGTTCACTTCAAAGGAGAGATTCCACGGCCCATGACCATTGAAGAGATCCGGCGGGATACCGAAGATTGCGTGAAATCGTGTAAGATGGCGGTCGTAGCCGGCGTCGATGGGATAGAGATTCATGCGGCTCATGGGTATCTTTTGCATAGCTTTTTGTCCCCTCGCTTTAATAAACGAACCGATCAATATGGGGGAAGCCTCGAGAACCGGATGAGGTTTTTGCTTGAGGTGATGGAGAGGGTGAGAGAGGGCATCGGGCCTAAGATCGCTTTGGGTGTGAGAGCCGTTGCGGATGAACATGTCCCCGGAGGCCTTGTTCCGGACGAGATGAAACTTGTTGCCGCAGAGTTGGAGAAGTTGGGCTATGACTTCTATCATATTTGTAGTGGCTCCTATGAGGCTATGAGGTGGATGAATTGCGAAAAGGACGGCTTGTGGGACCCTGAGACAAAAGTCATCAAGAGTGCGGTAAAGAAGATGCCGATTCTCGGGGCGGCTTGTCACAGCCCGGAACTGGCGGATAAAGCGATAGGAGACGGCCTATATGATATGATCCTGCATGGCCGGCCCCTCATGGCAGACCCGGAATGGGCAAACAAGGTGAAGGAGGGAAGGGAAAAGGAGATTGTGAAATG
>Ga0335070_10001732_pt1 | contig 25345 bp, 22 predicted proteins | sample Lox_Sample_13_FD_206722 | JGI IMG/M metagenome (GOLD analysis project Ga0335070, IMG submission 206722) | Soil microbial communities from Loxahatchee National Wildlife Refuge, Florida, United States - Lox_Sample_1.3 | ecosystem: Environmental > Terrestrial > Soil > Wetlands | place: USA...
ATCGAGCAGAAGTGCGCGAGTATCGAACCTTCGGCCGGCAGGGTCTGGTCGTGGAACTTCTCCGACGTCGACGGGTCGAGCGACAGGTTGAACTGGTCGCGCCAGCGGAACTCGAAGCGGGCCCGGCTCAGCGCGTCGTCACGGAGCTGGGCGGCCGGCAGGCCCTTGGCGAGGTCGGCCGCGTGCGCCGCGATCTTGTAGGTGATGACCCCGGTCTTGACGTCGTCGCGGTCGGGCAGGCCGAGATGCTCCTTCGGCGTGACGTAGCAGAGCATCGCGGTGCCGAACCAGCCGATCATCGCCGCACCGATACCCGAGGTGATGTGATCGTAGCCGGGTGCGATGTCGGTGGTGAGCGGCCCGAGCGTATAGAACGGCGCCTCGTGGCACTCCTTGAGCTGCTTGTCCATGTTGGCCTTGATCTTGTGCATGGCCACGTGGCCGGGGCCTTCGATCATGACCTGGACGTCGTGCTTCCACGCGATCTTGGTGAGCTCGCCCAGGGTCTCGAGCTCGGCGAACTGCGCGCGATCGTTGGCGTCGGCGATCGAGCCCGGCCGCAAGCCGTCGCCGAGCGAGAAGCTCACGTCGTAGGCCTTCATGATCTCGCAGATCTCGTTGAAGCGCGTGTAGAGGAAGCTCTCCTCGTGATGCGCCAGGCACCACTTGGCCATGATCGAGCCGCCGCGGCTGACGATGCCGGTGACGCGCTTGGCGGTCAGCGGGATGTAGGGCAGCCGCACGCCGGCGTGGATGGTGAAGTAGTCGACGCCCTGCTCGCATTGCTCGATCAGGGTGTCGCGGTAGATCTCCCAGGTCAGGTCCTCGGCCTTGCCGCCGACCTTCTCCAGCGCCTGGTAGATCGGCACGGTGCCGATGGGGACGGGTGAGTTGCGGATGATCCACTCGCGCGTGGCGTGGATGTTCTTGCCGGTCGAGAGGTCCATGACCGTGTCGGAGCCCCAGCGGATCGCCCACACCATTTTCTCGACCTCGTCGGCGATCGAGGAGAGGATCGCCGAGTTGCCGATGTTGGCATTGATCTTCACCAGGAAGTTGCGGCCGATGATCATCGGCTCGGTCTCGGGATGATTGATGTTCGCCGGGATGATGGCGCGGCCGCGCGCGACCTCGTCGCGCACGAACTCGGGGGTCACGTAATCCGGGATCGAGGCGCCGAAATCCTCGCCGTCGCGTTCCGCTTGTTCGCGCGCCTTCTCGCGGCCGAGATTCTCGCGGATCGCGATGTATTCCATCTCGGGCGTGATGATGCCCTTGCGCGCGTAGTGCAGCTGCGTGACGTTCTGCCCCGCTTTCGCGCGCAGCGGCCGCTTGCCGGCGAGCTGGAATTCCATCAGGTCGCCCGCCTCGCCCTTCTTGAGGCCGTTGTCCTCGGGCTTGACCGTGCGGCCCAGGTATTCCTCGACGTCGCCGCGGGCGCGGATCCAGGCGCTGCGCAGCGCCGGCAGGCCGCGGGTGATGTCGATCGTGGCGTTCGGGTCGGTGTAGGCGCCCGACGAGTCGTAGACACGAATGTTCGGTTCGTTCGCCGACGGCGTGAGCTCGATCTCGCGCATCGCGACCTTGACGTCGGCATGCACCTTCCCCGGAACGTGGACCTTGCGCGATGCCGGCAGCGGACCGGTCGAGACGGTGAAATTCGGGGACGGATTACCATCGGGCATAGCAAATCTCCTCGTTGGCGCCTGATTGGGCGCGCCTGGCTGGGCACCCCTTACTTCAGGGTGTCACGCTGAACCCGGATTGGCGGCGGGAGGAGGCGGCCGGTCTGGTAGGCAATCGGCGCTGTTCCTGTCCCTACGCCGGAATGACCCGGATCAGGTTCGGAGGGTCTCCGCGTTGCCGCACCTGCGAAGGGTGGCGGCCGGCGGTGTCTCAGCCCCCTAACGGGGCTCCCCAGGGAACGGCTCTATCGTCGCAGACCGAGATGTAATGTCAACATCGGTCGTGTGACGGAGGAAGCGGTACGAGGCCTGGAGCGGGTGCGAGAGCAGCATGTAGAAAAGGGGCCAGCGCCGTCCGCGCCCGCGAAGTGAGGGTTACGCCGGCTTGTCGACCGCGCCGCCGGCGTCGACCCAGTCCTTAAAGCCGCCGAGGTTGAAGACGCGCTCGTAGCCGAGATCCTTGAGCGTCTTGCCGCTCAAGGCCGAGCGCCCGCCCGAGGCGCAATAGACGATGACCGTTTTGTCCTTGGCGAAGCTCTTGTCGTGCGAAGGCAGTTCCGGATCGGCGCGGAACTCCAGCATGCCGCGCGACACATGGACGGCGCCGGCGACCTTGCCGGCCTGCGCAAGCTCCGGCGCATCGCGCACGTCGACAATCAGCGTGTTGCCCTTGGCGATTATCTAATTCGCTTGCGCGGGTGTGATCCGCGGCACGGCCGCATTGGCGGCGGCCAGCATCTCTTTGACGCTCGTGACCATCGTGTTCTCCTTTGAACCGGCTGCCCCGGAACGAGCTTACCGCGTCTGAAGGTGCGTCTGCGAGAGGCAGGGGCCGGCCGACCGCCAGCCGGCCCCCAATCGAACTAATTGAGCAACGGCGTCAAGGCCGCGCCGATGCGCTGCATCTGTGTATCGGTGATCAAGGTGCCGAGTGCCTTCTGGAAACGCTCCTCCTGCACGCCCGAGCCGATGTACTGCCAGCGATAGGCCTTGAGCAGCGTGCGCCGCAGCTGCTCGACCTCCGCCGGGTTGAGCGTGCGTCCGCAGATCTGCAGGAAGAAGTCGGCGTCGGCCGCGGCCTGCATCTGCAACAGCCCGTCGACGGCGGCGACGAGATCGATCAGGTCGCCGACGGCGCGGTCGCGCCCGGCGGCGTCGAGCTTCGCGTCCGCGCGCTGCCACTCCAGCTCGTCGAGGATCGCGTGCTGCGACTCCTCCTTCCAGTGGAAAAGGAAGACGTCCTTGAAGAGATCGGAGAGGTCCGCGTCGGGCTCGATGCTCTGGCGGTAGTGCGCGAGCGTGAAGATCTCGATGTGACAGGTCAGCGCCAGCACCGCCCAGGTGCACTTGGACAGCACCGCGCCGGCGACGTCGTTGGGTTGCGGCAGGAACTTGTAACCGGCCGGCATGCCCTCGGCGATCATCGCCTCGATCCGCCGGAACAGCTCCTGGTGCTTCAGCTCTTCTTCGGTGAAGCGGACCAACGCCTCGAGGGCGACTTGGTCGCCGAGCCAGTAGTCGCGGCTGATCTCGAGGATCTTGGCGCCGATGTAGCGCTCCACCAGGCCGAACATGTTGGCGTAGGTGCGGCCCTGGATCTGACTCAACAGGTGCTTCTCCTTGGCGCTCAGGAAGCCGAGCTCGGCCACCTTGGAAAGGCCGTCAGGCAGGAATTTCTTGGCGAAATCGAAACTGCGGCCGCGGATGACGTCGCGGTCGATGTCCCAGCGGATCCGCTTCGAGTTCTCTATGCACTTGGCGTAGCGGTCGTTGCTGTGGACGGCTTGCATGGTTTCCATGATGCTCTCCTTTCGCGGTCAGAGTTTTCCTCGAGGTGGGCGATGACCAGGTCGTTGACCTCGTCGCGGTGGGTCAGCGGCAGCATGTGGCCGGCGCCCGCGACGATCCTGAGGCGGGCTTCCGGCAGCGTGTCGGCCAGGCGCCGGCAGATCTGGCGCGTCGGCGCCGGCGTGCGGGCGCCCTGCAGCAGCAGGGTCGGCACGCCGATCGCGCGCATGTCGTCGAGCTGGGCCGGCGCATTCAGGGTCGCGTGGAAATCGAGCGCGACCTTGGCCAGCCGCGGCACCAGCGCGTCGCGCCTGGCGGGAGGCAGCGACGTCCAGGCGCCGGCGCCCGTCCAGTAATCCACAAAGTGCTCGCAGCCGCGGGCGTAGTCGCCCGAGGTGACGGCGGCGGCGACATGGCGGGCGACGGCGATGATCTCCTGCAGCGCCGCCCAGTCGACCGCCTCGCCGTGGCGCAGGACGTGAAATGCCACCGGCTCGATCAACGTCAGGCTGCGCAGCCGCCCAGGCCGCGCGAGCGCTATCTGCAGCGCCACGGCACCGCCGTAAGAATGTCCGACGAGGTGCGCCGGCTCGCCGAGCCGGTCGAGCAGCGCCTCGATGACCGCCGCCTCGCGCGCGAGGGAGAAGACGCCGCGGCCCGACCAGCCCGGCGTCTCGCCGTAGCCGTAGAGATCGGGGGCCACGACGCGGCGGTGGGGCGACAGGCGCTCGGTCAAGGACCGCCATTGCGCGCCGGAGCCGCCGCTGCTGTGCAGGAGCACCACCGGCTCGCCGCTTCCCTGATCGAGACAGGCGACCGCAGTGCTGCAGACGTCGAGGGGGGCCATGGCGAGCCTCTCAGGCGGCACGCGGCGCCGCGGCGGCCCGCGCCACACGGCGGAACAGCCGGGTCAGCGGCGCGGCGATCGCGCGCCGGATCGCCGCGTTGCGCGCACGCCGCGCCTCCTGTTCCAGCCACAGGCAGAGCGTCGGCTGGGCGAGATACTGGTCGTAGGTGAGGAGGTCCCGGAGGGTTTCCGGACGCCGACGGTCGTACAGCAGATGGTCCATGGCGGTCTCCTTGGCTCGGCGGGCGAGCCCGCATCTGCAGAGGAGAAGGGCACGGACCGTGCCAGCCGCGACCTATACGCGAATCAACGCGTTAGCGGCGCACCGCGCCGCCATATATGACGGCGCCGCCAAATACGACGGGCCAAACCACGGGATATGGCGGTTTCAAGGACCGCGGCGGATGCCGAGTTTGCGCAGCCGGCCGCGCAACGTGCTCGGATTGAGACCGAGTATTTGCGCCGCGCCATGCTCGCCTTCGATGACCCAGGCGGTGCGCTCGAGCACCCGGCGGATATGCGCGCGCTCGACCTCGTCGAGCGTGCCGTCGGCCGGGAGCGCCGGCGCCACGGCGCCGGCCACGGGTGCCGGGGTCAGCAGACCCGTGGCATCGAGGCGCCCATCGCAGACGATCAGCGCCCGCTCGATGAAATTCTCGAGCTCGCGGATGTTGCCGGGCCAGCCGTAGGCGCCGGCTTCGGCGAGGAACGCCGGCAGGATCATGGGCGGGCGCTTGCCGAGCTTGCGCGCTGCGCGGACCGTGAAGTGCTCGACCAGGCGGGGGATGTCGTCGCGGCGCTCGCGCAGCGGCGGCACGACCAGGGGGAACACGTTGAGGCGGTAGAAGAGGTCGGCGCGGAATTTGCCGGCTGCGATGTGATCCTGCAACGCCCGGTTGGTGGCGGCGATGACCCGCACGTTGGCGCGCAACGTGCGCGAGCCGCCGACGCGGTCGAACTCGTGCTCCTGCAGCACGCGCAGCAGCTTCGCCTGCGCCTCGAGCGGCAGCTCGCCGACCTCGTCCAGGAACAGGGTGCCGCCCTCGGCGAGCTCGAAGCGGCCGCGGCGCTGCTGCAGGGCGCCGGTGAACGCGCCTTTCTCGTGGCCGAACAGCTCGCTCTCGACCAGCTCGCGCGGCAGGGCCGCGCAGTTCACCCGCACCAGCGGCCGCTCGCGGCGGTGGCTGCGCTCATGGATCGCGCGCGCGACCAGCTCCTTGCCGGTGCCGGTCTCGCCCTGGATGAGGACGGTGCTGTCGGTCGGCGCGACCTGGGCTATCTGGTCCAGGAGGCGCCGGACCGGCGGCGAATCGCCGACGATGGCGCCGCGCAGGTCGTCGACCAGGAGATGCACGGTGGCGCGGGTCCTGCCATGCGCCTCGATCTCGCGGCGGAGGGCGATATGCGTTCCGACGCGCGCCAGCAGTTCTTCCGGCTGGAACGGCTTTGTCACGTAGTCGACGGCGCCGACGCCGAAGGCGCGCACCTTCTCGAACGTCTCGCTGAGCGCCGTGAGGAAGATCACCGGGAGGGCGCGCGTCGCCTCCGCCGCTTTCAAGCGCTTGCAGGTCTCGTAGCCGTCGATGCCGCCGAGCATCACGTCGAGGAGAATGAGATCCGGCTGCGCCTGGATCGCCATCGTGAGCGCCGCCTCGCCGCTCACCGCCGAGAGCGTCCGATAGCCGGCGCCGCCGAGCTCCTGTTCCAGGAGGTCGATGTTCAACGGCTCGTCGTCGACGACGAGCACGGTTGCGGGATCAGTCGCCAAGGCGCCTCGCCAGCTTGCCGAAGAGAAGAGATTCGTCGAGCGGCTTGGTGAGGAAGTCGTCGCAGCCGGCGGCGCGGGCACGCTCCTCGTCGCCGCGCATGGCATGTGCCGAGAGAGCGATGACCGGTATGTGCGCGAGCCTCGTGTCGGCCTTGAGTCGCCGCGTTGCCTCCCAGCCGTCCACGTGCGGCAGCGACAGATCCATGAGGATCAGGTCCGGCTCGACCTCCTGGGCGCGCTGGAGCGCCTCGGCGCCGTCTTCGGCCAGCACGAGCTGGTAGCGGTCCTCGAGGAGTTGCACCAAGAGGTCGCGGTTGAGCGCCACGTCCTCGACGATGAGGATGGTCTTCATGCGCCGGCCGGCCGGTAGCGGAGCGGCAAGGTCAGGGTGAAGGTCGAGCCGCGGCCTTCGGCGCTGACGGCGCGGATGTCGCCGCCCATCAGCCGCGCCAGGCGGCGCGCGATGGCGAGGCCGAGGCCGGTCCCGCCGTGCGCCCGCGTGCTGGTTGCGTCCACCTGCTCGAACTCTTCGAAGATCAGCGCGAGCTTGTCCGCGGGGATGCCGATGCCCGTGTCGGCAACGGCGACGGTGACCGTGCCGTCGGCGGCGGTGGCGCCGAGCCGGATCGTGCCGCGTTCGGTGAACTTTGCGGCGTTGCTCAGGAGATTGATGACGACCTGCCGCAGCTTCTCCTCGTCGGCGTAGACCGGGGGCAGCATGCGGTCGAACTCCCGGACGAGACCGACGGCGTCCGCCTTGATCAGCGGCTCCACCGTGCGGGCGCACTGCTCGAGCACGCCCGCGAGGCTGATGTCCACCGGTGCCACCTCGATGCGGCCCGCCTCGATCTTCGACAGGTCGAGGATCGAGTTGATCAGCGCCAGCAGGTGCTGGCCGCTGGTCAGGATCTTCTCCAGGTTCTCGTACTGCAGCGGCTCGATCTTGTCCTGGCACCGCCGCATGACGATGCGGGTGAAGCCGATGATGGCGTTGAGCGGCGTGCGCAGCTCGTGCGACATGTTGGCCAGGAACTCGGACTTGTGGCGGCTGGCCGCCTCGAGCTGGCGGCTCTTCTCCTCGATCTCGTTGAACAGCCGCGTGTTCTCGATCGCGATCGCCGCCTGGTCGGCGAACGTCCGGAGCAGCGCCATCTCCTGCTCCGAGAACGAGCTGACGTGATCGCGACCGACGAAGATCGCGCCAAGGCCGCGGCCCTCCCAGAGCAGCGGCGCGAAGATCACCGACTTGATGCCGATGGCCTTGCAGCCTTGCCGGGTCTTCGCCGGAACGCCCTCGCCGTGCTCGGTGTCCGGATAGTGCACGATCCTCTGCCGGACCATGGACAGTCCGGAGCCGGACTCGGCCGTGACGGGCAGCGGGTAGATTCGCTCGAATTCCGCGCGGTGCGGTCCCTGATAGGCACCGAGCCGCAGCAGGCCGTCGTCGCGCGCCAGGTTGAGGCCGACGATGCGGCCGGCGAACAAGCGCTGGCAGCTCTCGAGGATTTTGTCGAACACGGGTGCCGTGTCGGCGATCGAGCTGCTGATCGCGCGCAGCACCTCGCCCGACGCCTTCTGCTGCTCGAGCGCCTCGCGGGTCTCGTTGAAGAGGCGCACGTTCTCGATCGCGATGACCGCCTGGTTGGCGAAGGTCTGCAACAAGGTGACCTGTCGCGGCGAGATCGGCCCCGGCGTGCGCCGCAAGACGCTGATCGCGCCGATCGCGGCCCCGCCGTGCATCATCGGCGTGATCGTCACCGCGCGATAGCCGCTGGCCAGGAAATTCTGCAAGCCGGGACCGAATTCGCCGCGCGCCACGGTCGCGTCCGGAATATCGATCAGGCGTCCCTCCAGGATCGCGCCGCCATGCATGTACTCGCGTGTGAGCGGGAACGGAAAGCGCTCCCTCCACGCGGCGGCGCGGGCCGGATCGGATTCCCCGATCGCGGCCAGCCGCACATGCTCGCCGTCCGGAAGTGCGACCGCGACCGCCGCCTCGGGGAACAGCCGCAGGCCCGCGGCGACGATCGCATCGAAGACCGGCTGTGTTTCCGTCGGCGAGGCGCTGACCACTTTCAGGATCTCGGCCGTCGCGGTCTGCTCGGCGAGCGCCTCCTCGGCCGCCTCGCGCGCCTGGCGCAGCTTGAGCTCGGCGAGCTTGCGCTGGGTGATGTCGCGCTCGGCGCCGATCAGACGGATGGCGCGCCCGTTCGCGTTGCGTATAGCCTCGCCGCGTTCGAGCACCCAACGGTAGGTCCCGGAGGCGTCGCGCACCCGGTATTCGCATTCGAGCTGCGGCGTGCGCCGGCGGAAATGCGCGATCAGCGCCTGCCGGTAGCGCTGGAAATCGTCCGGATGAATGCGGCTGTTCCAGTCGGTGTTCTTGAGCGGTGCGGAGCCGAAGCCGAAGACCTCGCGGGCGCGCTCGGAGAGGAACAGGGCGCCGGTCTCGATGTTCCACTCATAAATGCCTTCGGTCGCCGCCCGCGTGGCAAGCGCGTAGCGCTGCTCGCTCGCCTTGAGCGCCTCTTCGGCGCGCTTGAGATCGGTGACGTCGCCGGTCGAGCCGATGACGCGCACCACCCGGCCATTGCGGTCGCGGACGGCGACGCCGTGCTGGCAGGCCCAGCGCCAGCTGCCGTCGGGCGCCTGGTAGCGATAGGTGCACTCGAAGCGCTCGGTCTTGCGCTTGAAGAGGTCGATGAACGCGGCGCGATAGCGGGGGAGATCGTCGGGATGGATCCGGTTGCGCCAGTCGGCGGTCGTCCGCAGCATCTCGGGCGGCAGCCCCACCGCGTGCTTGACGCTGTCGGTGTAATAGATGGTGTCGTCGGCGACGTTCCAGTCGTAGACGCCCTCGTTGATCGCGCCCATGAGCAGCTCATGGCGCTCTTCGAGGGACCGCAGACGGGCCTCGGTACGCCTGAGGCGCTCGCGCAGGTCGCTCGCCGCCGTCACACGCGATCGGCTCGGCTTTTGTGCCCGACGGACCACGCATTCTCCCTTGTCGGCGGCAGATTAGGCTAAGGGGGTCGGGGTTGCCAATTGCGCTTTCGTCGCGCCGCGACCATGCGGGTGCGGTCAAGCCCCGATTAAGTGAAACTCTGCCCACCGTCGATGTTGATGAACTGGCCGGTCATCGCGTCGCTGTCCGAAGAAGCCAGATAGATCAAGGTGCCGACCAGGTCTTTGGGGAAGATGTGCTTGGGGATCGCGCGGGCGCCCAGGATCATCTTCTGCTTCTCCGGATTTTCCCTGAACTCGGCCTCGGTGACCGCGTTGGACACGAGGCTGTAGCCGACCGTGTTGACGCGGATGCCGAAGCCGCCGAGCTCTTTGGCGAGGGCGCGGGTCATCGCCAGTACCGCCCCTTTGGAGGCGACGTAATGGAGCCGGTTCGGCAGGCCGGACAGCATCGTCGATGAGCCGATATTGATGATCTTGCCGTAACCGGCCTGCTTCATCGCCGGCACCGCCGCCTTCGCGCATAGGAACGGGCCGCGCACGTTCACCGCCATCACGTCGTCCCAGTCGCTCACTGTCATCTCGGTGACCGGGATTGGCGGGATGTTCGAGCCGATGCCGGCGTTGTTGACCAGGATGTCGACCCGCCCGAAGCGCTCGAGCGTACGCGCCACCATCGCGTTGACCGAGGCTTCGTCGCGGACGTCGACGGTGACCGCTGCGGCGCTGCCGCCCGCCTGCTTGATTTCGGCCACCACCGAGCCGCAATCCTTGGCATCGGCGACGGCGACTCTGGCGCCTTCGCGGGCAAGAGCGGCGGCATAGACCGAGCCGATCGCGGCGCGGTTGCCGTGCGCCGCCCCGGTCACGATCGCCACCCGTCCGTCCAGACGTCCCATCAATTCCTCCCGTGCATATCCGCGCATCTCGCCTCAGATGACGCGGCGGCATTTCCTGGTTAGATTTACGCCGAAGGACACCGCCAATGCCAGCCGTCAACCGCAGCGCCAAATATTCCATCGGCCAGGTGGTCAAGCACCGGGTCTATCCGTTCCGCGGCGTCATCTTCGACGTCGATCCGACCTTCAACAACACCGACGAATGGTGGCTCTCGATTCCGGCGGACGTGCGGCCGCGCAAGGACCAGCCCTACTACCACCTGTTGGCCGAGAACGCGGAGACCACCTACATCGCCTATGTCTCGGAGCAGAACCTGCTGCCCGACGATACCGGCAAGCCGTGCCGCCATCCCGACGTGCGGAAGTTCTTCGGCCCGCTGAACGGCAGCCAGTACGAGCCCAAGCAGCGGCAGCGGGTGAATTGAGCGCCTCACTTTTTTAGTCCCTCAGACGCCGGGCGCGACGCATCCGCGTCGCTTGGCTTCGCTCACATCAGCTCGCGCGCCCGCCTTGCGGGCGTTGATATTGGCCTCGAAGCCTCGGGCTGTTTTTTCGGAAGCTGCTGGAACTAAAAGCGACTTTGCTTCGCGAAGCCCTGCGCCGGACGCGGGACAGGTCTGTGCGGTAAGTTCTTTTCTTGCTTTCTTAACCCGAAGCTGTCATCTACACGCGCGAGGCGGTGTTCGCCTCTTTGTCTCGCGATCGCGCGAAGCGCCCTTTACCTTCAATAAAAAGAAGATTTCGGCGCTCCATCCCGAGAGCAATCCATACCTTCAAGGTTCGGCCCGGCCGCGCGCGGGTTCGACCGGATAAAGAATCAAGGCCACCGCTTTCAAAGGGCGGACGGCCGCAGCGCCTTACCTATTTGATTATCACCGCCTGACTTCGCGGATCCTCTTGCCGCAGCGCGCGCCATACCGGCGCGACGCGCGCGGTTCCGCTGCGCGATGTCGCGGTCCAAAACGAAAGACACAGACCATCATGTTGAATACTTCCACCACCGCCGCCATCGAAACGTTGCCGGCGCCGCCGGCGCCCGCCGTCGAGAACGGCTTCGCGTCGCTCGGGCTGATCGAACCGATCGTCCGCGCCGTCCGCGAAGAAAACTACTCGACGCCGACGCCGATCCAGGGCCAGGCGATCCCGCACCTGCTGCAAGGCCGCGATCTGCTCGGCTGCGCGCAGACCGGCACCGGCAAGACGGCCGCGTTCACCTTGCCGATCCTGCAGCGCCTCACCCAGCAACGTCGGGCCGCGGCGCCGCGCACGATGCGCGTCCTGGTGCTGACGCCGACCCGCGAGCTTGCCTCGCAGATCGGCGAGAGCGTGCGCGCCTATGGGCGCCATCTCGGCCTGCGCCACGCCGTGATCTTCGGCGGCGTCGGCCAGCGCGACCAGGTGCAGGCACTGTCGCGCGGGCTCGACATCCTGATCGCGACACCGGGCCGGCTGCTCGACCTGATGAACCAGGGTTACGCGAAGCTCAACGGCATCGAGGTCTTCGTTCTCGACGAAGCCGACCGTATGCTCGACATGGGCTTCATCCACGACGTCAAGCGCATCATCGCCGCGGTGCCGAAACAGCGTCAGACGCTGTTTTTCTCCGCGACCATGCCGCCGGACATCGCCCGTCTTGCGGACGGGATCCTGTCGGATCCTGTGCGCGTCGCGGTGACGCCGGTCGCCAGCACGGCCGAGCGTATCGAGCAATGGGTGCTCCACGTCGAGCGCAAGGACAAGCCGGCGCTGCTCGCCTCCGTGCTCAAGGATCCCGGCATCGCCCGGGCGCTGGTGTTCAGCCGCACCAAGCACGGCGCCAACAAGCTGATCCTGAAGCTGATGAAGGACGGCATCCGCGCCGACGCCATCCATGGCAACAAGTCGCAGAACGCGCGCGAGCGGGCGCTGGAGGCGTTCAAGAGCGGGCGCATCCGCGTGCTGGTCGCCACCGACATCGCGGCGCGCGGCATCGACATCGACGGCATCACGCACGTCATCAACTACGACCTGCCGAACGTGCCGGAGACGTATGTCCACCGCATCGGCCGCACGGCGCGCGCCGGCGCGTCCGGCGTCGCGATCTCGTTCTGCGACCGCGAAGAGCGGGCGTTCCTGCGCGACATCGAGCGGCTGATCAAGAAGCCGGTGCCGGTCGTGGAGAACCATCCCTTCAAGATGAACGGCCACGCGCCGGCCGAGCCGCGGGCGCATGACGGCGGCCAGCCGGCCGCCCACGGGCAGCGCCGAGACGGCGAGCATCGGGGCGGGCAGCAGCGCTCCGGACGCGGCCGCCAACGCGGCGGCGGCCGCCGCGGCCGGCGTTAGTGCCGCCGAGGGGGCGGGCGTGCTTCGCGCCTTTCTCGCGAGCTTGACCGTCGTTCTGCTGGCCGGCGCCCTGGCGGCGCCGGCTTCGGCGCAACGATTCAATCCGAACGCGCAACGGCCGAGCCGCGAATTCATGCAGGAGCGGCAGGGCGGCCCCGGCGGTCCGGGGGGCAGTCCGACATTCGACTACAGCGCCGCGGCCGGCATCCCGCTGATCGACACGCACATGCATTTCGAATTCGGCAACGGCCAGCGGGCCGACCTTCCCGGCGATGCCGCCGATGCGATCGCGGTGATGGACAAGATGAACATCACCACCTCCTTTCTGATGCCGCCGCCGGAAGGGCACAGCGAACAGGTGCCGTACGACCTCGAGGCGTTTGCCTACGTCATGACGCGCTATCCCGGCCGGTTCCGGTTGAGCGGCGGCGCCGGCTCGCTCGGACGGACGATCCTCACGACGCCGGCGGGCGCGGTCACCGATGCGGTGCGCCAGAAATTCATCGCCCGCGCACATGAGATCGCCGCCGCCGGCGCGGTCGGCTTCGGCGAGATCGGCATCGAGCATTTCGCGCTTCCCGCCATGGGTCCGCGGCATCCCTTCGAAGAGGTGCCGGCCGATCATCCGTTGCTGCTCCTGCTGGCCGACCAGGCGGCGGAGCTCGGCCTGCCGATCGACGTGCACTTCGACGTCATTCCCGAGGACATGGACCTGCCGGCGCCGCTGCAGAGCCCGCCGAACCCGGCGCATCTGACGCAGAACCTGCCGGCGTTCGAGCGCTTCCTCGCGCACAATCCGAAAGCGAAGATCGTCTGGGCGCATGTCGGCGGCGAGCCGGCCCGCAATCGCAGCCTCGAGCTGTGCCGGCGCCTGCTGCAGGACCATCCGAATCTCTACATGAGCTTCCGCGTGCAGCGCGGGCTGCCGCATCCGAGCTACGCGCTGGCCCCGGACGGGACGCTGAAGCCGATGTGGCGGCAGTTGATTTTGCAGTTCCCCGACCGCTTCGTGTTCGGCAGCGACTCGTTCTACACCGACGATCCGCGCACGCGGCGCGGCGGCGACATCGAAGGTGTCGAGAACTTCCGCCGCCTTCTGGCGCAGCTGCCGCCCGACGTCGCGGCGAAGCTCGCCAACGGCAACGCCGCGCAGATCTACCGGCTGGGAAAGTAGAGCCGGCCCGCCCTCCGGGGCCGACCGGGTTGATTCACATCAAGGTCCGCCGCGGCGACATCGCGCAATCTGTCGCCCTCCGCAGAGGAGGCGCGCGTGGCCTATCGCAATATCCTGGTGTCGCTCGGAATCGATCCGCTCTCCGATAATCGTCTCGACGCAGCGGTGGCGCTCGCCACCGCGCACAAGGCGCGGCTGGTCGGCTGCTTCACCAGCATCTGGTCGGACGTGTGGTTCCGTGACCGGCATGTGGTCACGCTCGAGCGCGCCGAGGCAGTCCTGGACGAGGTGGCGGAGCGGACCCAGGCGACCTTCGATACGACGTGCGTGGCGAACCAAGTGAGGGGCACGTTCCAGCGCGACCGGAAGCACGCCTTGAAGACCGATATCGTCGCGGCGGCCGCTCTATCCGCCGACTTGTGCGTCTTGAGCCGCGGCGAGAAGGCCGGCCTGGATGAGGGCGATATCTTCGAAACGTTGCCGGAGGCGCTGATCTTCGCCGCGTCCTGTCCGGTCCTGCTGGTGCCGGAAGACAAGCGGCGCTCCCTGGGCCGCAACGTGCTGGTCGCGTGGAAGGCGCGCCGCGAGGCGGCGCGCGCGTTGCGCGACGCGTTGCCGATGCTGCATGCGGCCGAGCAGGTGACGGTCCTGAGCGTCGGCGACGGCGACAGCGTGCGCGATGCCGTCGACTTCCTCGACGCGCATCAGATTCGCGCCAAGCTGGTCATCGATCCCTCGCCGGATGCGGCGGCGGGCGACGCCATTCTCTCGCAGGCACAGCGGCTCGGCTGCGACATGCTGATCATGGGCGCCTACGGCCACACGCGCATCCGTGAGCTCGTGCTGGGCGGCGTCACGCGGCACGTCCTGATCAATGCCGGCATACCGCTGCTGTTGTCGCACTGAGCGCCGGTATCATTCCGACAAGGGATTGGAGGCGGGATGAGCGTAAATCCGAACAAAGGCGGTCTCGTCGCCGGTACATTGATCGGGGGTTGGCACCTGCTCTGGGCCGCTCTGGTGGCTGCCGGCTGGGCGCAGCCCGTCATTGATTTCGTCTTCTGGCTCCATTTCATTGCACCGATCTACCGTGTCGAGCCGTTTCAATTCGGTCGCGCCGTCTTGCTGGTAGCGCTTACCGCGGCTCTCGGCTACTTGATCGGGTTGAGCTTCGCCGGTCTATGGAATCGGGTCCATCGCGCCGACCCGCGGCAGTGAGTCCTGCGGCGGACATGACCGAAGCTCCGCCGTTGTCGGTTGCCGCGTCTCCTGCGGATGCGCCGCCGCGGCTGTCGCGGAATGTCGCGGCTCTCGGCGTGGTCAGCCTCTGCATGGGCATGTCCTCGGCCATGATCCACAGCCTGCTGCCGGGCTTCCTGGTAGCGGTGCTGGGCGCCAGCACGCTGACCGTGGGCGCGATCGAAGGCATAGCCGAGAGCACGGCGTCGTTCATGAAGATTTTTTCCGGCCGGCTGAGCGACTGGATGGGTTGTCGCAAGCCGCTGGTCCTGTTCGGCTACGGCCTGTCGGCCCTGACCAAGCCGCTGTTTCCGCTTGCCGCTACCGGATCGATCGTCCTGCTGGCTCGGTTCCTGGACCGCGTCGGCAAAGGGCTGCGTGATGCCCCTCGCGATGCCTTGCTGGCGGACGTGACTCCGTACGGAATCCGCGGCGCTGGCTTCGGCCTCCGCCACGCCCTCTACACGGTCGGTGCGATTGCCGGACCGCTGGCGGCGATGGCATTGATGGCGCTTAGCGCCGACGATTTCCGGCTGGTGTTCTGGATCGCCCTCATTCCGGCTACCGCGTCGGTGCTGGTGCTCGCAGTCGGGGTCAGCGAGCCCGCGCGTGCCAACGCCGAAGAGCGGCCGACGATCGCGTTCCGGCGACAAGATCTGCGCCGCCTCGGGAGGCGCTTCTGGTGGGCTGTCGCGATTGCGGCACTCTTGTCGCTCGCGCGTTTCAGCCCGGCCTTCCTGCTCCTCAAAGCCGGCCACGTGGGGATGGACGCCGCCGCCGTGCCCGCCGTCTTCGCCCTCATGAACCTGGTCTATTGCGTCACCGCCTATCCATGCGGTGCGCTATCGGATCGTATCGATGTGCGCGTGCAACTCGCCGTCGGGATCGCGACACTGGTGGCCGCACATCTGGTTCTCGCTACGGCGCACAGCGTCGCGATTGCCGCACTCGGTGCCGGCCTGTGGGGGCTGCAAATGGGAATTACGCAAGGCCTGTTGTCGGCGACGGTGGCCAACACGGCGCCGCCCGACCTGCGCGGCACCGCATTCGGCCTCTACGAGCTCGTCGTCGGCCTCGCGACGCTTCTCGCTAGTACCGGCGCCGGCGCCTTGTGGCTGACGGCGGGACCCGCGGCCGTATTCGGCGCGGCCGCAGCGTTCGCAGGCGGCGCCGGGCTGATGCTGCTCTGCAGCGGGCCGCTGAACGTGGCACGCCGGCGGCACGCCCGGAAAGTTTGACCGAGATCAAGGCAACGTTCCCCACAAACCATAGAATGCAAACACTGCACGGTGATACGGCGACCGCCACACTCCAACAGCCCCTGCAGGGACCGGAGCTGTGGATTTTCGCCGGGTTCTGAGGAAGCCGGAGATCGAGAGTAATCTCCTCCACTGGCACCAGACCCGCCGCGCAGCAGTGGAAGACGGAGGCATCAAGCACCCAAAACTTGATGCGAGAACGGCGCCGTTTTCCTTCTTCCGCGAAGGGGCCGGCGTGGTGCAAGCCACGCCGGCCTCATCGCCTCTGCCCGGCGTCTCGGAGCCCTTTAGTGCCGGCGCCGCGTATCAGAAATCCGCTGATCGGCGCGGAAGAATGCCGAGATCCATGACGAGATGCGCTCGGCATAGGACGCTTCGGTGTCGTTCGCGGCCATGCCCTCATGCTCGGCGGAGGCCAGCGCCTGCTGGCGTGCCGCGAGGACCCGGCCGAGCTCCGTCGCCAGCTGTGGTCGCGCGATCATGATCGGCGCGAGGTCGGCCTTGGCCATTTCGTGCACGACAGCGTCGGTGAGTGCGCGAACGGTGGCGCTGCGGGCAGCACCGGTAAGCAGCGACATTTCGCCGAAGTACTCGCCGGGCCCGAGGCGCACGATCTCGGTCTCGGTGAGCGCGCCCGTATGTTTCACGACGACGCTGAGCACCCCTTCGCTGATCAGGAACATCGAATGGCCGGCCTCGCCCTGGGTGACCAGAACCGCGCCGGCCGTGACCTTGCGCGTGTGGCAACGTTCGGCGACCTGCCGCCGCTCCTCGGCCGACAAGGGTGCGTGCGTCGGCACGTCGGCCAGCGCCTTGGCGAGTGCCGCCACCCGCTCCGCGTCCGTGGCCGCGGTGCCGGGTGCCGCGACCGGCGCGTCGTCCATGCGGATTCCCGCCCAGGCGAGATGGAGCCATACCCGCCGGGCGACCTCGCTGCGGGCCTCCGGCGCCTGCTCGAAATCGTCGATCGAATATGTGAGGCGATAGTCGATCGCCTTCGGCGTCAGGTTTGCGACCTGGACCTGCGGCGGGGGATCGCGACGGATTGCCTTCGCGGCCAGCAGGGCCGCCGTCAGCACGGAGATCGCGCGGTCGGGCGCCGTGCGCGCGTCAATCGTGACGGTGAACTGCGTCGTATGGACGCGGTCGGGGAAATAGCGGTTGACGATCTGCGCGCGGGCGATCGCGCTGTTCGGCATGATCAAGGTGTCGCCGGTGCGGGTCTTGAGCCGCGTCGCGCGCCAATTGGTCTCGATGACCTGGCCTTCGACCTTGTCGTCGATGCTGATCCAGTCGCCGGCGCGATACGGCGACTCGACGCTCATGAACAGCCCCGACACGATCTCGCCGAGCGAGTTCTGCAGCGCGAATCCCATGACGATCGCGACCACGCCGGACGTCGCCAGCACGCCCGAGACGTCCTGCTCGAACGTGAAGGCCAGGATGGCCAGGAAGCCGGCGGCGTAGATCAGCGCCGTCACGAGGTCGGCGATCAGCTTGCGGCCGCCCGGCTGGGCGCTGGGATAAAGCCAGCGCCACAACACGACATTGACGACATGGACGACCAGCCAGGCGAGGACCGCCCACCACATCACGTCGTAGGCCTGTACGACCAGCCGCGTGACGGGATCGTCGGGCAGACGATGCAGCACGATCGGAACCTCGCCGCGGCCGAGATAGCCGGCCGAGAGGGCCAGCCACAGCGCGCCGCTCCACGACATGTGGCGGAGATGACGGTCGTGGACATAGAAGCCGGCGGCGATCAGCGCCACGATGCAGGCGCCGAGAACGGCCAGAAAAACCGGATGGCTCAGAACAGCGCTCACGCGATCCCCCCAAAGCCGCCGGAATCGGCGACAGTCCCTGGCGGAGTTCTTCCCACCGCCACTTTAACATTTCCATAACGATGAGCCCGCGGCCTTGCGGAAAATTATTTTAAGCTTAAAATAATTTCGCTCGCGCTATCGGATGGGTGACTTCGGGGTCAGCGTTGAAGATCGTCAGCATCGGCGGCGGCCCGGCGGGACTGTATTTCGCCCTTCTGATGAAGAAGGCGAACCCCAGGCACGACATCACGGTGGTCGAGCGCAACAAGCCGGACGACACATTCGGCTTCGGCGTCGTGTTCTCCGACGCGACCCTGGCCGAGCTGCGCGACGCCGACGTCGTCACCTATGCCGAGATCGAGAAGAGCTTCGCGCATTGGGACGACATCGACATCCACTACAAGGGCGAGGTGGTGACCTCGACCGGCCACGGCTTCTCGGGGCTGTCGCGCAAGAAGCTGCTGAACATTTTGCAGAAGCGCGCCCGGGCGCTCGGCGTCGGTCTGCAGTTCGAGACCGACGTCGCGCATATCGAGCGCTACCGCTCCTCGGCCGACCTCGTGGTCGCCGCCGACGGCGTCAATTCCATGACACGCCAGATCTACGCCCAGCATTTCCAGCCGCAGATCGACTGGCGCCACAACAAATTCGTCTGGCTCGGCACGACGCGGCCGTTCCCGGCCTTCACCTTCTATTTCAAGGAGAGCGGCCACGGGCTTTTCCGCGTCCACGCCTATCAGTACGACAAGAAGCACTCGACCTTCATCGTCGAGTGCACGGAGGCGACGTGGAAGCGCGCCGGCCTCGACAAGGCGACCGAGGACGACACGCTGCGTTACTGCGAGGACCTGTTCAAGGCCGAGCTCGACGGTCACAAGCTGCTCAAGAACCGCTCGCTGTGGCGGAGCTTCCCGACGGTGCGCACGAAGAACTGGCATCACGAGAACGTCGTCTTGATGGGCGACGCGGCGCACACCGCGCATTTCTCGATCGGCTCCGGCACCAAGCTCGCGATGGAGGATTCGATCGCGCTGGCCCAGGCGTTGAAAGAGCACGAAAAGCTCGGCGACGCGCTGCAGGCCTATGAGACGGCGCGCCGTCCCGGCGTCGATGCGGTGCAGCGCGCGGCGCAGGTGAGCCTGCAATGGTTCGAGGAGACCGAGCGCTATTTCGGCAAGCTCGAGCCGCTGCAGTTCGGCTATTCCATGCTGACGCGGTCACTCCGCATCCATCACGCCAACCTCAAGGTGCGTGACCCGAAATTCGTCGGGCGGGTCGAGCGCTGGTTTGCCGAACGCGCCGCGAACCAGAGCGGCGTGAACATTCCGTCCGAGCCGCCGCCGCCGCCGATGTTCACGCCCTTCCGGCTGCGCGACATGGTGGTCAGCAATCGCGTGGTCGTGTCGCCGATGTGCCAGTACTCGGCCGAGGACGGCCTCGCCAACGACTGGCACATGGTGCACCTGGGCAGCCGCGCGCTCGGCGGCGCCGGGCTGATCATCACGGAAATGACCGACGTCTCGCGCGAGGGCCGCATCACGCCGGGCTGCGCCGGTCTCTACAAGCCCGAGCACGCGGCGGCGTGGAAGCGCACCGTCGATTTCGTGCACACGAACACGTTCGCCAAGATCGGCATCCAGCTCGCGCATGCCGGGCGCAAGGGCTCGACGCGTCTGGCGTGGGACGGCATCGACGAGCCGCTGCCGGACGGCAACTGGCCGCTGCTCGCTGCCTCGGCCATCCCTTACCTGCCGCAGTCGCAGGTGCCGAAGGCGATGGATCGGGCGGACATGGACCGGGTGCGCGACGAGTTCGTGCGCGCGGCGAAGATGGCCGACGAGGCCGGATTCGACCTGATCGAGCTGCACTGCGCGCACGGCTATCTGCTGGCGAGCTTCCTCTCGCCGCTGACCAACCGGCGCACGGACGAATACGGCGGCTCCATCGAGAACCGGGCCCGCTATCCGCTCGAGGTCTTCCGTGCCGTGCGCGAGGCGTGGCCGGCGTCCAAACCGATGTCGGTGCGCATCTCGGCCACGGACTGGAAGGACGGCGGCTTCACGCCGGCCGACGCCGTCGCCGTGGCGAAGCTCTTCAAAGCGGCCGGCTGTGACGTGCTCGACGTTTCGGCCGGGCAGACGGTGCCCGATGCCAAGCCGGTCTATGGCCGGCTGTTCCAGACGCCCTTTGCCGATCGGGTGCGCCACGAGGCCGACATGCCGACGATGACCGTCGGCAACATCTCGTCCTGGGCCGACGTCAATGCGATCCTCGCCGCTGGCCGCGCCGACCTCTGCGTGCTGGCGCGCGGCCATCTCTACGATCCCTATTGGACCCGCCACGCCGCCTACGAGCAGAATTACGACCTGCCGTGGCCCAAGCAGTACCTGTCGGCGACGACTTTCACGCCCAGAGAGAGCACGTGAGCGCAAGCTGCAGTCGCCTACCTATGTAGGCATGCGGTTAAATCGCGGTTTGTTTATCCGGCGGGCCCCGCCTCGCGTTATTTTCGGGTTATTTTAACGCGACATTTCCGCAACGGTTCGGCGGTGGCCGTCAGCGCAAAATCCCGAGCAACCCGGCGATCGCAAGGGTGATCAGCGCCGCGCGCACGTACATCTTCTCCGACGTGCCGTGGAACAGGCGCGAGCCGATGGCGATGCCGGCGAGGTGCGGGACGCTGAACAGCACGCAGCGCCACACCGTCTCGCTCCCGATCAGGCCGAAGTAGATGAACGACGGCACCGCGATCAAGGTGATGAACGAGAAGTAGACGATGAGATTGGCGCGGATGTGGACGATGTCCTTGTCGCCGGAGACGTAATAGAGGATCGCCGGCGGCGCGCCGATCCCAGTCAGGCCGTTCGAGAAGCCGCTGATGGCGCCGATGAACGCGCGGACGGCGTGGTTGCGCGGGCCCCGATAACGCCAGCCGAACCACAGCATCGCGACGAAGAACAAGGTCATGCCGCCGATGACCTTCTTCACCAGCGCCGGGTCCAGCACCGTGAGCATGATGGCGCCGACCGGCAGCAGAAAGGCGCAGCCGACGGCGAGCCCGGCGATCTCCTTGAGATCGGCCTTGGGCCAGGCCGGCGGCACCATCTGCGCCACCACCGGAACCTCCATGATGATGAGCAGCGGCACGGTGGCCTGCGGCCCGAACAGGATCGCATAGAGCGGCGACAGGAAGATCGGCGTCCCGAAGCCGGTGTATCCGCGCATCAGCCCGGCCAGGAAAGCGAGGACAAAGGCGGCACCGGTCTGCCAGTTCACGAGGAAGTCAAACACGCGGCGACAGCACTTGCGGTAAGGTCGGCAAAGTCGGCTAACTTAGCCGGAATAGACCACCCGGCCACGGTGTTTTTACGCGTCAGCACGGCCGGTCGGGTTGTGCTCAGGTTCTGAAAACCGGTCCTGGAGGAGGGGAGTCATCATGAAAATCCTGCGTCAATCGGTCGTGGTAGCGGCTTTGTTGCTGCTCGCGTCGCCCGCACTGGCCCAAGCGCCGCAAGTCCAGCGCGTGCGCGGCACGATCGAGAAGCTCGACGGCAACACGCTGATGGTCAAAGAGCGGGGCGGCCAGAGCGTGTCGATCAAGCTCGCGGACAATTACACGGTCCGTGGCATGGCGAAAAAGAGTCTCTCCGACATCAAGGCCGGAGACTACGTGGCCTCGACCGGCCGGAAGGGACCCGACGGCAAGCTCCACGCCGTCGAGGTCCGTATCTTCCCTGAAGCGATGCGCGGCGTGGGCGAAGGCCAGTTCCCCTGGGACCTGACGCCGGACAGCACGATGACCAATGCGACGGTGACGCAGGTCGCGGCCGCGCCGCAAGGCCAGACCCTGAAGGTCAAATATAAGGGCGAGGAATCGGAATTCATCGTCGATCCGAACGTGCCGGTTCTCACCTACATCCCCGGCGACAAGAGCCTGCTGAAGCCGGGGTCCATGGTGTTCGTGATCGCCAACAAGCAGCCGGACGGCAGCCTGACCTCGGGCAATGTCACGGCAGAAACAAACGGCATCAAGCCGCCGATGTGATCTTTCGAACGCGCGGAGGCCAGTGCTGCGTTCGCGGCCTTCAAGGCCGCGGACGGGCGTGAAGAAATGGGCGCCCGCGAGCATTTAGGGTTGGTGTGGCGGCTAAATGCGAGCGGGCCGGAATAAGTGAATTGGCTGAACGGCGGCTGAACAGGCCGCCCAACAATCTGGGAGATGGCGGCGCCTGAGGTTTCGACCTCGGCGCCGCAACTTTTTTCAATCGCCGGCGGCTTCAACCGTCATACGTCTCGGGCGCGCGCGGCCGCGTGCGCTCGAGCCGCTCGACGATTTCGCGGCGCTGGGATTCGGTGAGCTGGGTCCAGGCGGCGATCTCATCGATCGTGCGGCCGCAGCCGATGCAGCGCTGCGTCTTGCCGTCGAGCTGGCACACCCCGATGCAGGGACTGGTGGTCAATCCGCGGCCTCGTCCGGCCGCGCCGGGATGATCTCGTCGCCGGAGCAGCAGGGCTCGATGTTGATGCGGCAGTGCTCGCATTGGGCGTGACCGTGCACCCAGATCGGGGTGGTGGCGCGCTGGCACCAGGGACACACGCGGCGCGACTCGCACGACGTCATGGCCGCACTATAGCGCAGCGGGGGTCTTTTCCATGAACATCACCGGCAGGTTTTCGCCGCCGGCGGGCATCACGCCGGGCTCGATCGGCCGGTATCCGAGCTTCTCGTAAAGCTTCACCGCGTTGATGTTGGCGCGCACGAACAGCGTCGCGAGACCGGCGTTGCGAGCCTCCGCCTCGGCCGCCCGCACCATCGCCGAGGCGATGCCGCGCCGCGCCATGTCCGGATGGACGAACACCTTGCGGATGCGCGCCGTGCCCGGCCGGTCCGCCATTGCCAGCCAGCCGGCGGTGGCGATCAGCTCGGCGCCGCGATGAGCGAGCAGCACGTGGCTGCGTGCGAGGTCGTCGGCATAGTCCGGTGCCATGATCAGCGCCTCGTGCGCCGCGATCTGCGCCGGGCTGTGATGCGTCCGGGCCAACGTGCGGAACGCCAGCGCGTGCAGCGCCCGCACCGCGTCGGCATCATCGTCGGCATAGGGCCGCAGCGCGATTCCGTCGGACATGTTCATGGGAGGATGCTATGCGCGATGAAGCGCAAAGCAAGAGCCCCGTCCCACGGCCCTCGCAAGAGGGAGCTGGGGATCGGGGCTCGCTTTTCGGCCTTAGCCGGTCCGCTCCAAGAGCGGATTCGATGTCCGGGATCTCACTCGGCGCAGTGGCCGCTGCGGCGGACGATCCTCGGTCGCTTGGCTCTGCTTTTCGGCAGTCTGGGCGCTCCTGGCCAGGATTGCGATCGCTAACCAGACTGTGGCCCTGCGTCGCGGCAGGGCCGCCATCGCTGGCCCGGTGGAGTTTCCATGCGTATGGCCTCCTTTCCGTGCTGTGATTCCGCCGCCTTCCGCTCCGGCGCTTCATTCCGCCCGGGCGTCCGCTGCGTGTCGGTCTGCCTGATCCGACGGAAGCGTTCGCCTGGAATGCAGAAGGTGGACGAGAAAACGGTCGCTCCACGCGCCTGCGATGTCAAGTCACATCGCGGCAATGTTTGCAAACACGTGGCCGCGGTGCCGCGATCCCATCGGAATTGCGCATGCGCCCGATCGGGGCTGCGGACGAGAAAAAGGGCCGGTGTCGCCACCGGCCCGCGATGAACGAGGTCGGCTCAGAACAGGCCGACGATCTTGCCCTCGGCATTCACTTCGATCGAGTTGGCCGCCGGCACCTTCGGCAGGCCGGGCATGGTCATGATCTCGCCGCAGATGAAGACCAGGAACTCGGCGCCCGCCGACACGCGCACCTCGCGGATCGGAATCACGTGGCCGGAGGGCGCGCCCTTCTTGTTCGGGTCGGTCGAGAAGCTGTACTGGGTCTTGGCGACGCAGATCGGGAAGTGGCCCATGCCCTGCTGCTCGAGCCCGGTCAGCTGGTCGCGGATGCTCTTGTCGGCCGAGATGTCCGAGGCGCCGTAGATCTGGGTCGCGATGGTCTTCATCTTGTCCCAGAGCGGCATCTCGTCCGGATAGAGATACTTGAAGTTCGCCTTCTTCTCGTCGCAGATCTTGACCACGGCCTTGGCGACGTCCGCCGCACCGGCGCCGCCCGCGGCCCAGTGGTCGGCCATGAACGCCTCGACGCCGAGCTCGCCGCAGGCCTTCTTCACCAGCTCGATCTCGGCCGGCGTGTCGGCCGAGAAGCGGTTGATCGAGACGACCGCCGGCAGGCCGAACTTGTGCACGTTGGAGACGTGACGCTGCAGGTTCGTGATGCCTTTCTTCAGGGCGTCGAGATTCTCCTTCTTCAGGTCCTCTTTCGCGACGCCGCCGTGCATCTTGAGCGCGCGGATTGTCGCGACCAGCACGACGCAGTCGGGCTTGAGGCCGGCCTTGCGGCACTTGATGTCGAGGAACTTCTCGGCGCCGAGGTCGGCGCCGAAGCCGGCTTCGGTCACCACGTAATCGGCGAGCTTGAGCGCCGTTGTCGTGGCGAGCACCGAGTTGCAGCCGTGCGCGATGTTGGCGAACGGGCCGCCGTGGATGAACGCCGGGTTGTTCTCGAGCGTCTGCACCAGGTTCGGCGCCAGCGCGTCCTTGAGCAGCGCCGTCATCGGGCCGGCCGCCTTGAGCTGATGGGCGCGGATCGGCTTCCGGTCGCGGGTGTAGCCGACGATGATGTTGCCGAGGCGCTTCTGCAGGTCGTCGAGCGAGGTCGCGAGGCAGAAGATCGCCATGACCTCCGACGCGACGACGATGTCGAAGCCGTCGGTCCGCGGGAAGCCGTTGGCGACGCCCCCGAGCGAGGAGACGATCTCGCGCAACGCGCGGTCGTTCATGTCGACGACGCGGCGCCAGGTGACGCGGCGCTGGTCGAAGCCGAGCTCGTTGCCCCAGTAGATGTGGTTGTCGACGAGGGCGGCGAGCAGGTTGTTGGCCGCCGCGATCGCGTGGAAGTCGCCGGTGAAGTGAAGGTTGATGTCCTCCATCGGCACGACCTGGGCGTAACCGCCGCCGGCCGCGCCGCCCTTCATACCGAAACAGGGGCCGAGGCTCGGCTCGCGCAGGCAGATGATCGCCTTCTTGCCGATGTGGTTGAGCGCGTCGCCGAGGCCGACCGTCGTCGTCGTCTTGCCTTCGCCGGCCGGCGTCGGCGTGATGGCGCTGACCAGGACCAGCTTGCCGTTCGGCTTGTCCTTCAGCGTCTTCACATAATTCAGCGAGACCTTGGCCTTGTAGTGGCCGTATGGATCGAGGCTCTTGGCGTCGATGCCGAGCTTCTCCTTGGCCACCTCGACGATGGGGCGCATCGTCGCCGCTTGGCTGATCTCGATATCGGACTTCGGCTTGGCGTGCTGTTCGGCCGGGTTGCGCATCTGTCGCTCCTCGGAAAGGTGTCTCTTGTTCTGGGATGGCTCAGGCGCCGAGCTTGACGCCCGGCTTGAGCCCGGATGATGCGGCGAACTCGGCCGCGGTGACCTTGGGGCCGTCGCCGCGTACCCGCAGCACGCGGATCCGGCC
>Ga0335070_10001733_pt1 | contig 25343 bp, 24 predicted proteins | sample Lox_Sample_13_FD_206722 | JGI IMG/M metagenome (GOLD analysis project Ga0335070, IMG submission 206722) | Soil microbial communities from Loxahatchee National Wildlife Refuge, Florida, United States - Lox_Sample_1.3 | ecosystem: Environmental > Terrestrial > Soil > Wetlands | place: USA...
CTCCACTTACACGCAGGGAGCCGAAGAACTGAACACCTACGCGGGGGCACTCAACGTGTCGTTCTCACCCTCCTGCACCACTCCGCGATCGGCCACCGCCTACGTGCTGGTCGACTCCAGCAATCCTCTTGAACCGAGCGAACTCGACGTCGTCTCCTTGGGTGTCGTCCAGGACAAAACCGGAAGCAGTCCGAACCAGAGAATCGAACTCGGGCCGTACGTCTATCTGGGCACGAAATTCGAGCCCGGAACGGCTAAGACCCGCACCGTGAATCTCATCGTCAAAGCCGAATGCAAAACGGGTAGCGGCGTCACCGTGTCCAACGGTGCCGTCGACGTGATCGGCACCAAGTGAGGCTGGGGATGACTTATTTCCGCCGACACCTCACCTACGCGAACGTAATGTCAACGCTGCTGGTATTCCTCGTCCTCGGGGGTGCAACGGCCTTCGCCGCCTCGCAGCTGGGCAAGAACAGCGTCGGCTCCAAGCAGTTGAAGAAGAACTCGGTGACCGCGGCGAAGATCAAGAACAACGCCGTCACCAAGGCGAAGATCAAGAGCGGCTCGGTCAACGGCGCGAAACTCGCCAACGGCGCCGTGACCGGCGCCAAGATCAACCTCGGAAGCACGCCGTTCTCCCGGATCGTTGCCAAGCTGCGGGGTACCGCGACGATCGAAGCGCCAACGACCAAATTTGCCGTCTACCCGCTCTCCAGCTCCACTTACACGCAGGGAGCCGAAGAACTGAACACCTACGCGGGGGCACTCAACGTGTCGTTCTCACCCTCCTGCACCACTCCGCGATCGGCCACCGCGATCATCTTGATCGATCCTAAAAATTCGGCCGAACCATCGCTCGAAACGGAAATATCAGCCGCGGGTGTCGCCCAGGACAAAACCGGAAGCAATCCGAACCAGAGAATCGAACTCGGGCCATACCTCTTTCTGGGCGCGAGATTCGAGCCCGGAGCCACGACTACGAGAACGGTCCAGCTATCCGTCAAAGCCGAATGCAAAACGGGTAGCGGCGTCACCGTGTCCAACGGTGCCGTCGACGTGATCGGCACCAAGTAACGCCCTCTCTTTGCCTCACACCATCCGCGGCGGGTGGGCAGAGGTCAGTGTGCCGCTGGCCTCCGCCTCGGCCCGCTTTGCCCAGCGATTGAGCTCGCGGCGGGCGAGGACCATCTTGTGGACCTCGTCGGGGCCGTCGGCGAGGCGCAGCATGCGGCTGAAGCGCCAGAGGGCGGCGAGGGGGGTGTCGTCGGTCATGCCGAGGCTGCCGTGGATCTGGATCGCGCGGTCGAGGACGTCCATCACCATGTTGGCGGCGACGACCTTGATCGCCGAGATCTGCTGGCGGGCGGCGCGCTTGCCCTCGGTGTCCATCTTCCAGGCGGCGAAGAGGGTCAGCAGGCGGGCCTGGTCGATCTCCATCCGCGAGCTGGCGATCGCCTCCTGGACGAACTGCTTGTCGGCGAGCGGGCCGCCGAAGGCGACGCGCTGGTTGGCGCGGCGGCACATCATCTCGTGCGCCCGCTCGGCGGTCCCGATCGCGCGCATGCAGTGGTGGATGCGGCCGGGGCCGAGCCGGTCCTGGGCGATCGCGAAGCCGGCGCCGCGCTCGCCGAGCAGGTTGGCGGCGGGGACGCGGCAGCTCTCGTAGCGGATCTCGCAGTGGCCGGGGCCGGCGGCGTGGCCCATCACCGAGATCGGGCGGACGAGGTTGAAGCCGGGGGCGCCGGTCGGCACGCAGATCATCGAGGCGCGGTTGAAGGGGCCGGCGTCTGGGTCGGTGACGACCATCGCGATCGCCAGGCTGGCGCCGACGGCGCCCGAGGTGAACCACTTGTGGCCGTCGATCACCCACTCGTCGCCGTCGAGCACGGCGCTCGCCTGCAGCAGGGTCGGGTCCGAGCCGGAGACCTCGGGCTCGGTCATCGAGAAGCAGGAGCGGATGCGGCCCTCGAGCAGCGGCTCGAGCCATTCCTCCTTCTGCTGTTCGGTTCCGTGCTCGGCGAGGATCTCCATGTTGCCGGTGTCCGGCGCCGAGCAGTTGAAGGCCATCGCCGCCGCCAGCGGGCTGCGCCCCATCTCCTCGCAGAGCAGCCCGTACTCCCAGTTGCTCAGCCCCGGCCCGTAGCGCTCGTCGGGCATGAACAGGTTCCACAGCCCCTCCTCCTTGGCCCGCTCGCGGATCGCGACCAGGTTCGCCGGGTAGGCGACGCCGGGGCCGACCTCGTCGTCGAGCGCCTCCATCACCTCGCGCTCGGCGGGGTACACGTGCGCGTCCATGAAGTCGAGGACGCGCTCGCGCAGGGCGGCGACCTCGGGGCTCGGGCTGAAGTCCATCAACGTCCTCCCTCGTCGATCGGTCGGGGAGAACTCTAGGCCAGCCGCGGTTCAGCGGCGGCGGTAGCGGGCGAAGAGCTCGCCGTCCTCCTCGAGCAGCCAGGCGAGGTCGAGGTCGGTGACGGCGGGGAGGTCGCCCTCGACGATCCGCGGCGCTTCGCCGCCGGCCAGCTTCGGCGCGATCGTGAGGAAGAGGTCGTCGACGACGCCGGCGCCCTGCAGCTGGTTGTGGAGGCCGGGGCCGCCCTCGCAGATCGCCGCCCGCACGTCGCACTCCTCGCGCAGGTGGCGGAGCGCCTCGACGACCTCGACGAAGCGCTCGTGGCGGACGATCTGCAGAGGCGCCGCGGTCTGCGGCGGCTCGGCCTCCGAGGCGGTGAAGATCAGCACGCGGCCGCCGCCGTCGGTGAAGGCCGGCGCGTCCCAGGGCAGGTCGAGGCGGCCGCTGACGATGACCAGTAGCGGGTCGGGGCGGAGGCCGAGCCGCTCGCGCTCCTCGCGCACCTCCGGCTTGCTGACCAGCGGCCCGTAGCGCTCGGCGCGCATCGTCCCGGCGCCGATCATCACCGCGTCGAAGCGGGTGCGCAGCCGCGCCAGCATCGCCGTGTCGGTGGCGGAGCCGATCGGGCCGGAGACGCCGCCGATCGTCGCCCGGCCGTCGACCGTGGTGGCGAAGTTGACCGCGAGCAGCGGCCGCGCCTCGCGCTCCTCCTCCCAGGGCCGGTAGCCGTCGAGCTGGGCGTCGACCGTGGTCGGCCCGGGGTCGGGAAGCAGGCGCCTCACGCCTGGGAGCCTAATGAGGTCGCAGTTTGTCGCCCACAGGGCGACAAACTGCGAGGGCAAGTTGGGTTCCGCTCAGGAGTAGTCGTTCCAGCCGGCGAACTCGCGGCCGGCGAACCTCTGCAGCTCCGCGACGTCCTCGCCGAAGCGGCCGCGCAGCGTCTCGAACAGCTCCGCGGGGAGGTCGGGCTTGGGCGCCGGTGGCTTCTCCGGATCGTGGACGACCTTCTCGACCAGCCAGCGCATCGACTCCGGCAGGCGGTCGAAGTTGCGGTCGAAGGAGCGGAAGCCCGGCAGTTTGATCAGCTTCTCCATGAACTGGTATTTGTCGCCGGACTTGGCGCTCGACTTCTCCCACTCGCGGTCGAACTGCTCGGAGGTGAAGCTCTCGTCGACGCCGGCGAAGGCGAAGGCCTTGCGCATCGTCGCGTCGCGGTCGGTCTGCAGCTCCTCCTGGGAGATCAGCTCGATCTGCTCGCGGTCGAAGAGCTCGAGGTAGGGCTGCAGCTGCATCCAGTACTTGGAGCGGTTGATGTACTGGGTGTCGGGGCGTTCCAGGGTCGGGACGAACTCGCGTGTCTCGTAGCCGGCGCCGGTGGCGTGGACCCAGTGGGAGAGGATCCGCTTGATCGGGTCGCGGACCATGTAGAGCAGGCGGGCATCCGGGCAGTGCTCGCGGATCTTCTCGGCGACGCCCTCGAAGCGCGGCAGGTTGGTGTAGTGCGGCGATGACTCGCCGCGGACCTTGACCCGGTCGTCGAAGCGGCTCGCGTACCAGTCGAGGCCGAGGTCCCAGTTCATCTCCTCGACGAAGAAGTTGAGCTCCTTCGGCTTCGACATCTGGATTTCGGGGTGCAGGCCGAGGTAGTGATGGATGCTCGTCGTGCCGCACTTGAGGCCGCCGACGATGATCAGGTTCGGCATCGTCGCGTGCCTTTTGCGGCGGCGGCGGAGGCTGCTGCGACGGTCCGCGGTGAAGCGCTCGCGGGCTCGCGCGCACATCGCCTCGTCGGTCGGATGCGGCGTGCTCTGGTGCGGCAGGGAGTGCGTGTCGGTGTCCGGCACGAGCGGGCTAGTGTAGCTGCGATGCCGTACGCCGACCTCGGTGACAACCTCGAAACGTTCTTCAACCGAGTCGCCGAATTCTTCCGGCACCTCTCGGAAGTGCACTGGACTCCGTTCGGGCTGGCGCTGCTCTGCCTGCTGGCGATGCAGCTCGCCCGCGCCTGGGCCTGGCGCAACGTCCTGCGCGCCGCTTACCCGGCCCAGCGGATCGCCTTCCTGCCGCTCTCCGCCGCCTACCTCGCCGGTGCTGGGATCAACGCCGTGATCCCGGCCCACGCCGGTGACGTGACCAAGGTCTTCCTCGTCAAGCGCCAGATCCCCGACTCCTCCTATCCCGCGGTCACCTCCTCCTTCCTCGTCCAGACGGTCTTCGACACCACCGTCGGCGTCCTCGTCCTCCTCTACGCGATCACCCAGGGGCTGCTGCCGCCGCTGCCACGGATCCCCGACCTGCCCGCCTTCGAGCTCTCCTTCTGGGCCGACCACCCGAAGACCCTGGCGATCGTCACCGGGGTGCTGCTGATCCTGATCGCGGCCGGCGTCTTCTACCTCGGCCGCCACGTGCGCCGCTTCTGGGCGCGGGTCCGCCAGGGCGTCGTCATCCTCACCCAGCCGCGCCGCTACCTGCGCCAGGTCGCCGCCTGGCAGGGGATCGGCTGGCTCCTGCGCTTCGCCGCCTTCTGGTTCTTCCTCGACGCCTTCGGGATCGGCGGCTCGGTCGGCAACGTGATGCTGGTGATGAGCGTGCAGGCGATCGCCAACGTCGTCCCCTTCACCCCGGGCGGCGCTGGCGCCCAGCAGGCGCTGCTGGTGGCGACGCTGAAGGGGCCCTCGCGGGCCGCCGTCCTCTCCTTCTCGGTCGGGACGCAGATCGCGATGGCCGCCTGGTCGGTGATCCTCGGCTTCGCCGCGATGCTGCTCGTCTTCCGCACCACCGACTGGCGCGGCCTGATGCGGCAGGCCCAGGAGGACGCCGACAAGGAGGAGGCGGCGACGACCTCCGTGTGAGGTGTCGACTTTGTCTCCCAGAGGTGGACAAAGTCGACACGGCCGGAGGTACAGTGGGGGCATGGCGGAGCTGACGAACGCGATCGACGGCGTCGACTTCATCACCCTGCCGACGCAGGACTTCGAGCGCGCGGTCGAGTTCTACGGCGGCACGCTGGGCCTGGAGGAGTCGATCCGCTACGGGGAGATGCCGGGGATCGAGTTCGAGACCGGCTCGCTGACGATCGCGGTGCTGGAATCGGAGGCCTTCGGGATCACGTTTTCGCCCCACAGCCACCCGGTCGCGCTGCACGTCGCCGACGTCGCCGCGACGCGCGAGGAGCTGGAAACGCGGGGCGTCGAGTTCGCGGCGGAGACGATGGACAGCGGCGTCTGCCACATGGCGCACTTTCGCGACCCCGACGGCAATGTCCTCATGCTGCACAGCCGCTACGCGCCTCGGCACCACGTCGAGTAGTCCCGCGGCTGGGTAACTGACCCTGCGGGCGCGGGTACCTTCGCGCATGGGAACCAAGGTGCGCATCGGTCTGACGGTGGCCCTTGGAGTGGTCATGGGTCTGAGTTGCTGGCTGGGAACCGAGGGCTACTCGCCCTCGCCCGGCGCCGAAGAAGTCGCGCACTCGCCCGTGATTGGCTCCCTCTACCTGATCGCCCTGGTCGCGGTGCCGCTGATCGTCGGCCGCTGGTGGGTGGTCGCGTCCCTCGCCGGTTGGCTCGTCGCACTCGTGATCCTCCAGGTCACCGGCCACTGGTACCAAGGCTCCGATGGCTGGTCGCGACCGCTCAACCCCTTGGCGTTCTTCGGAATGACCTTCTTTGGACTCCTGATGCTCGCCTTGGTTGGCATCCGCAAGGCGTTCGACTTCTGGCGGGGACGGAGATCGGCCGCCGACGCCGTGACCAGCCCCCGCTAGCTCGACCAGCCGGGGTTGCGGGCAGCGACGTGCCACTGCCAGGGCGGGCGTTCGGTGGCGGGGAAGTCGTAGTGGTTGCGGCCGGGGAGGGTCTCGAGCGGGACGAGGGCGGGGTCCTGGCTGTCGAGGACCGGGGTGGAGGCGGCCGCGGCCACGTCGGCGGCCGAGGCGCGGCGGCGGATCGCTTCCCAGCCGAGCGACGGGCGGTAGAGCCAGTAGACGACTTCGACCAGGCCCTCGCCGCGACGGCGGTCTTCGACCTGGGTGAAGGCCGTGACCCGGCGGCGCGAGGCGGTCAGGTGGGGTCCGGCGGCGACGGCGCAGCTGGGGCGGCGGCAGCGGCGGAAGTCGACCGGGACCAGCGGCAGGCCTTCGGGACCGGCGAGTGCCGCCGGCGCCGGCGCGAGGGCGCGGACCAGCCGCGCCAGGGGCCAGCCGTAGGCGGGGACGAGCGGGTGGTGGCCGCAGGCGTCCGGCAGATGGGGCGCACAGGCGAGTCGACGGCCGATCGCGCCCGCCAGGCCCCTGTCGGCCTGTACTTCGCCGCCCGCGATCACCGCGGCGGCCACCGCGACGACGACGACCGCGATCAGCGCCACGAGGCCGACGTGCTCGACGCTTGCAGCACCCCTCTCGCCCTTGTTGCAACCGCTCGGCTCCATTTCACCTCCCTTCGCTGCCGTTTCCGGGTCTGACGCTAGGTCCCCGAGGCACACCCGTGGCGCGCACTCCGTGCCAATCCGGTGCCGGCGAAGTCGCGGGTTTGCTTACATGGGGGAGATGGAGGGCAGCCCCTTCAACCTGTTCGGCGACCCCGACGAGTTCCGCCAGCGCATGGAGGAGCTCTCGGAGCAGATGCAGTCATCCCAGAAGGTCGCCTGGGCCGACAACGCGATCAAGCTCGCGGTCGAGATGACGGTCGCCTCGATCAACCGGCTCAACCTGCAGGGGACCGCCGACGAACAGGCGATGCAGGTCCGCGACGCGATTCGCGTCCTCTTCCCCGAGGCCGTGACCCTCGTGCGCGAGGCGCGCGAAGGCCTCGGCAGCTAGCCCGAGCCGTTTCGCCCGGTGAACGCCCGGGCGCGCGTCACGAAGAGCTCGTGCAGGTCCTGGACCGGTCGCGCCGTCGAGCCGGAGCGGGGCCGCTGGACGACGAGCAGGACCTCTGTCTCCTCGTCGGCGATTTCGCGGAAGGCGATGTCGCCGCGCTCGGTCAGCGGGTCGCCGACGACGCTGTAGTCGGGGAGGACGGCGACGCCGAGGCCGGAGGCCACCATCAGCTTGCCCATCTCGGCGCCGTCGGCGGCATAGGAGACGGTCGGTTCGGCGCCGTCGAGGAGTCGGTGCAGGTAGCGCCGCATCACGTAGCCGGTGCGCATCGCGACCAGCGGCTGGCCGAGCAGGTCGGCGGGGCTGATGCTGGTCTTCTCGGCGAGGGGGCTGTCGGGATGGATGCAGGCGACGGGGCGGCCGCGCAGCAGCTCGGTCGACTCGAATTCCGGCGGCATGTCGTCGCCGGCCAGGTAGTTGACGAGGCCGAGGTCCATGCCGCCCTCGAGCAGCGCTCGGTGGATGTGGTCCTGCTGGGCGGTGACGATCTCGACCAGCGTCGTCGGGTGGGACTGGCGGAACTCGTAGATCGTCGGCGTCATCAGCGGCACGGTCGCGGCGGTGACGGTGCCGAGCCGGACCGTGCGGCTGTTGCGGTGCTGGTCGCCGGCGACCTGGCGCAGACGGTCGACGGCGTCGATCGCGTTCTGCATGTGGGGGAGGAGCTCACGACCGTGGTCGCTGATCGTCGTTCCCGATCGTCGCCGGTCGAGGATCGAGACGCCGAGCTCGCGCTCGAGCTTGCGCACGGTCTCGCTCAGCGCTGGCTGGGAGATGTGGAGCTCCTCGGCGGCCCGGCGGAAGGAGCCATAGCGGGCGACGCTGGCGGCGTATTCGAGTTGCTCGATCCTCATAGCGAAAACATAGCTTGTTGACCAACTAACTAAAGAAAGGCTATCGCACCCTCGGCCATCCCGATTTGACAGCCCCTGCGGCGATCCGCAATATCCGCGTCTCAATCAATTTGTCGACTATCTTGGTCAACAATATGGAGATATGCAGATGATCGAGCTGCCGCGGCTTGGGAGGGGGCGATGACGACCCCCCTCCACTTCCACTGGTTCCTCCCCACTCAGGGCGACGGCCGCGGCCTGATCGAGACCGGCGGCACCGGCCCGACCGGGATCGCCGGCGGCCTGCGCCAGCCCTCGCTCGCCTATCTCTCGCGGATCGCGACCGCGGCCGAGGACCTCGGCTTCGAGGCGGCGCTGACCCCGACCGGCGGCTGGTGCGACGACGCCTGGGTGGTGACGGCGATGCTGAGCCAGCTGTCGGAGCGGCTCAAGTTCCTGATCGCCTTCCGCCCGGGCCTGATCTCGCCGACGCTGGCGGCGCAGATGGCGGCGACCTTCCAGTGGCACTCCGGCGGCCGCCTCCTACTCAACGTCGTCACCGGCGGCGACTCCGGCGAACAGCGCGCCTTCGGCGACGCGCTCGCCAAGGACGACCGCTACCGCCGCACGGGTGAGTTCCTCGAGATCGTCCGCCGCCTCTGGGCCGGCGATGCGGTCGACTTCGAGGGCGAGCACCTGCGGGTCGAGCGGGCTCAGGTCCACCGCCTGCCGGACCCCGCGCCGGGGATCTACTTCGGCGGCTCCTCGCCGATCGCCGGCGAGGTCGCGGCCACCCACGCCGATGTCTATCTGACCTGGGGCGAGCCGCCCGATGCCGTCGCCGAGAAGGTGTCCTGGGTGGCCGGCCTCGCCGCCGAGCGCGGCCGCGAGATCCGCTAGGGGGTTGGTCCCCCCTTGACCCCGGGCCCCCGCCCCCCCGCCGCCGGGGCCGAGGCCGCGCGCCTCCGCCCGCCCGTCGCCGCGGCGGCTACCGCCGTGGCCCAGCCGCGGCTGCGGCAGTCCGAGTCGGTCGGTCAGCGCCGCATGCTCGACCTGCATGGTGGCTCGGCCGCCGACCTCGAGGTCGCTCCTAACCTCTGGGCCGGCGTCGGCCTCGGTCGCGGCGGGGCGGGAACGGCGCTGGTCGGCAGTCACGAGGAAGTCGCCGACCGGATCGAGGAGTACGCCGCGGCGGGGATCGAGGAGTTCGTCCTCTCCGGCTACCCGCATCTGGAGGAGCTCTACTGGTTCGGGGAGGGGGTGCTGCCGCTGCTCGAGCGGCGGCGCGCCTGGGCAAGACCGCTGCCGCTGCTCGGCGCCGGTCGCGACGGCAGCGCCGTCCCTTTCGCCGTGGGGGCGCAGCGATGAGCGCCGTCGAGAGCAACGGCGCCAGCCTGCCGCAGCGGATCGCGGTCGTCGGCGGCGGGGCGGCCGGCACCGTCGCCGCCGTCCACCTGCTGCGCGAGCCGCGTCAGGGAGGGGCGCTGGAGATCGATCTGATCGACCGCGACGGCGGCTTCGGTCCCGGCGTCGCCTACCGCACCGAGGACCCGCTGCACCTGCTCAACGTGCCCGCCTGTCGGATGGGGGCGGTCGCGGGGCACCCCGAGCATTTCCACGAGTGGCTCGGCCTGCGCGGGCAGCCGGTCGAGGAGGCGGCGTTCCTCTCGCGCGGCCTCTACGGCGAGTATCTGCGCGACCTGCTGGCCGAGGCTGAGCGCGTCGGCGCCCCGGGCCTCCGCCTCAACCGCCGCCGCGCGGAGGTCGTCGCGGTCGCCGACGGCGGTGGCGGGGCGCCGCTCGAGTTGATCCTCGCCGACGGCGGGCGGCTCGCCGCCGACGCCGTCGTCCTCGCCCTCGGACCGCAGCCTGGCGGCGACCCGGCGTCGCCGCCGGCCGGACTCGAGCAGGGCGTCTACGTCGCCGACCCCTGGGCGCCCGGTGCCCTGGAGGGAATCGGCGCCGCCGACTCCGTCCTGATCGTCGGCACGGGGCTGACCATGGTCGACGTCGCGCTCAGCCTCAGCCGGTCCGAGCGCGGCCCTCGGCTGCGCGCGATCTCGCGCCACGGATTGGTCCCCCGGCCCCACCGCCGGCGGCTGACCGAGGTCGATCCTTTCCCGATCCCGCTCGAGGACGGCGACCTCGACGCCATCGTTGCCGCCGTCTTCGAGCGGATCGCGGCCGTCACCCTCGCCGGCGGCGACTGGCGCGACGCGATCGACTCGATGCGGCCGGACTCGCCGGCGATCTGGCGCAGCCTGCGGCTGGAGGAGAAGCGACGCTTCCTGACCGGGATGCATCGGCTCTGGGACGTGCACCGCTTCCGCATGGCGCCGGCCGTCGCCGAGCGTTTCGCGACGCTGACGGAGAGCGGGCGGCTGCAGATCGAGGCCGGCGCGGCGCGCGCGATCGAGGCTCGCCCGGGCGGTGCCCGGGTCCTGGTCGAGGCCGCGTCCGGCGAGCGGCCACGAGCGATCGACGCCGACCGCGTCGTCAACTGCGCCGGCGCTGGCCACGACCTGGCGCGGCGGCCGACGCCGCTGATCGCGCGCCTCTTCGAGGCCGGCCTCGCCCGTCCCGACGAGCTCGGGATCGGCCTCGACGTCGACCCCAGCGGCGCTCTGATCGACGCCGGCGGCCGTGCCTCGGATCGGATCTACGTCGTCGGCGCCCTGCGCAAGGGCGTCGAGTGGGAGGCGATCGGGATCACCGAGATCCGCGACCAGTCCGGGACCGTCGCCCGCCAGCTCGGCGCGACCCAGTCGGCGGCGGTCCCGGCCCTGAGCCTGCCGGAGCCGGCGGCGGCAATTGGGGAGGCGGCCTGATGGCCCGCCTTGATCTCGTCCGCTCGGCGACGCCGGCGCCCTCGGCCTTCGCCCGCGCCGTTGCCGATCTGGCCGCCGGTCGCATGGTGGTGCTCCGCGACGGCCCCGGCCGCGACGGCGAGGGCGACCTCCTCGTTGCCGCCGAGCTCGCCACCGCCGAGGCGGTCAACCTGATGGTCCGCGAGGCGCGCGGGCTGGTCTTCCTCGCCCTCACCGCCGAGCGCTGCGACCAGCTCGGCCTGCAGCCGATCGGCCGCCGCGGGCGCTCGCGGCTGGGCGACGCCTCGATGGTCTCGATCGAGGCGAAGGAGGGGGTCAGCACGGGCATCTCGGCCGCCGACCGGGCGCGGACGATCGCCGTCGCTGTCGACCCGGAGGCCGGCCCCGAGGACATCGTCCAGCCCGGCCACGTCTTCCCGATGCGTGCCCGTCCCGGCGGCGTGCTCGAGCGCGACGGCCGCACCGAGGCGGCGGTCGACCTGGCGACGGCGGCGGGCCTGCATCCCGCTGGCGTCCTCTGCCAGGTGATGCGCGAGGACGGCCGTACCGCTCGCGACGAGGATCTAGAGCTGTTCGCCGCCGAGCGCGGCCTGGCGGTCGTCTCGGTCGCCGACGTGATCGGCCAGCGACGCGGTACGCAACCCGTCCCCGCCGCCCTCGACCAGCGCCGCCAGATGCGCGACGTGATGGGCCATTTCGCCACCGGCGTCTCGGTGGTTACCACCCGCCGGCCCGACGGCGCCCCGCTGGGGACCACTGCCAACGCGATCACCTCGGTCTCGCTGGAGCCGCCGCTGCTGCTCGCCTGCCTCTCGAGCCGCAGCGAGACTCTGATCGCGATCCGCGACTCGGGCCGCTTCGCGGTCAACGTCCTCGCCTCCGACCAGCGCCACCACTCCGACCGCTTCGCCGCCAAGGGCGAGGACGCCGCCCCGCACGAGGTCGAGTTCGACGACCACCCGCTCGGCGTCCCCGTCCTGCCCGGGGCGCTGGCGACGATCGCCTGCGAGGTCGAGGCGATCCATCGCGCCGGCGACCACGAGATCGTCGTCGGCCACGCTCGCTCGCTCGCCCACGTCGGTCCCGGTGGCGGCGAGCCGCTGCTCTTCTTCCGCGGCGGCTACTCGCAGCTCGGAGCGGGGGAGAACGACCTTGCCGCCTGAGACCGAGCTGCGAGTCGTGCTCGGCTCGGCGACGCCGCCCGGTAGGCTGCGCCGGGCGCTCGAGGGGGCGGTCGGCCGCGCCGTCGAGCGCGGCAGCGGCGCCGAGCTCCTCGACCTCGCCGAGTGGCGCGTCTCGCTGGCCGACGGCCGCGACCCGGCCGAGCTCGAGGACGACACCGGCGCGGTGGTGGACGCGGTCGCGGCAGCGGGCGCGCTCGTCTTCGCCACCCCCGTCTACCGCGGCTCGATGACTGGGGTGCTGAAGAACCTCTTCGACCTGGTGCCGGTGCCGGCGCTGCAGGGGAAGGTCGTCGGCCTGGTCGCGATGGGAGCCTCCGATCACCACTTCCTCGGTGCCGAGCGGCACCTGCGCGACGTCCTCTCCTTCTTCGGCGCCGTCGCGATGCCGGTCGCCGTCTACCTGACCAACCGCGACTTCGAGGACGGCGAGCCGACCGCGCCGGCGGCGGCAACGCTCGACGAGCTGCTCGCCGCGACCGCCGCGACCGCGGCGGCGCTGAGCGGGACAGAGATCGCGCTGCCGGCGCCGCTCGCCGCCCGCTCGATCCGGCCGGCTGCCGCCAGGGCGGGAGCGGGGCAGGGGCGATGACGCCGACCGCCGAACTCGCCCTGGTCCCTCCCCCCGTCGATCCGGCGCCGCTGGCGGCGCGCTCGGTGCGCTCGATCGTGATCGACAGTCACGCGACGAGCCGGATCGGGCTCGTCGCCCTGCTCCGCGACCAACCCTGGACCGCGTCCTGTCTCGCCGCTCCCGCGCGCGAGGAAGCGGTCGCCCTGATCGGTGCCCACCGTCCTGACGTGGCGATCCTCGACGTCTCCGAGACAGGCCCGTTCGCGGGCGCGATCACCGCCGAGATGCGGGCCGCGCACCCGGGCCTGCAGATCATCCTCAGCTCGCGCTGCAAGACCTCGATCGGGGTCCCGGCGACGGCGATCGGCGCGGTCTCCTTCCTCGGCGCCGACAGCTCCAGCGACGCGATCCTCGCCGCCGTGCGGGCGGCCCTGGTCGGCGTCGAGGAGATCGAGGGGCAACCGCTGCCGGTGCTCGGGATCGAGCTCAGCGATCGCGAGCGGGAGATCCTCCTCCTGCTCGGGACCGGCGCCACCAACCGTGAGATCGCCGCCCGCCTGCACCTCGGGCCCGACAGCATCAAGAAGAACGCGACGGCGCTCTACCGCAAGCTCGGCGTCCGCAACCGGACCGAGGCGGTTCAGCGCGCCTCGTCCCTGCTCGGCGGCGACCGGGATCCAAGCCAACCGACCGGGAGCCACCGATGAACTCGACTCAACCGCTGCACTTCTGCGCCTTCGTGATGAACACGCCGTCGCACATCATCCACGGCCTCTGGAGGGATCCCGAGGGAGACCAGATCCGCTTCAACGAGCTCGATCTCTGGACCGATCTCGCGGTTCGGCTCGAGGACGGCGGCTTCGATGCGATCTTCTTTGCCGACGTCGTCGGCCTCTACCACGACTTCCGCGGCGGGCCTGAGTTCCACGCCGAGCTCGGCCTGCAGATCCCGAGCAACGACCCGATGGTGATCCTCTCGGCGCTCGCCGCCCGCACCGAGCACCTCGGCCTTGCCTTCACCTTCGGGATCGCGCAGGAGCCGCCGTTCCAGTTCGCCCGCCAGGTCTCGACCCTCGATCACGTCAGCAACGGCCGCATTGCCTGGAACATCGTCACCGGCGCGCTGCCCAACGGCTGGCGCAACCTCGGCTGGGAGGAGATGCCCGAGCACGACAGCCGCTACAGCCTCGCCGATGAGTACCTCGACGTCGTCTACAAGCTGTGGGAGGGGTCTTGGGAGGAGGACGCGCTGCTCGCCGATCGCGGCTCCGGGCTGCACGCCGACCCGAGCAAGATCCACCGGATCGACCACGTCAGCGAGCACTACCGGGTCGAGGGGCCGTTCCTCGTCACCCCCTCGCCGCAGCGCACGCCACTCCTCTTCCAGGCTGGCTCCTCGCCGGTCGGCCGCGACTTCGCCGCCCGCCACGCCGAGGCCCAGTTCATCCAGAGCCCCTCGCCCGACGACGCCCGTCGCCAGATCGAGGAGACCCGCGACCTGGTCCAGCGGCACGGCCGCCGGCGCGAGGATCTGAAGTTCTTCCAGGGCCTCTCCTTCGTCGTCGGCTCGACCGAGGCCGAGGCGCGCGCCAAGGAGCGCGAGCTGGAAGAGAAGATCGACGTCGACGGGATGGTCGCCCACATGGGCGGTGGGATCGGCGTCGACCTCGGCGGCCTCGACCCCGACGACACCCTCGACGCGGCCACCACCGAAGGGGTGCAGGGAATCCTCAAGTGGCTGCGCGAGAGCGCCGGCGGCGGCAACCCGACCGTGCGCGACGTGATGCAGCTGATGGGTCGCCGCACCCGGGTCGTCGGCACCCCTGAGCAGATCGCCGACCAACTCGCCTCCTACCGGGCCGCGGGCGTCGACGGCGTCAACGTGATCAACGCGACGATTCCCGGCTCCTACCAGGAGTTCATCGACCAGGTGATGCCGGAGCTGCGCCGCCGCGGCCTCGCCGCCGACGGCTACGCCGAGGGGACCCTGCGCCGCAAGCTGTTCGGCCACGACCGACTCAGCGAGCGCCATCCGGCGGCGCGCTACCGCGGCGCCTTCGCGGCGACCCCCGCTTCGGTCTAGGGGTGCGGGCTGACACGAGATTTCCCCATGTGGGTACTCATCAACCTTATTCTCGATTAACTCGGTCAACTTTATCTAGATTTGCACTCGTACCGCTCCAGAAAGCGAAATCGTCAACCCAAGAGACGGGGGAAATCGGAATCGATGAAGGCAAGAAGCGTGACTACCAGTGACACCTCGACGCGCTCCCACAAGGGCCTCGCGGCGGTCCTCGGCGCCCTTGTGGCGCTGATCCTCGCCGTCGTCCTCTCCGCCTGCGGCGGCAGCAGCGAGGCGACCGGGTCAGAGGCGGCCGCCACCGTCGGCGGCGGCGCCGAAGCCTTCGTCGACAGCGGCACCAAGCCGGTCCAGGGCGGCACGATCCGCTACGCCCACGAGCAGGAAACCCCCTGCCTGACCGGCGGCTGGGTGCAGGAGGCCTACCTCGAGCGCCAGTTCGCCGACTCGCTCGTCTCGCAGACGAAGACGGGGAAGATCGTGCCCTGGCTGGCGACCAAATGGACGACCTCCCCCGACCACCTAGTCTGGACCTTCGACATCAAGCCGGGAGTCAAGTTCACCGACGGCACCCCGCTCGACGCGCAGGCGGTCGCCGACAACTTCAACGCCTGGCTCAACCCGGACACGCTGAACCCGACCGTCGCCGCCTACATCGGCGCCTACTTCAAGTCGGCGGTGGCGACCGGCCCCGACACCTTCCAGCTCACCCTGAGCAAGCCCTACGCGCCGTTGCTCTCGGCGATCTCGCAGGGCTACTTCGGGATCCTCTCGCCGAAGACGATCGCCGCCGGCGCCGACGCGATCTGCAACACCCCGGTCGGCAGCGGCCCCTTCATCCTCGACAAGTGGACGCACGGCCAGAACGTCACCTTCGTCCGCAACCCGAACTACGACTCGGCGCCGGCCAACGCCCTGCACCAGGGCCCGGCCTACGTCGACAAGATCGTCTGGAGCTTCGTCTCCGACCCGACCACCCGCTGGGGCTCGCTGACCACCGGCCAGTCGGACCTGATCTACGACGTGCCCGCGACCGAGTGGGCCTCGGCGCCGAGCCAGTACGAGGTGCAGCAGTACATCACCCCGGGCCGGCCGATGCAGATCTCGCTCAACACCGATCAGGGCGTGTTCAGCGACGTCAACGTGCGCAAAGCGTTCGCCTACGCGGCTGACCGCGAAGGAGCGGTGGCAAGCGCCTTCGAGGGCAAGACCCCGTTCAACGGCAACGGCGCCCTCAGCCCCTCGACGCCCGACTACGACAAGTCGCTCAACGACACCTTCGCCTACGACCCCGACAAGGCGGCGCAGCTGCTCGACCAGGCGGGTTGGAAGCAGACCAACTCCAACGGCTATCGGGTCAAGGACGGCAAGGAGCTCGACGTCAAGTTCGTCTACATCACCGGCGCCCTGGTCACCCCGGAAGGCGTGACCGCGCTGGAGAACCTGCAGGCGCAGTGGAAAGAAGCGGGCTTCAACGTCGAGCTGAAGCCGGTGACGCTGACCCAGTACTTCAGCGGCCAGTACTCGACCCCCGACAGCTACGACGCGACGATCGGCTACTGGACGAGCCCGTCGCCGGGGGTGCTGTACATCGTCTGGCGGCCCTGGGACGACCCTAAGGAACCGAACGGCAACAACTCGGCCTTCTACAACGACCAGAAACTGGTCGACCTGATCGCCAAGGGCAACTCCTCGTTCGACCCCAAGGTCCAGCAACAGAGCTACTACGCGGCGCAGAAGATCGTTACCGAGGAACAGGCGGCGACGATCGGGGTCTGGGTCCAGGAAACGACGCTGGCAATCAACAAAGACCTCCATGACGTCTGGCTCGAGGCCTCCCAGGGCGAGCCGGTCTTCTCGGACGCCTACTTCTCCAAGTGAGCAGCGTCGCCCAAACCCCTGCGGCGCTCGGCGCCCCCGGCCTGCGGCAGGAGCCCCTGCCGCCGGCCGGGGCGTCGGCCGACGCCCGCGCTCGGCGCTGGCGGTTCGCGAAGCGGATCGGCGGCCGCCTGCTCGGCGCGCTCTTCGTCCTCTGGGCGGCGGCGACCTTCACCTTCTTCGTCCAGACGCTGCTCCCGGGCAACCGGGCGCAACTGATCCTCAACCAGCAGAGCAGCCAGCAGCAGACCTACACCGCCGCGGAACTGGCGCCGGTCGAAGCCAAGTACGGGTTCGACGAGCCGATCATGCAGCAGTACCTCGACTACCTGGGCGGCCTCGTCCACGGCGATCTCGGCACCTCCTACCAGCAGCACCTGCCGGTGCTGGACATCATCAGCGAACAGGTCGGCCCGACCCTGGTGCTGACGGTCACCGCGCTCGTCCTCGCCTGGGCGATGGCGCTGGCGACGATCCTCTTCACCTCGCGACGACGAAGGCTGGTCTCCTCGGCCGGCTCCGGCTGGGAGATCTTCTCCGCTGGCCTGCCCTACTACTGGCTCGGGGTGATCCTGCTCGTCGTCTTCGCGATCGAACTGCAGATCTTCCCGGTCCAGGGCGGGACCGGGGTCGTAGGGCTGGTGCTGCCGGCGCTGACGCTGGCGATCCCGCTCGCCGGCTTCCTCGGCCAGGTCACCCGCGACGAGTTCGAGAAGGTGCTCGACGAGCCCTTCGTCACCTCGGCCAGGGCGCGCGGGATGGGCGACTTCCAGGTCCGCCTGCGCCACGTCCTGCGCCACGCCGTGCTGCCCGCGGTCACCCTCTCCGGCTGGGCGCTGGGGGCGCTGATCTCCGGCGCGGTGATCGTTGAGACCGTCTTCGCCCGGCCCGGGATCGGCAACATGATCGTCACCGCCGCCACCGCTCGCGACGTGCCGCTCGTCTCCGGGGTGGTGATGCTGGTCGCCTTCGTCTACGTGGTCGCCAACATCCTCGTCGACCTCGCCTACGCCGTCATCGACCCGAGGCTGCGCGCCTGATGAGCAGCCTCGCCTCTCCTCCCAACCCGACGGCGCTGGGACGCCAGCCGTCGCAGCCGCTCCTCTGGCTGCGACGGCTGCGCCCCGGCGTGGCGCTGGCCGGCGCGCTGGTCGCCTTCTTGCTGCTGGCGACGCTGGTCCCGGCGCTACTGACCGGCAAGGACCCCTACGCGGTCGATCTGTCGGCGACGCTGCAGGCCCCATCGCTCGAACACATAATGGGGACCGACCAGTCCGGCCGCGACCTCTACGCCCGCGTCATCTACGGCGCCCGCGAATCGCTCCTGATCGGGCTCGGCGCAACCGCCCTCAGCATGGCGCTGGCGATCGCCCTCGGCGTCGCCGCCGGGCTCGGCAACCGCTGGGTCGACGGCATCGTCAGCCGCGGCCTCGAGGTGATGTTCGCCTTCCCGGTCCTGCTCCTGGCCCTGCTCTTCGTCGCCGTCTTCGGGCCCAGCGCGGCGACCGAGATCCTCGCCGTCGGCATCGGCACGGCTCCCGGCTACGCACGGATGGTGCGCGGCCAGGTCCTCGCCGTGCGCGATTCCGGATACGTCGAGGCCGCGCGAGCGCTCGGGCATCCCTACGGCTCGATCGTGCGGCGGCACATATTCCCCAATGCGATGCGGCCGCTGGTCGTGATGTTCACGCTCGGCGTCGGCCAGTCGATCGTCTGGGCCTCGGGCATCGCCTTCCTCGGGCTCGGCGTGCCGCCGCCCGCGCCCGAGTGGGGAGCCCTGCTCAACGCCGGCCGTCCCTACGTCACCCAGGCCTGGTGGCTGGAGGTCATGCCCGGCCTCGTGATCGTCCTCTTCTCGCTCTCGCTGACGACCCTCGGTCGCCACATCCAACAACGCCTCGAAGGAGGTATCTCCCGATGACCACGCCGAGTGTCACCCAGCCCGCGGCGGTCGCAGTGCCGCACGACCCCGAGCGCGACCTGCTCCGGGTCGAGAACCTGCGCGTTGCCTTCGGCGAGCCCGGCGCCGAGCAGGAGGTCGTCCACGGCGTCTCCTTCTCGCTGGCGCCGGGCGAGTGCCTGGCGATCGTCGGCGAGTCCGGCTCGGGCAAGAGCGTCAGCGCCCGCACCCTGGTTGGGCTGACCGGCGGGCGCTCGCGGGTGCAGGCCGACCGCCTCGAGCTCGACGGCGAGAGCCTGCTCGAGATGTCCGACCGCCGCTGGCGCTCGATCCGCGGCCGCAAGGTCGGCTTCATCCTCCAGGACGCGCTGGTCTCGCTCGACCAGCTGCGGCCGGTCGGCAAGGAGATCGACGAGGCGCTGCGCCTGCACGACTGGGGCGGCCGCCCGGCGCGTCGGCGGCGGGTGCTCGAGCTGCTCGAGCTGGTCGGCGTGCCGGAGCCCGAGGTGCGGGCCAAGCAGCGGCCCTACGAGCTCTCCGGCGGCCTGCGGCAGCGGGCGCTAATCGCTTCGGCGATCGCGATGGACCCGCAGCTGATCATCGCCGACGAGCCGACGACGGCGCTCGACATGACCGTCCAGGCGCAGGTGCTCGAGCAGCTCGAGGCTGCCAAGCGGCGCGGCAAGGCGCTGATCCTGATCAGCCACGACCTCGCCGTCGTCTCCAAGCTGGCCGACACGGTGGCGGTGATGGCGGGCGGCCAGATCCTCGAGTACGCGCCGGCCGAGCGCCTCTTCGCCCGGCCCGAGCACGCCTACACGCGGGCGCTGATCGAGGCGATCCCCTCCGCCGACTCGCGCGGGCGGCGGCTCTCGCCGGCGCAGCGGCGGGCTCCGCTCGGCGCGGTCGAGCGGCGGCCTGAGAGCGACGGCCCGGTGCTCAGCGCGAGCGAGCTGGTCAAGCGCTTCCGCGGTCCCGACGGGGTCGACCGCACCGTCGTCGACGACGTCTCCTTCAGCCTCGGGCAGGGCGAGACGCTGGGCATCGTCGGCGAGTCGGGCTCGGGCAAGACGACGACGGCGCGGCTGGCGCTGGCGCTGCTCGACCCCGACGGCGGCGAGGTCAGCCTCGCCGGCGAGGCCTGGTCGGGGCTGCCGGAGCGCAGCCGCCGCCAACGGCGACGCGAGATCTCGGTCATCTACCAGGACCCGCTCAGCTCCTTCGACCCGCGCTGGAGCGTCGAGCAGATCCTGCTCGACGCGCTCGGCGAGGAGTACGCCGGCGCTGCGGCGAAGCGAGCGCGCGCGGTCGAGCTGCTGGAGCTGGTCGGGCTCGAGCAGGAGCATCTGAAGCGGCGTCCGCTGCAGCTCTCCGGCGGCCAGCGCCAGCGGGTCGCGATCGCGCGGGCGCTGGCGCCGCAACCGCAGGTGATCGTCTGCGACGAGCCGGTCTCTGCCCTCGACGTCTCGATCCAGGCCCAGGTCCTCGACCTGCTGGCCGACCTGCAGAAGGAGCTCGGCGTCTCCTACCTGTTCATCTCCCACGACCTCGGCGTGATCCACCACATCTCCGACCGCGTGCTCGTCATGTGCGACGGCAAGGTGGTCGAGCAGGGCAGCGCCGACGACGTCCTCGTCCGCCCGCGGCACCCCTACACGCAGAAGCTGGTCGCCTCGCTGCCGGCGCTGGAGCGACCGGCGCCGCCAACCGAGCCGCTGCGGGAGGTGGCGGCATGAGCCGGCGGCTGCGCTTCAACGCGTTCAGCATGAACTGCGTCTCCCACATCCACCACGGCCAGTGGGTGCGGCCCGACACCAGGCAGGTCGAGTACCTCAGCCTCGACCCCTGGGTCGAGCTGGCGCAACTGCTGGAGCGGGGGAAGTTCGACGCGCTCTTCCTCGCCGACGTCGTCGGCACCTACGACAGCTACCGCGGCAGCCGCGACGTCGCCGTTCGGGAGGGACTGCAGATCCCGGTCAACGACCCCTCGCTGCTGATCCCGGCGCTGGCCAGCGTCACCGACGACCTCGGCTTCGCCTTCACCCACTCGGTGCTGCAGGAGCAGCCGTTCAACTTCGCGCGGCGGATCTCGACGCTCGATCACCTGAGCGACGGCCGCGTCGCCTGGAACATCGTGACCTCATATCTGGAGGATGCCGGCCGCAACCTCGGCTTCGGCGGGCTGCCCGCCCACGACGAGCGCTACGCCCGCGCCGAGGAGTACGTCGAGGTGCTCTACAAGCTCTGGGAGGGGAGCTGGGAGGACGACGCCGTCGTCCGCGATCTCGAGCGCGCCGTCCACGCCGACCCGGCGAAGATCCACGACGTCGACCACAGCGGGCCGTTCTACCCCGACGTCCCCGGCCCGCACCTCTCCGAGCCCTCGCCGCAGCGCACGCCGGTGTTGTTCCAGGCCGGCTCCTCCGAGCGCGGGCGGGAGTTCGCCGCCCGCAACGCCGAGGCGATCTTCATCGCCTCGCGCAACCCGCTCGGGGCGCGGACCCAGATCGCTGACACGCGCGAGCGGGCGAAGAGGTTCGGCCGCGAGCCGGGCGACATCCTCTTCTACCAGGGGCTGAGCGCGATCGTCGGCGGCACCGAGGAGGAGGCGCTCGCCAAGCAGCGCGAGATCGACGAGTTCGCCGCCGACGAGGGCTACGCCGCCCACATGGCCGGCAACCTCGGCATCGACCTCGCAGAGGTCGACCTCGACGCTCCGGTCGGCGACCTCGAGACCGCCAACGTGCAGGCGGTCGTCCGCGGTCTGGTCGAGTCGGCGCCCGATAAGGAGTGGCGTTTCGGCGACCTGCTGCGCTACGTCGCCGACCTGCGGGTCGTCGGCACCCCCGAGCAGATCGCCGACGAGCTGCAGGAGTGGGCCGACGCCGGCGTCGACGGGATCAACCTGATGTACCACACGACCCCGGGGTCGTTCGTCGACTTCATCGAGGGCGTCACCCCGGTCCTGCAGGAGCGCGGGCTGGCGCAGCGCGAGTACGTGCCGGGGACGCTGCGCGAGAAGCTCAGCGACGGGCGCGACGGGCCGCTGCTCAACCCGCGCCACCCCGGTGCCGCGGTGCGTCGCGAGCGCCTCGCGGGGGCGGCGGCGTGAGCGTCGCGGCGGCGCCGGCCGCGCGCCGGATCGTCTCTGACGAGGAGGCGATCGCGGCCGCCCGCGAGTACGCGGCGACGATCGCGCCGGGCGCCGCGGAGCGCGACCGCGAGCGTCGCGTCCCGGTCGTCGAGCTCGAGCAACTGGGACAGACTGGGCTGCTGGCGCTCGGGATCCCCGCCGAGCACGGCGGCCCCGGAGCGAGGGTTGAGACGATCGTCGAGGTCTTCCGCACGATCTCGGCCGCCGACCCGGCGATCGGCCAGGTCCCGCAGAACCACTACCAGCTGGTCGACGCGGTGGTCCGCTACGGGGACGCCGCCCAGCGGGAGCTGCTGCTGGGCGAGGTCCTCGCCGGCGCCCGCTTCGGCAACGCGCTGTCCGAGCGCGGCGGCAAGACGCCGATCGATCTGCGCACCGAGCTGCGCGAGGACGGCAACGGCGGTTACCGGCTGAACGGGCGCAAGTACTACTCGACCGGGGCGCTGACCGCGCAGTGGGTGCCGGTGCTCGGCGTCGGCGAGGACGGAGCCTTCGCCTTCGTCTACGTCCCCCGCGACGCCGAGGGGCTCTCCGTCGAGCAGGACTGGACCGCCTTCGGCCAGCGGGCGACGATCAGCGGCACGACCTTGCTCGAGGACGTCGCCGTGCGCCCAGAGTGGGTGATCTGGTTGCCCCAGCGCGAGGTCGCCGACACCTTCTCCTCGTTCGCCCAGATCCTCCACGCGGCGGTCGACGTCGGCATCGCCCGGGGGGCGCTGGAGGACGCGGTGCGGCACCTCGACGAGCACGCCCGGGTCTGGTTCGAAGCTGAGGTCGAGCGGCCTGCCGAGGAGCCCTACGTCGTCGCTCACTTTGGCCGTCTCCAAGTCCGCGTTCGCGCTGCCGAGGCGTTGCTCGCTGACGCCGCCCGGCGCCTCGACCTTGCTGCCGGCGGCGACCCGGAGGCGATCCTCGCCGCCCGGCTCGGCGTCGCCGAGGCGCGCGCCTTCGGCGCCGAGACGGCGCTCCACGTCGCCAGCGAGGCGCTCGACACGCTCGGCGCCTCGGCCGCCGACGAGGGCTACGGGCTCGATCGCCACTGGCGCAACGCCCGCACCCACACCCTGCACGACCCGACCCGCTGGAAGTACGTCCACATCGGCCGCCACCTCGTCGCCGGCATCGACCCGGCGGCGGACAACTTTCTCATCTAGCCCCCCCAGGAAGGACAGCCCGACGATGGCCCGACTCCGCTTCAACGCCTTCAGCATGAACTGCGTCTCCCACATCCACCACGGCCAGTGGGTGCGGCCCGACACGCGCCAGCTCGACTACACCGACCTCGGCGCCTGGATCGAGCTGGCGCAGCTGCTGGAGCGGGGTAAGTTCGACGCGCTCTTCCTCGCCGACGTGGTCGGTACCTACAACAGCTACGGCGGCGACCGCGACGCGGCGGTCGAGGAGGGCCTGCAGATCCCGGTCAACGACCCTTCGCTGCTGATTCCGGCGATGGCTCTGGCGACCGAGAACCTCGGCTTCGCCTTCACCCAGTCGGTGCTGCAGGAGCCGCCGTTCAACTTCGCCCGCCGGCTCTCGACCCTCGACCACATCACCGAGGGGCGAGTCGGCTGGAACATCGTCACCTCCTACCTGCAGGACGCCGGTCGCAACCTCGGCTTCGGTGGCCTGCCCAAACACGAGGACCGCTACCGGCGCGCCGAGGAGTACGTGACCGTGCTCTACAAGCTGCTCGAGGGCAGCTGGGAGGACGACGCCGTCGTCCGCGACGTCGCCCGGCGGGTCTACGCCGACCCGGCGAAGATCCACGACATCGACCACAGCGGCGAGTTCTTCCCCGACGTGCCGGGGCCGCACCTCTCCGAGCCCTCGCCGCAGCGCACCCCAGTTCTCTTCCAGGCTGGTTCCTCGGATTGGGGCCGGGACTTCGCCGCCCGCAACGCCGAGGCGATCTTCATCGTCGCCCGCTCGCCGGAGGCCGCCCGGGTCAACATCGACGACGTCCGGGCCCGCGCCGTGCGCTTCGGCCGCGACCCCGAGGACATCGTCTTCTTCCAGGGCCTCTCGTTCGTCGTCGGCGGTACCGAGGAGGAGGCGCAGGGCAAGATGGCGGAGCTTGAGCAGACCGCCAGCCACCGTGGCTACGCCGCGCACATGGGCGGCGGGATGGGGATCGACCTCAGCGAGATCGACCTCGAGACCCCAATCGGCGAGCTCGACCAGTACAACACCCAGGGGATCGTCCAGGGCCTGATCGACACCGCGCCGGACAAGACCTGGACCTTCGGCGACCTGCTCGCCTACCGCTCGGCGATGACGATCGTCGGCACCCCGGAGCAGATCGCCGACGAGATCGAGCTCTGGGCCGATGCCGGCGTCGGCGGCATCAACGTCCCCTACTTCACGACCCCCGGCTCCTTCGCCGAGTTCATCGACGGCGTCGCCCCGGTGCTGCAGGAGCGCGGGCTGATGCAGCGCGAGTACGCGCCGGGGACGCTGCGCGAGAAGCTTGCCGACGGGCGGGCGCAGGCGCGTCTGGGGGAGACCCATCCGGGTGGCCGGGTGCGTCGCGAGCGCGCCGCGGCGGCAGCCTGAGCGGGACGATGCCGGTCCGCCTGCACTGGTTCCTGCCCACCAACGGCGACTCGCGCACCGACCTCAGCCTCGGCAACGCGGTCGGCGCCGACGGGGCGCGGATCGAGGCATCGACGGCGACCGAGCGCCGCGCCGACGTCGCCTACATGGCGCAGGTAGCGGGCGCTGCGGAGGCGCTCGGCTTCGAGGCGGCGCTGACGCCGACCAGCAGCTGGTGCGAGGACGCCTGGGTGATGACCGCGGCGCTCTCGCAGCTGACCCGCAGCTTCAGGTTCCTCGTCGCCTTCCGCCCCGGGCTGCTCTCGCCGACGCTGGCGGCGCAGGCGGCGGCGACCTTCCAGCGGGTCTCCGGCGACCGCCTCCTGCTCAACGTCGTCGTCGGCGGCGACGCTGTCGAGCAGCGCCGCTACGGCGACGGGGCGAGCAAGGAGGATCGCTACGCCCGCGCCGCCGAGTTCCTCGCGATCGTGCGGCGGTTATGGAGCGGCGAGAGCGTCGACTACGAAGGCGAGTGGTACCGGGTCGAGGACGCGCGGCTGCTCGACCCGCCGGCCTGGCCCGAGATTTACCTCGGCGGCTCCTCGACGGCGGCGCTCGAAGTCGCCGCCTCCCACGCCGACGTCTACCTGACCTGGGGCGAGCCTCCCCAGCAGGTCGCCGAGAAGCTCGACCGCGCCCGCGCCGCCGCCGACCGGGTCGGGCGTGAGCTGCGCTTCGGCATCCGCCTGCACGCGATCAGCCGCAACACCGCGGGAGAGGCTTGGGCGGTTGCCGACCGCCTCCTCGCCGGCCTCTCGCCGGACCAGATCGCGGCCGCCCAGGCGATCCAGCGGGTCTCCGAATCAGAGGGCCAGCGACGGATGCTGGAGCTGCACGGCGGTCGCACCGACGCGCTCGAGGTGGCACCGAACCTCTGGGCCGGGATCGGCCTGGTACGCGGCGGCGCCGGCACCGCCCTGGTCGGCAGCCACGAGGAAGTCGCCGACCGCGTCGCCGAGTACCACGAGCTCGGCATCGACGAGTTCATCCTCTCCGGCTACCCCCACCTCGAGGAGGCCTACCGGGTGGGGGAGGGTCTGATGCCCGTGCTGCGCGAGCGGGGCCTGCTGCAATCGCGTGGCGCCCTGTTA
>Ga0335070_10001734_pt1 | contig 25343 bp, 22 predicted proteins | sample Lox_Sample_13_FD_206722 | JGI IMG/M metagenome (GOLD analysis project Ga0335070, IMG submission 206722) | Soil microbial communities from Loxahatchee National Wildlife Refuge, Florida, United States - Lox_Sample_1.3 | ecosystem: Environmental > Terrestrial > Soil > Wetlands | place: USA...
TGAACAGGGCCATGGCGAAGAGGCTCAGCCCGGCCATTAGGAAAGCCAGTCGCGCCCAGAAAAGAGCGGGTTCGCTGCCAGCCAGTCTGCTTGCTTGAGTTACGCTCCATCCTGCTACAGAAAACGCGAAGAAGGCGAAGGAGCGATTAACCCAGTGCTGGCGATTCCTCGAGTAGACGAGTGCGCCGAGGCTAGTGTTCAAGATGCTGACAAAAAGAAGGAAGCTCAGTTGAGGCACGATTCAGACTTTGAAGCTGCCAAGCACTAGCACTGAATGGGTACCCCCGAGCGCATGGGCGGTGGTCAGTGCGGTCCTAATCCGACTTATGCGCGCGGTATTGGGAACATAGTCGAGGTCGCAGTGGGGATCAGGTATCTTGTAGTTGATGGTTGGTGGAATAATTCCATTCGAGAGCGAAAGAGCCGAGGATATCGCCTGAAGAATTCCGCTCGCCGCAATAGGCTGGCCGATCATAGACTTAATGGAACTAATTGGGATCGCGTAGGCACCTTGCTCGAAAGCTAGTTTGAAGGCATTTGTTTCTGCTCGGTCGTTGTCTTGCATCGAGTTGCCGTGGGCATTTATGTAGTCGACATCACGCGCCTGCAAGCCGCTGCTTTGAAGGGCCACTTTGATGGCGTCGGCGAGTGCGCTTCCCGAAGTGTCTCGCTTTCTCAGGTGCAAGGCTTCGGTCGTCACGCCGTATCCGGTCACCTCGGCGTAGATAGGAGCTCCTCGGTCGAGGGCTCCCTCTAGAGTTTCTAGAACGACGGCGCCGCCTCCCTCACCTAGAACAAGACCATCGCGAGTACGGTCGTAGGGGCGAGACGATCGAATCGGATTGGATACCGGCTTGGCTAAAATACCCAACGCGCAAAAGGTCGAAAACGAAAGGGGACTGAGCGGTGCCTCAGTGCTCCCCACAATCGCCGCGTTCACAATGCCTTCCCTAATTTGATCAGAACCCCATTTGATTACGTCCAAGCCCGTAGAGCAGCCTGACGCCAAGGTCATAGAAGGTCCCTTGATGCCAAGCTCGATCGCAACATGACTAACTGGAGCATGCGTTGAGTATTGAAAGCACGTCAGTGGGTCGAGACCCGTATATCCATCTCGTTTCACAGCTTCGTAGGATTGCTCTACCTTTTCGAAGCCATTGACACACGTACCAAAACACGTCGCTACCTTGTGCCGATTTTGCTCGTCAAGTATGAACTTCGCATCGTCTATCGCCATCTGCGCGGACGCGAGGGCGAATTGGCTGAAGCGCCACAGGTCTCGTGAGTTCCTCTTTTCCATGAAGTCTGACGCACGGAAGTTCTTGACTTCAGCGGCGACGTGGCACGGATACGGCGTAGGGTCGAACATCGTTATTTCGTCAATTCCGGATTTTCCTGCCACGAGGGCGTCCCAGAAGGCTTGCTTGCCGATGCCGTTGGGTGCTACCACGCCGAGGCCGGTAATAACAACGCGACGGGGTTTTCGCACTGATCCTCTCCCTCAAGGCGGCAATCGATGCAGGGCGAGACAGAAACAACGTACCATAAGTGCAGGAAAATCCTAAGGGATTGCTCACCGGAGTCTTTGGAGTACAATTACGTCCAATCATGGCGTTCCGCCTGTCGCGCCGAGCCTTTTTGGCGGCTCCGTGGCCGTTCTTGGTCGCCCCGCGGGCGATCTCCGCAGCGGTTCCGGCCCGGCAGCCCCTGGATTTCATGGTCGAAGTGGGCATTCTCTTCGAGATGATCACGTTCTCGCTCAAGGGTACGCTGACCAAGGAGCTCGACCCGACCGCGGGCCGCTACCGCGTGACGATGAGCGGCGAGGGCGACAAGATCTCGGTGCACACGGAAGCGAGCGGAGTGATCCGGCAGGGCCGGTTCATGCCGGCCGAGCTGCACAGCGTGAGCACGATCCGGGGGCGCGAAAGCAAGGTCGATCTAGTTTACGACCATGAACGCGGCACGGTGGAGTACCACTCAGTCACGCACACCTTTTTCCTCGGGCGCCGGCGGCAAGTGGACGATTTGCTCAAGCTGCCGCCCGGCCGCCCCGTCGACGACCTTCTCTCTGCTGAGCTCAATTTTGCCGCCAATACGCTCGATCGGGAGCCGGACGGGACCTATAGCACCTACATCGTGCGTCGTACCCGGCCCGAGAACGAGGGGCCGGACGACGTCTCGCCCAGCGGTTACCGCGCCGAGCTCGTCCCGCTGCGCTTCCAGGTCGCGCCCGACGAAGTTCCGGGCGGTCTCCGCGCTCTGATCGACATCACCGGCTTCTCCTCGTGGGCCCGCCGCAATCAGCCCGCGCGGGTCACGTTCGGATCCGACCGGCATCTGACGAGCGTGCAATCGAAGCTCATGCTGGGCACCTCGTTCAAAGCTCGCCTCGCGACCGGTGTCTGATGCCGTCTTGATGGGCTACGATCTCATCGGGCTGGGGGAGGTCATGCTCCGGCTAGCGGCCCCGCCGCCCCAGCGTCTCGATCAGGCCGTCAGCCTCGATGTTCAGATCGGGGGCTCCGAGGCCAACGTCATGGCGGCCGTGTCGCGGCTCGGTCTCCGCACGGCGTTCATCTCGGCTCTGCCTTCGGATCACGCGTGGGGCGACCGTACGATACGCGAGCTCTCCGGCCACGGAGTCGACTGTGCAGGTGTCCTCCGTCGCCCTGGCAGCCGCATGGGACTGTACTTCCTCGAGTACGGTGCCCCGCCGCGCCCCGTGCGAGTGCTCTACGATCGGCGCGACTCGGCGATGAGCCAGCTCGTGCCCGCGGAGGTGGACTGGGGGCTCGTCCGCGGGGCGCGGATGGTGCACCTCTCCGGCATCACGGCTGCGCTCGGTGAAAACCTGCGTGCCGTCGTGCGTCGCGCTTGCGGCGAGGCACGGGCCGCCGGCGTGCCGGTGTCCTTCGACGTGAATTACCGGTCGCGTCTCTGGTCCGCCAAGGAGGCGCGAGAGTTCCTGGTGGAGGTGCTCCCCGCGGTGCGATACCTGTTCGTGGGCTCGGACGACGCCGAGACCGTGTTCGATCTCGCGGGGTCGCCGCAGCAGGTGCTCCAGGGCCTCGCGCGGCTGGCGCCGGGGGCCACGATCGCCTTGACGCTCGGCGAGGCAGGGTCGGCGGTCCTCGATGCCGGCACGGTCCGGCGGCCCTCCCGACTCTACACGGTAACGACGGTGGATCGGGTGGGTGCGGGCGACGCGTTTGCAGCGGGCTTCCTCTGGCGGGTGCTCCAGGGTCGGGCCGTGCAGGCCGCTCTGGACGCCGCGACGGCGCTGGCGGCGCTCAAGTGCACGATCTGGGGCGACATCGCTCTGGTGCGCCCGCCGGAGCTCGAGGAGCTCATGGCATCCACCCACTCGGAGATTCGCCGGTAAAGGAGGAAGTCGCTCGGTGAACACCGTCGTGCTGCTCGTGATCCCCAACGTCTGCATGGTGGCTGCCGTCTACTTCGCGTTCAGGCTCTGATGGCGGAGGTCCCCCGCGGCGCCCCCGGGATTCTCGAAGGCCTGACCCAGGCTCAGCGCGAGGCCGTCACGCATGAGGCCGGCCCGCTGCTGATCATCGCCGGCGCTGGCACCGGCAAAACCACGGTCATCACGCGGCGCATCGCCTATCTGATCGCCACGCGTCAGGCGCGCCCCTCCGAGGTCCTCGCCCTGACCTTCACGGACAAAGCGGCTGCCGAGATGGAAGAGCGGGTGGACCAGCTCGTGCCCTATGGCTACGCGGACGTCCAGATCGCGACGTTTCACGCTTTCGGCGACCGGCTGATCAAAGAGAACGCCCTCGAGCTCGGTCTCACCCCCGACTTCCGTGTGCTCACGCGGGCCGAGCAGATCATCTTCGTGCGTGACCATCTCTTCGAGTTCCCGCTCAGGCACTTCCGCCCGCTGGGCGACCCCACGCGCCACATCCACGCCATGGTCACGCTCTTCAGCCGGCTCAAGGACGAGGATGTGGGCCCGGACGAGTACCTCGCCCATGCCGAGAAGCTGCTCGCCGACGCCCTCGACGATGCCGCCCGCCTCGAGGCGGAGGAGCACGTGGAGCTCGCGCGCACGTACGCCCAATACCAGACGCTCATGGCGCGGCTGGGCCAGATCGATTTCGGCGACCAGATCGTGGAGGTCCTCCGTCTCCTTCGCACGCGCGCGCACATACTCAAGCGCTGCCAGGAGCGCTATCGCTTCATCCTCGTGGACGAATTTCAGGACACGAACTACGCCCAGTTCGAGGTGGTCAAGCTGCTCGCCGCAAGGCACCGGAACGTCACCGTGGTGGGGGACGACGACCAGGCGATCTTCCGCTTCCGTGGCGCCTCGATGAGCAATATCCTCGACTTCGACCGGACGTATCCGGACGCGAAGAAGGTGGTGCTCCTCGAGAATCGTCGGTCGCCCCAGGCGGTGCTCGATGCCTCCTACCGGCTCATCCAGTTCAACAACCCGGATCGGCTCGAGGTGGCGCAGGGGATAGACAAGGAGCTGAAATCCACGGGGCCCGACGGCAGGCCCCGGGTCGGCGTGCCGCCGAGACCTCTGGCGTTCGACACGGTCTCGAGCGAATCCGACCACGTCGCCGAGCTGATCGCCGAGGAGCATGCCAGCGGTCGGCCTTACCGCGACTGCGCCATCCTCGTCCGTGCCAATCACGATGCGGACGCGTTCCTGCGCGCGCTGAATCTGCGCGCCATCCCGTGGACCTTCTCGGGCAACGCGGGACTCTACGGCCGCCCGGAGATCAGGCTCCTCATTGCTTTCCTCCGGAGCGTGGCGCATCCGGACGATTCCGTGAGCCTTCACTACCTGGCGTCGTCGGATATCTATCAGGTGCCCATCTTCGACCTGACCGAATGCGCGACGTATGCGGATCGAAAGCATCGCTGGCTCTTTCACGTGCTGCGCGAGGTGCCGCCGGAGGTGCGGCTGGGCGAGGAGGGGGCGGGGGCGATCCGCCGCCTCCTTGCCGACCTCGAGCGTTACATGGAGCTGGCGCGCGAGACGCCCACCGGGGAACTGTTGTACCAGTTCCTCGTAGACTCGGGCCTCATGACCCGCTACGCCAAGGCGCCCGCGGAGCAGGAGCAGGAGGTCCAGAACGTCAGCAAGTTCTTCGCGCGGATCCGGGACGCCTCCCGTGTGCTCCAGTACGACAATGTCCGCGAGTTCGTGAATCACCTCGATGCGCTGATCGATGCGGGCGACGATCCCGCCGTCGCCGAGGCGGATACGGACACGCCGGCCGTGCACGTGCTGACCGTCCACAAAGCCAAGGGGCTCGAGTGGCCGGTCGTCTTCCTGGTGAACTGCGTGCAGGAGAAGTTCCCGACGCGCCGGCGGGGCGACGCCCTCGAGATGCCGCTCGGACTGATCAAAGACATGCTTCCCGCCGGCGATTTTCACCTGCAGGAAGAGCGGCGGCTCTTCTACGTGGGCATGACGCGGGCCAAGGAGACGCTCTATCTGACGAGCGCCGAGGACATGGGTGGGCGGAAGAAGTGGAAGACGAGCCAGTTCGTGCTGGAGGCACTGGACCTGCCCAAGGATGCAGCGCGCCCCTTCCGGGCCAGCGCGGTCGAAGAGCTCCAGCACAATGCGCCGCCGCCGGCACCGGAGGGAACGGGCATCGCGATTATTCCGCCCGGGCGGGAGCTGACGGTCAGCCACAATCAGGTGGACGACTATCAGACCTGCCCGCTCAAGTACCAATACATCCATGTCAAGCGGATCCCGTTGCGGCAGCACCACAGCGTGGTCTATGGCAGCGCGCTCCACAAGGCGGTCGAGTTCTACCTACGGCGGCGGGTCGTGGGCAACTTCACCTCGCTCGAAGACTTCCTGCTCGCCTTCGATGACGCGTGGCGGAACGAGGGCTTCCTCACGCGCGAGCACGAGGAGCAGCGCAAGCGCGCGGGCGTGGCGGCGCTGACCCGCTTCTACCATGAGGAAGAAGCCTCCGGACAGAAGCCGACCGACGTGGAGCGCGAGTTCGGCTTTGCTCTGGGGCCTACGCGGGTGCGCGGCCGTTTCGACCGCGTCGACGACACGCCCGCCGGCGCCATTGTGATCGACTACAAGTCGAGCGACGTCACCGAGCAGAAGGCCGCGGACCGGCGCGCCCGCGAGAGCCTTCAGCTCAAGATGTATGCGCTCGCGCAGAAGGAGATGACTGGGCGTCTGCCCGCGCGGGTCGAGCTCCGCTTCCTCGAGTCGGGGCTCGCGGGGAGCTACGCCCCCACGGAGGGGGACCTCGCCGAGGCCCGCGAGGCCATCGAGACGGCCGCCGCCGGCATCCGGGCGCGGCGCTTCGATCCCACACCCGGCTACCGGACCTGCCGCTACTGTGCCTACAACCAGATCTGTCCGAGCACTGCCACCCGCGAATAAGGAGAGCGACCATGAAGCTCAAGGCCAATGGTATCGAGATCAACTACGACAAGCAGGGGAGCGGTCCCGTGGTGACGCTGAGCCACTCGCTCGGCTGCGATCTCCATATGTGGGACGAGCAGGCCAGGGCGTTGGCCTCACGGTACACGGTGCTCCGCTTCGACACGCGCGGTCACGGCCAGACGAGCGCGCCCGAGGGCGCCTACTCGCTCGAGCAGATGTCCGACGATCTCAAAGGGCTGCTGGACGGCCTGGGTATCGCGGAGACGCACTTTGTCGGCCTCTCGATGGGCGGCATGATCGGGCAGACCTTTGCGCTCCGGCACCCGTCGATGGTGAAGAGCCTCGTTCTCTGCGATACGACCAGCCGCTATCCCGCCGCCGCCGCACCCGTCTGGGAGGATCGCATCAAGACGGTCGGGGCCAAGGGCATGGAGCCCATGGTCACCGGCACGCTCGAGCGCTGGTTCACCGCGCCCTTCCGCGCGCGCCGGCGGGACGTGATGGAGCGCGTTGGCGGCATGATCCGGAGCACGCCGCCCGCCGGCTATATCGGCTGCTGCCACGCCATCCCCAAGATCAACGTGACCGGCCGGCTCAAGGAGCTTCGCTGCCCGGCGCTGATCATCGTCGGCGAGGAAGATCCGGGCACGCCCGTCGAGATGGCCCGGGAGATCCACGCCGCCCTGCCCGGATCGGAGCTGGCCATACTGCGCTCGGCCTCGCACCTGTCCAATGTCGAGCAGCCGGAGGAGTTCAACCGGGCCTTGCTCGGCTTCCTCGACAAGGCCTCGGGCAAGAGCGCGCTCTAGGCATCCGGATCGCCCGATGGCGTCAGAGCGGTCAGGCAGGGCGTGGATCCGGCCGCTCCGACTGTGGTGCGGCCTCGTCCTGTTCACCTATCTCCTGACCCACTTCAGCAATCACGCCCTTGGCCTGATCTCGCTCGAGGCCATGGCGACGGGACGGGTCTGGTTTCTGGCTCTCTGGCGCAACCCGCTGGGGACCGCGGTGCTCTACGGTGCCCTCCTGACGCACTGGCTCCTCGGCCTCTGGCTCATTTATCGGCGCCGCACGCTCCGCATGCCCGGATGGGAGGGGGCGCAGATCGTGCTGGGCCTGGCGGTGCCGCCGCTGCTCACGGCCCACGTGGCCGGCACACGGCTCGCCCACACCATGTTCGGCACCGACGACCCATACATGCGCCTCGTGCTGTCGCTCTGGGTGCTGAACCCCTGGGCCGGCTTCCGGCAGTCCATATTGCTTGTGGTCGCGTGGGTCCACGGCTGCATAGGGCTTCACTTTTGGCTGCGTCTCAGGCCGTGGTACCGGCGCAGCTTCCCGCTGGTTCTGAGCAGTTTCGTGCTGGTGCCAGTCCTCGGCTGGCTGGGCTTCGCCGAGGCGGGCCGCGACGTTGCCGCGCTCGCACGCCAGCCGGAATTCGTGCAACAGGTGATGACCAACAGCCGCATGCCCCCGCCGTCTGGGCGGGCCCAGCTCCAACAGATCGAGGTCATGCTCTTCCGGGCCACGTGGGTCCTGCTCGCGGCAACCCTGCTCGCGCGCGGAGCAAGAGAGTATCTGTCGCGGCGGCGGGACTTGATCCGGATCGCATATCCCGATGGCAAGAGCGCCGTCGTGCCGCTTGGCTGGACCGTGCTCGAAGCGAGCCGCTCGGCCGGCATTCCGCACGCATCCGTGTGCGGCGGACGGGGGCGCTGCTCGACCTGCCGCGTTCGGGTGGGGGGCGATCTTGGCTCGCTGCCGCCGCCGAGCCCGCAGGAGCTACGGGTACTCCAGCGCGTGGCCGCGCCTCCCAATGTGCGCCTCGCGTGTCAGCTCAGACCCACGCGCGACACCGCGGTGACGCCCCTGCTCGATGCCACGGCGAGCGCGGGCGTCGCGCATGCGCCCATGGGATCGCGCAGCGGAGAGGAGCGGGAGATTGCGGTACTCTTCGCCGATCTCCGCGGATTCACACGGCTGGCCGAGCACAAGCTGCCGTACGATGTGGTCTTCTTTCTCAACCGTTACTTCGAGGCGGTCGGGCGCGCCATCGCCGACGCAGGGGGAATAGCCAATCAGTACACGGGCGACGGTGTCATGGCGCTCTTCGGTGTCGCGACGGGGCCCGAGACGGCCTGTCGACAGGCATTGCGGGCCTCCGGCGCCATGATCGGGCGCGTTCAGGAGTTCGGCCAGTCGTTCGGCGCCGAACTGGAGGAGCCGCTCCGTCTCGGCGTCGGCATCCACGTGGGGCCCGCCGTCGTGGGCGAAATGGGCTATGGCAACACGCGCTATCTCACCGCCGTCGGCGACACCGTGCACGTGGCGAGCCGGCTCGAGGCGCTGACCAAGGAATACCGGTGCGATCTCGTGGTCTCGGAGCAGGTAATATCACTCGCGGGCCTGCGCGATCGCGCCGGTCCGCGCCACGAGCTGACGGTGCGCAATCGCGAGGCTCCGCTCTGTATCGTGGTAGTGGACGATGCCCGGAGCCTCGCCAGCCAGATCGCGGCGGGCGAGGACATGGAAAGGAAACGAGCATGAGCCGTCACGCCGGTCCTGGACCGGAAGCCGGTCCGCCGCCTCCGCCCGAGCCGGGCTATGCCGAGCGGGCGCGGACGCTTGTCTATCTCGCGCGCTCCGGCGCGCTCTCGACGCTCTCGCGCCGTCACCCGGGGCATCCCTTCGGCTCGGTCATGCCCTATGCGTTGGACGCACGCGGGGCACCGCTCCTGCTGATCAGCAGCATGGCCATGCACACGCAGAACCTGGAGGCCGATCCTCGGGCGAGCCTGCTGGTGACGCAGCCGGGCTGGACGGAGGATCCTCTCGCGGGCGGCCGCGTGACGCTGATGGGCCACGCGACGCGGGTGGCCGCAGGCGAGCGGCCGGTGGTGCGCGAGAGTTATCTCGCGCGCCATCCCAAGGCGGCCTTCTGGGTGGAGTTCGAGGATTTCAGCTTCTGGCGGATCGAGATCACGGACGTCTACTTCGTGGGCGGATTCGCGGCCATGGACTGGATCACCAGCGAGGGTTATACCGCCGCGCGGCCGGACCCGCTCGCCGATGCCGCCGAGGACATCCTGGCGCACATGAACCGCGATCACGCTGACGCGCTGCTCACGCTGGCCCGCGCGCATGCCGATGCCGGCGCGGAGGAAGCGATCATGCTCTCCGTGGACCGGCTGGGCTTCCGCGTCCGCATGAAGAGCGGCGAGCGGCTCCACGCCGCACGGGTCTCCTTTCCGCGTGAGGTGACCACGGCGGAGGAATGCCGTACCGCGCTCATCGAGATGATCGGCCGCGCGCGGCGCTAGCCGCGGGTGCGGGCGCTCAGTAGTCCTTCGGATCCAGCCAGTCGCGAAGGCCGTCGCCCGCCAGATTGAAGGAGAGGGCCAGCGAGAAGATCGCGAGACCCGGCCACCAGGCCATCCACGGGGCGGACTCCAGGAACTGCTGCGCCGTGTTCAGCATGGTGCCCCAGCTCGGCCGGGGCGGCTGAACACCCAGGCCGAGGAATGACAGAATGGCCTCGGCGATGATGGCACCGGGGATGGACACGGTGGCCTGGACGAGGAGCGCGCTGCTGATATTTGGCAGGATGTGACGTGCCATGACCCGCATGTCCCCGGCGCCGAGGGCGCGGGCGCCCTGGACGAAGTCCTCCTCGCGCGTAGACAGCACGAGCCCGCGGGTGAGCCGGATATAGGTCGGCGTCGCACCGACTCCTATAGCCACCGTGGCGTTGGTCAGCGAAGGGCCGAGAATGGTGACGAGCCCGATGGCAAGGATCAGGAAGGGGAAAGACAGCCACGCGTCGGTCAGCCGCATGATGGCCTGGTCGAAAGCGCCGCGGTAGAAGCCGGCGACGAGGCCCGCAGGCACGCCGATGGCCATGGCCAGGAGAATGGAAAAGACTCCCGCCTGCATGGAGATGCGCGTGCCGTAGATGACCCGCGAGAGCACATCGCGCCCGAGGTCGTCCGTCCCGAACGGGTGGGCCGCGCTCGGCCCCTTGCGAATCTGCCCCCAGTCGGTGCGCAGCGGATCGTCCGGCGCTATCCACGGCGCGCCGAGGGCGAGCAGCACGTAGCACAGCACCACGGCGGCGCCCGCCAGCGCGGGCGGACGCCGCGCCGCCCGCCGCCATGCCCTCACGAGCGGTGTCACCCGCGCCTCGCCGAGGATGGCCGCCGGAGCCGCTACCGTGCCGCCGTCAGCCGGCATCGGCTGTGCCCTTCACCCGGATGCGGGGATTGAGCAGCGAGTACGAGACATCGACGAGCAGGTTGATGAAGACATAGGCGCTGGCCGTGATGAGCACCACGCCCTGCACGAGCGGATAGTCCCGCGTGAAGACGGACTCCACGATGAGCCGCCCGAAACCCGGCACGACGAAGATCTGCTCGGTGACCACGGCTCCCCCCATGAGCGCGCCCATCTGCAGGCCGAGGATGGTGACCACAGGGATGAGTCCGTTGCGGATCGCGTGGCGGAATATCACCGCCCGGCCGGGAAGCCCCTTGCTGTACGCGGTGCGGATGTAGTCGGCGCCCAGCACGTCGATCATGCTGTTGCGCGTCTGCCGCATCAGCACGGCGCCAAGGGTGGCGCCGAGGACGAAGGCGGGCATGATCATGCGCGTGAGGTTCGCGACGGGATCCTGCCAGAGGGGCACGAAGCCGGAGGCGGGCAGCCAGTGCAGCCGCACCGAGAGCAGCAGGATGAGCATGATGCCGAGCCAGAAGCTCGGCACGGAGAGGCCGCAGAGCGAGAGGCCGTTGGCGAGGTAGTCCCAGGCCGTGTTGCGGCGCGCGGCCGAGAAGACGCCCACCGGAATGGCGATGGCGAGGGCGACCAGGATGGAGAGACACGCGAGCTCGGCCGTGATGGGCAGCTTCTTCGCCACCGTGGAGACCACCGACTCCCGCGTCCGGATGGACTCGCCCAGGTCGCCGCGCAGCGCGAGGCCGACCCAGCGGAGATACTGGACGGGCAGCCGATCGTTGAGGCCGTATTTTGCGCGGATCTCGGCGAGCCCGGCCTCATCGGCGTCGGTGCCTCCCATCACGCGCGCGGGATCGCCGGGAATCATGCGTACGCCCGTGAAGACGATGACGCTGATCACGACCAGCGTGACTGCGGAGATGGCGAGGCGCTGGACCAGGTAGTCGAGCACGGCGCGTCAGGCGGCGCGCGCCACGCCCGACTGGCGTGGGGCCGGCCGCTCCCCTCGGGCTACTGCCAGGACACACCCTTGATGCGGATGAGGCCGTCGGGTACCGCCTTGTAGCCCTTGAGGTTCTTCGGGTACGAGACGATGTAGTTCAGGTGATAGAGATAGAGAATATTTCGACGAGAAAAGGCGAATTTGTCGACGGCCTGGCGATAGAGCGAGGTGCGCTGTGCGACGTCGCTGACCTCGCGGGCCCGGTTCAGGATCACGTCCAGGCCCTCGTCGCACGCCTGCGTGGTGTTGAGCGAGGCGCCGCAGGTCTGAAACTGGAAGATGTTGGCGTCCGGATCGACGCGCCCGCTCCACCCGATGAGGAAGGCCTGGTCCTTGCCCGCGTCATTGTCGTTCAGCGCCGAGGCGAACTCGGAGGGCTTGAGGCTGATATTGAAGCCCGCCTCCTTGGCCATCCCCTGAATGACTTCGCCGGCCCGCCGCTGTTGCGGATCGTTGACGATCATCATCTCGAAGCTGTAGCCGCCCGCGAGCCCCGCGTCGGCCAGAAGCTTCTTGGCCTTGGCCACGTCCCGCGCCGGACACTTGCGGGTCTTGTCGGCGAAAGGACTGACCGGCGAGATGGGAGTGCAGCCGGGAGTGTACTGACCGTCCCAGGCGACCTGATTCAGCGCCACGCGGTCGATGGAGAGATCCAGCGCCTCGCGCACGCGCGGGTCATTGGCCAGCGGGGTGCCCAGGTTCCCGGGCGGCTGGGGTGGCTTGCCCGTCTTGTTGTGCAGGTTGATGGTCAGCCCCGAATAGCCGATACCCGTCACGCTCGAGACCTCGTACTTGCCTTCCTTGCGGAGGTTGGCGGCGTCCGTCGGCCCGACAAGATGCATCATGTCGATGTCGCCGGAGCGCAGGTTGGCCAGCCGCACATTGTCATCGGGGATGATGCGGAAGATCAGGCGGTCGAACTTCGCCGCGCTCTTGTCGAAGTAGTGCGGCGACCGCTCCAGTACGATGCGGTCCTGGGATACGCGCTCCACGAATTGCCATGGCCCCACGCAGACCGGCGCGGTGCCGAACTTGTCCCCGAGCTTGGTCGCCACCGCGGGCGAGACGGGCATGCCGGCCCGGTCGGCCAGGATCGCCAGCAGCGGAGAGAAGGGCACCTTGAGCTTGAGGCGCACAGTGAGGGGATCCACGACGTCGATGCTGTTGACCGACTCCAACTCGCTGCGCCGGTTCGAGCCCTTCATGTTGAGATGGCGGTCCAGCGAATAGCGGACCGCTTCCGCATTCATGGGGGTGCCGTCATTGAACTTGACGCCGGGGCGGAGCCTGATGGTCACGGTCTTGCCGCCGTCGGTCACCGCGGGCAGGTCGGCGGCGAGCTGCGGGAAGATCTTCAGGTTCTCGTCGATCTCGTAGAGCTTCTCGCACATCTGCGAGAAGATGATGCGGCCGACGTAGGTTCGGGCCAGCGACGGATCGAGGATGTCCGGGTCCTGGTTCAGCGCTATCACCAGCGACTTCTTCTGCGCCTGGGCCGGCTCCGCGGCCAGCGTGAACCCGATGCAGAGAGTCGTGAGGGCGACCACTGCGCGCCACATGAGCATGGGTTCCGCCTCCATCGTCGGGTGGTTGAACGCCGGATGATCGGGCCGCGAAGCCGCCGACATCATACATCTGCTAAGGTGTGGCGCGAAAGGGAGGCGACCATGACCGACGCGCAGCGGCAGCAGGCGGAGATGGCGAGCATGGCGGGGGTCATCGAGCGGCTGGCCGGGGAGCTCGCGCTGGCCGAGGAGCCGGCGCGCTTCATCGCCGCCCTCGAAGCCGAGGAAGACGTGCCGCCCGATGCGTGAGGAGAGCCTGACGGCCGTCGCGACGTCCATCCGGGCGCGGACGCTGTCTCCCGTCGAGGCGGTCGAGCGGTGCCTCGAGCGCGTTCGCAAGTGGGACGGGCGCATCCGCGCGTTCATCAGGCTCGACGAGGAGGGCGCGCGGGAATCCGCGCGCAAGCTGGAGGCGGAGGCGGCCGCGGGGCGCTGGCGCGGCCCCCTCCACGGCGTCCCCGTGGCTTTCAAGGATCTCTGCCACCTCCGAGGGCTACCCACCTCGTGCGGCACGGCCATGCCCGGATACTTCGCGTCGGCGCAGGACTGTACGGCGGCGCGACGGCTGCTTGACGCAGGAGCCATCAGCCTGGGCAAGCTGAACATGACGGAGCTCGCGCTCGGTGCCTTCGGCGACAACGCGCATCACGGTGATGCGGAGAACCCATGGCGCGCGGGCCATGCCACCGGCGGCTCGTCCAGCGGCTCGGGCGCGGGCCTGGCCGCGGGATTCTTCTTGGGCACCGTGGGCTCCGACACGGGCGGCTCCATCCGGCTTCCCGCGGCCTGCTGCGGCGTGGTCGGGCTCAAGCCGACATATGGCCGCGTCAGCCGCGCTGGTGCCATGGTCCTGTCGTGGTCCATGGACCACCTGGGGCCCCTGGCATGGACCTCGCGCGACGTCGCCCTGCTGTTGCAGGAGATGGCGGGGCGCGATCCCGCGGACGCGACGGCGAGCCGCCGCGCCGTACCGGACTATCTCGCGGGCATCGATCGCGGGATCACGGGCGTGCGCGTCGGGCTTCCCGAGAACTACTTCTTCCAGGGTGTGGACGGGGAGACGGCGGCGGGCGTTCGTCGCGCGGCGCGACAGCTCGAGGATCTCGGAGCGCGCGTGAGCGAGATCCGGATTCCCGATCCGCAGCACATGACGGACGTGGCCATGCTCATCGCCAGGGCGGAGAGCGCGGCGCTTCACGCGGATGTGCTGCGAAACCATCCGGAGATGCTTCAGCCGACGGTGCGTGGGAGACTCGAGGTGGGTCTGGGCGTCGCAGCCTACGACTATCTCCAGGCGCTGCGGCTGCGCGCCAAGCTTACCCGCGCCTTCATCGGCGAGGTGTTCGACGAGATCGACGTGCTGCTCACGCCGGTCATTCCCGAGCCCGCGCCGGCGCTCGCCCCGCTCAAGGCGACGCCCGTGGAGGAATTCAATATCCGGTCGGGGCGCTTCTCGCGCCTGACACGTCCCTTCAATGGCTATGGGCTGCCGGCGCTCTCGGTGCCCTGCGGCTTTACGACGGAGGGTCTACCCATGGCCTTCCAGGCCGTCGGCCGCCCCTTCGACGAAGGGCTCCTGCTGAGGCTCGGTCACGCCTACCAGGAAGCCGCCGGCTGGCACCTCCGCCGCCCCACCCTCTAACCTGGACTCCTCGCGTGCAATTCCCCCGACGACAGGCCCCGCCCGTCTCGCGTGTGCTGTCTTGGCGGCTATAGGTGATCCGTGCGCCGCTACAGGACGTGGTGTAAAGCGTAGACGCCGGCAATGGACCCGGGCTCCGCGCCATGGGACTCGAGCGTCTTCGCGTCGAGTGCCTCTCGACAGGCCCGCCCGACGATGTCGGCGTCGGAGCCCTCGACGAGCAGCACCCAGCGAGCCACCTCGTCCGGCTTGTCGCGAATGTCCTTTTCCGTCGTCTTGACCGTGGTCGTCTCCACGTCGGCCTCGCAGAGATGCGCGGCCGAGATGCCGGGCCGCTCGAGGAGCTTGGGCAGCGCCTCATCTGCGAGCCACCGGCGGAGCGCCTGCTCGCGCCCGCCTGACGGGCCAAGGCGGATGGTGGCCATCGCGCCACCGATGCCTCGTCCGATGGACAGCGTCGTCCGGCATGCCGTCCGGTTGGAATTCCTGAAGAGGGCGAGGCACTTGCGCGTCCACGGTGTCGGATTGTTCAGACGCTCGACGTAGGCGGGGCTCGCGAGCGTCTCGAGCGTCTCCGTCTCGTACATCATGAAGTACCTTGGCGCGGCCGCGACCGCCACGTAGCGCCGGCCCCGCAGGAAGCCCGGCACCGCGCAGCGCTCCGGCATGTGTTCGCGATTGTGCCAGTCGACGTAGTCGGCCTCACCGGATGCATCCACGTCGGCCCAGAACGCGAGGATGGCCTTGCCGAGAAAGCTCATGCGGCCGACCCTACGCGCGCGCCGACCGCGCGTCAAGAGGGCGGGCGGTTGGGATACACTATCGGCCATGCCGACTCCGGCGCGCCGGACCTGGACTGCTATTGTCCGCCTCCTCGAGCGGGACGAGCGCGTCTTCGCCTTTCTGCTGGCCGTGGTCATGGTCGGAGGCTTGGCGACTCTCGGCCTGGCGCTCCGCCCACGGCACCGCATCGATCTGCCGTCCCTCGTCTTCTGGTTCGCGATGTACAAGGTGGGCATCCTCGCCCTCGTCAGCGTCAACCCGAGCGCACGAAAGACGCGGGTGGTCTTCAGCGGTGCCCTTGCCGCAGACCTGCTGCTGGTCTTCGCGCTGCTCTACCTCACGGGCGGCGGCGCGAGCCTCTTCTACCTGCTCTTCTTCCCGCTCCTCGCCGTGAATGCCTATTACTTCGGTCCCTGGATGGGATTTGCCGGCGCCATCGTGGCGGGCCTCCTCTACGCCGCGGCGGCAGCGCTCGCTGCGGATTGGGTCGGCTGGAACGCCGTCATCATCCTGATCGGGCTCTTCGGTCTCCCCGCCCTCGCGGTGGGCATGGTCGCCAACCGCGAGCGCCGGGCACGCGCCGAGGTGGAGCGGCTGAACGCCGAGCTCACGGGAGCGCTCACGCGACTCCAGGGTGCGCAGGCCGAGCTCGTCGTGGCCGAGCGCATGGCGACGGTCGGCCGGCTCTCGCTCAAGGTCGCCCACGAGGTACGCAACCCCATCGCCGCCATCGAGCTCAATGCCGAGCTGGTGGGCGACCTCGTCAAGGAGCGTGGTGGTCCCGACATGGAAGAGGCGGCGACGCTCGTCACGGCCATCCGCGAGCAGGTCAATGCGCTGGACGCGATCACCGAAGAGTACCTGGCCTTCGCACGATTCCCGCGTCCCCAGTACGATGAGGACTCGGTCAACGAGATGGTCGCGGCCCTCGTGGAGTTCGTTCGGCCCGTGGCGGCCCGGCAGGGCAGCAGTGTCGAGGCGACGACGGATCAGACCGTGCCTCCCATGGCCATCGACCGCACGCTGTTGCGGCAGGCCATTCTGAACCTCGTGAAGAACGGGCTCGAGGCACTGGGGCGCGGGGGCAGCCTCACGGTGAGCACCCGCCGGGTGGACGACCACGTCGAGATCGCCATCCGGGACACTGGCCCCGGTATCGCGCCGGATGTCGGCAAGCGGCTCTTCGAGCAGTTTTTCACCACGAAGCCGCAGGGCACGGGGCTGGGCCTCTACATCTCTCGCCAGATCATCGAGGAGCACGGCGGGACGCTCCGCTGGGAGAGCGCGCCGGGAGCCGGTACTACCTTCAAGGCATTGCTGCCGATCAAGAGGACCGAGGATGACTGATCAGTCGATGCTGCTGGTGGCCGACGACGACCCCGCGGTGCGCCAGAGTCTCGAGCGCACGCTCACTCGGGAGGGCTACGGGGTGGTGCTGGCGGCGGATGGCCAGGCCGCGCTCGAACGGCTCCGCCAGGGTGGCGTCGATCTCCTGCTCTCGGATCTCAAGATGCCCGGACTGACCGGCCTCGAGCTGTTGAAGGAAGCCAAGGCCGTGTCGCCCGACGTGGACGTGATTATCCTCACGGCCTTTGGGACGGTCGAGGAAGCCGTCCGCGCGATGAAGGACGGAGCCATCGATTTCCTCACGAAGCCGCTCCAGCGGGCCCAGCTCTTGCGCGTGGTGCGGCAGGCTCTGGAGCGCCGCTCCCTGATCCAGCAGAACCGGGCGCTGCAGCGGCGCCTCGACGACTTGCTGGGCCAGGGCAACATGATCGGCGTCAGTCCCGCCTTCAAGCAGATGATGACGCTGGTCCAGCAGGTCGCCGACAGCTCGGCGACGGTGCTGATCCAGGGCGAGAGCGGTACCGGCAAGGAAGGCGTGGCGCGCGCCATTCACGACGGCTCGCCGCGCCGAGCCGGTCCCTTCGTCGCCGTCAACTGTGCGGCGCTGCCCGAGACGCTGCTGGAGTCGGAGCTCTTCGGCTACGAGAAGGGCGCCTTCACGGGTGCGGCCGGCCGCAAGGAAGGGCGCTTCGAGCTGGCCGACGGCGGCACGCTGTTCCTCGACGAGGTCGCGGACCTCTCCGCCGTCACGCAGCCGAAGATCCTCCGCGTGCTGCAGGAGGGTGAATTCGAGCGCGTCGGCGGCACGCGCACCATCCGCGTGGATGTGCGCATCGTCACCGCCACCAACCAGGACCTCGCGCAGCTCGTGAAGGACAAGCGCTTCCGCGAAGATCTCTACTACCGGCTCAACGTCATCACGGTGACCACGCCGCCGCTCCGCGATCGCCGGGAGGACATCCGGGTGCTCGCCCAGCATTTCCTGCGGCTCTATGCTGCGAAGAACAACCGCGTGCTCGAAGGCTTCAGCGACGAAGCCATGGGCTGTCTCGAGGCCTATCGGTGGCCCGGCAATGTGCGTGAGCTCGAGAACGTGGTCGAGCGGGCGGTGGTGCTGGCCCGAGGCGGCATCATCGAGGCCGCCAATCTGCCCCCCAACGTCACCGAGCGCTCCGTCACCTTCACGCGGACCGAGCCATCGCCCGGTGCCAGCGGAGCCGGGGCGGCGCCCGACGGCGTCTTCACCATCCGGGTTGGAACACCGCTGGCGGAGATCGAGGAGCGCGTTCTCGAGGAGACGCTCCGGTTCGCCAAGGGAAATCGCACGGTGACCGCCAAGCTGCTGGGCATCGACCCCAAGACGGTGTTCCGCAAGCTCAAGCAAATCGAGGCCGAGGAGGGGGCAGGAGAATCTCAAGACAAGCCGTCCGAGTCCTGAGCCATGACCTTCGAGCAGATCCGCTATGACAGGGCCGACGGCGTCGTCACCATCACGCTGAATCGTCCTGAGAAGCTCAACGCCGTCACCAGCGTGCTGATCCGCGAGCTGATCGCGGCCTTCGATGCCGCTGACGCGGATGATGCGGCCCGCGTCGTCATCGTCACCGGGGCGGGGCGGGCTTTCTGCGCGGGCGCTGATCTGTCGTCGGGGACCACGACGTTCGACGGCGCCCAGCGCGGACGTCCCGCGGCGGACGGCGAGCATCGCGATGGCGGCGGGCTGGTGGCGCTCAGGATCTACGACATGAAGAAGCCGGTGATCGCCGCCATCAACGGCCCCGCGGTCGGCTTCGGCGTCACCATGACGCTGCCCATGGATATCCGCATCGCCTCCTCGGCGGCGCGCATCGGCTTCGTCTTCGCCCGGCGTGGCGTCGTGCCAGAGGCCTGCAGCACGTGGTTCTTGCCTCGGCTGGTGGGCATGCAGCGCGCCGCCGAGTGGGTCTATACCGGCCGCGTCTTCGGTGCCGAGGAGGCCCTGGCCGGTGGGCTCGTGAGCCGCGTGGTCGCGCCGGACGCGCTGCTTCCGACCACGCACGCGCTGGCCCGCGAGATCGCCGACAATACCTCGGCGGTCTCGGTGGCGCTGGCACGGCAGATGATGTGGAAGCTCCTCGGCACCGACCATCCGATGGAGGGGCACCGGCTCGATTCGCGCGGCATGGACTGGACGGGACGCTCGGCCGACGCGCGCGAGGGCATCGCGTCCTTTCTCGAAAAGCGCGCGCCGCGCTTCCCGCTCACGCCCAGCCGCGATATGCCGCCGTACTACCCATGGTGGACCGAGCGCTCATTTAAGTGAGGGGCTTGACCCATCGCGTCCGGCTCGACCGGACCGGTCTCCTGTTCGTCCTGCTCTTCTGCAATACCTTCGGCGTCGGCGCGTTCGGCCCGCTCTTGCCGGAGATCGGCCGCTCCCAATCGCTGCCCGACTGGCAGCTGGGGCTCTTGGCCAGCGCATTCGGGTTCGCGCGCATGGCGGCCGCCATGCCCGCCGGCGTGCTCGTCGCGCGGCGCCTCTCGGCCTCGCTGATGGCCTCCCCGCTGATCCTGATGCTCGGCCTCGCGCTCCTGGTGAGCCCCGGGCCGTTACCGGTGCTCCTGGCCGGGCGCTTCGTCCTCGGTATCTCGCATACGCTCACCATGGTGGGCGGGCTCACGGCCATTCTCCTCGAGGCTCGGCGCACCAGCGCCTCGGTCCGGCTCAATATCTTCGAGTTCGCCGGCATGCTCGGCATCCTCGGCGGGCTGGGGATCGTCGCCATCATCCCGGCGGCCTGGGGATGGAAGGTCTCGCTCGTCATTGCTTCCGCGCCCGCGCTCATTCCGTTGCTCATGCTTCCCACCATGCGCCGTGCCTTTTCGGATTCGCCCCCTCCTGCGCGCGCAACCACGCCGATCGCGGGCGAGGGCATACGTGAGAGACGCCAGGGCGGCGGCGTGGTCGGCCTGATGTTCGCGGTGGGCATCCTCTTTGCGCTCGCCTGGTCGTCGGTGAGCGGGTTCGTGGTCCCGGTCCGCGGGACCCGCGAGTTCGGGCTCACGCGCACGGGGATTTCCTGGCTGCTCGGCATGGCGCAGGCCATTGACCTGACGGCCCTGATCCCCGTCGGGCGGCTTGCGGACCGGGTCGGACACGGGCTGATCCTGGGCACGTCCAGCGTCATGCTCGGCCTGGGGACCTTGGGTGTCGGCCTCGGCTCTTTCCCGCTGTTTGCGATTGGCTGCGCCTGTCTCGGACTGGGTCTCGCGGGGTGGATGCTGCCCCTGGGGGTGATCCGCGAGCACACGCCCGTCGGCCGGCTCGCGTGGCGGACGGGGCTCTACCGTGTCGGCGTGGACTCCGCCATCTTCATGGGGCCCCTGGTGGCCGGCATCGTCGGTCCGATAGGGGAGAGCGTCTTTCTCGCGATTGTCGGGGGCGCCGCGCTGGCGCTCGGCGCGCGTCTCCTGTGGCGCCAGGTCGGATGATCCGGGGACGGCGGTGCTATGCTACCGCCCACACTGGCGGCCCGATCCGGGCCAAGGAGATGCAATGAAGCCTCTCAGCATCGGCGACGTGACGGTCAGCAAGGTAATCGAGCTCGATCGCTCGGCCACCCCCGTGGGTTTCATGCTGCCGACGTCCACGCCGGAGCGGATCGCGGCGCAGCGCGACTGGCTGGGGCCCGAGCTGGTCGATCCCGTCACGGGCAACCACAAGGCCACCATCCACTCCTTCGTTGTGCGGACGCCCTGGCACACCGTGGTCATCGATACCTGCGTCGGCAACGACAAGCCGCGCCACGGCGTGGAGCCTTGGCACATGCGCAAGGGGACCTACCTTCAGGACCTGGCCGCCGCCGGGGTCAAGCCCGAAGACGTGGACCTCGTGGTCTGCACGCACCTGCACGTGGATCACGTCGGGTGGAATACGCGGCTCGAGGGTGGGCGCTGGGTGCCGACGTTCCCGCGGGCGACGTACATCTTCGCCCGCGACGAATTCGAGTTCTGGAAGCAGGAGAGCGTGGCGGGCCGGGAGGAGTTCGGGCTGATCGACGACAGTGTCATGCCGGTCGTGGAGGCGGGGAAGGCGCTCCTCGTGGCGAGCGACCACGTGATCGACGACCGGCTCCAGTTCGAGCCGTCGCCGGGGCATACGCCGGGTCACGTCAACGTGCGCCTGCGCACCAAGGCGGGTGAGGCGGTGTTCACCGGGGACATGATGCACCGGCCTATCCAGGTCGCCGAGACCGACTGGAACAGCCGCTTCTGCAGCGATGGCGCGCTCGCGAGCAAGACGCGGCGGGCCTTCGTCGAGAAGCACGCGGATGCGGACGTCACCATCCTGGCCGCCCACTTCCCGGTGCCCGGGCGTATCGTCGCTCCCGGCGGGCGCGTGCGCTTCAAGCCGCTGGCGGCATGAGGCTCCTCGGCGCTCTGGCCATCGCGCTGCTGGTGACGGCGCCGGCGGCGGCGCAGACGCCCAAAGCAGGCGGCGTGATCAACCTCATGCAGCGCGAGGAGCTCGCCGTCGGCTTCGCCATCCACGAGACCGCGACCATCGCCACGGTCTGGCCTGCGCTGCCCTGCTTCAACAACCTGGTCGTCTTCGATCAGCTCAAGCGCGTCGAGAGCGTCGAGAGCGTGGTGGGCGAGCTGGCGGAGAAGTGGTCGTGGCAGGACGGCTATCGGAATCTCGTCTTCTTCCTCCGCAAGGACGTGCGGTGGCATGACGGCAAGCCCTTCACCTCGAGGGACGTCAAGTTCACCTTCGACATGATCCGCGAAGCGCCGGAGGCCCAGGCCAAGCTCCGGACGAATCCGCGCAAGGATTGGTACGCCAACGTGGAGGCCGTCGAGGCGGCGGAGCCGTACACCGTCGTCTTCCGCCTCAAGCGGCCCCAGCCCTCGATGCTCCTGATGCTGGCCTCGGGCCAGTCGCCTGTCTATCCGGCGCACGTGCCGCCAGCTGAGCACCGCAACCGCTGTGTCGGCACCGGACCCTTCAAGCTCAAGGAGTGGCGCAAGGGCGAGTTCGTGGAGTACGTGAAGAACCCCGACTACTTCGTCAAGGGCCGGCCCTACCTCGATGGGCTCAAGTATCTGATCATCTCCGAGCGCGGCACGCGCACCGCCGCCATACAGAGCGGCCGGCTCGACGCCTCGTCACCCGGAGAGACGACGCGCCCGATCTCCGAGCAGCTCAAGGCCGCCGTGCCCGGCATGGTGATCACGCAGGTGGGCGCCGGCACCGCCGACAACCTGCTCATCAATGCCACGCGCCCGCCCTTCAACGACGTGCGGGTGCGTCGCGCGCTGTCCTTCGCCATCGACCGGCACGCCTATGTGCGCTCAGTGGCGCAGGGCGGGGCCGCCGTCGGCGCGGCGCTGGCACCCCGGCCCTATGGTCTCTGGGGGCTCAGCGAGAAGGATCTGGCCCAGCTGCCGGGCTACGGCAATCCGGCGGAAGACAAGGCCAAGGCACGCAGGCTGCTCGCCGAGGCGGGCTTCAGCGCGTCGAACCCGCTTAAGACCGAGGTGCTCGTCCGGGGCATCGCGTCCTACATCGACTTCGCGTCCTTCGTGATCAGCGAGCTCAGGCAGGTGGGGGTTGAGGGCACGCTGAAGCAGGTGGATACGGTGCAGTGGTACGGGCTCCTCGCGCGCAAGGAATATCAGATCGGGGCCAATATCAGCGGTTTCGGCCTCGACGATCCCGACGCGAACTTCTACGAGAACTTCTCGTGCACCTCGATCAGGAACTACACGGGCTACTGCAATGAGCAGGTGATGAAGCTGATGGACCAGCAGTCCCAGGAGCTGGACCAGAAAAAGCGGCTCGTACTGGTCCAGCAGATCCTGAAGAAGCTCGAGGAGGATGCCGCGCGGCCGATGATGGGCTGGCGGCTCGACTACAATGCCCAGTGGCCGCACGTGAAGAATCTCGTGCCCCACCACTACCTCTACACGTACGGCCGCATGCAGGAGGTCTGGCTCGACAAATAGCCTGCCGCGCCCCGCGGCTCCGGGTGTCCGCTGAGTTCAAGCCTTGACGCTGGCGTTCTTGATGGCTGAGCGCTGGGTATACTCCAGGCCATGACGACCATGGCCGACCGGCTGATCGGGGCGATGACGAAGTCCGCGGCGCGGCAATACGGCCGGGAGCGGGTCAATGAGCTGGCCCATGCGCTGCAGTGTGCCGAGCTGGCCGAGGGCGCCGGCGCGGACGAAGAGATCGTGTTGGCGTGTCTGCTCCACGACGTGGGCCGCTACGCTGTCGCGCAGGAGGGGATCAGCGACACCCTCGAGCCGGCCGCGGTAAGCGCGGGAAAGACTCGCGGCCACCACGAGGCCGGCGCGGACCTCATCGCACCGTATGTGCCGGAGCGCGTAGCCTTCCTGGTGCGGGCCCATACGGACGCGAAGCGCTATCTCTGCGCGACCGAGCCCAGCTATTACGAGACGCTCTCCGGCGGCTCGAAGCACACGCTGACGCTCCAGGGCGGCGTGATGACGCCGGCGGAGGTCGAGGAGGTGGAACGTCATCCGTGGTGGCCTGACGCAGTACGACTCCGGCGCTGGGATGATGCGGCGAAAGTGGCGGGTAAGCAGACGCGAGCGCTCAGCTCGTGGGAACCTCTCGTGCGGAAGTATTTCAGCCGCCCGCGGGCCGCGCGCTGACCCGGGCCGGGTATACTCGGCGTCATGACGCACGAGCCCGCATTGCCCGCGCCCTTCGAGTCGCTCTTCGCATCGTTGGAGGAAATCACGTTCACGGGCTCGGGCCCTCGCTTTCACGAGTGCTTCGGCTGCGGCCCCAACCACGACATTGGCCTGCGCGTGCGGAACTTCCGCGGCCACGGCGAGGTGCTCTCGCCCATCGTGATTCCGGAGCGCTTCGAGGGGCCGCCCAAAGGCGCCCACGGCGGGATCGTGGCGGCCTACCTCGACGAGGTGCTCGCCGGCGCGGCGCTCGGTCACACTGGCCACGCCTACGTGACCGGGGAATTGAGCGTGCGCTACATCAGACTCACGCCGCTCAATCGTCCACTCCTCGGCCGCGGCTGCGTCCTCAAGCAGTCCGCCAAGTATCTCGACCTCGAAGCCACGCTGGAAGACCTCGAGACGGGCGAGCTCTTCGCGCGCGCGACCGGCCGGTTCTTCCCCATGCCCGATCGGCCGACGTCTGCCGGCCAAGGCCCAGAAATTCGCTAGCCTTCACTCGTCACGCCGCTGCTTGACGTGTAACCGGGCGGCGTCGGGGGTGGGGGGTGCGCTCCCCAGGCCACGCTGAGTCGCATGCCGCGGGGCCACTCTGGCCTGCCACGAGATTCGGGTTTTTTGCTTCGAAGAATCTCCCCAGAAGATACGGGCCTGGGGAGCGCACCCCCCACCCCCGACGCCGCCCGCCCGCCTCGCGCACCGTCCTAGCCGGAGCGAGCGAACTTCTGAAGGCTGCGGACCTCGCGCGGCGGCTTCTCGTGCTGCCCGCGCTGGGTCCACGAGACCTCCGAGACGTAGACGTCCCCGCGCGAATCGGTGACGACGCTGTGCGGGGCCACGAATTCGCCGGGCTTCTCGCCGGCGAACTGCCCGCCGAAGCGCGCCACCTTCTGGCCCTTGGCGTCCAGCACCGTCACGCGCGGCCCGAGATTGGCCACGGCTTCGTTGACCGGCAGCGCGTGCCCGAGCTCGCCCACGTAGAAGGTGCCACCGTTCTGCGTGCGGTCCACGAAGAGCCCGCAGGGCCGGTGCAGGTTGTTCCACTGGCCCTGGTACCGCCCCTTGCCGTCGAAGATCTGAACGCGATGGTTCTCGCGGTCGGCAACATAGACGAGCCCATCGCGATCGGTCACCAGATTGTGCGGCAGGTTGAAGTGACCGGGATCCGTCCCGGGCTCTCCCCACGACATCACATGCTTTCCGTCCGGCGAGTACTTGTGGACCCGCGAATTGCCATAGCCGTCCGAGATGAACAGGTAGCCGCTCTTCGGACAGATCGCGACGTGGGTGGGACGGTTGAAGGGCTTGCCGCCCTGAAGCGTCGACGGAGTGTCAGGATCGCCGATGGTGAGGAGGCATGTGCCGTCCGCCGTGAACTTCCTCACGGTGTGATGGAGATCGTCGGTCAGCCAGACCATGCCGTCGGCGTCGATGGTGATGCCGTGGGCCCGCCGCACCTGCCCCTCGCCCCACGAGCGGAGGAAGTTGCCGTCGCGATCGAACACGATGACCGGATGCTCCCCGCGCGTGAAGCAGAAGACATTGTCCTTGGCGTCCACGGCCACGCCCGCCACCTCGACGAAGTGCCAGCCGTCCGGCAGCTTGCCCCAACCCTCGATCGCCTGGAAGTGCATGTCAGCGGGACTCCTCGAAGGCCTGGTCCATGCG
>Ga0335070_10001735_pt1 | contig 25343 bp, 17 predicted proteins | sample Lox_Sample_13_FD_206722 | JGI IMG/M metagenome (GOLD analysis project Ga0335070, IMG submission 206722) | Soil microbial communities from Loxahatchee National Wildlife Refuge, Florida, United States - Lox_Sample_1.3 | ecosystem: Environmental > Terrestrial > Soil > Wetlands | place: USA...
GGGAACAATGCCGATCGAGAAGTCAAAGCTGACAACTGTGTGCACGGAGAGCACGAGCGGCGTCGCGAGCCCGGCCAACAGCAAATAGGCCGTTTCATACCGATGCCAGTGGCGAGCTGATCCGCGCCAGCCCATGGCGAGAATCCCGTAGATCCCGCGGGTCAGCGGATGCTGGGCGCGATCGCGCATGGTGGCGAAGTCCGGAATCAATCCGACAAACCAGAACACCAGCGAAATCGTGAAGTAGGTCGAGACCGCGAACACGTCCCAGATCAGTGGGCTGCGGAAGTTCGGCCAGTAATTCATGGTGTTCGGATAGGGGAACATCCAGTAGGCCAGCCAGGGGCGCCCGGTGTGGACGAGCGGGAACACACCCGCGCAGGCGACCGCAAACAGCGTCATCGCTTCGGCGAAACGGTTGATCGAGTTACGCCAGGTTTGCCGCAACAGGCACAAAATGGCCGAGATCAGCGTCCCGGCGTGGCCAATGCCGATCCACCAGACAAAATTGATGATGGCGAATCCCCAGCCGACCGGAATGTTGATGCCCCAAATGCCGGTGCCCTTCAGAAACAGGTAGCCGAGGGCAAACAGCAGCATGTTCATCAGCGAGAACGCCACCAGGAAGCCCAGCACCCATCCCAGGGAGATGGGGCGCCGCAGCACGATGTTGCTGATCTTCTCGCCGATGGTGGAGAAGGTGTGCCCCGGCTCAATGACCGGCGCTCGCCTGTCTGCCACAGGGATTTGCGTGTTGGTCGCCATGCTCTAGACTGTGCTCACTCGCGAGTTGCGGATACCACTCCGCCGGTTATGTTGTGCCTTGAAGGGGCTCGGCTTCAGCCGTGCCACCCAGGTCTCTTATGTCTTTGTCATTCCGAGCCGTCCGTAGTCCCAGCGCAGCCGGAATGAGGACGAGCGAGGAATCTGCATTTCCAACCCTTGCACAATCCTCACCCTTCCAATTCGGGATTCGGATTGCGGATTTCCGCCAGATACGTAGTGCGCGGCCGCGTGTTTAGTTCACCCAGCAGGGAATAGTTCCTGGCCTGCGCCTTCCACTTGTTGACCAGGCTGTTCGGATCGTTGAGATTGCCGAAGACGATCGCATTCGCCGGACACGACTGCTGACAGGCAGTTTGAAGCTCTCCGTCTTTGATCTTGGAGTCGGCGCGCTCGGCGTCGATTCTGTGCTGGTTGATGCGCTGCACGCAGTACGTGCACTTCTCCATGACGCCGCGGCTGCGGATGGTCACGTCAGGATTGCGCATCAGCTTGTACTGCGGCGTCTCCCAATCCTGGTACAGCAGGAAGTTGAAGCGCCGCACTTTATACGGACAGTTGTTCGAGCAATAACGCGTCCCGATGCAGCGGTTGTAGACCATGTCGTTCAGGCCCTCGCTACTGTGGAGGGTCGCTTGCACCGGGCAGACCAGCTCGCAGGGCGCGTTCTCGCACTGCATGCAAGGAACGGGTTGGAAAAATCCCTTGGGATTCTCGCGCGGACCGTTGTAGTAGGTGTCAACGCGCAGCCAGTGCATGTGGCGGCCCTTCGCAGTCTGCTCTTTGCCGACGACGGCAACGTTGTTCTCCGCCTGGCAGGCGACGATGCAGTTATTGCAGCCGACGCAGGCGTTCAGGTCGATCGCCATGCCCCACGAGTAGGCTTCCTTGGAGTAGTCGAAGCCCGGGTAGAGAGTGAGTTCTTTCGGGGTCTCGCCCTCTTTGGCGAAGTTTGGATTTTTCTGATATTCGGCGAGGCTGCGCTCCTGCACGATGGGCCGCTCGCTGCCATCGGGCGTTTCCATCGTCTGGTAGCCCTGGGTGTTGGCGAGGTTGTAGGTTTCGCCGCTCTTGGTGAGCTTCACGGGGCCGGCGATCCACGGGTTCTGACTGGTCCGCAGCGGATATACGTCGAAACCGGTGCCAGTGCCGACGCGGCCGGCGCGTGTGCGTCCGTAGCCGAGAAAAACCGTGACGGAATTGTCGGGATGTCCAGCTTGAATCCAGACCGGGCCTTTTACCTTCTTGCCCTGAAATTCCAGCTCAGCGACGTCTTTGAAATTGAGTTTCAGCCGCCCGGCCATCGCCGGGCCGATCATGATGCAGTTGTCCCAAGTCAGCTTGGTGAGGGGCTTGGGAAGTTCCTGCAGCCATCCGTTGTTGGCGAAGCGTCCGTCGTAGACGGAGGGATCGCGGCGGAAGTTGAGCTCAGTGGAATTGGCGGCGGCTTGCGTTGGCGCTGGCAGATGGGCCGCTTTCCATGTGACGTTCTTAGCCACGAAGGCAGTTCCTTCGATCCAGCCGTCATGCAGCGATTTCCGCCAGAAAGAGTCAAAGTCGACTCCCGCGTGCTGCTTCTGCCAGTACTGCTGGACGAGATCGTGACTGCTCAGACCGGGCTGGCCAGCGAGGATCGTGACGAGCTCGTGCGCCGTTTTGCCGCCGTAAAGCGGATCTATCAGCGGCTGCACGATTGAGGCCGTGCCGTCGTAAGCGCGGGCGTCACTCCACGATTCAAGGTAATGAGCTTCCGGCACGTGCCAGTGGCAGAGTTCGGCGGTCTCGTTGCGATGAGTGCCGAGGTAGATCTTCTGAGCCACCGCATTCGATTTCAGTGCGGAGGCGAATTCGAATTCGGCGGGCGCGTCGTAAACTGGATTGCCACCGAGAATCAGCAGAAGGTCAACTTTCCCAGCGCGAATGTCCTGAACGAGATCGTGTAGAGACTCGCTCCGGTTCACGGGATTCGCGTCAACGGGATCCGTATAGAAAACGGTCTTGCCGACGTTGTCCTGGTTCAGCCAATGAGCGAAGGCATGAACCGCAGCCGGTTGGTGATCACCGGCGATTACAACACTCGAGCCACGATGGCCGGCGAGGTCCTCGCGGACCCTCGCGGCAAATCCCTGTTCATTCTGGGGCTCCTTGGTAATGGGCAGCGATCGAGCGACCGCCTCAATCATCGAGGCGTTCGTCGGCAGCCGGTGATCCGCCTTCATCCCGGTCGAACTCGGCGTGCTCTCGATCACATACAGACGGTTCATGTTGCCGTCGGGATTGCGGCGCGCCGCGAAGTCGCGGATGTAGCGTGTATTCCCAGGGAATCCGGCGTAGAGGAAATCAGCGTCGAGCGAGACAATGATGTCGGCCTTCGACAAGTCGTATCGCGTCTCGACCACTTCGCCGAAGGCCATCTTCGCGCCTTCATAAACGTTGTCGCGATTGACCGGCTCCCAGACATGCCACTTCGCCTGCGGATTCGCGTCGAGATAGCTGCGAATCTGCGCCGCCAGCGTCGGTGAAGAAACTGCCTGCGTCAGAATGCGGACGCCCGCTCCCGCGATTCCCTTCTGCACGCTGATGGGGCCTTTGACGGCCTCCATGAAAGCGTTCCAGGAGCGCACATCGCCGAGATACGTTACGTTCTGCGCGCGGTCGGGATCGTAGAGGTCGAGCAGCGAGGCCTGCGCGTAGATATCCGTCCCTCCCAAGCTCGCCGGATGCTGCGGATTGCCTTCAATCTTAGTCGGGCGAAATTCGTGGCTCTCGACCAGAATCGGCGAAGCATACCCGCCCAGCGTGAATGCTGTTGCGTAGTACTGCGGACGGCCAGGGATTACGTTCTCCGGCTGCTTCGCATAAGGGACGATCTCTGTCCGCGGCAGCTTGGTGCAGCCGGCCAAGCCGGCCAGCCCCAGCGAAGCACCCATGGTCTTAAGGAATCCGCGGCGCGAGAACGTGTCGAGCCACTCGGAAGCGCCCTTGGGAAATTCGCGGTGCAGCATCTCCTGGAATTCTTCGCCCCCGGCGAGTTCTTCCAGGCTGCGCCAGTACTCCGGGCCGGTAGTCTGCTCGATCTGCGCCTTCACGGTCGCGAGGTCAAGCTGCTTGCGCTTGCTGGGGCAAACGTCGGTGGCGCCCTGCTTCATGTTGTGCTCGTCCATGCTCATCATTGGCGATAGTTCCCGCGAATCCGCCCGCCTTCAGCGGTGACAAGTACTGCAACTGGTGATGTCGTTCACGGACCGGACCTTGTATAGCTGCTTCAGCGTCGCGCCGAGTTCCAACTGATCCCTGTAGGTCTTGCCGCCGAACTCGACCTCGCGATCAAAGCCCGGCGCTTCGTAGCGCATGTTGAAAACCTCGCTCCGCGGGCGCAAATACTTTTCCGGCGCGCGATGGCAGTCGAGGCAGAACTCCATCTGCAGCGACGCGTACTGGTACATCAGCGGCATCTTGTCCACCGGCCCGTGGCAGGTGTCGCAGCCTACGCCTTTGTTGATATGAATGCTGTGATCGAAGTACACGAAATCCGGCAATTGGTTGACGCGCGTCCACTCGATCGCCTTGCCGGTGCGGAAGCTTTCCCGCACGGGCTCAAGATACGCGGCGTTGGTCCAGATCTGCGCGTGGCAGTTCATGCAGGTTTTGGTGGGCGGAATGCCCGCGAAACTCGAATCCTCGACCGACGTATGGCAGTACCGGCAGTCAATGCCCAATCCGGTGACGTGGTGCTGGTGGCTGAAGGGCACCGGCTGCGGCTTTCTCACTCCGGCATAGGTGATGTAGGGCGAACGTTGGAATATCCACAGGACCCAGAACAATCCCGCCATGGCAAAGACGGCGACGAACAGCGAGGCGCGCGCGACTGCATTGCTGCTGCGTGGAAAGATCTGCATGGAATGTGGATTTTTGCCGCGGATTGGTTCGCGCCGCTCCCGGCTGACGCCGTCACCCCAGATTCGGGTCACATAACTATGTGACCTGTGTTACTGAAACGGGTGATTATAGCAGTTGGATGGTGCACTGGGACACTCGGCTGCAGCTTTTCTTTGTTTCAATTTGGGAGTGGTTGGCTGGCGCTAGGGGAGGCGCGTTGCGTTTTTCAACAGGAATGGGCCGTCAGGCCAACATTGCGTATTTTCAGCAAAGTTGGGCCTTTCCAGCCTCCAGCGCCGGTTCCGAGGGAATTCCGGCTGCCCGCTACTTGGCCAGCGGCGGCTTGAAGCGCTCATCGACTTCGACCTGGTATCCGGCGACCAACCGGTTGGTTTCGTTGGCCATACCCACAACGGACATCAGTTCCTTAAACTGGGCGTCGGTCATCCCCTTGCTCTTCGCGGAGGCAGTGTGCGAGGCGATGCAGTACTCGCACTGATTCGTCACCGACACGGCGACATAGATCATTTCTTTCATCAGCGGGTCGAGCGCGCCCGGCGCCATGATCTGTTTGACGTCTTCCCAGGTGCGCTTGAGCAGGACAGGATCGTGTGCGATCGCCTTCCAGAAATTGTTAATCCAGTCAGTCCTGCGCGTAGTCATGATGTCGTCGTAGATGGCGCGCACTTCGGGGCTGGCGTCGGCGTATTCGATGAGGCCGAAGAGGGACATGGAACCTCCAGGTGTCAGGTCTCAGGTGTCAGGAAAATCGGCACGGCCCACGTGCAGAACTCGTTTCTTCATGACTCGAAATCGTGGTTTCCTGAAACCTGCGACCTGACACCTGAGACCTGGCGTTCACGATACCCAATCGAGCACCTTATAGTACGCTCCCGCAAACGGCAGAAACCACGGCTTTCCGTTGTACAGACCAAGCGCGCCGGGAAACGGAATCTCAGTGAACGGATTGTCCGTCTTCCCTGTCGCGATCCAATCGGCCATCTTCTGGCCCTGCCACGTGGCCATGGCGACGCCGTGTCCCGCGTATCCAACGGCAAAGTAGATGCCATCCCTCTGTCCCGCGTGTGGCATGATGTCGAAGCAGAAGTCGAGCGTCCCGCCCCAGACGTACTCAACCTTCGTCTCGCGCAGTTGGGGATATACCTCGACCATGCCGCAGCGTAGGATTTCGGCGCTCCGGCGAATCGTTCGATCCGTTTCCGGGAAGAAAGCCGCGCGGCCGCCGAAAAGCATCCGGTTATCGGGCGTGAGGCGGAAGTAGTAGAGATAGTTCTTCGAATCGTAGATCTGGCGGTTGCGCGGACTCAGCTCGCGGGCCAATGCGTCGGGTAGGACCTCGCTGGTGATGATGAACGAGCCGATGGGGATGATCTTCTTCTGTAGCGCCGGCGTTGCCGCGCCGGTGTAGCCGCTCGTTCCGACCAGCACGTTGCTCGTCCAGAAATTTCCCCGCGACGTCATCAACTTGAAGCCAGGCGCGCCATCGCGCGATTCACGCTGAATATGTTCGAGCCGAGTGCGTTCGCAGATTTCGACGCCGCAACGCATGGCGGCTGTGGCGAGCCCGGCAACATAGCGCGCCGGATTGACGCCCACACTGACTTCATCCACCATGCCGCCGTAATAAATGTCCGAGCCGATTTCGGTGTGCAGCTGAGTACGCGGAACAATGCGGAGCTGATGATTGAATTCGCGCGCGATGACTTCGGCCTGCCGGGCATAGTCGTCGAAATGACGCCGCTTGCAGGCCACTTCCAAATGTCCCGTGCGGGCGAAGTCGCAAGCGATGTTCTCCTCCCTCACGATGCGCTCGACGCAAGAGATCGTCTCCAGCGAAGCCAGGTACATGCGGCGGGCGAGTTCATGCCCGTACCTCGAGATCAGCTGGTTGACGCCGAGTTTCAGGCCGGTGAGCACCATCCCGCCGTTGCGCGAACTCGCGCCCCAACCGATCGTCTCCGATTCGAGCACCGCAACCCTCGCGCCCCGCTTTGCCAGGGCAAGCGCGGCCGAGAGTCCGGTGAATCCTGCGCCGATGATGGCGACGTCAGCCGTTTCCGGCAGCCGCTGCACCGGAGGAGCAGGCATCTGAACGGTGGTAAGCCAGTAGTTGAGTTCCTGGGGCATGGTTTCAGTTGTCAGTTCTCAGTTTGCAGCAAAACCCCACCCTGCAAAACCTTTAACGTAAGTTCCAACTTGATGACTCGCTCCTCCCTCTCTCTCTCTCTCTGGATTCCCGACTGAGAACGGAGAACTGGGAACTGAGAACTTGCTTTCACAGTACCGCCGTTTCGTGAATCATCCGCCCTTCGGCGAAGCGGGAGAAGTTCAACAGCTGCGCGGCGATCACGTCCGTCGTTCCCGTTAGAATCAAATCCGCCAGAATCTTCCCTGTGGCCGGCGCATGCATCACGCCGTGTCCGCTGAATCCATTGGCGAAGAAGAAGCCTGGCATCTCCGGGGACTTCCCGAGAATCGGATGATGGTCGGGCGTCATCTCGTACAGCCCCGCCCAGGCCCGCTTCGGATTCACGGCCAGTTCTTCAAACACGGGGACGCGGTCGGCAGCGCGGGTCAAAATCTTTTCGACGAACGACGGCTCGAAATCCGTTTTGTAGCCGGGCGTTTCTTCGGGATCGTTCCAGGCTAGCAGGAATCCCCGGCTCTCCGGGCGGAAGTGAAAGCCGTTGGACATGTCGATGATCATCGGCGCGGTATGCGGAAACCGGTCGAAAGGCTCGGTCGGAACGAGCATGCGGCGCAGAGGTTCCACGGGCAGATCGATGCCGGCGAGTTTGGCGACTCCGCTGGCCCACGGCCCGGCGCAGTTGACGGCAGTGCGCGTGGAAACCGTATCGCGCGTGGTCGTGATCTCGAAACTCCCGTTGCGGCGTGTGATCCCGGTGACGGTTGTGTTCTTCCACAGAGTTGCTCCATGGTCTGCGGCCCAGGTCATGAATCCGACCATGGCGCTGTTGGGATCGACGAAACCGTCGGTCGAGCAGAAACTCCCCCCGACAATATCGTCGCCACGTAGTTGAGGAAACTGGCCGCGGATTTCCTTGCCGGCAACCAGCCGCACGTTCTTCAGTCCCATGGCAACCTGTTTCTCGTAATTGGCGCGCAGGTAGGCCATGTGCTTCTCGCTGGTCGCGCAGAAGAGGTACCCCTGCGCGCGATAGTCACACGGGAAGCCGAGCCGCTCTTCGAAGCTCGCGTAAAAAGGAATCGAGTAGAGCGACATCTGGATGTTCACGGGCGTGGAGAACTGGGCGCGCACCCCGCCCATGCTCTTGCCAGTCGATCCCTTGCCTTGCGCGGTCTCGCGCTCGATCACCAGCACCTTCCTGCAGCCGGCGGCAGCCAGATGGTACGCGATGCTCGAACCGACAATGCCTCCGCCGATAAGGACGACGTCCGCCGTGCGCATAGCTGCGGGGTATTGTAAATCGTGAGGGGACTGGGATTGTGTGGGGACGGGCGCCCTCGCCCGTCCCTCCATCATTCGTGCGGTTTCGGCGGCTTGGCGGCTGCGGGTTTCAGGCTCGCCGCCGACTTCAACGTTGGCTCTGTCTTCTCCCGCCGCATCTGCGCGGCGAGTTCCTTGATCTCGGTTAGATCGCGCTGCATCTCGCTCCAGCCGTACCAGAGCGCATAATCCGGGCTGGCGTGGAACGTGCCCTGGAACGTCCGCATGCGGTGTTCGAGATACATCACGAAGAGCTTCTGCTCGATCACGGTCGGAGCATCATGGAATGTGAGCAGGTTCGGAAATGGGTAAGCGTAATTCTTCGGCTGCGCCAGCACGCCGTCTTTGTACAGGCCCGCCACGATGCGGATCGCTTCGGCCATCAGGTGGTCGGCATTCTTGATCATGTCATCGCCCGCCTGGAGTTGCTGCCTGGCAAACTTGCCAGAGTGGCACTGATTGCAGGTCTTGAGCATCTTGTCGCGCTCGGCCTGCCAGTCTTCCTGGGTAAGGCGAGCGACATCGGCGGCCTTGACCGTCTCCACCAGCGCGGTCGGCTTACCATCGGGATCGAGAACACCGAGTGCCTGCAAAATCGCGGCGCGATCCGCGGCCCACTGTTTGTCCTCCGGAAGCGGCAGACGCACGGCCAGGAATCCCCAGGCAGTGCGGACACCGTGATCGCCATTCTGCATGTGGCAGGTCTGGCAGGTCGGCGCGGCGGCGCCGGCCGGCAGGATGCCGCGCTGCTTTAGGTCGTTGCGCACGCCATGCTTCGAGGCGGAATACATCTCCCACTGTGGATGGTCGAAGCCCATGTGGCAGGTCTCGCAGGCCTGCGGGGACTTCGCCTCCTCAACCGAGAACGTGTGCCGCGTGTGACACGAATCACAGGCGGCCGCGCCGAACTCGCTGCCCTGTTGGCGCAGCTTGGCGATCTCTTCCGCCGGTTTCACTCCCACTTTGTGGCACCCGCCGCAACCCTTCTGCCCCTCGATCAGCGCCATCGGCTGCCAGTGGATGGTCGGCATCGCCATCATCGCCGCCCATCCCTTGGAGTGCTTGCCGTGCATGTACTGGTCCACCTGCGTCTTGTGGCACTGGGCACAGGTTTCGGGCGTGGGAATCTTCACTTTGGACACATCACCCGCCGACTGGTGCTCACCGTCGTGGCAAGCCACGCAGGTGACTTCCAGTTGGCTGTGTTTGCTCAGCTTCCAGTCCGAGACGATGTTGGGAGTTTGCTTGGAATGGCAGTCAATGCAGGCAGCAGCGGGATTGGGGTTGGACTCAGCAAATAGCAGCGGGATGCACACAACGCAGAGAACCGTCCAAACGCAAAGAGAATAGCGCATGAGACCTCCGAGCGGAGAACCGCGCATACTACCACGCTCAGCCCCGACCAGTTATGACTTTTGTCACGCCTCAGGCAAACAAAGCGGCGACGCCGGTACCTAGCAACACCAGCACCGCCCACCAGCCGAACACGATGCCGAAAGCGGCCCCTTTCTTGACCTTAGTAATGCAAGTGATACCGATCGCTCCTAGAATCATGACCCAGATGGCGAAAACGTCAAACGACGATAAGAAACCGTACAGGACCGGATTGGCAGCTGGATCCACGAAATAACCGGGATTGGTGGCCACCGGATTCTGAAATGTGAAACTGTCACCGGCCACTCCGGCAAGAAGGGACACAATCGCCAGCAGAACTTTCAGCAGACCCGGCAGACCCGCATAGATAACCAGGGCAAACAAAGTCTTGTATTTGACATCAGCGCTGAAACCGAACTTGAGGGTTAGAAGAAGAACCCCTGCCACAATAGCCCACCAGATCAGGATCAACACTGAGAAACCGTACGAGATCCCTTTGGTAAACGCGGTTCGCTGTTGCATCGCCTTTTCGCGCTCGTCTGCTGGCAGGCGCTCGAGTTGATCCGCCTGTTTCGGCTGGGCCCGGAGTTGGTTTTCGAAGATCTTGCGAAAACCTACCTTCTGATCTCCAACGTAAACGAACAGGAGGGAAACGAGCAGCGAGATCAGAAACGGTGCCCACCAGGCAGCACTGCGTTTGAGGTCCGTAAACGTTTTGCTGGGCGCGATAAAGACGTTGATCAGACGCGCTCCTTGCGACAACGGAGCGGGCTGAACCTCTGGCGTTGGCGTCGGCGGTACGGGCATCGTTGCCATCTGAAGTTGCCTCCACAGGAGTTTCGGGCGGATTGTAGTCTCTCAGCGAACCGCAAACAAGAGCAAGTGCTCGCCCCGGATGCAACGCGTGGTCAATGAGCGGCAATTTCCGGCGTGGCCGCCAGCAGGCTCCCGGTATAAACATGCTGTGGTTGTTCTGTTATCTGCGTTGTCGCTCCGAGTTCCACGATCTTGCCGCGATACACTACGGCGATGCGGGTCGAAAGATAACGAACGACGGGCATGGAGTGAGAGATGAACAGATACGTGAGCCGGAACTCGCGCTGCAACCGCTGCAGCAGGTTCACGATCTGCGCGCCCACGCTGACATCGAGGGCCGACACCGGCTCGTCAGCCACGATGAACTTCGGCCGCAATGCCAGGGCGCGGGCAATCCCAATGCGCTGGCGCTGGCCGCCGGAGAACTCGTGCGGATAGCGGGGCTTGACAGATTCATCGAGTCCAACGGCTCGCAAGAGCTCGGTCACACGCTGCCGCCGCGCTTCCCGGCTGATCCGCTCGTGGATGATCAAGGGTTCTCCGATCACATCCTCCACGCGAAAGCGCGGGTCCAGCGACCCGAACGGGTCCTGGAAGATGATCTGCATGTCACGGCGCAGGCGGCGGAGCTCAGAGCCGCTAGCCGCGAGGAGATCCTTACCTTCGAAACGGAGACTGCCCGAATTCGGCTCAATCAGGCGGAGAATGAGCCGCCCCAGCGTGCTCTTGCCCGAGCCCGATTCCCCGACCAAGCCGAGAATTTCGCCCTCGTGAATGTCGAGGGAAATGTCGTCCACCGCGCGGACTTTGCCGCCACGCCGCCCGCCGAACGGCGATTCGGCCAGATCAAAAACCTTCACCAGGTTGCGGATTTCAACCAGGGGCACGGTTCAGAGTAGCAGTGGATAGTGGGTAGCGGGTAGTGATTAGCGGGACCCAACCGGAGCCGATTATCCACTAACCACTATCCACTTCTTCACCCGGCAATCATCGGCACGGCAGCGAGCGCCGCCAGCATGCCGACGGTCCGTCCCCGGCTGAAGTGTTCGTGCAGGAAGAATCTTGCCAGCAACGCAGTGACAGCCGGATACAGGGAGCTGAGCACGACCGCCGCGTCGAGGCGTCCGATCTGGTTGGCGCGGATGAACGTAACGCTGCCGGTAATGTCGAGGCATCCGGCAAGCAGGGCGATGGCCAAAACCGGCGCAGGTATTGAGCGAAGTTGCCTGCCAGCAAGGACAATAGCGCTCGTGACCAGCAACGCCGCTAGCCGCGACACGACTGCTAACCACAACGCGGACGCCGTCCCAGCCCGGTGAATGCAGATGTAGTAGGCAGCGAAGCCCACTCCCGCGAGCGCGGCTAGCCCTAAGCCCTCAGGGTGGGTGGCGTCTTCGGTGCGGGAGATCAGCCATACGCCGATGCCAGCGAGAACAAAGCCAGCCACGGGGCGATATCCGGGAAAGCCTTGCGTGAATGCGCCGACGACTGTCGGAATGCCAGCGCCGAGCACCGCGACCACGGGCGCGGTCAGACCCATCTTCCCGGTCGCCAGAGCGCGGTAGAAGATGGCCAGCGATGTCCCTCCGACTCCGCCGGCAATCAACGCCCAAAAGATACCGCCGGTCTCCGGCACTTCGGCGTGCGTGAGCAGGGCCAACGATCCGATCAGAGCGATTCCGGTCGCATGCACAATGGCGGTGAACAAAAAGGCATTCGCGCGCTTTGCGCCAATTCCGCCCAGAAAATCGCTGGCCCCCCAAACGCTCATGGCGGTCAGGCTGTAGGCCGCGGGCAAGTATTGAGCCGTCATCGACATTGGATTCGAGCTTAGCATGCGGGAAATGCGGTGCTGTGCCCTGGGGCGACAAAAAGAGCCGGGCGCAAACACCCGGCTTTCGATTCGCCTGAAACACAATGGCCCATCCTGTCTGCAGGGAGAAAACACCAACGACCCACACAGCACGTCGGCAGTTACGCTTTCCCGGCTAGCAACTGGCGCAGCACGTAGGGCAAGATGCCGCCGTTCGCGTAGTAGAGCGCTTCTTGCGGCGTGTCGATGCGGACGGTGGCCTGAAATTCAGCCGTCTTCCCGCCCTTGACCTGCACGGGAATCTGGCGCCCGGCAGAGAAGTGCTTGATGACATCACGAATGCCGGTGATCTTGAACACTTCCTCTCCCGTCAGCCCCAGCGACTCGGCGTTCTCTCCCGGCAGAAACTGCAGAGGCAGAATGCCCATGCCGATCAGATTCGAACGGTGGATGCGCTCGTAGCTTTCCGCGATCACGGCGCGCACACCGAGCAGACGCGGCCCCTTCGCGGCCCAGTCGCGCGACGACCCCGATCCGTATTCCTTCCCGGCAAGAATGATGAGCGGCATATTCTCTGCGCGGTACTTCTCCGCGGCGTCGAAGATCGACGTCTCTTCCCCCTTGGGAAGGTGGCGCGTAAATCCGCCTTCGATAGCCACCATCTTGTTACGCAGACGCACGTTGGCGAAGGTGCCCCGAACCATGACCTCATGGTTGCCGCGCCGCGATCCATATGAGTTGAAGTCGGCAGGTTGCACGCCGTGGGCAATCAGGTACTTGCCGGCGGGACTGTCTTTCTTGATCGAGCCGGCGGGTGAGATGTGATCCGTCGTTACACTGTCGCCCAGCACCGCCAGCACGCGAGCCTTCCTGATGTCTGTAACCGCCGGCGGCTTCAGCGCCATGTCGTCAAAGTAGGGCGCCTGGCGAATGTAGGTGGAGTCCTTCTCCCACGCGTAGGTTTCGCCTTCCGGTACCGGCAAACTCCGCCAGCGTTCGTCGCCGGCGTAAACCTCGCCGTAGCTCTTGCGGAACATTTCCGAGGAAATCGCGCCTGCCATCGCCTGTTCGACCTCGGACTGCGACGGCCAGATGTCAGCCAGGTAAACCGGTTTGCCCTCCCTGTCTTTTCCTAGCGGATCTTTGCGTAGATCTATATCAATGCTCCCTGCGAGTGCGAAGGCCACCACCAGCGGCGGCGACATCAGGTAGTTCGCGCGGACTTCCGAGTTGATGCGGCCTTCAAAGTTGCGGTTCCCCGAGAGCACCGAGGCAACGACCAGGTTCTTCTCTTCTATCTCCCGGGAAACCTCCGGCAGCAGCGGACCGGAGTTCCCGATGCAGGTGGTGCACCCGTACCCGACGATGTGAAACTTTAGTTTCTCCAGGTATGCCAACAGGCCGGCCTTCTCGAGATAGTCGCGGACCACCTTTGACCCCGGCGCAAGCGACGTCTTCACCCACGCCGGAACTTCCAGCCCGTGCTCGACGGCTTTCTTCGCTAGCAGCCCGGCGGCCATCAGCACCGAGGGATTCGAGGTGTTCGTACAGCTCGTAATCGCGGCGATGACCACGCTGCCATGATGTAGCTGCCCGTTGGCCGCGGCTTTCGGCTCCGCCTTCGCGGCCTTCATCAGGCTGGGCAGCGCTTTCTGAAATGATTCGCCCGCCTGCGAGAGCACGACGCGATCCTGCGGCCGCTTGGGTCCGGCGAGACTGGGCTCGACCGTCGCCAGATCGAGCGCGAGCAACTCGGAGTATTCCGCCTCGGGCGTCTTCAAATCGTGAAAAAGTCCCTGCTCGCGCGCGTACGCCTCGACCAGCGCAATCTGCTCGTCGCTGCGGCCAGTCAGCTTCAGATAGCGTAGGCTCTCTTTGTCGATCGGGAAGATGCCGCAGGTGGCGCCGTACTCGGGCGCCATATTGGCAATGGTGGCGCGATCGGCCAGTGGCAAATCCTGCAATCCCGGCCCGAAGTACTCGACAAACTTGCCCACCACACCGTGTTTGCGCAGCATTTCGGTGATGGTGAGCACCAGGTCGGTAGCAGTGGCACCTTCGCGCAGGCGTCCGGTCAGCTTCACGCCGACCACCAGCGGGATCAGCATGGAGACGGGCTGCCCCAGCATAGCGGCCTCGGCTTCGATTCCTCCAACACCCCAGCCGAGCACGCCGAGTCCGTTCACCATGGTGGTGTGCGAGTCGGTGCCGACCAACGTGTCCGGATAGGCGGTACGTCTCCCGCCTTGTTCCTGCACGAAAACCACCCGCGCCAGGTATTCAAGGTTCACCTGGTGGACGATGCCCGTATCCGGCGGAACGATAGCGAGATTTCGGAAGGCGGTTTGCCCCCAGCGCAGAAAAGCGTAGCGTTCCTTGTTACGCTGAAACTCAAGCAGCGCGTTCAAGTCGAAGGCATTCGGCGTACCGAATTCATCCACCTGCACGGAGTGGTCAATCACGAGTTCGGCGGGCTGCAAAGGATTAATCAGCTTCGCGTCGCCCCCCAGGCGCTTCATGGCGTCGCGCATTGCAGCCAGATCGACCACTGCCGGCACGCCGGTAAAATCCTGCAGCAGAACCCGGCTCGGCGTGAGGGCAATTTCTTTCTCGGGCTTCGCGTTCTTGTTCCAGGCCGCAAGGGCGAGGATTTCTTCTTTCGTCACATTGTGTCCGTCTTCGGTTCGTAGCAGGTTCTCAAGAAGGACACGCAGTGAAAACGGCAGGTGTTGAGTGGGGATGCCCTGCTTGTCAAGAGCGTCGATCCGGTAGATCTCGTATTCCTTGTTGCCAACTTTAAGAGTGGCACGAGCGCCGAAGCTGTTCGATGACATGAACGCCTTCCTGCTTTATGGATGCGATCCCGCCCGCAACGGCGCCCCCAAAATGCCGTTGCCCCTGGACCTGGATGCTTCAGTTTATTCCCTGCAAGGCAATTTATGTAAGCTGCGCGGGCGGCAATTCAGAGAGAATGACCGGGAAATCGAATTCCAATCGACAGCGAGCTCGCGCAGCGTTTGACATCGTTGCGCGCTGCTCCTAACCTTAGTTTTTCCTATGAAAGTCCTCGTCATCGGCAGTGGCGGGCGCGAACATGCCCTGGTCTGGAAACTTCGGCAGTCGCCGCGGGTGAGCAAGATCTACTGCGCGCCGGGAAACGGCGGGATCGCCGAAGAAGCCGAGTGCGTCCCGGTCGATGTGAAAAGTCTCGACTCGCTGGTTGCAACCGCCAACCAGATTCAGCCCGATCTGACCGTAGTTGGACCTGAATTGCCGCTCCAACTTGGCGTGGTGGACGAGTTCACACGCCGCGGTTGGCGCATCTTCGGCCCGACCAAGGCGGCCGCTCAACTGGAAACGAGCAAGAGCTTTGCCAAGGAGTTCCTGCAACGGCACCACATTCCCACGGCGCACTATGCCATCTGCAACTCGATGGAAGAGGTCCGCTCAGCCCTGCACCATTTCCACCCGCCAGTCGTGGTGAAGGCCGATGGCCTGGCTGCCGGCAAGGGTGTCGTCATCGCCAAGAGTAAGGATGAGGCGGCCACCGTCGCCCACGAAATGCTCAGCGGCAAAATGCTGGGCGAGGCCGGCGCGCGCGTGGTGCTGGAGGAGTGTTTGACGGGCGAGGAATTGTCCTTCCTCGTGGTGAGTGATGGTGAGCGAATCGCACCGCTGGTGGCCGCGCAGGACCACAAGCGTGTCGGCGACGACGACACCGGTCCGAACACGGGTGGCATGGGAGCATACACGACCCGGACCATCGTCGATGACCAGATGCAGGAATGGCTGTTGACGCACATCGCGCGCCCGGTGGTAGCCGGGATGAAAGCGGAGGGCGCGGAATATCGCGGCGTTCTCTACTGCGGCCTGATGATGACGCCGCGTGGCCCGATGGTGCTCGAGTTCAACTGCCGCTTCGGCGATCCGGAAACGCAGCCGATTCTCATGCGGCTGGAAAGCGACCTGGTGGAGGCTATCGAAGCCTCGATCGATGGCCGCACCAGCGATGGGGACTTCAAATGGTCCGACGATGCCGCAGTGTGCGTCGTGATGGCATCGGGAGGGTATCCCGGGGCGTTCGAAGCGGGCAAGAAGATCATCGGATTGGAAGAAGCAGCGGGGCTGGAAGGGGTGAAAGTCTTCCATGCTGGCACTTCGCGGCGCGACGGAGGATTCTACACTTCGGGCGGTCGCGTGCTAGGAGTGACGGCGCGGGCCGCGGACTTGCCCGTGGCTGTAGCGAGGGCCTACGAAGCCTGCGCGAAGATCGGCTTCGACGGCGCGCACTATCGCAAGGATATTGCGGCAAGGGCACTGAAGAAGGGTTAGGCTGCTAGCGGTTAGCTGTTAGCCGTCTGCTGTTCGCTCTCGGCGTGGCTGCCGCCATTCTTTCCGCGCCGTCATCCTGAGCGAGCCAGGGCGAGCGAAGGACCTATGTATTTCATTGCAGAACAGACATAGACAATTATGACTAAGCCACTGGTTTCTATCGTTATGGGCAGTGATTCCGACCTGGAGATCATGCGCGAGGCCGCGAAGGCTCTGGAAGAATTTGGCATCGCCTACGAGATGGACGTTACCTCCGCCCATCGCTCTCCGGACCGCACTGCCGACTATGCGCGGAAAGCTGCCGGACGCGGCATTCGCGTGATCATTGCCGGTGCGGGCGGAGCAGCGCACCTTGCCGGAGTGATTGCCGCCCACACGACTCTGCCGGTCATTGGCGTTCCGATTCCCTCCACTACCCTCCAAGGCATAGATTCGCTGCTCGCAACGGTGCAAATGCCGGCGGGTATTCCTGTGGCGACGGTCGCCATCGGTAGGCCGGGCGCCACCAACGCGGGGATCCTCGCAGCGCAGATCATTTCCCTTGCCGATTCCTCGATCGCGAAAAAGTTGGACGCGTACAAGGAGAAGCTGGCGCAGGGCGTCGAAGAGAAGTCGAAGAAACTAAAGGCAGCCACACCCGAAAAGCGTTAGAGACTCTGTCCGGCTGAGCGACGATTGAGCTTCGCGCAGCCAAGCTCGACCGCGGCCGAAGCATCCCTACACCATCGGGTATCCTGATTCCGCCGATCTCCTCTGCTCATCTCTGGAACATTTCCAGCCACACTCCATGAGTCGCTTCCGGAGATAGCAGGAAGCTCTGACCGTAGGTTCCCTTGTAGGTCTCTATCTTGGTGCCCGTGACCGATTCAGCCATTCCGCGGGCTTTCGAGAGATCGGACACTTCAACACTGACCGCGATAATCCCTTCGTCATGGTCGGACAGATATTTCTGGAGCACGCTACTCTTGTCGCTCGATTCGAGCAAGATCATCGCTCCGGATCCAGCCCTTAATTCGCGCCCGCGAGCACCTAGAAGCTCAACATAGCGGGCCTCATCGGCTTCGAAACCGGCATCGTGCAGGGTGTGGAGCTGGGACTTCAGATCGTGTACGGCAAACCATACGGCATGAACGCCAATCGCCGTGTTGGGATGCTCCATGCGACCTTCTTTGCGTGCTCTGTCATACCGGTCCTTGGAGAGGTATTCGATAAAGAAAATCGGCACGCTGATCGTCAGCTTATTGGGAGCAGGCTTGTCAGCAGTGGTCACCAAATACCACTGCGGCAGGGGCGGCTTCGTCTCGCCCTCCTTCATTCTGCTGCCGGGGTCGGGGCCTTCAACATCAAAGTTCTGAATCTTGAGATAGCTGGCCGCATCCTTGGCTGACGAAACGTTCAAGCCAAGGAATACTGCGCCTTCATGTTTTTTCACGAAATCGGCAATCTCGCCGGCATAGCCTTTCGTGTCTTGAGCCTCTTTGACAGAAAGAAGTTCGAGATAGGTTCTGTTTTCAAAATTGATGATGCTGTTGAAAACACCGCCGGGAAAGTGCCCGCCCTGGCTGATTTTGAAGCCAAGCTGTTCGTAATCTCGTTGTGCTTTCGCGAGGTCGCGAACTCCCACGCCCACGTGATCGACGCCCCATCCTTGTCCCAAAAGCGGGTGCGGAACAGGTGTCTGAGCGAGCGCACCGGCAACGATAATGGCCATGCTGATTATGCTGAGAGTGATTTGGCGATAGCGGGCGGGACAATCTTTGAGGGTGCCCTTCGATGTTGTCACGGAGCGCACCTCCAATTTTTGATTTATATCTTGAGTCCCTTCAAGTACTGCCGGAACTCCCCGCCCAAATCATCCCGCTTCAGCGCGAACTCCACCGTAGCTTTCAGGAAGCCGAGCTTGTCACCGGTATCGTGGCGGCGGCCTTCGTACACGTAGGCGTACATCTTTTCCTTCTGCAGCAGGCCGCGCAGACCGTCGGTGAGCTGCAGCTCTCCGCCTGTGCCCGGCTTGATGTTCGAGAGCGTCTCGAACACGGTGGGTGTCAGGACGTAGCGGCCAATGACCGCAAGGTTCGACGGCGCCTCGGCGAGTTTCGGCTTTTCTACCAGGTCGAGCACTTCGTAGAGCCTGCCGCCGGTGCCGGGAACTTGTTTCGCTTTGATCACGCCGTAGGCGGAAATGGCCGTCCCCTCGACGACCTGGGTGGCAATCACCGAACACTGCTTTTCGTCGAACACGTCGATCAACTGCTTGAGGCAGGGAACCTTCGCATCGATGACATCATCGGCGAGCAGGGCGGCAAAGGGCTCGTCTCCCACCAGTTCGCGGGCGGTGAGAACGGCGTGGCCCAGGCCAAGCGCTTCCTTCTGGCGCACGTAAGCCACATGGATCATGTCGGAGATCTGGCGCACGATCCTGAGCAGATCGTGCTTGCCTTTTTCCTCGAGCATCGTCTCCAGTTCGTAGCTGGTATCGAAGTGATCTTCGATGGCGCTCTTACCACGTCCGGTGATGATGATGATCTGATCGCAGCCGGCAGCCAGCGCCTCTTCGACGCCGTACTGGATGATGGGCTTATCGACCAGCGGCAGCATCTCTTTGGGCTGAGCCTTCGTGGCGGGCAGGAAACGCGTGCCCAGTCCAGCGGCAGGGAAAACAGCTTTACGGACGGTGCGGACGCGGCGGCGGCCGCTCGTGGAACGTCGTTCGTGTTTGGGATTCATTGCGGACATTGTAGCTTCTGGCGTTTGCCGGTGGCGACTCTGGAACCAGAAATCCTGCAGAAGTTAATGACGGCTTGAACGAACGCCCCTTACCCGCTCGGCGCCGACGCTTCTTGCGCCGCCAGCTCATCCAGCAGATCGTGCAGCGTCTGCAGGATTCCTTCCGCGCTGTTCGGCCGGATCGAGAACTTCAAGGTCCCATCCGGAGTGAATTGCGCGCCGCGCTGCGAAGCCACGAAGCGCGCGAGCTTCCCCGGATCAATCGCGGCATTCTGCCGGAACTTAATACTCACCAGCTCGCGCTTGCGCTCAATCGCCGTGGCTCCCACCCGCATCGCCTGCAGCTTGAGCGAGGCGTACTCCAGCAGATTGCGGACCTCGCGCGGCGGCTTGCCATAGCGGTCGATCAACTCGGAGCGCACGTCGTGCAGATATGAGTCTGTCTCGACTCCGGCGATGCGCTTGTACATGCGCAGGCGCTGATTCTCTTCGGCGATGTATTCCGACGGAATGCGGATATTGAGCCCGAGGTTGAGCTGGATCCCCACCTCTTCACCGGCGGTTTCGCCTTTCATCTCGCGCACGGCGCGCTCCAGCATCTGGGTGTAGAGTTCGAAGCCGACGGCTTCGATGTGGCCACTCTGTTCGCCGCCCAGCAGATTGCCCGCGCCGCGCAGTTCCAGATCGAGCGCCGCAATTTTGAAGCCGGCGCCGAGATCGGAAAATTCCTTCAACGCGGCAAGTCGCCGCCGCGCCACCGGCGTCAGTTCAATTTCGGCAGGAAGCAGTAGGTACGCGTAAGCACGACGGTTCGAGCGGCCGACACGTCCGCGCAACTGATACAGATCCGAAAGGCCGAACCGGTCGGCGCGGTTGATGACAATGGTGTTGCACAGCGGGATATCGAGCCCGTTCTCGATGATGGTGGTCGCAACCAGGATGTCGGCTTCGTGGTGCATGAACTTCAGCATCACTTTTTCCAGCTCGCCTTCATTCATTTGACCGTGGCCAACGGCGATGCGCGCCCGAGGGGCCAATCCCTGAATCTTGGCGGCGATTTCCCAGATGGTCTCCACGCGATTGTGGAGGAAATACACCTGCCCGCCTCGGTCCAGTTCCTGCTCGATGGCGGACTGAATCAACTTTTCATCCCAGCTCGCTACGACCGTCTGAATCGCCATTCGATCCTTCGGGGGCGTTTCAATCACACTCATATCGCGCAGGCCAACCATCGACATGTGCAGCGTGCGCGGAATGGGCGTGGCCGACATAGTGAGCACGTCGACCTGGGTACGCATCTGCTTGATGCGCTCCTTGTGGCGGACGCCGAAACGCTGTTCTTCGTCCACCACCAGCAGGCCGAGATCGGAGAACTTCACGTCTTTCGAGAGCAGGCGGTGCGTGCCGATCAGGATATCGACTTTGCCGGTTTCGACTCTCTGCAGAATCTCTTTGATCTGCTTGGCCGAGCGGAAGCGGCTGATCATCTCCACCATCACGGGAAAGGGCGCAAACCGCTGCTTGAACGTCTCGTAGTGCTGGAACGCCAGCACGGTCGTCGGCGCCAGCACCGCGATCTGCTTGTTGTCGCTGACCGCCTTGAAGGCCGCGCGCATGGCAACTTCCGTTTTGCCATAGCCCACGTCGCCACAGAGCAGACGGTCCATGGGCAGGTGCGACTCCATGTCGCGCTTCACGTCGACGATCGCCTGCGCCTGGTCGTCGGTTTCGCTGTACTCGAAGGCGCCCTCGAACTCCTTCATCCATTCGGTGTCTTTCGGGAAGGCATGACCCTCGGCGGCCTGGCGCTGCGCATAGAGCTTGAGCAGCTCATCGGTCATGTCCTTCATTGCCTTGCGCACGCGAGCCTTCGTCTTGGCCCAGGCCGACGTGCCTAGGTGATTAAGACCCGGTTTCACGCCCTCGGCGGAACGATATTTCTGCACTAGATCCAGGCGGGTGAGCGGAACGTACAGGCGCGCGGCCTCCGCGTATTCGAGCAGCATGAACTCGGCCGCGCCGTCGCCCTGGCTGATTTCCTTCAGCCCCTGGTATTGCCCGATGCCATGCTCGACGTGAACCACGTAGTCCCCGACTTGAAGATCACGAAAATCGGAGAGGAAGGCCGACACCTTCGACTTCAGCCGCTGTGGCCGGGCGGCCACGAGATCGGACTCGTCAAACAGGTCGCGCGCGCCAAACACGGCTAGATGCGCGTCCGGCAAAACGAATCCATCGGGGAGATACGCCCTTAATAACGTGGTGGTGAGCACCTCGCCTGCGAAGTAGGAAGTTTCGTCGGCATAGCTTTCTCCGCCGCGCGTGCGGCTGCCCAGGCGATACGACGTGTTGTATTCGGTGAAGATTTCGGCGAGGCGCTCGACTTCGCCGGTGTTGGGAGCGGCAAGAACGACCCGCGTGCCACCCGCGACGAATTTCTGCACCGCCTCGATCATGGCGGGCACCGCGCCGTGGAAGCGCGTCGCGGGCTGCGACAGAAACGCCGCCTCCGGCTGCTCGTTGTGGGCAATCGCTAGATACTGGAAATCAGCCCCAGGCAGCGCCGTCGCTTTCTGCGCCCAAGCCTCAGGCGCGAGATACAGGTCAATGGGCCGAACCAAGTTGCCGATCCCACTGCGCTCGTGCGCTTCTTCAACTCGCGCCTGGAACCGCTCCAGTTCCCGCACGAGGGTTTCGGGTTCATCCAGCATCACGCGCGATTCGGGGAGCAGATCGAAAACCGTACGGTCGGCGCCCGCCACCGGGGCAAAAAACTCCCAGCCGGGAAACACGCCTGCGCCGGAGTCGCGGACCGCCTGCTCGACGATCTCCGGCGATCCGGCGATGCGCTTGCCCGAAAACCGCGCGTTGATCGAGCCTAGCAACTCCTCGGTGATCGGCGTCTCCGTCAGCGGCAGTAGCACGACTTCATCAACCGGATTCGACGAGCGCTGACTGGCGGGGTCAAACTTGCGTATCGACTCCACTTCGTCGCCGAAGAACTCGATGCGCACTGGCCGGTCGGCCTCAGGAGAATAGACGTCGAGGATGCCCCCGCGAATGGCGTACTGGCCGGGCATCTCCACCACATCCGCCGAGGTATAGCCCACGATATTCAGGTGTTGAAGGAGCGGCTCGAGGTCGAAGCTCTCCCCCCGCCGCAGAATTCTCGCCAGCCCCGCGTAATAGTCCGGGGAGCGCAAGAGAATCGTCGTAGCCGCAACCGGCGAAACCACGATCGAGGCGCGCCCGGTCGAGATCTTCCACAGCGCTGTGGCCCGTTCTTCCTGGATCTCCGGGTGCGGGGACAAGTTCTGGAAGGGCAGCACGTCCCGCGCGGGCAGGCTCACGACGGAATCCGGATCGGCAGCGCCGGTCAGTTCGCAGAAGGCGCGCAGCACGGGCAGCAGTTCTTCGGCCGCGCGATTGTCGGCCACGACTAGCAGGAACGGGCGTTCAGCTGCCCGGCGCAGCAGAACCGCAATCAGAGCTTTGGCGGACGGGGACAGTCCGGTCACACAAATCCGCCCCGTGCTCTCGCGCAGATGGGAGGCCGCACGCGTGAAGGCTGGGAGTCGTTCCACGTCCGCAAACAGTTCGCGGACGAACGGCAAAAGCATGCAGTTTGATTCTATCAAGAGACGCGCAGCAGGGGCCGTGTCAGGCAGGTCGGACCACCTGCGCCGTTGATGCACAACTCCGATCCGGGGAAGGTCCGCACCTCGAACCCGGCATCGCGCAGGCGCTGATTGGTCCTCGGATTCTCTTCGACCGCGACCAGGCGTCTCCTGCCCAGCGAGAGCACGTTGCAGGCCAGCGACTCGCGTTCGGCATAGTCAATCTCGATCAGGCGAAAGCCCCGTCCTCCGAGCAAATCGACCGTCTCCACGGCGAGCCAAGGCAGATCGACCAAGATGGTACGTTCATCCAGCATGCTCATCAACGACATCAGATGCAGGCAGGCCGAAGGTCCGGCGCCATAGGGCAGGGGCGCGGAAATCACCTCCACGCCCTTCGGGGCGAGTAGCGAACGAATCTGGGCGATCCCCTCCACGTTCGTGCGAAAGCCGCAGCCGATGAGAAGTATCCGCGGGTCAAGCCAGACGATGTCTCCCGCTTCGGAAGTTCCCGGCAGGCGAATCTCCCCCAGAATTGGCATGCCCTGTTCCGAGTAGAAACTGGCATGGGTTTGCGCTTCTGCGACCCGGTTCTTCTTGCCGAGGTTCATCAGAATTACGCCGTGATCGGTGGGCAGCGAGGCGTCGTGTGCGTAAACGGCATCGAGCGAGAGCGAATCGTCGGGCGGAAGGCAGACTACCTCAGCGCCTGCTTCTTGGAGCAGACGGCGCAGAGCATCGTGCTGCGACTGGGCCTGTTCGAAGTGCGGGAAGTGCATGAATCCAAGGTCTTTCCATGAGTTTGCCAGCCGGTTCCAACCACTGTGGCTGGGCGGACAGACCATCACCCGCAACAACTCTCCGCTCATGTTATGTCCACCGCAGCGCCTGGAACTCACGCAACCCCCGCAACCGGCAGCAAAAGGTAAAGACACAACACTATAAAAGAGCCCTGTGCACTTTGGCGTGAGAACCTGGCTCCTTTCCGGCCGGGCTCGGCTTAAAGCTTGCATGAATACCCCCCTCTGATGTACAACCCTGCGAGTATCTGCTCGGGGGACTGTGCTCGGGATTCAGGAAGACCAGCAATACGCCGTGCCCCTCGATTTCCGCCTCCGCACGTGAGGCGGACGACCCCAGGAGATTTATGAAAACGAGTTTGCGTCTGTTCAGCTTCGTCGTTCTGTGCGTCTTGGCTAGTCAGTTGGGGGTTGCCCAGGGCGTGGCCACCGGCGACCTGCATGTGACGGTCAAAGACCCCAAAGGCAGCGTTGTCAACAACGCCAAGGTCATGGCTCGCGATGCGGCCAAAGGTTTGGAGCGGACCGGCATCGGCGACGGCCAGAACGGATATAGCGTGCATCTGCTGCCCCCGGGCACTTATACCGTCTCGGTTGAGGCAACCGGGTTTGCCCGGACTCAAGCGACCAACGTAGGCATCACCGTCGGCGGCCTGGTCGAGTTGCCCATTACGCTCACCGTCGCGGGCGGCAAGGAAGTGGTCGAGGTTAGCGCCCAGGCGGAACTAGTGGAAACCTCGCGCAGCTCTACGACGGACACCATCGGGGAGCGCCGCATCGACAACCTGCCCATCAACGGCCGGAATTACATCAACTTCACCTTGACCGATTCGCGCATCGTGCGCGATAACGCGCCGAACACGGGGGCAGCGCCCACCTCTGGGCTGAACATGAGCGGTCAGCGCGCCCGCTCCAATCTGGTCAACGTGGACGGAGCCGATGCCACCGACAACTCGATAAACGGCGTGCGCTCGACTGTCTCGCAGGAGGCGGTGCAGGAGTTTCAGATCATCACCAACAATTACGCCGCCGAGTATGGCCGCGCTTCTGGTGGGGTGGTGAATATCATCACCCGTTCCGGCACAAATGATTTTCACGGCGATGTGTACGGCTACTTGCGCAATCGCAACTTCCAGGCGGTGAACCCGTTCAGCACGGTCTCCAACCCAGCCTACACGCGGGTACAGTCTGGTTTCGCCCTCGGTGGGCCGATCAAAAAGGACAAGACGTACTACTTCTTCTCGTACGAAACTACGCGCCGGCACGAGACGGGGTTTTCCTCTGTCGGGCAGGCCAACCCGGGGCTGTGTGTCGCTCCCAGCACCGGCTCGGGCAGCTTCGGCTTGTGCAATTTGGATGTTTCCACAGCATTTGGCTATCCACAAGGATCCGGTCTCGACATCCTGGCGACTCCACAGCAGGTAGCTTTCCTCGGGCCGACCCCCCCGCCACTGCCGGATTTGCAGGCTTACATTCTGGAGGTCGGCGCCGCGTCCGGCATCGCGGTTAACGGCAGCTACCCGTCGTGGTTTGCCGGATTGGTCGGCCCCCCTCCGGCTCCCCTGCCCATTCCGTCGAACGGGAGCGATCCCCTGAAACAATTCTTTTCCTCTTGTTTTTGGTCTCTCACGGCTTCGAACTCGATTTGCAACGGTTTGCCCTCAAGCTTCCTCGGCCTGACAACGCAACCCGCCAGCTCCGGCAACTTCCCG
>Ga0335070_10001736_pt1 | contig 25333 bp, 22 predicted proteins | sample Lox_Sample_13_FD_206722 | JGI IMG/M metagenome (GOLD analysis project Ga0335070, IMG submission 206722) | Soil microbial communities from Loxahatchee National Wildlife Refuge, Florida, United States - Lox_Sample_1.3 | ecosystem: Environmental > Terrestrial > Soil > Wetlands | place: USA...
CAACTTCCACGATGCCGCCAACCTCAAGCTCGACAAGATCATCTACTATCCGACCGAGGATACCGCCGAGGAGCTGAAGCGCTACCGCGCCGGCGAGCTCGACATCACCTACGACGTTCCGTCCGAGCAGGTGAAATGGCTCGAGCAGAACATGAAGGACGAGTTCCACAACACGCCCTATCTCGGCACCTACTACTACGTCGTCAACCTGACCCGCGAGCCGCTGGGCAAGTCCAAGGAGATCCGCAAGGCGCTGGCGCTCGGTATCGATCGCGAGATCCTCACCGACAAGATTACCCAGGCCGGCGAACTGCCCGCCTATAGCTGGGTCCCGCCCGATATGCCGGGCTACCAGCAGCAGGCGCTCGACTTCAAGGCCGAGGCGAAGGACAAGCGCATGGCGGAGGCCAAGAAGCTCTTGGCCGATGCCGGCTACGGTCCCGACAAGCCGCTCAAGATCCAGCTCCTCTACAACACCAGCGAGAACCACAAGAAGATCGCGGTCGCGATCGCCTCGATGTGGAAGCCGCTGGGCGTCGAGGTCGAGTTGGTGAACCAGGAATGGAAGGTCTATCTCGAGACGCGCGACAAGAAGGACTTCGACATCGCGCGCGCGGCCTGGATCGGCGACTATGCCGACCCTGTCAACTTCCTCGACATGTTCAAGTCTGACGCCGGTGCGCGCAATGATGCCGGCTACAACAATCCGAAGTTCGACGAGCTGCTGAAGACGGCGGCCGCGACGGTCGATCCGAAGAAGCGGCTGGAGGTCCTGGCGCAGGCCGAGAGGATTTTCCTCGATGACTACGCCCTGATCCCGATCTATCACTACACCAGCCAGCACATGCTGAGCCCGAAGCTGGTCGGATGGGAGTTCAATATCCTGGACATCCACCCCGGCCGATTCCTGTCGCTGAAGTCCTGAGGCCATAGACGTCGCAATCCGGCGGAGGAAAGCCCTCTCTTCCTAGAGAGTGACGGGTTCCCTCCGCCGGCGGCGTCGCTTTTCGGCCCAGGCGGCCATGCTCAGCTATGCGATCAAGAGACTGATCGGCGCAGCGCCGACGCTGCTGCTGATCGTCGCCATCACCTTCTTCATGGTGCATCTCGCACCCGGCGGCCCCTTCGACAAGGAGCGAAAGCTTTCCGCCGAGGTCGAGGCCAATCTGCGCAAGGCCTATCACCTCGACGAGCCCGTCATCCAGCAGTTCGGCCGCTATGTCGGAAACCTGCTGCAGGGCGATTTCGGACCGTCTTTCCAATATAAGGACTACAGCGTCACCGAGCTGATCGCCGGCGGGTTCCCGACCTCGCTGACCTTGGGTGGCATCGCCATGACGGCCGCGATCGTGATCGGCATGGGCGCCGGCATGCTCTCGGCCTTGCGCCAGAACAGCCTGCTCGACCACGCCTTGATGGGCGGTGCCGTCCTCGGTGTGGCGGTACCGAATTTCGTCGTGGCGCCGCTTTTGACCCTGGTGATCGGCTTGCAGCTCCATCTGCTGCCGGTGGGCGGATGGGGCGAAGGCGGCTTTTCGATCATGCATGCGATTCTGCCGGCGACGGCCCTGGCCCTGCCGCAGATCGCGACCATCGCCCGGCTAATGCGCGGCAGCATGCTCGAGGTCTTGCGCACCAATTACATCCGCACCGCCCGGGCCAAGGGGCTGCCGGAGCGCATCACGCTGCTGCGCCATGGCGTCAAGGCCGCCCTGCCGCCGATCGTCTCCTATCTGGGGCCCGCGATCGCCAACATCATCACCGGCTCGATCGTGATCGAGCAGATCTTCGGCATCCCCGGCATCGGCCGCTATTTCGTGCAAGCCGCGCTCAACCGCGACTACACCCTCGTGATGGGCGTGGTCGTGTTCTACGGCGCACTCATCATCCTTCTGAACCTGCTGGCCGACCTCGCCTATTGCCTGCTCGATCCGCAGGTTCGCTATGACTGAGCCCTGATCCCATGACCGATCTCGCCCTTGGCACCGCCGAGCACGCTCCCCGCAGCCTCTGGGCCGATGCGCGCCGACGCCTGTTCCGCAACCGCGCCGCGGTCGCGAGCCTCGTTGTTCTGGCCATCATCACGATCGCCTGCATCCTGGCGCCGCTCTTCGCCCCGCATCCCATGGACGAGGTCAACTGGGACCGGATCATGGCCCCACCCGACTGGTCGCTCGGCTACTACTTCGGCACCGACGAGAACGGCCGCGATCTGTTCGCGCGTTCGCTCTATGGCGGCCGGGTCTCGCTCTCGATCGGCGCGGTGGCGACGCTGGTCAGCCTCGTCATCGGCGTGGCCTGGGGTGCTGTCGCAGGCTTCGTCGGGGGCCGCGTCGATGCGGTGATGATGCGGATCGTCGACATCCTTTACGCGCTCCCCTTCGTCTTCTTCGTGATCCTCCTGACGGTCGTGTTCGGGCGCGAGGTGTTCCTGATGTATGTCGCGATCGGCGCCGTCTCCTGGCTCGACATGGCGCGCATCGTGCGCGGCCAGACTCTGAGCCTCAAGCGCAAGGAGTTTATCGAGGCGGCCCACGCCTCCGGTGTCGGCACCTTCGCGATTTTGCGCCGGCATATTGTGCCCAACACGCTGGGCCCGGTGATCATCTACACAACGCTCACGGTGCCGCAGGTGATTCTGATCGAATCCTTCGTGAGCTTCTTGGGCTTGGGCGTCCAGGAGCCCAATGCGAGCTGGGGCACGATGGTGAACGAGGGGGCGCGCGTCATGGAGACGGCGTCCTGGATCCTGATCTATCCCGCGACCCTGCTGGTGGTGACGCTACTCTGCCTCAATTTCATCGGCGACGGCCTGCGCGATGCGCTCGATCCGAAGGACCGCTGAGATGAGCGCGGCCGCCATGGCCCGCCCCGCCGCCTCGACCGCGCCGATCTTCGAGGTCGAGAATCTGCAAGTTCGCTTCGAGCTCGAGCATGGCGGCCGGATCGCCGCCCTCGACGGCGTCAGTTTCGCGATCGCGCCCGGCGAGACCGTCGGTATCGTCGGCGAATCGGGGTCGGGCAAGACCCAGCTCTTCATGGCGGCCATGGGCCTCTTGGCGCGCAACGGCCATGCGAGCGGCCATGTTCGCTTCGACGGCAAGGAGATCCTGGGCCTATCGCCTGCCGAGCTCAACCGGCTGCGCGGCGTGCGCTTCGCCATGGTATTCCAGGACCCCATGACCTCGCTCAACCCGTTCCTGACGGTCGAGCGGCAATTGACCGAGGTCTTAGAGACACATCGCGGTTTCGACGCCAAGCAGGCGCGCCAAGCCGCGATCCAGATGCTGGAGCGGGTCCAGATCCCCGAGGCCGAGCGGCGCATCGGCATGTACCCGTTCGAATTCTCGGGCGGGATGCGCCAGCGCGTGATGATCGCCATGGCCCTCCTCTGCGGGCCGGCGTTCCTGATCGCCGACGAGCCGACGACCGCCCTCGACGTAACGATCCAGGCGCAGATCCTGACATTGCTGGCCGAGCTCAAGCGCGATACCGGCATGGCACTGGCATTGATCACCCACGATCTCGGCGTGGTGGCCGGGCTCTGCGACCGCGTGCTGGTCATGTATGCGGGCCGGATCGTCGAGGAGGGCAGCGTGCATGACCTCTTTCGCGATCCGCGCCACCCTTATACGGCAGGGCTGCTCGCCTCGGTGCCGCGGGCCGACTCCACCGCGGGCGAGGAGGACGAGCCGCCGCTGATCGCGATCCCCGGCCAACCGCCCAATCTCCAGCATTTGCCGTCGGGCTGCGTCTTTCGCACGCGCTGCCGCTTCGCGTTCGATCGTTGCGCGAATGAAGTGCCCTTGCTGCGCGGCGTCGGTCCCGGCCGCGCCAAGGCCTGCCATCTCGAGAAACCGCCGGCCCTAGCGGAGCCCGGCACATGAACGCGCCCGTCTGGCCTCGCTTCGACAAGCGCGCGCCGATCCTCTCGGTCAAGGATCTTCGCGTCACTTTCCGCATGCGCCGCGGCCTATTCAAACCTGAAGCCGTTCTGACCGCGGTCGATGGCGTGAGCTTCGAGCTGCGGCCCGGCGAGACACTGGGGCTCGTCGGCGAATCCGGCTCCGGCAAATCGACCCTCGGCCGCGCGATCCTGAGGCTCTTGCCGCGAACCACGGGCCGCGTGACCTGGCTCGGCCAGGATCTGGCGCACCTGACGCCCGAGGCCCTGCGCCGACTGCGCGCCGACATGCAGATCGTGTTCCAGGATCCGCTGGCCTCGCTCGATCCGCGCATGACGGTCGGCGAGATCGTGGCCGAGCCCTTACGGACGTTCCAGCCCGACCTCGCCAAAACGGAAGTGAGATCGCGCGTCGTCGGCATGCTGACCCGCGTCGGCCTCGGCCCCGAGCATCTGGATCGCTATCCGCACGAGTTCTCCGGCGGACAATGCCAGCGCATCGGCATCGCGCGCGCCATGATCAACCGGCCGAAGCTCGTGGTCTGCGACGAGCCGGTCTCGGCGCTCGACGTGTCGATCCAGGCGCAGATCATCAACCTGCTGATGAAGCTGCAGCGCGAGGACGGGCTCGCCCTCATCTTCATCTCGCACAATCTGTCGGTGGTCCGACATATCAGCCACCGCATCATGGTGCTTTATCTGGGCCGCGTCGCCGAGCTGGCCGATCGGCGCACCCTGTTCCGCGAGCCGCGCCATCCCTATACCCAGGCACTGATCTCGGCGGTGCCGCTGCCCGATCCCGAGCTGGAACGGGCGCGCCGTCACCTGGTGCTCAAGGGCGAGCTGCCCTCGCCGCTGGCGCCGCCCTCAGGTTGCGCCTTCCGCACCCGTTGTCCCAAGGCGACTTCGATTTGCGCCGCCGAACGGCCGATGCTCGAGGCCACCGGCGACGGTCATATCGTCGCTTGCCACCACTGGCGCGAATGGTCGCGCCTGCAGAAGTACTGAGGTGGAAGACTGTGGCGGAGCCGATACGCTTCCGGCCGACCTCTATTCGAGGTCCAGCGCGCGCTTGTAGAGCGTGAGCAATTCCTCCTGCTCCTGGCGGTCGGCCTTGTCCATGCGCCGGATCCGGATGATCTGGCGCATGATCTTGGTGTCGAAGCCGGTTCCCTTGGCCTCGGCATAGACCTCCCGGGTATCCGCCGTCAGAGCCGCCTTCTCCTCCTCCAGCCGCTCGATCCGCTCGATAAAGGATTTGAGCCGATCCGCCGCGATTCCGCCTTTGGCCATTCGAAGAAACTCCCCGTCGAATCAATAGGTTATTGAGATGGCCCGCGCTGCCGGCGGCGCACAGGGCCCGCGGACGATAAAGGGACGAATCGAGCGGAGCAAGGCCGTCCGGAGGGCCGGCCCCGGCGCTCCGGAATAAAGCCGCCGCCTGCCTCGTTATCGCAGCAGAGACCGGCCCGATTGTCCGGTCCGGGCGTTCCAATCCCCCATCCCACGACCGAGAATGGAGTCCCCCACAATGACGTTCGAGAATCTTCGAAGCGAAGCCCCGGCGGCCGGACGCAGGATCGCGCGCCAGGCGCTGCTGCTGACCCGCGTCAGCCTCATCGCGATGACGACCGCGCTCATGCCGTTGACGCTGGGCGGCCTGAACCATCCCGTCGTCTCGAAGGCGGCCTTCGCCCAGAGCGCCAGCGACGACGGCACTGCGGACCAGGGCACGGGCGATACCACGATTGCCGATGATTCCACCGATACGAGCCAGAGCACCGACGGTACGAGCGGCAGCGATGACAGCGGCGACAGCGCCGATAGTTCCAGCGGCAGCGATGACAGTGCCACCCATGATGTCGGCGACGACAATGGCGGCACCGGCGGCGGCAGCGACGACAGCGGAGACAATGGCGGCTCCGGCGGCGGCGAAAGCGGCGGCTCGGGTGGCGGCGAAGGTGGCGGCGAAGGTGGCGGCGGCTCGGGTGGCGGCGGCGGTGACGATTAAGCCGTCACGACCCTAGGCCCCGCGACGCTCCCCAACAGATCGATCGCCGGTTCTCAAGGTCATGACAAAGGGCGCTTCCAACAAGGAAGCGCCCTTTTTGCTTGGGTGCGTCTATGGACTGATCGCGTGTTCAGTGCGCGTGCGGCTTGCCGCGCGCGTCGGCCAGCGCCTGCAGGGCCGGGATGCCCTCGCCCTTCTGGTGCTTCGCCTTCCATTCGTCATAGGGCATGCCATAGACGATCGCGCGGGCTTCGGGATCGCTCAAGGCGAGGCCGCGCTCTTCGGCCGCGGCGCGATACCACTTCGACAGGCAGTTGCGGCAGAAGCCCGCCAGATTCATCAAGTCGATGTTCTGGACATCCTTTCGCTCGCGCAAATGCTCGACCAGCTTGCGAAAGGCGGCGGCTTCGAGTTCGGTCCGGGTCTTTTCGTTCATGAGGGGGGCCACTCCTTCTCTTGAGACCAAATATGCGACCGGCCGCGTCCGTGCGCCAGAGGCGGCCTCGGCGCTTTTTCGATGCCCCGACAGCAGGTAGGGCGATCCTTCCTGCCGTCTTGGGGCCGAGATTGACCGGCCCCGGAGGAGGGGCCTAAAACCGGCTCCCAGACCCTTGATTGTCCTTTGAGGAGCCTCCCGCCTTGGCCACCCATACCTTCTTCTGCGTCGACGGCCATACCTGCGGCAATCCGGTGCGGCTCGTGGCCGGCGGCGGACCGCTGCTCGAAGGGGCGAGCATGAGCGAGCGGCGCCAGTATTTCCTCAAGCATTACGACTGGATCCGCACCGGCCTCATGTTCGAGCCGCGCGGCCACGACATGATGTCGGGCTCGATCCTCTATCCCTCAACCAGGCCCGATTGCGATATCGGCGTGCTCTTCATCGAGACCTCGGGCTGCCTGCCGATGTGCGGTCATGGCACGATCGGCACCGTGACCTTCGCGCTCGAGCGCGGGCTGGTCACGCCACGCCAGCCCGGCAAGCTCGCTCTCGAGACGCCGGCGGGACTGGTCGAGGCGAGCTACCGTCAGGAAGGCGCCTATGTCGAGGCGGTGCGCATCCGCAATGTCGGCTCCTATCTCGCGGCCGAGGGCGTCGAGGTGGACTGCCCAGGCCTCGGGCGCTTGAGCTTCGACGTCTCGTACGGCGGCAATTTCTACGCGATCCTCGAGCCGCAGAAGAACTATCGCGACCTCGAGGACATGACGCCGGGCGACATCCTCAGGCTCTCGCCGATCCTGCGAAAGCTCCTCAACGAGGCGGTCGATCTGGTTCATCCCGAGAACGCCACCATCAAGGGTGTCAGCCACATCCTTTGGACCGGCAAGCCCAAGAACCCGAAGGCGCATGCGCGAAACGCCGTGTTCTATGGCGAGAAGGCGATCGACCGCAGCCCCTGCGGCACCGGCACCTCGGCGCGCATGGCCCAGCTCGCCGCCAAGGGCAAGCTCAAGGTCGGCGACGATTTCGTCCATGAGAGCATCATCGGCAGCCTCTTCAACGGCCGCGTCGAAGCCAAGACCAAGGTCGGCAATCACGAGGCGATCCTGCCCTCGATCGAAGGCTGGGCCCGCCAGACCGGCTACAACACCATCTTCATCGACGACCGCGACCCTTATAAGCACGGGTTCCAGCTGGTGTGATGGCGCAGCGGTGCTCCTGACGGCTCCGCACACTCCACCGTCATCTCCGCGAAAGCGGGCGTCGAGTCGCGCAATGAGCATCACGCACTCAATCGTCACCCCCGCGAAGGCGGGGGTCCATGAATACGGACCCGGAAAGCCTTGCGGGATGGGTGCTCATGGATCCCCGCCTTCGCGGGGATGACGGCAGTGGGGCTGCGAGAGCGTGCCCATCCTTCCTCCCCTCCTTCTCCTCGGTGGCACCGATCCCGTCGCGCACTTCGTCATCGAGCGGGCCTCGGCGCAACGCCAGATCATCGTCGTCGGACGATCGAGGCCGCCGAGCGACAAGGTCGAATGGCATCGGGCCGATCTCGGCCGCAGCGCGATCGCGCTGCCAAATATCGAGGCGCGCCAGGTCATCGCGACGCTGCCGATCTGGCTGCTGGCGCCGCATCTGCCGGCCCTGGCGCGAACGGGCGTCGATCGCCTGGTCACCTTCTCCTCGACCTCGGTCGAGACCAGGCGCGAGAGCGGCGGCGCCCGGACGCAAAGGATCGTCGCCGCGCTCGCGGACGGAGAGACGGCGGTCATCGAGGCCGCGATCACCTCGGGCATCGGCGCCACGATCCTGCGGCCGACCCTGATCTATGGCAGCGGCGAGGATGCGAATGTCAGCGCCGCCGCGCGCTTCATCGAGCGCTTCGGCTTCTTCCCTCTGGCTTGGAACGCGCAAGGGCTGCGCCAGCCGGTCCATGCCGACGACCTCGCCGCGGCGGCGCTGGCCGCGCTGGAACGCCCCGCCTCCATCGGCAAGACCTATGCACTGCCCGGCGGCGAGACCCTGCCCTATCGTGCGATGATCGAGCGGGTCTTCGAAGCCCTGGGCCGCAAGCCGCACTTCATCCGCATCCCGGGTCTTGCCGCCATTTCCGATCTCGCCAAAAGAATGGCGCGCGACCAGGCCTTCGATATCGGCCCCGCCGCGCGCGATCTGGACTATGCCCCGCGCCGGTTTCTGGCCGGCGGAAGGGCCGATCTCGGATTCTAGGATTACTCCGCCGCCAGCGCCTGGAGCTTCGGCCGCTTGGCGACGGCGGCGCGGATGATGGCGAGCACGCGCTCGCGCTCCTCGCCGGCGAGCGGCATGCGCGGCATGCGCACCGTCTCGGTGCCGAGCCCGACCTCGGCCTGCGTCAGCTTGATGTACTGCACGAGCTTGACCGAGACGTCGAGATGCAGGAGCGGCATGAACCAGCGATAGAGCGCGCGGGCCTCCTCGTAGCGGCCCTTCTGCGCCAGCCGGTAGAGCTGCACCGTCTCGTCGGGGAAGGCGTTGACGAGGCCCGCGACCCAGCCGACCGCCCCCAGCATCAGGCTCTCGAGAATCAGATCGTCGACGCCGCAGAACAGGATGTAGCGGTCGCCGCAGAGATTCACGATGTCGGTGATGCGCCGGACATTGTCCGAGGACTCCTTGATCGCGACCAGCGTCTTCTCGTCGGCGAGCTCGGCGAACATCTCGGGCGTCACGTCGACGCCGTAAGCCGGCGGATTGTTATAGACCATGATCGGCAGGTCGGTCGCGCGCGCCACGGTGCGGTAATGCGCCAGGGTCTCGCGGCGGTCCGACTTGTAGATCATGCCGGGCAGCAGCATGAGGCCGCTGCCCCCGAGCTTGGCGACATCCTCGGCGAACTTGCAGGCGCCCTTGGTGGTAGCCTCGGCGGTGCCGGCCAGGACCGGGACGCGGCCCTTGGCGGTCTCGATCGCCATCTTGACCATGGCGCGCTTCTCGTCGCCGTCGAGCGTGCTGGCCTCGCTCAACGAGCCGCACATGATGATGCCGCTCACCCCGGCCTTGATCTGGCGCTCGATCAAGGCCGCGGTCGCCGCCATATCGACCGACTGGTCGGTCTTGAATTGGGTGGTGATTGCCGGAAAGACGCCGCGCCAGCCGGTCATGGATAAAACCTCCTCTGAAGGGGCCGCCCAGGCCCAAAGCGGCCGGAGGCTGGCACCGCCGCCGCTCCCCGTCAACCGGCCGCTTGGCCGCCGCCAAGGCGCGAACGGCGGCCGAGGATCAACGATCGCAGCCATTCGGCCGAGTTGCCTCGTCTGGCCCGGCAGCCTGCCGGGACTGCATGGGAGATCTGTCGCGAATGCAAGGGCTTGGGTCGCGGCGGACATGGTTTGGCAATCTGCCGGCGCCTATAAAGGACGCCATGACGCTGGCCAGTACCACGACGCCCGCGGCCAGCCAAAGCCGGGCCGCCCTTGCCGTGCTGTTGCTCGGGGCGGTCGCGATTTCCTTCTCCGGCATCTTCGTGAAGATCTCGGAGCTGGGGCCCTCGGCCACCGGCTTCCATCGCCTGTTCCTGGCGCTGCCCTTGCTGCTGCTGTGGCAGAGCATCGAGGCCCGCCACGAGACGCGAGCGCCCGCCAAGCCCGGCACCTGGCGCGATTTCTGGATGCTCTGCCTGCCCGGCCTCTATCTCGCGGCCGATCTCGTCTGCTGGCATTGGTCGATCCGCCTGACCACCGCAGCGACCGCCACGCTGCTCGGCAATACCGCGCCGATCTTCGTGACCTTGGCCGCCTGGCTGTTCTATGGGGAGCGTTTCCGGCCGGGGTTCGTGCTGGGGCTCGTCATTGCCCTCGCCGGCGTGACGGCGCTCATCGGCGGCGTCAGTCTCGATCCCAACCATCTGGTCGGCAATCTTGGCGGCATCGGCGCCGCCATCACCTATGCCGGGTACATCATGACCTTGAAGCGTGCACGCGCGCGCTTCTCGACCGCGCAAGTCATGAGCTGGACGGCCATTTCCGGCACGGCGGTCATGCTGATCGCGGCGCTCGTTTCGGGCGAGAGCCTGCTGCCGCCCAGTCTTAGAGGCTGGGCCATTCTTTTGGGCCTCGCCTGGATCTCCCAGGTGGGCGGGCAGAGCATGATCGCCTGGGCGCTGCGCCACCTTCCCGTCGCCTTCTCCTCCGTCAGCATGCTGATCAATCCGGTGGCGACTTTCTTCTTCGCCTGGTTCCTGATCGGCGAGCGATTGACGCCCTGGCAGATCCTGGCCGGGCTCGTGGTTCTGGCGGGGATCATGATCGCCCGGCTTTACAGCGAGCGCCGCGGCTGATTCTCTAGTCCCCAATACAACGCCCGAGACCGCTCACCGATGTCTCAAGCTCCTCGCGACCTGCTGCTGAGCCTGTTCCGTGCCGCGCTGGCCGTGGTGGACCCGATGGCGGCTGTGCCGCCGCATCTGCCGGCACCGCCCAAGGGTCGCACCATCGTCGTCGGCGCCGGCAAGGCCTCGGCCGCGATGGCCGCAGCGGTCGAACGCCATTGGCCGGGCCCGCTCGAAGGGCTGGTCGTCACGCGCTACGGCCATGGCGTGCCCTGCAAGCAGATCGAGATCGTCGAGGCCTCGCATCCGGTGCCCGACGAGCGCGGGCGCGATGCCGCGCGGCGCATCCTCGAGAAGGTCCAGGGCCTGACGGCCGCCGATCTGGTGCTCTGCCTGATCTCGGGCGGCGGTTCGGCGCTCCTTTCGCTGCCGGCCCCCGACATCACGCTCGCCGACAAACAGGCAATGAACAAGGCGCTGCTCAAATTCGGCGTCACCATCGCCGAAATGAATTGCGTGAGGAAACACATGTCGGCGATCAAGGGGGGAAGGCTCGCCGCCGCGGCCGCACCGGCTCAGGTTCAGACGCTGCTGATCTCCGACGTGCCGGGCGACGATGCCTCGGTGGTCGCCTCGGGTCCCACGGTTCCCGATCCCACCAGCTTCGCCGATGCCATGGCCGTGGTCCGCAAGTACGATATCCGCGAGCCCAGGGCCGTGATCGAGCGCTTCATGCGCGGCCAGGACGAGACCCCCAAGCCCGGCGACCCGCGCCTCGCGCGCGCCCGCACGGTCATGATCGCGCGGCCGCAGGATGCGCTCGAAGCCGCCGCCAAGGCCGCGCGTGCCGCCGGCATCACGCCGCTGATCCTCGGCGATTCGATCGAGGGCGAGGCGCGCGACGTGGCCCTGGTCCATGCCGGCATCGCGAGCCAGGTTGCGCGCCATGGACAGCCCGGCGAACCGCCGCTGTTGCTGCTCTCCGGCGGCGAGACCACGGTCACGGTCAGGGGCCAGGGACGCGGCGGGCGCAATGCCGAATTCCTGCTGGCGCTGGCCGTGGCCCTCGACGGCCATCCCGGGATCCACGCCATCGCCTGCGATACCGATGGCATCGACGGCACCGAGGACAATGCGGGTGCTGTCATTGCGCCCGACAGCCTGGCCCGGGGCTGGGCCAAGGGCGTCAACGCCAAGACCTTCCTCGCCAACAATGACGGCTACAGCTTCTTCGAGGCGCTGGGCGATCTGGTCAAGACCGGTCCCACCCTCACCAACGTCAACGATTTCCGCGCCATCCTGATCGAGAAGCGGATAGGCTGATTCGCGGCCGCCGGCGCATCCGAAAGCGGCGGCCAGCGAGGCGCATCGGCTGGGATATCGAGACACTTTCAGCGGTCACAAAGCCGAGGGTAGAGTTGCGAGCATGAGACGCCAACGCCTGGCCAAGATCGTCGCCACCCTGGGGCCCGCCAGCTCCACCCGTGAGCAACTGCTCGCTTTGTTTCACGCCGGGGTCGATGTGTTCCGGCTCAATCTGAGCCATGGCACGCATGAGGATCATCGCGCGCGCCACGCTGTGATCCGCGAGATCGAGGAGGACACCGGCCGCCCGATCGGCATCCTGGTCGATCTGCAGGGCCCCAAGATCCGGATCGGAACGCTCGCCAATGGCGAGGTGCTGCTCGAACGCGGTCAGCCCTTCCGCTTCGACCTCGAGGATAAGCTTGGCGACAATGTTCGCGTGCGCCTGCCCCATCCCGAGGTCCTTTCGGCGCTGACGCCGGGAGCCGATCTGCTGATCGACGACGGGCGGCTTCGCCTCAAGGTCGAGCGCGTGGGCAACGGCTTCGTCGACACCGAGGTCGTCATTGGCGGCAAGCTCAAGGACCGCAAGGGTGTCAATCTGCCGGGGGTCCTGCTGCCGGTGTCGCCCTTGACCGAGAAGGACCGGCGGGACCTCGCCTTCGCGCTCGATCTCGGAGTCGACTGGATCGCGCTCTCCTTCGTGCAGCGGCCCGAGGACGTGGCCGAAGCGCGCCGCCTGGTGCAGGGCCGCGCCGCCATTCTCGTCAAGCTCGAGAAGCCGTCGGCGATCGAGCGCCTCGACGAGCTGATCGATCTGGCCGACGCCGCCATGGTGGCGCGCGGCGATCTCGGCGTCGAGATGTCGCCCGAGGACGTTCCCTCCATCCAGAAGCAGATCGTCTCGACCTGCCGGCTCAAGGGCAAGCCGGTGGTGGTAGCGACGCAGATGCTGGAATCGATGATCACCTCACCGGCGCCGACGCGCGCCGAGGCCTCCGACTGCGCGACCGCCGTCTATGACGGCGCCGACGCCTTGATGCTCTCGGCCGAGACGGCATCGGGCAGCTATCCGATCGAGGCGGTCACGATGATGAACCGCATCATCGAGCGCGTCGAACGCGACCCGCTTTATCGGCGCATCCTCGCGGCCCAACGCCCCGAGCCCGAAGCGACCGCCGCCGACGCGATCACCTATGCGGCGCAGCAGGTGGCGCATACGGTCTCGGCGGCCGCGATCGTGACCTACACGACCTCGGGCTCGACCACCTTGCGCGCCGCGCGCGAGCGGCCCGAGGTGCCGATCCTCTGCCTCACCTCGCGCCGTGAAACCGCGCGCCGGCTGGCGCTCATCTGGGGCACGCATTGCATCGAGACCTCCGACGTGCGCAGCTTCTCCGAGATGGTCGAGAAGGCCTGCCGCATCGCGCTGGCCGAAGGTTTCGCCAAGGCCGGCCAGCGGCTGGTGGTGACGGCCGGCGTCCCCTTCGGCACCCCCGGCGCCACCAACGTGCTGCGGATCGCCTGGGTCGATGGGTGACTCAAGAAGGAACGCAGCGTTCCTTCTTGAGTCATCTTCGCGGAGGCGGGGATCCATGAACACCGACCGAGCCCAATCCTGCTCTATGGGTGTTCATGGACCCCCGCCTCCGCGGGGGTGACGAAAAGGGGCGTGCGGGGGAGAGGAAGAAACCTATTACCCCACCCTTCGCCGCTGCCCGCGCAAGCTGTCCACGCTGTAGATCACGATCGCGATCCAGACGCAGCCGAAGGTGACGAGGTGGGCGCGCGTGAAGGGTTCGCCATAGACGGCGACCGCCAACAGCAGCTGGAGGCTGGGCGAGAGATACTGGCAGAAGCCCAGCGCCGCCAGCCGCAGGCGCCGCGCGGCCGCCGCGAACAGCAGCAGCGGCACCGCCGTCACGGGTCCTGCGAGGATCAACATGAGATCGAGATGGCTCGAGACCGTGCCGAAGCTGCCGGCGCCCATGACGGCGAGATAGGCCAGAAGCGCCAGCGCGAAGGGCAGCAGCATCAATGTCTCGACCATGAGCCCGTCGAGGCTCTCGGCCGCCACGATCTTGCGCAGCAGGCCATAGACGCCGAAGGTGACCGCGAGACTGACGGCGAGCCAGGGGAACTGGCCATAGGCGATCGCGAGATTGAGCACGCCGGCTCCGGCCAACCCCACCGCCGCCCATTGCCAGGGCCGCAGCCGCTCGCGCAGCACGATCGTGCCCAGGAGCATATTGACCAGCGGGTTGATGTAGTAGCCGAGGCCCGACTGCACGATCTGGGCGCTCGCCACCGCCCAGATATAGAGCGACCAGTTGGTGGCGAGGATCAGCGCCGTCACCATCAGGATCGAGCGGGCCCGCCGGTTGCGCAGCACGTCGGCCACCTGCGGCCAACGGCGCGACAGGGCCACCAGGATGGCGAGAAATGGCACCGACCAGACCACGCGATGGCCGAGCACCTCGATCACCGGCACGGCGGCGACCGTCTTGAAATAGATCGGGTTGAGGCCCCAGAGGCAGAAGCAGCCCAGCGCATAGAGCGCGCCGATCAGCGTCTTGCGCTCGGGGTTCGAAGGGTGGGTCAAGGAAATCGCGAGGGGGCTGGGATGAGAGGGAGGACCGGCAAACCGAGGCTGTGCCAGTGCTGTGCCGCTTTTCGGTGGCGGCTGCGATCCTAGTCGAGACAAGCGATGCTGGCGAGCCGGCTTGCCGGTCGCGCGGTCGAGCCTCTAGAGTCGGATCCCCGTGCCTTGGGCGTTCGCGAAGCGGCAGGAGAGGGCCCTTCCATGACCGGCGAAAAGACCATCATCCGCACCACTTGCCCGCGCGACTGCTACGACAGCTGCGGCATCGCCGTGGTCAGGCGCGATGATCATGTGAAGGTGCTGGGCGATCCGGACCACCCGGTGAGCCGGGGCGCCCTCTGCGGCAAATGCGCGATCGCCTATAACGGGGCCTGGCGCGATCCGGACAAACGGCTGCTGCGGCCGCTGAAGCGGGTCGGCCCCAAGGGCCAAGGGCAGTTCCAGCCGATCTCCTGGGAGGAGGCGCTCTCGATCGTGGCCGGACGGCTCAAGGGCATCGTCGCCAAGAGCGGGCCCGAGCCGATCTATCATTGCCATTACACCGGCACCTGCTCGCTGCTGGCGACGGCCTTCCCGATGCGTTTCTTCAACAGGCTCGGCGCCAGCGAGGTCGAGCCGGATTCTATCTGCAACCTCTCGGCCCATACCGCCTTCGGCTACATGTACGGGACCTCGGGCGTGGGATTCGATCCGCGCATGGCGAAGGATGCCGCCTGCATCCTGGTCTGGGGCGCCAACCCGTCCCATTCGGCGCCGCATGCGCACAAGCATTGGCTCAAGGAGGCGCCGGGCCAGGTGATCGTGGTCGATCCCTTCCGCCACGCAACCGCGGCCGAGGCCGATCTCCATCTTCAACCCTTCCCCGGCAGCGATGCCGCGCTCGCCTTCGCCATGCTGCATGTCATCCGCCGCGAAGGGTTGTTGGATCGCGGCTATCTGGCGCGCAACAGCATCGGCTGGGAAGAAGTCGAACGGCAGCTCGATCGCTGCACGCCCGCCTGGGGCGAGGCGCAGACCGGCGTGCCGGCGGCCTTGATCGAGCAGGCGGCGCGGCTCTATGGGCGCGGTCCCTCGCTGCTCTGGCTGGGCCAGGGGCTCTGTCGCCAGCCGCAGGGCGGCAACATCTTCCGCGCCGTGGGCCTGCTGCCGGCGGCGACCGGCAACATCGGCAAGGCCGGCGCCGGCTTCCTCTTCCTCAATGGCGGAGCGCGCAAGGGCATCGATGGCGAGGACATCGAGGGTGCGGCGCTGCGCACGCGGCCGCGCCACGCGATCAGCCATATGGATCTCTGCGCCTCGCTCGAGGACCCGGCCAAGATCCAGGCCCTCATCTGCTGGAACATCAATATCGCCGCCTCCAATCCCGATCAGGCGCGGCTCCATCGCGCGCTCGCGCGCGAGGATCTCTTCACCGTCGTGATCGATCTCTTCCGCACCGACAGCGCCGAGTTCGCCGATATCGTGCTGCCGGCGGCGAGCTTCCTCGAGTTTGACGATATCGTCTCGTCCTATTTCAATCTGACCCTCTCGGCGCAGAACCGCGCATTCGCGCCGATGGGCGAGGCTTTGCCGAATCAGGAAATCTTCCGCCGGCTCGCGGTCGCCATGGGCTTGACAGAACCCGCCCTGATCGAGCCCGACGCCCCCATTCTCGATCGCATCGCCAAGGCCTGCGGCGTCGCCGGCGGCTTCGCCGAACTCAAATCCAGGGCGACGGTCGAGGTCTGGGAAAAGTCCGTGGTCCAGTTCGCCGACGGCAAGTTTCCGACACCCTCAGGCAAGATCGAGATCGCAAGCAAGGCGGCGGCGGCCGACGGCCATCCGGCGGCCCCGCAGGCGAATGTCGATCCGCGGCCGGCCCAGGGCCATTACCGTCTGCTCTCGCCCGCGTCCCAATGGCTGATGAACTCGAGCTATGGCAATGATCCGGCGATCCAAGCCAAGCTCGGGCCCGAGCGCATCGCCATCCATCCGCAGGACGCGGCGAAGCTTGGGCTTCAGAGCGGCGATCGCGTGCGGCTCGAGAACGAGACCGGGCGGCTCGATCTGGAGGTCGACGTCGCGGCCCTGGTGCCGCCCGGCGTGCTGCTGGGCTCGAAGAGCCGCTGGCCCAAGGCGCTCGCCGCTCATGCCAACATCAACGCGCTCAATCCCGGCCGCAAGAGCGACATGGGCGAGAGCTCGGCGGTACACGGCGTCGAGGTGCGGCTGATGCCGCTGGAGCGCGGCGTTGCATCGCCGGCGAAGGCGGCCGTGCCGGCGAAATAACTTGTGATAAGAGGCGGCGCTTCTTTCCTCGCCCCCGCCAGGGGGAGAGGGATGCGAAGGGTTAGCGGCGGCGAAGCCGACGCTTACCCGAAGCTGGGTGAGGGGGCTCTCTCAGGCAAGAGCGCCGCAAGCTTCGCCACCCACCTCACCCTGCCCTCTCCTCCCGCAAGCGGGAGGAGAGGAAAGAGAAAATGAGCGCTCTACTCCATGATCTCTAGCTCGTCGATGCGGTGCTTGAACTCGTCGTTGCGGCTGGTGCTGCCATTACCGCTGACGATGGTGCCCTCGGTCAGCTTGGCCGGGTCCACGCCCATCGCCTTGAGCTTCGCCTTGGGCGGCAGGAACAGATCATGCTCCTCGTCCAGCACGCGGATCACGATCAGCGTGTAGTCCTTCTCGAAGGCCACGCGCCGGATCGGGCCGCCAATATTGAGAGAGCTGTCGGTATCATAGGCGTCGGCGGGCTCGGGATCGTCGTTGGCGGCACGCTTGATGGCGTCCAGATTCATCCCGTAGACCACGCCGGTGATGACCCAGGCACCATCTTCCTTGGCGAAGTCGGTTTGCATCTCGACATGGGCGAGCGCGCCGCCATCGTCCAGCATCTCGTTCACGCTATGGACGCTGACGGTCCCGGCCGTCTTGTCCTCGGTCAGGTTCTGGACCGTGAAGCTCTTCGGCGCGGTCTTCTGCATCCAGTCCGCGGCCTGCTTGCGCTTGTCGGGATCGTTGCCGATCTCGTCGGCATAGAGCTTGCGCTGCTCCTTGCCGAAAAAAGTGAGCGCCTTGTCGAGGTCGCCCGCGCGCTGCGCGTCATAATAGCCCTGAAGGCGCTGGGTCAGAATCGTCTGCACGTCGTCGGCCTCCGCTCGAAGGGTTCCACAGAAGACAAGCAAGGCGATGGCGATCCAGAAGAGACGCATGGGTTCGGCTCCGGAGCAACGCGCGAGGGAGTTTCGCACGCTCCAAAGGCTTGCGGCAAGACACGGGGTAGGCATCGTCCCCTCGGAGCGGGGCCGGCGGCAGTGCGCCAGAGCAAGATCGGATCAGCTTGAATCAAGCTGATCCGATCTTGCTCTGATTCGAATAACGAGAGACTGATTCACGCATCAAGCCGGTTCGGCTTGATGCGATCAGGCTCTAGATCGATTTATCCTGGAGCTGCTTGCGCAGCGTCTCGGCGTTCATCCGCGCGCCTTCCATCATCGGATAGACCTCGAGCGCGCGCTCGAACGCGTCGAGCGCCTGTTCGGTGTGGTCGAGCTCGACCTGCACCAGGCCCAGCCCGGAGAGCGCGCCGAAATGACGGGGCTCCAGCTCGAGCGTGCGGCCGATCTCGTCGAGGGAATCCTGGTAGTCGCCAGTGAGATAGTGAACGGTCGCGAGCTTGTTCCAGCCTTCGGCGAAGTCGGGAGCGATCTTGGTCACCTGCTGGAACGCCTCGATCGCCCGCTGGAAGTCCGAGGCGGACATGGCGGTCACGCCGGTGTTCATCAGTTTGACCACGTCGGGATTGTCCGAGTGGAACCAGAGCGCCCAGATCAGGCCCTCCACCTGCTGTGCCGATCCTGGATCGGGCGCCTTCTTGAGGAGATCGAACAGCTCGGGCAGGCGCGGGTCCTTCTGATCGGCCCGTGCCAGAGCGGGGTCGGCCAGAGCCAGGGCGAAGAACAAGCCCAGGAACGCGGCGAGACGCCGAGATCCTCCGGCCCGGCACGACAAAAATAAGTAGAGAGGTACGAATCTCATCGCTCGATGCCTCGCGGGAGCAAGGGCCCACCCGTCTTCCTATTATGGTGCCGCGGGTCGCCCGCTCCAATGGCGGCGGAGGCTCTTGCCCGGCGGCGGCGGCTGGTCGAGAGTGTCGCCGCCCCGCCCCTTCCGGGAGACTGGCCTTGGCCGCATCGACTTACTTTTCAGCCCATTATGGCGAGGCTCGCGCCAAGTTCCTGGCGGCCGCAACGGCCGCTGGCGCCCGGCTGAGCCATCATCAAAATCCCGCGAGCGGCCCCGATGGCGGGACGCTCTCGACCGATATCGCCCGATTCGGGCCGGAGCGCGCCGAGCGAATCCTCCTGATCAAGTCGGGGACCCATGGCGTCGAGGGGTTTCTGGGCTCCGGCATCGAAATCGGGCTGATCGAGAGCGGATTGATGGAAGAGCTGCCGGCCGGCGTCGGCTGCGTGATGCTCCACGCCCTCAATCCCTATGGCTTCGCCTGGCTCAGGCGGACCAACGAGGACAATATCGATCTCAATCGCAACTTCGTCGATCACGCGCAGCCCCATCCGCAGAACCCCGCCTATGAGGAGTTGAAGGATTTCATCTGCCCGCGCGCCTGGTCGAAGCCGCAACGGGCGGAGGCCGACGCGCGGCTCATGGAGTATGGGCGCCGGCATGGGGCGGCGGCTTTGCAGGCCGCCGTCATGGCCGGACAATACAATCACGCCGATGGCGTCTTCTATGGCGGCACTTCGCCGAGCTGGTCCAACCGGCTTCTGACGCAGCTCGCGGGCGAGATCGCGCGCAGCGCGCGCCAGGTGGCGGTGATCGATCTCCATAGCGGGCTCGGGCCCTATGGCTATGGCGAGATCATGAACGGCCATGCGCCGGGCCTGCCGGCCTTCGCCCGGATCGACGACTGGTTCGGCGGCGAAGCCACTTCCTATGCCAGCGGCGATTCCTCATCCGCGATCGTGACCGGCGACACGCTGAGCGGCATCGAGCGCGCCATGCCGGGGATCGCCATCAGCGGCATCACGCTCGAATATGGCACGCTGCCCTTGAAGGAGATGATCGACGCGGTGCGCGCCGACAATTGGCTGCATGTCCATGGCCGGCTCGATTCGCCCGAGGGCCGCGCGATCAAGCAGGAAATCCGCGCTGCCTTCTATGTCGACAAGGACGACTGGAAGCGCATGGTCTGGGAACGCGGCGAAGACGTCGCGCGGCGCATGCTGGAGGGTTTGGCGGAGGGGTGACGGCGTTCCTCAATTGTCATCCCCGCGAAAGCGGGGACCCAGCTCCAAGCTCGGCGCGTTGGATCAGGATGGGCTCCCGCTTTCGCGGGGGTGACAACTAGGAAAGGCCCGCCGGCTTCGGGCCGCCCGTGGCCCAATCGAGCAGCTCGACCGTGTGCAGCACGGGCTGCGTGCCGTGGCGGGCGATCTGCACCATGCACCCGATATTGCCGGTGGCGACGATGGGGGCGCCCGTGGCCGCGAGGTTCCCCGCCTTGCGCCGGCCGAGTTCGCCCGCGATCGCCGGTTGCAGCAGATTGTAGGTGCCGGCCGAGCCGCAGCAGAGATGGCTTTCGGCCGGTTCCTTGACCGCGAAACCGGCAGCGGCCAGCAGTGCCACCGGCGGATGTTTCACTCTTTGGCCATGCTGCATCGAGCAGGCCGAGTGATAGGCGACCTCCATCCCCGGCTGGAAATCGGGCGCAGGGGCCGCGATGTCGAGCCCCAGCTCTGCCATGAACTCGGTGATGTCGCGCGCAAGGGCGCTGATCCGGGTCGCCCGGTCGCTCCAGAGCGGATCGGTGCGCAGCATGAAGCCGTAATCCTTGATCACGGTGCCGCAGCCCGACGCGTTGACCAGGATGGCATCGAGCGGCCCTGCCTCGATCAGCCGTTCCCATGCGGCGATATTCTTGCGCGCGCGCGTCAGCGCCTCCTCGTCCTCGCCCAGATGGTGTGCCAGCGCGCCGCAGCAGCCGGAGCCCGGCGCCGCCACCAGCTCGACGCCATAACGCGCCAGGAGGCGCTTGGTCGCCCTGTCGATCTCGGGCGCCATCGCCTGCTGCACGCAAGAGCCCAGCAGCGCCACGCGCTTGCGCGCCAGGCCGCCCGTCATTCGCGCGCGATCGAGGCGCGGCGCCGTGGTGACGTGACGCGCTCTCGGACGACGCGCCGGGATCATGTCCGCCAGGCCCCCCAGCCTGCCGGGGAGCCTCTTCAAGAGCGGCTTCGCCAACGCGCCCAGCGCCAGCAACGGCCCGAGCAGATAGGGCCGTGGCAGCAGCCAACGCAGGCCCGCGCGCATCAGCCAATCGTCGCGCGGGCGCTCATAGGTCTCCTCGACATGGGCGCGGCCGATATCGACCAGATGCATGTAATGCACGCCCGAGGGACAGGTCGTCATGCAGGCGAGGCAGGAGAGGCAGCGGTCGAGATGGAGCGCCGTATCCCGATCGGCGGGTTTATCGTTCTCCAGCATGTCCTTGATGAGATAGATCCGGCCCCGCGGGCTGTCGAGCTCGTCGCCCAGGAGCAGATAGGTCGGGCAGGTGGCGAGGCAGAAGCCGCAATGGACGCAAGTCCGCAGGATCTGTTCCGCTGCCTCGACGTCGGGATCGGCCAGTTGCGACAGGGTGAAATTGGTCTGCATCGCCGCTCGCTTCGGTTCCTCAGCCCATGCGTCCGCGATTCAAGATCGCGAGCGGATCGAACGACGCCTTGACGCGCCGGCTCAAGGCGGCGAGCGCCGGCGCTTCCGGCTCGAACACCGGAACACTGCGGCGCACGGCCGCTTCCGCGCGGATCAGGGTCGCATGCCCCGCTTGCGAGCCGGCACGGCCCTGAAGAGCACCGCGCACCAGCCCGGCATGAGCGTCGGGCGCGTGCGGCAAGGCGAGCCAGATCAGCCCACCGGCCCAATCATAGAGATGGCGCGCGCCGGGCCGGGCCGTCAGGATTGCGGCCGCCACACCCGGCGCCTCGCTGGGCGGAACCGAGAGGCGCCAGAGCGGCATGCGCGGATCGAGCCGCGAGGCGGCGAAGTTGCGGACGTCGCGGATCTCGCGCCAGAGGGCCGCGGATTCGTCGGCGTCGAGAATCAAGGTCGGCGCGCCGAAGCGGCGCAGCCAGGTCTCGAGCGCGCCGACGCGGTAGGCGACGGAAGCGGGCGGCCCCTCGACCCGGAGCGCCGTCACGCCGGCGCCGGTCTCGGCGACGCGATCGACCGCGCTCAAGCCGGCCTCGCCCGGCGGCAGATGGGCCGCACCCGAAATCTCATGCGGGCTGCCGAGTGCCACCGCCATCGCCTCGACCGCCCGCGCGTCGTCCAGCCCGACCAGCAGCAGCGTGCGCACCGTCTCCGGTGCCGGATGGACCCGCAGCGTGACCTCGGCCATCGCCGCCAGGGTACCGTAGGAGCCCGCCATGAGCTTCGGCAGATCATAGCCGGTGACGTTTTTGACCACGCGACCTCCCGCTTTGAAGACCTCGCCCCGGCCCGACACGGCGGTGAAACCCAGGAAGTGATCGCGCGCGGCACCGGCCTTGAGCCGGCGCGACCCGCCGAGATTGCAGGCGATGGCGCCGCCGATGCTGCCGCTGCCGGCGGCCCCGCCATAGAGCGGCGCCAGATCGGGCGGCTCGAAGGCGAGGATCTGGCCGCGCTGGGCGATCAGCGCCTCGATCTCGGCGAGCGCGGTGCCGGCCCCGGCCTTCAGCACCAGCTCCTCGGGCTCGTAGAATTGAATGCCTGCGAGCCGCGAGAGGTCGATCACGGCCTGCGCCTCGACCGGAGCGCCCAGATCGCGCTTGCTGCCGCGGCCGAGTATCTCGAGCGGAATCGCGCGCTCCGCAGCACCGGCCACGGCCGCGCGCAGCTCCTCGATATTCAGGGGCTTGATCGTCTCGATCATCAGGGCTCAGAAACGCGGCAGATCGGGATGAGGCAACCGGCCGGCATGGACATGCATCTTGCCCAGCTCGGCGCAGCGATGCAGCTCCGGGAATACCTTGCCGGGATTGAGCAGGCCCGCCTCGTCGAAGGCGCATTTGAGCCGCTGCTGCTGGGCCAGGTCGGTTTCGTCGAACATGACCCCCATCAGATCGCGCTTCTCCACGCCCACGCCATGCTCGCCGGTGAGCACCCCGCCGACTGCGACGCAGAGCTTCAGGATGTCGGCGCCGAACGCCTCTGCGCGCTCCAGCTCGCCCGGCTTGTTGGCATCGTAGAGGATCAAGGGATGGAGATTGCCGTCGCCCGCATGGAAGACATTGGCGCAGCGCAAGCCGTAATGCTCCGACATGCGGCGCATCTCGGTCAGCACGCGCGGCAGCTCGCGGCGCGGAATGGTGCCGTCCATGCAGTAATAGTCGGGCGAGATGCGCCCCACCGCCGGGAAGGCCGCCTTGCGGCCGGCCCAGAAGCGCAGGCGCTCCTCTTCGGACTGGCTGACGGCGATCGAGGCCGCACCGCGCTCGCGCGCGATCGCCTCGACCCGCGCCATCAACTCCTCGACCTCGGCCTTCGGCCCATCCAGCTCGATGATGAGCAAGGCCTCGCAATCGAGCGGATAGCCGGCATGGACGAAATCCTCGGCAGCATGGATGGCGGGCCGGTCCATCATCTCCATGCCCGCGGGTATGATGCCGGCCGCGATCACCGCCGAGACGCAATTGCCGGCCTGCTCGTTGCTGGGAAAGGCGACCAGCAGCGCCCGCGCGGTCTCGGGGCGCGGCAGGATGCGCACCGTGACTTCCGTCACCACGCCCAGCAGGCCCTCGGATCCGATGACGACCCCCAGCAGATCATAGCCCGCGGCATCGAGATGCTTGCCGCCCAGCCGGATCACCGTGCCGTCGATCAGCACCATCTCGACGCCCAGCACATTGTTGGTGGTGAGCCCGTATTTCAGGCAATGCACGCCGCCCGAGTTCTCCGCCACATTGCCGCCGATGGTGCAGGCGATCTGGCTCGAGGGATCGGGAGCGTAATAGAAGCCCAGCGCCTCGACCGCCTCGCTGATGGCGAGGTTGGTCACGCCCGGCTGGACCACGGCACAGCGATTGATCGGATCGATATCGAGGACGCGATTGAAACGCGCCATGCCGAGGAGGATCCCATCGGCAAGCGGAAGCGCGCCGCCGCTAAGGCTGGTGCCGGCACCGCGCGGCACCACCTTGATGCCTTCGCGATGGCAGAAGGCCAGGACCGCGGCCACTTCGGCGGTCGTGCGCGGAAGCACTGTTAGCAGCGGCAATTGCCGATAGGCGCTGAGCCCGTCGGTTTCATAGACGCGGCGCATCGATTCTTCGACCACGATGGCGTCTGGCGGCAACAGCCGGCCCAGCGCTTCGGCGATCTCCCGCCGACGACGCATCGTGGCCGCATCGGGCTCCGGCATCCTCAGTGACATGATTCGGATTCCGCTGGTGACCGCCAGCGGCACTCTGGCCCCAGGGGCGCCTCGCTGCAAGCTGGTCCGAACCGGCGAACCGAGAGGGTCGATGCCGCGGGAGGGGCGCCTCCGCTATCTCCGGCGGACCGATCGGACCGATGGAATCGACAACGGCCGCGAATGCGGCCGCGCGAACCTGGCAGAGAAGAGACGGAGGGGAGGCCGGCGCCCTTGCGACGAAGCGCGCCTATGGCCCGTCGGCTCAGCCCTGGCGGGCCTTGAACCGGGGGTTCGTCTTGTTGATGACGTAGACGCGCCCCTTGCGCCGGACGATGCGGCAGTCCTTGTGGCGCTTCTTGGCCGACTTGAGGGAATTGACGACCTTCATGGTGGCGGTCCTTGTTGGGCAGCGTCTCGAGGGTTCGAAGGAGCGCGAGCCGGGCCGGCCTTTTCGGCCTTCCCGCCTGCCGCGCGAAGCGCCGGAACATAGTGGGGCCACCGGCCCCTGTCAACGGTTCCGGCAGTACCGGCTGCCAGCCGCTAACCTACCAGTCCGACAACATTTTATCGACGCCGGTCTTGAACACATGGAAGCGGAAGACGCCGATATCGCCGCTGTCGAAGGCGGCCACCCGTCGGGTCCAGAGGGCGACATGCTCGGTCAGCGGCTCGGTCATCCGCGGATCGCTCTTCAAGCTCTCGGCCTTATCGAGGAGATCGGCCAGACATTTGATGACGGTCGAGCGCACCACCTTGGTGATGTCCTCGCTGACCCGAAGATCGAGCCGACGCTCGGAGCAGGCGGTCTGATACTTCTGCACGGTCCAGGGGTCGGCCGACCCCGGCTCGCCGCCTTGCCAGGCCATGTAGGTCGGGCGCATCTCGCTGGCGGGACTGGTGCGCACGAAGTCGGTGAACAGCATTTGGCCGCGCGGCTTCAGCGCCTTCTCGACCGTCTGGAGCAGCCGGTTCTTGTCCGTGATCGCGTAGAGCGTGTCGCGCGAGAAGATGCAGTCATAGCTGCTTTCCTTGAGCTCCATCTTCTCGGGATCGAAGCTGGCGATCGGCGCCTTCTTGGCCAGCCCGGCCATGACCGAATATTCCATCGCGGCGCGCGCCAGTTCGGGATCCTGCTCGAAGCCGGTGATCCACAGCCCGAACTGCTCATGCATCGCCCGGGTGAAGCCGCCCAATCCGGCGCCCAGTTCCGCCACCGTCATCGTTGGATTGAGCCCGCAGGGCTTGGCCAGCCACAAGCAGAAATCCTTGTCGCCCGGCGTCGAGAAACCTTGGCCCCAGATGGTTTGCAGCAGCTTGACCCGCGGCGTCTCCCATTCGAGCTCTGGCTTCTTGTCGATCT
>Ga0335070_10001737_pt1 | contig 25332 bp, 17 predicted proteins | sample Lox_Sample_13_FD_206722 | JGI IMG/M metagenome (GOLD analysis project Ga0335070, IMG submission 206722) | Soil microbial communities from Loxahatchee National Wildlife Refuge, Florida, United States - Lox_Sample_1.3 | ecosystem: Environmental > Terrestrial > Soil > Wetlands | place: USA...
AGAGGTCCGGGCCTCCTTGCCGGCAGGAGTCACCCTCGTCCCCACCTACGACCGCTCGGAGCTGATCCAGCGCTCCATCGACAACCTCAAGGACGAGCTGGTGATAGAGATGGTCATCGTCAGCCTCGTCATCGTGATCTTCCTGTGGCACATTCCGTCCGCCATCGTCCCGATCGTCACCATCCCGGTATCCGTCTTCCTTGCCTTTATTCCGATGTACCTGATGGGGGTCTCGTCGAACATCATGTCCCTCGCGGGCATCGCGATCTCCATCGGTGTGCTGGTCGACGGCGCGATCGTCGAAGTCGAGAACGCCTACAAGAAGCTGCAGCTGTGGGAGGCAGGAGGCCGGCAGGGAGATTTCCACGCGGTGCGGCTGAACGCCCTCAAGGAAGTCGGGCCATCCGTCTTCTTCTCGCTCCTCGTGATCGCCGTTGCCTTCATGCCGGTCTTCACGCTGGTCGATCAGGAGGGGCGGCTCTTCAAGCCGCTTGCCTACACCAAGAATCTGGCGATGGCGATCGCGGCGATCCTGGCCATCACGCTCGACCCGGCGATGCGCATGATGTTTGCGCGCATGGACCCGATTCGGTTCCGGCCGCGCTGGCTGTCCTCGATCGTCAACCGCGTCGCCGTGGGCACCTACTATCCTGAAGAGAAACACCCGATCAGCGTCATTCTGTTCCGCATCTACGAGCCGGCCTGCCGCTTCGTGCTGAGATTTCCGAAGAGCACCATCGTCACAGCGATTCTGCTGATGGTCACGGCGGTGCCGGTGTACATGCGCCTCGGCTCCGAGTTCATGCCGCCGCTGTACGAAGGAACGCTCATGTACATGCCAACCACGCTGCCGGGAATCTCCGTGACCGAGGCGCAGCTGCTGCTGCAAAAGATGGACACGCTCATCGCTGAGACTCCAGAGGTGGAGCGCGTCTTCGGCAAGGCCGGCCGCGCCGCCACCTCAACCGACCCGGCGCCGTTCTCGATGATCGAGACGACGATCCTCCTCAAGCCCCCCTCCCAATGGCGGCACGTGCCGCGCTTCTATGCGGACTGGCCGCACTGGCTGCAGGGGCTGCTGCGGCACATCTGGTACGACCGGATCACCAAGGAAGACGTCATTGCGGAGCTCGACCAGAAGCTGCGCTTCCCCGGGGTCACGAACGCATGGACGATGCCCATCAAGGCGCGTATCGACATGTTGACTACCGGGGTGCGCACGCCCATCGGGATCAAGATCTACGGCGCGGATCTCACGGTCATTGAGGGGATCGGCACACAGATCGAATCGCTGCTGCGCGACGTGCCGGGGACGCGCAGCATCTATGCCGAGCGCACCGCCGGCGGTTACTTCCTCGACTTCACTCTGCGCCGCGACCAGCTGGCGCGCTACGGGCTCAGTGTGCAGGATGCCGAGATGGTCATCCAGGCGGCGATCGGCGGGGAGCCGATCACCACCACGATCGAGGGACGCGAGCGCTACACCATCAACGTGCGCTACGCGCGCGAAGAGCGCGACAACGTCGAGGCGCTGCAGCGCGTGCTGGTCCCCACCATGTCAGGTGCTCAGATCCCGCTCGCGCAGCTGGCCGACCTCCGCATGACCTCCGGACCCTCCATGATCCGCGACGAGAACGGCATGCTCGCCGGGTACGTCTACGTAGATCTCACCGGGCGCGACGTCGGCGGGTATGTGGAGGACGCCAAGAAACTGGTGGCGCAGAAGGTGACCCTGCCCACCGGCTATGCGCTGCAGTGGAGCGGCCAGTACGAGAACATGCTGCGCGTCCGCGAACGGCTGACAGTGGTCGTGCCGGTTACCGTCTTCCTGATCTTCGTCCTGCTGTTCATGAATACCAAGTCGGTCGTGAAAGCGACCATCGTCATGCTCGCCGTGCCATTCTCCGTCGTCGGTGCCGTATGGCTGCTCTACATTCTCGGCTACAATACGTCCATCGCCGTGTGGGTCGGGATGATCGCCCTCATGGGCCTCGACGCGGAGACAGGTGTGTTCATGCTGCTCTTTCTCGACCTCTCCTATTATGATGCCGTGCGGCACGGAAGGATGCGGACGAAGAAGGATCTCCACCGGGCAATCATTGACGGTGCCGTCAAGCGCATCCGGCCGAAGATGATGACGGTCACTGCCGCGATGATGGGCCTGATGCCCATCATGTGGTCGCTGGGGACGGGCGCGGATATGATGAAGCGTGTAGTGGCACCGATGATCGGCGGTTTGGTCACGAGCTTCATCATGGAGTTGCTCGTCTACCCACCGATCTACGAGTTCTGGAAGTGGAACTTCGAGATGAAGCGTGGGACGGTTGACGTCAGCACGCTCCCCATCCCCGAACTCCGCGCGCACTGAATGGATCGGCGACCCGCATGAAGAGCCGCACCGTCTGGCAGATTGTTCTGGCCGTTGGCGTCGGACTGGCGTTGGGCATCGCTGCGCCCCGGCTGCGGCAGTGGTGGATGGCGCCGCCGCACGGGTACTGTCCGATCTGCCAGCGACATGAACACGGTGATTCGAGCGTCAAGCTCCAGGCCCAGGGCGAAGCGATCATCGAGGCGTGTTGCCTTAGTTGTGCACTCAGTTACGGACGGCAGACCTCCAAGCCGGTGACCATCGTCAGTGTAACGAACCATGAAACTGGCAAACCGCTGCAACCGGACAACGCCACCTTCGTGGTCGGCAGCGACGTCTCTCCGTGCACACACAACACACAGCAGCTACGCCTCGAGGGAGAGGCCCTGCCGGTGCAGTGGGATCGCTGCCTACCAAGCATCCTTGCCTTCGCGTCGCGCCAATCCGCCGACGCGTTCCGCGCTGACCACGGCGGCACGCTGCGCAGCTTTCAAGAATTGCGGCAGCAAGCCGCGGAGAATCAGATGTTGCACTGAGTACATGGCTAGCATGATGGGACAGGACTCGATGAGAATGACAGAGCCAGATGGCCTTCGCGCCATCTGGCTCTGTCAACCCTACTTCTTCGTGTCCTTCGTGCCTTCTTGGTGATGCTCGGGGTTGGATCGAAAGGCAGTCAGTTGCAGTGCGCCGCAGGAAGAGCACGCTCATGATCTGCGCATAGTCAGAGCGGATCTCGTGCAGTACGGCCCAGGCACCGATCTGCGGAGGCGTCGGCGGCAGAGGGAGGGGAGACGTTCCTCCGGCTCTCGCACCAACCGCTCCTTGTCCGCGATCAGTCGCGGTGCCCAGCGCCACGGCCGAAGCACAGAGAGGGCTCTGCTGGGTGCGGGAGGCAGACCAGGACATTGGTATCAATCACGTATCCGCTCGCTTGGAGCGAAACGGTTGGATCAATAGCCGCCGCGGTCAGGCGCGGTCCTCGGCCGGAACGAAGCGTAACCCATTGAGACCCTCGTCACTCAGCGATCCGTCAGTGTCTCGAGAAAGGCAACCACGGCATCGATTTCGTCATCCGCAAGCCGCGGTTGTTCTCCCGGCTTTCGGTCGTACGGTACTTCCTCGGTGTTCACGTTCGCCCGGTACTCAGGGGGGAGGTCATTGAACTTCTGCACGTTGCCGGCGGCATCGGTCGGATACCAGAGCTCCGGGTTCGTGTCGCGGGTTACGTAGAAGCGGACGACGTCTCGCAGGGTAGTGAAGTAGCCGTTGTGGCCGTAGGGCGCGGTGACCGCAACGTTGCGCAGGGTCGGCACCTTGAACGCACCGCAGAGGCTTTCGACGTCGAAACCTGGCGGCGCCTTCGCAGCAATTCCGTCCTGCTTGCAGAGTCCCAGATCAAAGAAGGTTGGATCGTTGTTGTCGGGAATCTCTGGGTTTCGCGGGATGCCGAGGTTGTCGTACGTGAAGTCGGTGAACAGCCAGGCCGCGGGGTCGTGGGAGCTGTCGTCGCCGACGTGGCAGGCGATGCAGTTGCCCTTTTCCGGGTCCTTGAACAGTTCGAACCCGCGCGCCTCGGCGGGGTCGAGGGTTGCTGTGCCGCGCAGGTAGTCGTCGAACTTCGAGGAGAACGGATGAAACCGCGGCGTGCTCTCGAAGGCAGCGATTGCGTCGACGAGCTGGTCGTAGGCGGTATCCACATCGTCGAGGGCATTGCTCCCGTAGACCGAGCGGAAGAGGGCGGCGTAGCTACTGTCACGGACCTTCGCGATCACTGCCGCCGGGTTCGGGTTGTTCATCTCGCGCGAATTGAGGAACGGCTGCATGGCCTGCTCGGCCAGGCTCGTGGCACGCCCATCCCAGAACTGGCCACCCGTGGGTGTGTAGTCGATCAGACCATCCTCATCCGGTGCAGCAACAAAGCTGAAACCGGGGCTGAACAGTGCGTACATAACGGTCGGCGTGTTGCGGTTTCCGAAGGTCTCGGGCCGACTGCCAAGCGCAACCGCAGGGATGCGCGAGCCGTTGTTGCCCGTGAAGGCGTGCTGGGAATCGTGGCACGAGGCGCACGCCTGACCGGGCGGCTCTGACAGGTTCGTGTCTTCAAACAGCCGCTTGCCCAACAGCGCCGCCGGCGTCAGGGATGCTTCGTCGGAGGGCGGGGTGCTCGCGGCGTGCTGCGACCCCGCATCACCGCATGCCGACAGAAGGATGAGCACTCCGAGCAAGAGCCGCATGGGCACCGGCCGGCCGTACGCCATTGCATGCCTCTCCACGGACTGGGTTTGCGCCATGAGATCACTCCTCCCGCTTTTTCGAGCGTGTGAACGATTCCCCGATTTCGGGGAGGCTCAGCATGGAGTGAGTGAATAGGCTAAGTGAAAATGATTTTCAAGATCACTCCGGGAGTGCAGTCCGAGGTTTTGGCTGGTGAGCCGATGAGCCGGAGACCCGTAGCAACGGTTGCGGCGTACGTGTCAGCGAAGCAGCTGCAGGAGGATCAACACCTCACCGGCCGTCGCCAGAAAGAACACCGCCGTGCGCACGCCGGTGATGCCGGCCGTGTACACACCGACGTACGCCAGCCTGGCCCAGAAGAAGATCTGCGCACCGAGCGCGGTCATCGCGTTGGCCTTGCCGCCCACGTGCGCCGCCAGCACCAGAATGGCGAACGGCGCCAGGTTCTCGATCAAGTTGAGGTGCGCCCGTTTCGCGCGCGCCGCCCACTCCGGCAGCGTAAACGCCTGCGCCCGGTTACTCAGTCCCCATTCGAGGCCACCAGGGGTGATCATTTCCGCGGCGAGATAGACCATCGGATTCAGCAGACACAACACCGCTGTCGCCACCAGCATCGTCAGATCAGTCGTCATGGCTCCCCTCCTGAGATCCGCATTTCGCAGTCCAAAATCCGCAATCTCCCATCACGCCCAACACACCGCGACCTCCCGCGGTCCCCGATACGGCAAGCGGCCGTGCGACACGGCGTAGTTGTCGATGGCCACCACGTCGCCGCGGCGCCAGGGGATGATGATCATGTGCTTCCAAATCGCGTCGCGTAGCGCCTCCATATCTGCCTGCCGTATCTCAGTCCCATCACCATACGTGCAGTGCATCGCCAACTCATCCCGCGGCTTGGTACGCCGCTGCACCGCAGAAAGGACACGCGCTACCTGCCAGAAGAAGCAGTTCCGCAACGTCGGCCGGAGCCCATAGATGCGGCGATATTCACCCGGGGCCGCGGAAAGATGGAAGGTCGTGACGTGATTGTGCCAGACGCGCTCGCCGGTCACCGGGTGCGTGCGCGTCACCGGCTGCGTGCTCACCAACCGCAGCCCGCCGCCGGCGGTCCACGTCGGCTCGAAGCCCTCGGCGCGGCACTTCGCTTCGACGGCGGCGCGGTCGCCGGTCAGGAACATCTCGTCCCAGCGCTTCAGCTTCCACAGATCGAAGCGGCCACCACCCTCGGGGCCGCTGTAGTTGCGCACGATGCGCAAGCCGCGTTCCTCGAAGCGGCGCACGAGGGCCGGGTCCAAGTCACGCAGGACCTTGCGGAAGTCTGCCAGGGGCGTCTCGCCGCTACCCTCGGCCGGGGGTAACAAGCAGCAGAAGAACAGCCGACGCGGCGGCTGCGCGACGAAGCTCATCTCACAGTGCTGCGGGATCGGATAGAACGATGGCAACTCGCTCGCAGTGAAGACGTAGTCCGTCAGGCCGTTGCGGGGCGAAGTCCCCAGGTACTCGTTCTTGAGATCGTCGTCGATCGCCCGCGCGACGCGCTCGAACGTCGCCGCGTCGTTGACCGCGAAACCGCGAAACAGCAGCGCCCCGTGTCTGTGCAAGCGCTCTGCGATCCAGCCATGCTGCGTGCCGATCCAAACACACAAGCGGCGCGCGTCGGCATCCTGCCGCGGCGTGATCATCAACGGCAAACCGTTCGGATCGCCGTTCAACGAGCGAATGTCGTATGGGCACTCGACTGCCGCCGCGGTCATGGGACCGACCTCCTGAGCCTCACCGACGTTGGTTGCCACCGCGCACCGATTATGTGCGCGCACCATCGCTTCCTGCAAGGCCGGCCGCTTCTTTCTCTGCCGCAGTTCCGCTAGGGTTTGCGCGCGAGGCACCCATGCTGGCTGACGAACATCCGGTGCAATCGGGCGCGAAGGATCCGGTCTGCGGCATGACGGTCAATCCGGCCTCGCCCAAGGGCGGCTCGGCCACTCACAACGGCAAGACCTACTACTTCTGCAACCCGCGCTGCCGTGAAAAGTTCACTGCCGCTCCGGCGCAATACCTCGCTCCGCGAGCAGCGGCCCCGCCGCCGCCGGCGGGCATGAGCTACACGTGCCCGATGCATCCGGAGATCGTACGCGACGCACCCGGCCCCTGCCCGCTCTGCGGCATGGCGCTGGAGCCGACGAGCATCACCGCGGCGGAGGAGCCGAACCCCGAGTTGACCGACATGGCGCGGCGCTTCTGGCTCAGCCTGCCACTCGCCGCCGCGGTGCAGATGCTGTCGATGTCCGAGATGCTGCCGGGTCAGCCGTTGCAACACGCCGCCGGGCACTGGCTGAACTGGCTCGAACTCGCGTGCGCCACACCCGTGGTACTGTGGGGCGGCTGGCTGTTCTTCGAGCGCGGCTGGGCATCGGTCGTCAATCGCCGGCTGAACATGTTCACGCTGATCGCCACCGGCACCGGTGTGGCATACGCCTACAGCGTCGTCGCCACCCTCGTCCCGGGTCTCTTCCCCGACTCCTTCCGCGGTCACGGCGGAACCGTTGCCGTGTACTTCGAGGCCGCGGCGGTGATTACCGTGCTGGTGCTGCTGGGTCAGGTGCTCGAGTTGCGCGCGCGCAGTCGCACCAGCAGCGCCATCAAGGCACTGCTGGGGCTGGCGCCCAAGACGGCGCGGCGGGTGCGAGAGAATGGAACCGAGGAGGACGTGCCGTTGGAGGCGGTGCAAGTCGGCGATCGACTGCGCGTCCGCCCGGGCGAGAAGATTCCCGTCGATGGAGTCGTCATCGACGGAACCAGCGCCGTCGATGAGTCGATGGTCACAGGCGAACCAGTCCCGGTCGAAAAAGCACCAGGTGATCAGATCACCGGAGCGACGATCAACGGCAGCGGCGGACTGATCATCCGCGCTGAGCGCGTCGGCAACGCCACGCTGCTGGGGCAGATCGTGCGCATGGTGAGCGACGCGCAACGCAGCCGCGCCCCCATCCAACGCCTCGCGGACGTGGTGTCGGCGTACTTCGTGCCGGCGGTGGTCAGCACCGCGGTCATCACGTTCATCGTGTGGGCAGTCGCGGGACCACAACCGCGCCTGGCCTATGCGCTGCTCAACGCGGTGGCCGTGCTGATCGTTGCCTGCCCCTGTGCGCTCGGTCTCGCCACACCGATGTCGATCATGGTCGGCATCGGCCGCGGCGCTGCCGCGGGTGTGCTCATCAAGAACGCCGAGGCATTGGAGCTCTTCGAGCGCGTCGACACGGTCGTGGTCGACAAGACCGGAACGCTCACCGAGGGAAAGCCGCAGCTGTCGACGGTGATCGCCATACACGACTGGACGGAGGCAGCGTTGCTGCGTGTGGCCGCCAGCCTCGAACGTGCCAGCGAGCATCCACTGGCCGCGGCCATCGCCGCGGGCGCACAGGCGCAGCAGGTCGAGTTGGCGCCGGTGAGCGACTTCCGGTCGTTCACCGGCAAGGGCGTGAGCGGTAGCGTCGAAGGGCATGCGGTCGCGGTCGGCAACCGCGCCCTGCTCGAAGAGTTGCGCATTCCGGAAGGCGAGTTGATGGCGCCGGCGCAAGACCTGCGGCGCGACGGCCAGAGTGTGATGTTCGTGGTCGTCGACGGCCGGCCCGCCGGGCTGCTCGGCGCGGCGGACCCGATCAAGCAATCCACGCCCGAGGCCATCCGCCTGCTGCACGAAGCAGGTGTGCGCATCGTGATGCTGACGGGGGATAGCCGTACAACCGGCGAGGCGGTGGCGCGGACGTTGGGAATCGATCACGTGCAGGCCGAGGTCATGCCGGCGCAAAAGGGTGCGATCGTCCAGCGGCTGCAAGCCGAGGGACGCGTTGTCGCCATGGCCGGGGACGGCATCAACGATGCGCCGGCGCTCGCTCGAGCGCACGTCGGCATCGCCATGGGCACCGGCACCGACATTGCGATGCAGAGCGCCGGCGTCACGCTGGTCAAGGGAGATCTGCGCGGCATCGCCAAGGCGCGGCGTCTGAGCCACGCGACCATGCGCAACATCCGGCAGAACCTCTTCTTCGCCTTCGTGTACAACGCGCTGGGTGTGCCGATCGCCGCGGGCGTGCTCTACCCGGTGTTCGGGCTGTTGCTCAGCCCGATGATCGCCAGCGCCGCGATGAGCTTCAGCTCCCTATCCGTGATCAGCAACGCGCTGCGGCTGCGGCGCGTGGTGTTATGAACCGATACGTCCGTAGCGATGAACGTTCGGCCGGCTGCGCTTGATCGGCGGCTGGTCGAGGGTTTGCTGGTTGGCGCGCAAACGCCGCAGCGCGCTGCGTACCGCGTCCGGCTCCAAGCCGAGGGTTTCGCAGACCACCGTAAATGAGAATGGTGACCGCCCCTGTGCGTTCTTCACCCAGCGTTCGGCTTCGGCTCGAATCCGGACCTTCGGGCTGAAGTAGCTACGGAAGCCGTTTTCAAGCACCGCCAGCATCAGAGCCTTTGTCCCGGTGTACTCCGCGCTGCGCGGTTCGCCGCCGGCAACCGGCGTCAAACGGATCGCGTGGAGTTCGAATTCGATGGCGTCGTCGAACTTCATAGCCGTGCAATAAAATGGCAACGTCTGCGGAGATTGTTGCCTCGCCCGCGCGATTTAGTCAACAAAAATCTGCAGCGTTGCGAGATTGCGGCTGGCGAACGCCAATTGAATGTTGGGCGAAGGTGCGCCGCCGCGTCGACTTGTGCACCGGCGCAGACGACCCCGAGCAGTCCCGGAAGCCAATCGATCCGCAGGCGCGCGGTCGGGCGTGTAGCGACAGAACCTATCCGGTGCGGGTGGTGGCGCGCAGGTGGCCAAGGGTGCGCAGCGGTGATCTTCTTCGTCGGCGCGGCAATCCCTTTGGTCCCTGTCGACGCAGCTCTTGCAGTCGCCTGACGGGCTGAGGTACGAGAACAACCGATCATCGTTCACGTTTTCTGGGGGCTAGGGGAATGAACAGCGAGCATGAGCCCGATGAGTCGACACCGGCCCGTTTAGTCGGCGCCCCCTCCCCCTTCGTCGGCCGCCACCGCGAGATCCAGGAATTGCGCGCCGCCTTCGCTGATGCAGCAGCCGGGCGGGGACGCCTCGTGCTCGTCGTCGGCGAGCCAGGTATCGGCAAGACGCGCCTGGCCGCGGAGCTGGCGCGACACGCCGCGACGCACGACGCCCAGGTGCTATGGGGCCGCTGTTGGGAAGGGACCGGCGCCCCGGCGTATTGGCCGTGGGTGCGCGCCATCCGGTCCTACATACGCCGGTGTGATCCGCATGCACTTCCTACAGAGCTTGGGCTCGGGGCCCCGTACATCGCGCAGATCGTGCCCGATCTCCGTGTCCTCTTAACGGATCTTTCCGATCCACCGCCGGCGCTGCTACCGGAGTCTGAGGATATCCGCTTTCGCGTGTTCGACGCCGTGACAACGTTCCTTCGCAACGTCGCCAGCCGTCGAACGTTGGTTCTGATTCTCGACGACGTGCATACCGCCGATCTTCCATCGTTGCTGCTGTTGCAGTTCCTGGCGCAGGAGCTGCGCGATTGTCCGCTCTTGGTCATCGCGACTTGTCGCGATGCTGAGGTCCGCACCACACCGCAGCGTGCCGCCATCCTCGGCCAGCTCGGGCGCGATGCCACGACGATCCTGCTGCGTGGCTTCAGCGAGGTTGAGGTCGGCCAATTTGTTCAAGCGGCCGCTGGGTATGCGGCATCGCCAAACGTCGTCGACACGTTGTACCGCAGCACGGCGGGGAATCCGTTCTTCGTCGACGAGGTGGTGCGGCTGTTGAACGCCGAGGGGGATCTCCAGCCGACGGGCAAGGCGGCACCGCACGTCCGGGTGCCCGAGAACGTGCGTGCGGCGATTCGGCAACGCCTCGGACACCTGTCGCGCGCGGCCAACGAGGTGCTCACGATCGCTGCGGTGGTCGGGCGGGAGTTCGAGGTGCGCCTCTTGGAACACGTGACCTCCAGTTTGAAAGCCGCGTCGAGCAGCGAGCGACCCACACCGGTCGCATCGGTGGCTGACGCAATGGCCGAGGCCCTGGCAGCCGGGATCATCCGCGACGCGCCGGCGACACCGAGCCGTTTCGTGTTCTCCCACGTCCTGGTGCGCGACACGCTGTACGAGGATGTTCCACCGGCGCTGCGAGCGCAGCTGCACGGGCTCATCGGCGAAGGAATCGACGAGCTCTACGGAGCCACCGCGGATGCACATCTCGCGGCTCTCGCCCATCACTTCCGCCTGGCCGTCCCGCCGGGGGATATCGACCGGGCGCTCCATCTCACACGGCGCGCGGCGGAGCAGGCGTTGAGCACGTATGCCTACGAAGAAGCAGTCACCCAATACGGTCACGCCCTCCAGCTTGCCAACGCGGGAGGCGCGAATGACGGCTCACGTTGCGAGCTGCTCCTTGGCTTGGGAACGGCGCAGACCCGAGCTCTGGATACGGAGGGGGCCAAGCGCGCGTTTCGCCAGGCTGCCGAGCTTGCGCAGCAGCTTGGTGCGCCACAGATGTTGGCGCGCGCCGCGCTCGGCATCGCGGGTGTCGGCATCGGCCTGCCATTCGGCGAGACCGATCCGGTGCTCGTGCACCTCCTCGAGCAGGCCCTCGACCTAGTCGGCGGAGCTGACAGCGCGCTGCACGTTCAACTGCTCGGCCGGCTGGCGGTCGAGCTGTACTACACAGACAGCTGGGAGCGGCGTGCCGAGCTGAGCGCAGCCGCCGTCGACATGGCGCGACGGCTCGGCGACCCAGCCGGTTTGGCGTACGCCCTGGGCTCGATGCACTACGCGTTGTGGGGTCCTGACAACACCCTCGCTCGGCTCGCGATCGCAACCGAAATGATCGAGCTTGCCGAGCAAGCGGGTGATAGTGAGCTCACGCTGCAGGGCCGCACGTGTCGCGTCATCGACCTGCTGGAGTTGGGGGAAGGTATGGCGCTGGATCGCGAAATCGCTGCCTTCGTACGACTCGCCAGCCAACTCCGCCAACCGCGCCATTTGTGGATCGCGACGCACTTCCGCGCGGTGCGCGCGCTGTCGCGTGGCGACTTTGAGGCCTCTGAACGATTTGCGGAAGAGGCATTGGGGCACGGCCAACGGGCGCGGGATCTGGGCGCAGACAGCGTCTTCAGCTCCCTCATGTTCGGGTTGCGCTGTGCCCAGGCTCGGCTTGCTGATTTCGAAGCCCCGCTGAAGGCCTACCTTGAGCAGTATCCTACCGTCGTTGGGGCGCGCGCTGGTTTGGCGTATGTCTACAGCGAGGTGGGTCGCACGGCTGCCGCGCGCAGCGAGTTTGAAGCGCTGGCCGTCAACGACTTTGCCGACCTGCCAGCCAATCACTCGTGGCTGATCGCACTTGCGTGTCTCGCCAACACCTGTGCGTTCCTCGGGGACACGGTCCGCGCCGAACGCCTCTACGATCTTCTTCTCCCGTATGCGGAACGCGCGGCCTGCGTCGGGCACCCCTCGACGTACTATCACGGTTCGGTGTCGTACTACCTCGGTTTGCTCGCCACGACCTTATCGCGTTGGGAGCTGGCCGCGCAGCATTTTGAAACCGCTCTGAAGATGGATGCCCGCATGGGCTCGCGGCCGTACGCGGCGCGCGCACGGTACGCGTACGCTCGCATGCTGCTGGAGCGCTGCACCAGTGGCGATCCGGGGGTGCCGGTCGGCGAGCTGCGGAATGCCGCGGAGGGTCTCGTCAGCGACGCACTCGCCACCGCGCGCGAGTTGGGCACCGACGCGCTCATTGACCCGCTGCTGACGCTGCAGGCCACCGCAAAGGGGCTCGAAGCGCAGGCCCCGGAGGAGGGACTTCGCGCCACCGACGCCGCGGCCGCGACGCAGCAGGGCACCGAGACGTACACCTTCCGCAAGAGCGGCGACTACTGGACCATCGCGTATTGCGGCGAGACCCGCCAGCTCAAGGACAGCAGAGGGCTGCAATACCTCGCGCACCTGCTGCACCATCCCGGCCGGGAGTTCCATGCCAACGAGCTGGTCGCTCTGGTAGCCGGGGCGCCGCCGGTGACGGACCAGACGACTCGCGACCCAGATACGCCGCCACCAAGGCGTAACCTCGGCGACGCGGGTAGCGTGCTCGACGCGCGTGCGGCATCCGACTACCGGCACCGACTCACGGAACTGCGCGAAGAACTGAGTGAGGCGGAGGGCTTCAACGACATCGGGCGGGCGGCGGCGCTGCGAGCCGAGATCGAGGCGATCACCCGTGAGCTGACGGCGGGCGCGCGCGGGCAGCGTGCCGCGGCACATGCGGAACGCGCACGGCTCACCGTCACCAAGGGCATCAAGGCCGCGCTGCAACGGATCCGCGCCGCTCACCCTGCCCTTTCTAACCACCTCGCCACGACCATCAAGCGCGGTTACTTCTGCAGCTACACGCCGGATCCCCACCGCCCGATCCACTGGCTGGGCAGTCTCCTTCTAGTGATTTGCAATTCCGTCCTCGACGATTCGACAGCGTTCTTGAGCTAACCAGCATGCGGACTTGTGCGTCTTGCCGGTGCTGCCGTCGAACGTCGTGCACAGCCAGGACGCATCGATCAGGGCACGCAAAGCCGCAATCTGCCCGGAATCCGCAACAACGCTCGGGTCCGTGCCCGTCAGGCAGGTATCGCAAACTCCGCCGCTGTTGCGTCGACCCGGCAGCCATCGCCGCGGGCGCGTGTGCGAAACAATCGATGCGGGCTCAACGCACGGCCCGCACGGGAAGCGAGAACTCCATGCCCACGGCACCGTTGCCGAGGGGAGAAGAAATATGTGCGTAGGTCGGATCAACAGCAGAGGTCGTTGCTGACCAATAGAGGGTTGGGAACCCCGAACAGCTACATTCCGCGACCGTGCAGCCGGGCGTACACCCACTATCGAACTCGGCGCGAAAGCAATACTCAGACTGCTGGCAGTCCCAGATGCTTTCCAACTCGGCGGCATCGCCGTTTTCACCCACCGTCGGGATGCGCCAGTCGCCATGGCCGGCAAAGTTCGACGCATTGAGCTGCACCAACCAGTCCCAAATGGTCGCCACGCCAAAATAGACTAAACACGAGCCGGTCGTGCATTCCGCACAGCCCGGCGCGCCAGCAGTCGCCTCGCTGCACGCGGTGGCGGCAGCGGGGTTCGTTTGGCATCGGGACAAGCCGTCCGAACACACACCTGCCCAGCTATACGAAGTGGTGTTGTCATGCAGACCGCCGGCCCAGTCCTTCTTCTCCCAGGTCAGACCCGTCTGCTTGTCGGTGATCGTACCGTTCCCTCGGTCGCAGAAGCGCGTGGTGCAGGTTGAGCACGCCCCGCTGTCCGCCGCGCCGATGATCCCGTCGCCGTCAGTGTCCGCCGCATCGATGCAGAGGTCGAAGCCGGTACATGCCGCCTGCGCGTACTTGCTGGGAACGGTGACACACTTGCTGGCGGCCTTCACGGCGCAGGTCACGGCCCCCTTTGCGGTCTTCTTCACGCACGGCACCATGTGCTTGCTGGCGAGCACGCCACAGGTCGAGGTGGAATAGTACTTCTTCACCGTCGCCTTGCACTGGCTCCGCAGCTGGCCGGCGCCGGCCTGGGCGGCGATGACACTGCTCGCGCAGCTCACGTACTTCGCGTGCGTCTTGCCGGCACTGCCATCGAAGCTAGCGCATGCGCAGGTTGCATCGACCAGGGCGCGTACTTCGGCGATCTGCCCGAGATCGGCGGCGACGCTTGGGTCTGTGCCGGTGAGGCAGGTCTTTTTCCCTGCACGCGCCGCCGCGGGGACCAGGAAGCCGGCCAGTACGACCGCGATCAGCATGCTCGTCGTGGATAACTGCCTGCGTGATTTTCGCTGCGTCATGGTGCCCTCCCCCTTGGTTGTTGTTGCCGGCCGGCGTTCTGCGCCCTCGATACAGTTGTGTGAAAAGGGAGGGCACAATTGTGCCCATCGCGAGCCTTCGGGGATTCGGATTGAGACGGCGGCTCGGGACGCGTCACCGGGGAAGGCATTTCCCGGCAGGCGCCGCCGCACGCGCTATCGCCGGTAGCCGGTCGGCAAGCTCAGGGACACCTGCACTGATGTGTCCAGCGCCGCCGGAGCAGCGCTAGGAGGGGTCGGTTTGAAATGCACGTGATTGGAATGGCGGTAGCAGCGCCGCTTCTCCGGAGGCTCAAGCCTCCGGCTACCCACACCAAGCCCTCCGGGCTGCGGCGGTCCAGCCGGCTTGAGCCGGCTTCGTTTGGGTAGCCGGGCGCTTGAGCGCCCGGGGGGCCTGCTGAATACCACGCCTACCGCACAGCTCGACACGGGTAGGATTTCCAACGAAGCACGACCGCAGCAGCGCGGACCGGTTGAATTCACCTGGTGCCAGGCAGCGAGTCTTCAATTCAACGCGTAAGCGGCAGCGACTGGCGACATAGGCTCCGGAGGCTGAAGCCTCCGGCTACCCGAACCAAGCCCTACGGGCTCACCATGGTTGGCTCATTGGTGTCGCACTCGAAGCGGGCATCGACCGACCCCTCTCGGTGGTGTCGTTTCTGATTGCGAACGTACGCAATCACCTTCGGCAGGATCTCGTCGCACAGGCTCACGGCCCTGCCAGCGAAAGGGCCCGTTCTGATGGTTGAGCGCGTGGCTCGATGCTCCCTTGAGTTGGCGCAGACACTCGCTGACCGCGAGCTTGGGGGGAATGCCCACCACCAGATGCACGTGATCGCGCGCGTTTCCCGTCGCATGGACGAACACTCCAATCTCCGCGGCCTTCCCGCCGAGGATGCGATACAGAAGCGCTTCGCGTTCTGATATGAGCAGTGGCTCACGTTCGTAGGTCGCCCAGACCAGATGGTACAAGAGACGCCAATAGGCCACGCGGAGGTCCTCCCAGTCCGCCGGCACTAACAAGCGCCATACCCGCGCCGCGCTCCGCCAGCGATCAGCACATCCGCACATCGTACAACCTCAATTCGAGAACATCGTGCGAGAAACCAGCCCGCCAGGGCTTCGTTTGGTAGCCGGAGGCTTCAGCCTCCGGAGAAAGCACACTGAGCCCGCATCGTGGATACAGCGCGACATGTCCACGATGCGGAGCAGCGGTTTTCTGAATTCACCGCACCCGGCTGCGAGTAGTGTCTCGGCTCGTGCCATGTCCCGCAGCCGGAGGCTGAAGCTCCGACTACTCGAACGAAGCCCTGCGGGCTCGGAGTGATTTGCTCATCGATGTTGCGCACGTAGCGCTGTCCAGCAGCGATCACGCTCCGGGCACAATTGTGCCCTCACTTTTCACACCTCTAGGGCAACGGGACCGGCACGGTCGCCATCCGCCCGGCCGGCGCAACCTTGGGGGAGACCAGCATGAAGAACGCAATGGTTCGCTACGCCACATTGGCGATCGCGGCGACCGGAGTGCTCGCTGCGACCACGGCGCACGCCAAGCTGACGCCGGCGCAGAAGTGCGCATCGGCCAAGGAGACCGCGGCGTCCAAGAAGGTGACGGCCAAGATCAACTGTTATGCGAAGACCAAGTTCGCTGCCCCACCCAGTGCAACCTGCCTTCAGCATGCCGAGACCTCATTCACCAAGGCCTTCGCCAAGGCGGAGAAGCCTGGTGCCTGCCTGCACAACGGCGACGCCGCGGCCATCGAGGCGAGCGTCGATACCCTCATTACCACCCTGGCGCAGGCGCTGCAGCCGCCGGCAGGGGCGACGAAGCCGGCGCAGACATGCGCGGTGGCGAAGCTCAAGGCGGCCGGGAAGAAGGCGGCCGCCAAGATCAAGTGTCACGTGCAAGATTTGCCGCTGAGCAGTCCTTCGTTGCTCCTGTTCTGTCGCGCCAACGCGGAAAGCGCCTTCACCGCCGCGGTCACCAAGGCCGAGAAGCCAGGCGCCTGCGCCACCGTCGGCGACGCCAGCACGCTCGAGCGCGCGGTCGACATCTTCGTCAACGGCGTGGTGCAGGCCCTCGTCCCGCCACCGCCGACCGCGACCGCCATACCCGGCGCGACCGCGACGCCCGTCCCCCCGCCGGCCAGCACCATGTGCTGCGACTATTTCCCGGGCACAGTAAACGGCGAGTGCTTCGACAGTATCCCGTCCGCGATCGCGGGCAGGTGTCAGCAAACCTTCGCAGGGACCATTGAACCTGCCGGCACCTTCTGCTCGGCCGGGGCGAATCCGGGGTGTACGTCGACCCGTCAGGTTGGGGCGCGCTGCTGCAGTGTTCCAGCCAGCGGGCCGCCCAACAACTTCTGCTACGAGTACACGAGCCCGTTCCCGGGCGATGCAGACTGTACCGACACCTTCCACGGAACCGTTCTCGTCGGAGGCACCTGTGACCCCGTCAGCGGTGCGTGCACAGGATCGCCACCGCCGCCGCAGACGGTGTGCTGTGAGGGCCAGCCTATCCCGACCTTTGGCAACGCCTGCCTGGACACCCTTCCGGCTGGTGCCACCACGTATTGCGCCTCCTTCAACTTGACAGTCGCAGCGGCTGGGACCCTCTGCGACGCGGCTGCCGGCGTTTGTGGCTCCGCGAAGCAGGCGAGTGCCTGTTGCGTGTTCCCCGACGGCGACGGCTGTTTCGACTTCCCATCCTCGAACGGCGCCCTAACGCAGCTTTGTTACGGCGTTTCAGGCACTCTGGCCCAAGGCGTCTCGTGCGGAGCCAGCAGCCACACCTGCGGCGGGCCGTAACGCTTCGCAGCAATCAGCGCGCGATGCGTGTGCAGGGCGGGCCGCGTTGCCCGCCCTGCACACGCCGGCGAGGTCACCCACCCGAGCTTGGGGCAACTCTGGATGACAAGGGTACAGACAGAGGGAGGGCACAATTGTGCCCTCGCTTTTCACGCCTCTCAGGCAACGACTGGCAACGACAGAGGGACCGGCACGGGCGCGACCCGCCCGACCGGCGCAACTTTGGGGGAGGACTACATGAACAACACGCTATTCCGCCACGTACTGCGAAAGCTGGCATGCGTTACCGTCGCGGTGGCCTGCATTGCCACGGCGCGCGCAACCCTTGGCCAGACACCGTACATGGTGAAGGACATCAACCCCGGCAGCGCATCGTCAGCGTCGGCCTTCGTCAACTTATTCGCCAACGTCGGAGGTACGGCGTTCTTCGGCGCCTGCGACGGCAGCCACGGCACCGAGCTATGGAAAAGCGACGGCACTGCCAAAGGCACCGTCTTGGTCAAGGATCTTCATCCCGCCGGCACCAGTTGCGACAGCTTCGATGATGCCTTTCTCCCTGGTGCCTTCGGGGGACTCAACGGCAAGCTGCTGCTGCGTCCCAATCTCACCCTTCCACAAATCTGGCGCAGCGATGGGACTGCCGCCGGTACCCAAGAGTTTGCGACAGGAGTGAGCGATGTCTACAAGGCAGGATCCGCCCTCGCATATTTCTGGGACGGCAGCCATCCAACGTACACACTGTACCGCACCGACGCCACCTTGGCTGGCACCGTCGCGGTGTCCACGTGGGAGCAGCCCTACTTCCCCCCGCCAAATCTGGCAGGGATCAATGGACGACTGCTGATACCGTCTGGCGGCAGCAGCAACGTCGGCCCGTGCCTTCTTTCCAGCACCCCTGACGGTACATTATCCGACCTGTCCCTCCTGGCGAGTTTCAATTGCACGTTTACGGGGGTGCGCCTGGGTGGAGTCCTCAACGGCGAGTACGTCTTTACCATTGATGAAGCCGCCCTCTGGAAAACCGACGGGACGCCCGGCGGCACCTTGCCGGTCCAAGATCCTGCGCCTGGGGCTGTGGCTTTTCCGTTCACCGACGTGAACGGAACTCTCTTCTTCTGGCGCATCGCCACCGTCCCGCCATTCCTCGTCGAGTATCAACTGTGGAAGAGCAATGGGACACCCGCCGGAACAGTGAAGGTCATCGGCGCGATTCTCGGATCCTCCTCCGGCCCGCAGACTTCCAACGGCGAGCAAGTGAACGTGAACGGTACGTTGGTCTTCCCAGCCAATGACTCTGCAGATGGAACGAATGGGGAACTGTGGCGCAGCGACGGGACCGCCGGCGGAACGTTCAAGGTAAAGGACATCAATCCGACCAGCGGATCGGAGCCGCGCAACCTCACCGTGCTCGGCGGCATGGCGTACTTTACTGCCGATGATGGCAGCACCGGCCGAGAGCTATGGCGCAGCGACGGGACCTCGGCGGGCACACAGCGCGTCGCCGACATCAACCCAGGGCCTAATGGGTCGGAGCCGAGCGGTCTGACACCGATTAACGGCACGCTCTACTTCTTCGCGACTGACGGCGTTCACGGACAAGAGCTGTGGGCACTGAAGGCGTCCTCACCGCCGAAGAGCAAGTGTGCCTCGAAGAAGATGACGGCGATCGCGACGCGGGCGCTCGACCGCGCCAAGTGCTACTCGAAGGCGTCCAGCAAAGGCGCCGCCGTCGACGCGACCTGCCTGACGAAAGCGGCAAGCAAGTTCACCACTGCCGTCGCCAAGGCAGAAACCGGCACCGACTGCACCACGACGGGCGATAGCACCTCTCTCGGCAGCACGATCGACAACTTCGTGGACACGGCCGTGGCATCGATCACCGGCGGCGCCGCCGGTCCGAGCAAATGCGATTCGAAGAAGATCACCCTCACTGGCACCGAAGCCTCGAACAAGGCGAAGTGCTACGCCAAGGCCGCCAGCTCGGGCAAGGCGTTGGTCCTGACGTGCTTGTCCAAGGAAGAAACCAAGCTGGTGTCCGCCTTCACCAAGGCGGAGCTTGCGGGCGATTGTAGCGCGCTTAGCAATGCGGGCGCGATCGAGAGCCAAGTCACCACCTTCGTCGGCACAGCGGTGAACCCACTGGTTCCATGAACGGCCGCGCTGGGCATGACCCAGCGCTTCCTCCACCGGTCACAATCGTGCGCAAAACGGGGCCGGCATGCGATGGCCCGCAGAACGAGGAGAGAACGATGAAACGACCAACATTGGCTAGAGGGACTATGGCAACGCTGTGCACCACGGCGATACTGGCGAGTGTACGACCGGCTGCCGCCGGTTACTGGCTCAAGACTAGCCCAGCGGGCGCCGTCTTTGGAGGACAAATCAGGGTGGCCGCATCGAACCCGAATACGCTGTACGCCTCGGGCGCCATGGGGTCGGCGATCGCTGTGTTCAAGAGCACCGATGCCGGCGCCAACTGGACTGTGGCGCTGACGAGCGACGCGGCGGGTGCGCTGGCCGTCGATCCGACCAACCCTGCCATCGTATTCACTGGCGGGTTGGGCGGGATGTCGAAGACAAGTGACGGCGGTCAAACGTGGAATCTCGCCAACAACGGCTTCACGGGGTCCTTCATCGTTGTCAACTCGGTCGCGATCGACCCCGCGAACCCAAGCACCGTCTACGCCGGAGTCTCTAGTACCACCGCCGCCGGTCTGTACAAGACCACCGATGGAGGCGCGCACTGGGTAACTGTCGCAGGTGGGTTTCCATCCTTTACTCCCGCCTACCTTGCGGTTGCCCCCTCAGATCCCAGCACGCTGTACGCTGGTATCAACGGCCTCGGTGTCTACAAGAGCACCAACTCCGGCACAAGCTGGGTGCCGATCACCATCCTGTCGACTGGCGACTTCACGCCCCTGGCGCTCGCGATCGATCCAACGACACCGACCACCGTCTACGCCGGACGGTTTGTGGGGGACGATACAGTGCTATTCAAAACGACGGATGGAGGCGGAAGTTGGGCTCCCCTCAACTTCGATCCGCACGTCGGCATCTTCGAGGTAGCGATTTCCGGGTCCGATCCGGCGATACTCTACCTGGCTGCAAGCTACAACGCGGGTGCGTACAAGAGTACCAACGCGGGCGTCGATTGGGTGGCCGAGAACAGTGGATTGGCCAGCGTGGATTCGGCGTTTCCCCTCCCATTCGTTGGTGTCGTGTCCGTGGCAATAGATCCCGTCCACCCAGGCGCAGTCTACGCAGGGGCTTATGGATTCAATGGTGACGGAGGCGCCTACGTCCTGCTTCCCTTGTGCAATGAACTCCCACAAGCCGGCTGCAAGCTCCCGACGGCGACCAAGAAGGCGACCATCCAGCTGACGGACAAGTCCTCCGACAAGGCAGATCTCCTGTCGTGGACGTGGACCAAGGGTGCCGCCACCACCAAGGCGGAGTTCGGCGACCCAACTACAACGACGGACTACAACGTCTGTGTCTACGACAATCGCACCGGAACGCCGGGAATCATTCTTGGAGCCAGGGTGCTGAGCGGGCGCACATGCGGCACCAAGCCCTGTTGGAAAGCCACGAAAACGGGTTTCAAGTACACCGACAGCAAGTCGACCGTCGACGGCGTGAACGGCCTCGTGCTGACCGAAGGAGCGGCGGGCAAGGCCAAGATTACCCTCAAGGCCAAAGGCGCCAGCGTCTTCATGCCGACCCTACCGCTGACCACAGCGGTGACCGTGCAGCTCGTCAACAGTGAAGGCACCTGCTGGGAGGCGACCTACAGCGCTAACGTCACGAAGAACGACGCCGACCAGTTCAAGGCGAAGTCGGACTAAGGCGGTGAATCGAAGGTTCCATGAGTATCTCGAACGCTCACCACGGCGTGGCGCCCGCATGGCTCTATGCCGGAGCTACCACCGCTCTCATCCGACAACGGGACGGCGGGCCGCGGCGTGAGAGGGTGTGATGGAATCGCACAGCAGTCACGTCACGGCAACGCCCTCGTGCGCAACCATCTTCCGGAAGGAGGGTGAGTACTGGACGATCGTCTACGACGGCCTCGTGTGCCGGCTGAAGGACATCAAGGGGCTGCACCACCTCGCCTACTTGCTGCGCCAGCCGGGAACCAAGGTGCCCGCTGTGGAGTTGAGTGGCGTTGCGTGCGGGCAGACCGATAGGGCGGTGAGCGACGCTCCACTGCGCTCCAGTCCGCCAGCGGAACGCGCGCGCCTCACGGTGACCAAGGCCATCAAGGCGGCGCTCGCCAAGATCTCCGAACGCCACCCCACGCTCGGCCAGCACCTCAGCGCCACGATCCGGCGCGGCTATCTCTGCAGCTATACGCCGGACCCACGCAATCCCATCCAGTGGGAGACGTGAACCGGCGGTGCGGCGCTACCGGAGGTGTTTCGGGTTGATCGGCTGGCCGTGTGAGAACTCGACCAGGTTGCCGTCGGGATCGCGCAGCATGCAGAAGTAGCCGACAATGCGCCCAGCGTCGGCCGGCCCCTGGACCAGAATGCCTTCGGCGCGGCCGCGTGCCGCCATGTCATCGACCGCAGCACGCGACGGGAGGTCGTAGCCGAAATGCGCCATGTGCGGCGGCTCGGCGGCTGCACCAGGAGATAGACGGATTGCCACAATGACGAAGTCAGGGTCGTGGTCTTGTTCGCTCAACCACACCACACGCACGCCGTCGTCAACGCGGTCGTGGACGATGTGCAGGCCGGCGAAGCGCCCGTAGAAGTCGACGGTACGATCGATGTCGCGGACAAACAGTGCGACGTGAGTGAGATGCGCAGGCATCTCAGCGGCGAAACCCCTTCACGTATGGCAACCGCGCGGCCGTTTGCCGCACCTGCTCCTGCGCTTGCAGCAGCGTGCGCGTCGCGTCCCAGGTGCCGTCCAACAACTGCGAGCGGACGCCGCCCGGCAGCGTGATCGGATACATCCTCTCGCGGTAGGTTACCTTCATCGCTTCGAGATCGACGGTCAGATCGTGCGCCGGATCTTCCTCCACAGCCAGCATCAGGTACAGCATGTCTTCTTCGCTCGTGGTCACGCAGGGAATACCGATCGCCACGCAGTTCCCGAAGAAGATGTCGGCGAACGACTCGCCGACGATGGCCTTGATACCCCAGCGGTGCAGCGCCTGCGGCGCATGCTCGCGCGACGAGCCGCAGCCGAAGTTCTTGTTCACCAGCGCCACTCGCGGCCCCTTCGCCTCGAAGCGCGGGTCGTCCATCACATGCCCCTTCGAATGCCCTTCGGCATCGAAGCGCGCGTCGTAAAAGGCGTACTGCCCCATGCCTTCAAAAGTCACCGCCTTCATGTAGCGAGCGGGAATGATGCGGTCCGTGTCGATGTCGTTGCCACGCAACGGAATCGGCCGGCCAACGACGCGGGTGATGCGGATGAGGTCGGTCATCGATCCGCCCTCACCCCTGTGCTCTTCCAGAGGGAGCGGGAGCAGAGGCACTCAACATGTCCCGGACATCCACGACCGCACCTTCCAACGCGGCAGCGGCAACCATCGCCGGACTCATCAGCAGCGTCCGCCCCGAGGGACTGCCCTGGCGCCCCTTGAAATTGCGGTTGCTCGACGACGCGCACACCTGACGGCCGACGAGCTTGTCGGGATTCATGGCCAGGCACATCGAGCAACCGGGGAGGCGCCACTCGAAACCGGCGGCCTTGAAAACCTCGTGCAGGCCTTCGGCCTCCGCCGCCTCCGCAACGGCTTGCGACCCGGGGACGACCAACGCCTTCACGTGCGCGGCGACGCGACCACACCGCGCAACCTTCGCCGCTTCGCGCAGATCGGAGAGCCGGCCGTTGGTGCACGAGCCGATGAACGCCACATCGATGCGCGTGCCGCGGATGCGGGTGCCGGGTTTGACATCCATGTACTCGTACGCGTCCTCCGCCACGTCGCGCTCATCGGCGGGAAAGCTCTCCGGCGCCGGAATCTCCTCGTCGACGCCGATTGCCTGCCCGGGGTTGATCCCCCAAGTCACCGTCGGCGCGATCGCCGCACCGTCGAGACGCACCACGTCGTGGTACGCGGCGTCGCCATCCGACGCCATCGATTTCCACCAGGTCACGGCGCGTTCGAAGGCGTCAGCTGCCGGCGCGAACTCGCGGCCGCGCACGTAGTCGAAGGTCGTGGCGTCAGGGTTGACGTAGCCGAGGCGCGCCCCACCCTCGATGCTCATGTTGCACACCGTCATGCGCTCTTCCATCGTCATGCGTTCGAGGACCGCGCCGGCGTACTCGTAGGCGTAGCCGACGCCGCCCTTCACGCCGAGGCGGCGGATGATCTGCAGGATGACGTCCTTGGCATAGACCCCGGCCGGCAACGCGCCGTTGACCTCGATGCGCCGCACGCGCGGCCGTTGTATCGCCAGGCACTGCGTGGCCAGCACGTCGCGCACCTGGCTGGTACCGATACCGAAGGCGACGGCGCCGAGCGCACCGTGCGTGCTCGTGTGGCTGTCGCCACAAGCGACGGTCATACCGGGCTGCGTCAGGCCGAGCTCTGGTCCGAGGACATGGACAATGCCCTGGTGGCCACTGCTCGCATCGAAGAAGCGAACACCGAACTCACGGCAGTTCTGCTCGATGGCGCTCATCATCCCTTCGGCCTGCGCATCGGCGTACGGGCGCTGCCGCGTGTCGGTCGGAATGATGTGATCGACGGTGGCGAACGTGCGAGCGGAGAATGGCACCGTGAGCCGCTGCTCGCGCAGCATCTGGAAGGCTTGCGGGCTCGTGACCTCGTGCACCAGATGCAATCCAATGAACAGCTGCGTCTGCCCCGACGGCAGCTCGCGCACCGTGTGCGCGTCCCAGACTTTGTCCAACAGACTCTTGCCCACTTGTTTCCTCGCTGCGATACACGGATAGCTGATTCCGCGCGCCGTTGCGACCCCGCCGGCGCGAGCGTCCACGAGCGTCGAAGCGAGCACGCTCCCACTCTCCCACCTTTCCGCAGCCAAAGGCCTGTGGCACTATGCCGTCCCAAGGAAGTGTGCGTATGCCGTCCCGCTCCGTATCGAAGGCGCTGGCCACAGGACTGAAACTCCGTTGCCCGCGTTGCGGGCAGGGCGACCTGTTTCGGGGACCGTTCGCCATGCACCGTGCGTGTGCCGTGTGTCACCTTGTTTTCGAGCGCGAGCCCGGCTACTTCGTCGGTGCGATCTACATCAACTATGCGGTGACTGCGGTGGTGGCGATTGGCGGCTTTCTCGTTCTCGACGCATGCACGACGCTGTCGGTAACCACCCAGGTCGTGCTGTGGAGCATCTTCGGCGTGGCGTTTCCGCTGTGCTTCTTCCGCTACTCGAAGAGCCTCTGGCTGTCGTTCGACCACCTCGTCAACCCCGAAGAGCCACCGTTGCGCGTCGTACGCGGCGGCCGCCTCTGAACGCCGCGCGCGTCTGCTCCATGCCAAGCGAAGCAATACGGGTCGACCACCTGCGTCACGTCTACGGCACGCGCAGCGCGCTGGACGACGTCAGCTTCAGCGTGGGCCGCAGTGAAATCTTCGGATTGCTCGGCCCGAATGGCGGCGGCAAGACCACGCTGTTCAAAATCCTGTCGACGTTGATGCCCGCGAGCGGCGGCTCTGCCAGCATCTTCGGCGATAGCCTCGCGGACGCACCGGCGGCGGTACGCCGTCACCTCGGTGTGGTCTTCCAACACCCGAGCCTCGACGGCAAGCTCAGCGTGCACGAGAACCTGATGTGCCACGGGGCGCTGTACGGTCTGCACGGCACACGGCTGCAGCAACGCGCCGGCATTGTGCTGCAGCGCCTCGGTCTGGCCGAACGTGCAACGGAGCGGGTGGAACGGCTCTCGGGCGGCTTGCAGCGGCGCACGGAGTTGGCCAAGGCGTTGCTCCACGAACCGCCGATCTTGCTGCTCGACGAGCCGAGCACCGGCCTCGATCCCGGCGCGCGCCGCGACTTCATCCAGTACCTGCGCGAACTGCGCGAGCGTGACGGCGTCACCGTCGTCCTCACGACGCATT
>Ga0335070_10001738_pt1 | contig 25323 bp, 22 predicted proteins | sample Lox_Sample_13_FD_206722 | JGI IMG/M metagenome (GOLD analysis project Ga0335070, IMG submission 206722) | Soil microbial communities from Loxahatchee National Wildlife Refuge, Florida, United States - Lox_Sample_1.3 | ecosystem: Environmental > Terrestrial > Soil > Wetlands | place: USA...
TTGTAAAATGACAAGAATTGATCAGCAAGGGCGGACTGAACAGGCCAAAGCCTGACAACACAAAGAGAGGTCTATTTTTTCGGAACTGACTGACTACTCGTTACCACCGCGCAAGCGGTTTAGTTCTGCTGGATGGAAGACGCGCCGATGCTTTCCACTTGTGCGTGCAGAGTTCTTCTGCCGGTATTAGTAAGCATGTCAGTTCTTGCACTGTGACGGCAGAGGTCGGCAGTTCGAAACCGCCCAGGCTTCCATGAAAATCAAGAGGTAATCCTATAGAAGGCGGCCTCTTTTTTTATTAGGCGCCATAGTCTTTAAGGGCTTCAGGGCGGGACAGACTCTCTGCGATTACGGCCAGCTTTCTCACGTATGATCTCTTTTCCACGCGGTTCATGAAAGATCCCACTTCACCTGTTTCGCCTGCCTGACGACTTGATATAATGAAGAAGAGAAAGGGTGCGTGCGTCCCTGGCCAAGGGGATCTGTCTGGCTCTGCCAGCGTTATCGAACGGGCAAGTAGCTCATCAGATGGGAGCATGGCTGTGCAAAAATGAACTGGTATGCCCTCTACGTGAAGTCGAATCACGAATTTCTCGTCCATGATGAACTCACAAAAAAGCAGATAGAGACCTTCCTTCCTACGGTCAGAAAACTGAGACAGTGGAAGGACAGACGAAAGTGGATCGACTTTCCCATTTTCCCAGGTTATCTGTTCGTCCGTTTGCATCCTTCCCCGGAAAATTTCGTGGGCGTTCTCAAGACGAGAGGAGCAATGAACCTCCTCTCGGCCGAGCCAGGCTACCCCACGCCGGTCGCAAATGAGGAAATTGACTCCCTCAAGCTCATGGTCGGTAGCGGACAGCTCCTTGACATTTATCCCCATCTCAAGGAGGGGACAAGGGTAAGGGTCAGATCAGGTCCTTTGCAGGGATCTGAGGGGGTGCTCCAGAGGAAGGAGGACCAGTGTACCTTCGTAGTAAATATAGAGCTCCTCGGCAGGAGCATCGGCGTCAAAATCTACGCCGATGACATCGAGGAAGCATGACTCTCTTGTTGGCTTGCTGGGTACGGTCAGGCTCTGAGCTCTGCCGTCAATCTTTTTCTGTCGCAGCCCTGCTCACAGAAGTCGAAACTTTAGAGTATTTTCATTATCCTACAGAGTACGAGCGGAATTTAACAGATAATGATACCCGCTTTCATAAGCATGCTCTTTCACCCCGGCGGTATGGCGGGCAAAGGATAGACAGGAAAGACCACAACAAGTGATAACTCCTATGATTTTTCTACGCGATTTCTTCCAGATGCTTTCGCCTTATAAAGCGCCTCATCGGCTCGCTTCGTGAGGCTAAAGATATCATCGTCATCATTAAGTTGAGCCACACCAAAACTGCAAGTGATCCTCTGCAGTCCCCTGATCCATAATGCTTCTATTTCAGCGCGAAGGTTTTCTGCAAAGCGTGCCGCTGTCTCCAAAGAATTGTGTGTCAACAAAATCACGAATTCGTCGCCTCCCCACCGGGCAAAACAGTCGTGTTCCCTCACATGTTGCGATATGTGGGCTGTAAGTTGCTGCAAGACAGTATCGCCTATATGATGACCACAGGTGTCATTTATCGTTTTGAAATGATCTATATCGAACATAACGAGCGAGAACGGAATTTTGTGCCGCTTGGACCTGCTTATTTCTTTCATAAACATCTCATCAAATTTCAGTCTGTTATAAATGCCAGTAAGGGGATCCGTCATTGCCTGCTGCTCAAGGAGCTCGTTGGCCTTGCTTAAAGCTTCTTCAATTTTCTTTTGTGCCGAAATGTCGTCCAGTATAAGAAGAGCAAAGGCGCTATTTTCGTGGCTAAAAGGAGTTGTCGTCACACTGAAGAAGACATCATCAATGCGGCCGTCATGGCTCAGTTTCATCGCCGCAGTTTCACCGTAGACTGCTTGTCCTGCAAAAGCATTATGCACGGAATTTCTTATGACACACTCTGGGCAATGTTGTGAGCGTCCACATCCCTCAGGGGTCTCATTGGCATAAATGCAATGAAGTATTTCTCCTCCTATCGTCATCAAGACTTTTTCTTTCGACGATCCCACAAGTTTGGACGCCGCCCGATTCAAATGGATGATTCTCACATCATGGTCCACTATAAACAACATAGCCGGTACAGCGTCTATAAGCTTTTGCAGAAAGCTACTATCTCCCACAAAATCACTCATATCAGGACCTTTCAATTGTTGCTTGCCACTCCTGCTCGCACAGATAATACCAGCTCGATAAAGGCATTCATAGATTCCTCCTTCTTTCTTCTTCACATTATATCAGACCACTAGAGGACTTGTTAGGTAGATAAAGAGAAATGCTTCAATCTATCTTTCTGTGAGCAAGTATTATTGACGCATTTCAGCTGGACAGTGTTTGTTGCTGGATCAAACGCCATCGATTGTCATCGGGACGCGGAAACCTACGGATAGAGACTCTTTCTGAATATCGCTGCTCGGTGCAACAGAAGACACTGCAGGTTCTACGTCAGATACTCTCTCCATGCCCCTTTCACAAGAATCTCATTCGGCCGGAAATCTCTCTTGTATGACATCTTCGGGTTCTCTTCAATGCAGAATCCGAGATAATAATACCTTTTCCCCGTGACCTTTGCGAGGGATATCTCACTGAGGATGCTGAAGACACCCAGTCTCCGGTCGAGATGATCAATATCGTAATAGAAATAATTCGAAGAGAGCGAATCGGTTCCCCCGTCTACGATTCCGACTCCGATCAGTTTGTCGCCAAGATAGTAATCCATCTCTATCGTGTCAGCATAACCATAATGGATAAGGGAAAGAACGGTATGGTAATTCTCTCCTCCCTGCTCTCTGTTGCCGTGTTTGGACCGGACATATTTCCTGTAGAGCTCAACCTTCCTCGTAGTGAGCATAGTTTGATGCGGGATTCCGAGTCTTATATCGCTATTTCTCCTTAACGCCCTTCTCTGGCTCTTGCTCGCCTCAAACCGTGCTGTCTCGATGCGAAGAGGTATGCAGGCAGAACAGTCTGCACAGGCATTCCTATAGAAGAGATTTCCGAGACGCCGGTATCCCCGGGAGAGATAGGAGTGAAACCTTCCAGCCTCCTCTTCACTCGCGACCACATAGTCAAGCGTCGCAGTCCTTCCGTCCCTAAAATAGGAACATTGAACCTCCTCCTGAAAGGAGAGAGAGAGGTGGTTGCTGCGGCCTTTCATCTTAAACCCGGCAGCCGGAAGAGCAGACCTAAATGAAAATATGTTCTTCCAACTGTGTGTTCAGGATTCATCGCTCCTTTACCTTCACTTCTGTTTCGACGGTCATCTCTTTTCCATCCCTCATGAAGGTGATAGAGACAGAGGTCCCGGGCACCAATGACTTCAAAATATCGGAAAGGTCCTTCAAGCCGGCCACAGGTGTCGAATTGATCCTGATTATGATATCGCCCTCCTTCAATCCGCACGCATCCGCCGGCGAACCAGGCACCACGCCGGAAAGACGGTACCCTTTGCCGCCGAAGCCGAAATCAGGGACCGTCCCAAGGCTGACTTTCCTCTCCTTCCCGGAGTCAGTCGATCTCCTTTCGTCATTCTTTGCCGTCGCAGTCAAGGGCTTTTCACGAGCTGCAAGTAGGGGTTCCCTTGAAGCAAGCTCTCCCATCTTAACTTTAGCGACCGATCCTTTGTCAGCCAGGAGTACCGCCATCGGTGAATCGGTAACAGGCCACCTCCCCTTAGCCACATTTGTCGGCCCGATGCCCGTAAATCCGAGGTAACTGTATTTGCGGTAATGGGGGAGTTTCCTCGCGAGACCTGGCAGGGCTTCGAGCGGAGATGAAGCAATGAATGTCAGGGCCACCTCTTTATTTGCAGGGTTTCTCGCAACAAGCACAAATGAATGGTCCTCCTGCGGAAGTTCAGCCTTGCCGAGAAACAGGCCCCCCTTCTTCATGCTCACACCATAAGCTGAAAGGACCGTAAGGGTCTGGGAGAAAAGGAGGTTCTCCCATCCCAGAACCGTGACCGCTCTGTCAGAAGGGAGTCTGTCAATATCCCTGTCAAGCCTTATATCCACTTCGTCAGGACCGGAATTCGCCAGGGAACTCGCGAAATCGCGGTAGGCCTCGACTGTCTTCGGCTTTGCCGAAGACGGAAGGATAATCAGCATCCTCTTCGCTCCCAGCGACTGTGACAGTGCAGGTGGTATCTCTTCCCTGTTAAGCCTTCGGAATAGGTCGAACTCAGGGTCAACATCGAACCGCAAAGGTCTTGAAGGAAGAGGAATTGCGAGATCAATCACCTTCTTATCCATGATGATCGTAGTCTGATACGCCCTCTCCTGGCCTTGCAAGGTGACTGCAACCGGTACGCGAAGATGATATGCCTCCCCGACCTGAACCTGTTCGATCCGCGCGGAGAGGATATAACCCTGCTCTTCTTTCCGCACTTCTCCATGGGTCACTTTTATCTCCGGAGCCCCTGTTCGGGTTATCCACTGGGAAAACTCTGTCTTCAGGTCCTTTGCAGAGACTTTTTCGAAGCTCCTTCTCAGGTCATCAAAGGAGGCGTACCTGAATTTCATCTCGCCATAGAAGTCCCTGAGTCCTGCCCTGAAGACCTCGTCTCCGAGCTCTTGGCGGAGCATGTGGAAAAACATGAGGGCCTTTCCATATCCTATGGCCTCTGAAGAAGAACTGTGGCGCGAGCGGAATTGGGTGAGAGGAAAATCCCTCCCCCCAAGTACATAATCAGCATATTTCTGGAGCGTTGTTTCGCGGTACTCTGCGCCGCTCCCCTGCTGTTCCTTCATAAAATGGTCGGCGAGATAAGCGGTCAGCCCTTCCGACCAGTTCCCCTCTGCATAATCGGGGAAGACGCTGTTCCCCCACCAATTATGGAGTATCTCATGGGGATATGAGGTATCGACGATAAAGGGCAGGCGTATGACTGTCGGCCCGAGGAGTGTAAAGGAGGGCATCCCAAAGCCCGTCTCCCAGAAGTTCTCGACAAGGGCAAACTTCTTATAGGGATAGGGACCGATTAGTTTTTCATACATTGAGATATATCGAGCTGTCGCATCGAGATACTTTTCCGCGAGTTCCCTGTCAGGCGTCCTGAGAAAGACCATCGCCATGACTCGGCTGGCCTGCTTGGTGTACTCCGTAAATCGACCGCCTATGAGAAATATCTCTTCCTGCGGCTCCGGTGATTCCCAGATCACGCGCGTTGCGTCCTCTTCCCGTGCATGGAGCACACGCTCTCCCTGGCTCACCGCATCCCATTCAGGAGGAAGATGAACGTTAAGAGTAAAGGTGATGAAGGGTTCATCGAAAAGGGGATACCATGCAGAACTTTCCGCAAGATATAGACCCTCCTCTGAAACGATGCCGGGTGTCTGGCTGAAGCCCCTCGCCTCTGCCTTCTCTGATGATCCTGGATGAAAAAGAGTTCCGCCGAATGTGAGCCTGAACTTCCTTTGGCCCTGAGGGAGTCTGGCCCTGTAAGATTCGACAGGGACATGACCGGACCTTTCTCCCTCACGCACAATGCTCACACCCGGCGTCAACGATGAGGGATCGAGCCCACTGTGGAGGGTAAAATGGACCTCGGCCTGATACCCATCCGGCAGTGTTATCAGGTCTTCTGCAATAAGACGATGCTCCTGAGGGTGGATAGTAATCTTGATATCGTGATGGACCACGTTTCCCCGCCGGGCAACATCATCGGCTCCTGACGAAAGTGGCACGAGAAGCAGGGCGAACACGATGAAACCAATCGAACAAACATAGTGAAGACACTTAGATATCATACCTTCATTGCACTATACGGAAAGGATCTAACGTGGCCCCGCATAATTCAATACTTCGGGGTCGGCTTCCGATTCGCGGGCAAGAGTCAGGTTTATTAGCTGGTCAGCATATGCGGACCGTAAGCCCATAGCCCGGTCAGCAGAAGGCTTTGAGGCATGTCCGCCTTCGTATGCGACTACACCGTCAAGATTCATAGAGTATCTTCCCCATGTCACTTACATCATATCCTCCAAGGCTGACGACGGCATTTCTGAACTCTCTGTCTTCCCTGATTATCTCCAAGAGGGCCTTTATCATCTCCAGCTCCATGAAATCATAGGGAATCGCCAGATCGTACCGCTCCCGCGCAACAGGGATAAAATCGAGGTCCAGGGCATTTGCGGCGGCCAAGATCGCAAGCCCTGTATCAGCAATACCGGTCAACACAGCTGAGGCCACCCCCATATGCGTGTATTCCTCTCTCTCGTATCCTTTCACCCGGGAGGGATCTATGCCAAGCTCCCTGAGATGTTTGTCTGTGAGAAGCCTCGTCCCCGCTCCCTGCTGTCTGTTGATAAATACGACATCTTCCCGCAGGAGATCTTCAAAACCTTGTATCTTCCTTGGATTACTCTTCCTCACAAGAAGACCCTGTTGCCGGTAAACAAGGTTTATGAGAACAATCTTTCTGTCCGGGAGAAGTTTCAGGATATAGGGAATATTATAGAGCCCCGTCTCCTCATCGAGGAGGTGCGTCCCTGCCATGTGTGCCTCTCCCTTCTTGAGGGCAATGAGACCCCCCATAGAACCGACATGGGCGGAAGAGAGGGAGAATTCGGGGCATCTCTTCTTAAGAGAATTCGCGAGGACATCGAGGGCGTTGTCGTGACTTCCGATACAGACAATGGTGTTCCTTATCTCATCTTTATCCCGCAACAACTCAACGTCAACCTGCGACCCTGCGCCTATCCCTTCGGACATTGAGGGTATCCTCACGATACCGTCAGCCCTGACCAGAGACATGATCACCCCCGCGCCGCTGCCTATGGGCGTTGCTATCATCTTGTTCCCTACGGCCCCAACCTTCATCCTCACAAACTCCTCCTGTCCCAAGGGTGACGCTGTCTGTCTCGACAGAAGGGCCTTTATCCTCTCAGGCTGCCGGACCTTCATCCCCTGCAGGGCATAGATCATCGGCCTCGCGAAGAGATCGAAGGTTATATATGCAGAGACGGGATAACCCGGGATGCCGAGGACAGGCTTCCCCCGTACGACACCGAGTATCACCGGTTTTCCGGGCCTGATCCCGATGCCATGAATAATAATCTCCCCCAGTTCACTCACAGCCTGCGCCGTAAAATCCTCTGATCCTGCGGAAGAACCCGCATTGACCACAACCACGTCCGATGAATCGCAGGCCGCCGCGATTGCTGCCTCGAGTTCTCCAAGATCGTCATGGACAATAGGAAGTCTCAGAGGTTCTCCGCCCCACTCTGTGACGAGGCCGCCGAGGACCCGCGAATTATACTCGATGATATTGCCCCGGACCAGTTCAGTCCCGGGTTCAACAATCTCGTCCCCCGTGGGGATTACGGCAACCTTCGGCCTTCTTCTCGCCATAATCTCCCTATACCCTCCGGCGAGAAGAGCACCGATATCTACAGGTCTGATCCTGTGGTTCTCAGGAAGAATAAGCTCTGTTGCAACGATATCTTCTCCGATCGTCCTCACGTGCTGCCAGGGAGTTGCAGGCTCAATGATTTCGACATGTTCTTCGTAGTGCCCACAGACTCCCCCTTCCTTTGCTCTTCCCTGAACCTCTTGATTCCTGACCCCTGACTGACCACTTCTCACGATATTCACATCCTCGATCATGATTACCGCATTGAAACGGTCAGGGATGGGGTCTCCCGTGTCAACAGGGATGGCCTGTTCACCCACGCGCAGCCTCACAGGAGTCGTCTCAGATGCACCAAAGGTCTCGGCAAACCTCACAGCATATCCATCCATCGCCGCTGCATGGTAGAACGGCGAAGAGAGCTTTGCGACGACTGCTTCCGACGTTATCCTGCCGAGGGCCTCGGTAACGTCTATGGTTTCAGGGGGGAGAGGCCGGACGAGCTTGTCCTCATGGAGTCTCTTGTTCCATCTCGTCAGTGCCTCATCGAGAGGTGTGCTACTGAGATAAATCGTTCTTTTCATACCCTGATATTAATGGTCTCATAATAGTCTGCACATTCTTGGCCGTCATTCCCGCGAAGGCGGGAATCCACTTTGAACAGAATGGATGCCCGACTAAGGATCTCGGGCATGACCAATAATAGGGAGCACATCTGTAAATATTATTTTGAGACTGTTATTAAAATCTCACACGGAGATCTTCAGCACCTTCAGAGGCTGCTCGCCACAATGTTGCCGAGATCCTCCGCAACAAGATGAGTATAAACCCGTGTATCCCCGTTCTTCAAATGTTTCTCGGCGTTCGTCTTGGCAATCTGGCAGAGCTTCCTGAGCGCATCAAAGCGCTTTCCGTAATAGAGCCAGGGAAAGACATCCCCGACATCGGACTCCCTGAAAGGAAGGAGTTCTTCAGCCTTCACGCCGATATTCTTCAGGAGGAGAAAGAGATCACCGATCCTGGGATCAGATTTCCACGAGGCAAGTTTGAGGATGTCTTTCCAGGTGGACGCTATGTGGAGCCTCCTGAAATCCCCGGAAAGGTCCTTTATTACCTCCAGGATGTCACCGTTGACGATACGATACGCTTCTTCAGCGCAGTGGTAGAGTTCCCGGTGGGCTCTTCTCGATTCCTCGCTCGAGACGATCACTCTTTCCATGGTGACCGTGGGATGCCTTTCATTTCCGCCCCAGAACTGCAAGAGCCTCAACGTGATAGGTGTTGGGGAAAAAATCTATAAGACAGAGAGATTCCAGATCGTATCTCTCCCTCATCTTCTTGGTATCCCTTGCAAGGGTGGCGGGGTTACAGGATACATAAACAACCTTTTCGCTCCCCATCTCGACGACCTTTTTCAGAGCATCTGATGAAAGACCGGGCCGCGGCGGATCAAGGACCACAACATCGAAGGGGGAGTCTCCAAAGAGTTTCGCTGCCTTCTGCCTGTTGCCGGTTGTGAGGGCGTCGCCCACCGGCGCATGAAGAAACGTGCAGTTCTTGATGCCGTTCATCATGGCGTTTCTCTTCCCGTCCTCGACAGCGTAGCAGTTCTCCTCAACGGCCCTCACCTCTTTTGCCGTCATGGACAGGGGCAGGGAGAAGTTTCCCGCTCCCGCATAGAGATCGAGAACCCTCTTATCTTCAAGAGAGGCCAGTCTGTTCACGAACGTCTCGACGACCTTCCTGTTGAGCGCCCAGTGGCTCTGGAAAAAGCTCCACGGCGTAACCGAATACTGCAAACCGTTCAGATCGAGGGTGATGTAGTCCTTCCCCAAGGATTGTCCGTTATCAAAGGCTATACCCGATACCCCGATCTCCATAAGCTGCCCCGTGAGATCTTCAGATAAGTTTCCTCTTATGAGCAGAGCGATCGTATCACCGGCTATTACATGGACCTCTTTCAGACCTCTCAGATCGAGCGTATTCAGTTTCCGAAGAAGAACGTTAATCTCATCAACGACAACCGGACATTCATCAACGGGCATGACATCCCGTGTCCCCTCACGGAAATAACCGATCTCACCTTTCGATGAGACCTTAAACTGACACCGGTGGCGATACCGGAATTCCCTGTCCACAAGAGAAGGCATGAGCTGGATATCGAGGCCGCCGATCCGTCTCATCGTGTCAAGGATGATCTCTTCCTTAATCGAGACCTGTCTCTCATACTCCATAAACTGCAGCTGGCATCCTCCGCAGAGCGAAAAAATCTTGCACGGCGGCTCCCTCCTGAAGGACGAAGGGTCGAGGACATTCCTGACAGAGGCGAGGAGGTAGTCCTTCTTCCTCTCATCAATCGAGACCTCGACGAGTTCACCCGGTATGGCGCCCTTGATGAAGATCACCTTGCCGTCCCTGGCGATTGCATACCCGCCGTATACGGGTGATTCTGCCTTCACGGTCTGGAGCATTATTTCTTACCGAGAAGCTTCTTAATCGTCTCCTTCAGCTCCGTCAGTTCCGCCGATTTGACGATATACGCCTCTGACGCCCACACAGCAAAGTCATCCCGATAATCATAGGCCGTGGACATGATGATGGGGATCCGCGGCTTCTTCTCCTTCATCTGTCTCAGGATCTTTATGCCGTCGGTGTCGGGCATGAGGATATCAAGCGTCACAAGGTCCGGGTTCTCCTTTTCGAAGAGGTCCATGGCCTCAGAGCCTGTCGAAGCGACAACAACTTCGTAGCCTTCTTCCTCCAATTCCTCCTGATACAGCCTCCTGATATGCAGGTCATCGTCCACAATCAGTATCTTCATGATTCCTCCTTTCCTCTTTCTAGAAAAACCTTTATCGTCGTACCTTCTCCCGTCTTACTCTTCACTTCGATCCTCCCTTTATGCTCTTCGATGATCCGTCGCGTTATAGCGAGCCCCAGCCCGGTGCCTGTCGGCTTCGTCGTGTAAAAAGGATCAAAGATAAAGGGCAGATCCTTGTCCTCGATGCCGCCACCTGTATCGCTCACCTCAGCAACAACATGAGCGTTCTGCTGGTAGGTCTTCACAGCAATCTCGCCACGAGTGCCGACAGCCTGGATCGCATTATTCATGATATTGAGAAAGGCCTCCTTCACCCTGTCAGGATCGATGAGCGTGTTCGGCACGGTCCCCAGACCGAGATCCAGCTTGATGCCCCGCTCTGCAAGCTCCGACTCGACGAGAGAGATGACGTTGCCGATAATTTCGTTGATATTCACCTCTGTCTCAGATAACCTCACTTCCCGCACGAACCCGAGGATGTCCCTCAGGATCGCCTCGAGTCTTTTCACCTCATTGTTTATGATCGTTGCATATTCTTTAAGGTTCCCCTCGACCTTCTTCTCGAGTCGCTGTGCAAATCCCCCGATCGAGACAAGGGGGTTCCTGATCTCATGGGCGACCTTTGCGGCCACCTCTCCGAGGGCAGCCATTCGTTCGGCAGTGGCCAATCTCTCCTGTATCTGCTTTATTTCGGTAACGTCCCTGACAATGTGAACGGTCCCCATGAAATTGCCCGCCGTATCGAAGATCGGGGAGGTTGAGGTGAGGAACGTGCCGCCGAGATGAGGATCCTCAAGCTCCTCAACGAAGGACCTCTTCTCATGAACGGTCTTTTGATGAGGACATTGAGCCCAGGGCTCGTGCATGCCATGAAAGATCTCATAACATTTCTTCCCCACAAGCTCCCTTTCGGGCATTTTGAACCTCTCCGCAACAGCCTTATTAGCGCTCTTGATCGTATAATTCATGTCCGTGAAATAGACCATGTCCGATATCGACTTGAAGATGTTCTCGAGCTCAGCCTCTGCAAGGGAGACCTTTTCGAAGAGTTTTGCGCTCTCGATGGCCGTCGCCACCTGGTTAGAAAAGGCGGTCAGGAATTTCACGTCCTCCCCGGTAATCGGTTTCTTGTTGAAGAGGTTGTCCACCCACAGTACGCCGATCACCCTGTCCCTCGATATGAGGGGAACAACGGCATAGGCCTCTGTGCCGAGTTGCTGGATAATGACGGCATCTGAGAGCGGCCCCGTCCTCGCATCAGGAACGACGATAGGCCTTTTCTCCCTTGCTGAGAGGGTGAAGACGGAATCACTGTCGAGGGCGATCTCGATACCGACACTCAGCCTGTCGAGGAAGGAATCCTTTCTCACCGGCCCAACATCAATCTCATGCATAATATCAGTCAGGGAACGCTTGTCATGATCGAGCCTTCCCCATATGTCTCCCGCCTCTTCATAGCTCGAAGGACCAACGCCCATGACACCCTTGAGAACATGCTTGTCTTCGTCGGCAAGGAAGAGGGCAGCACGGTTGAAGCCGAGTCCCTCTCCCATGGTCACGGCAGTCAGGATCATCCTGAGAAGCCGGTCAAGCTCCAGGGTACTTCTCATGGCAGAACTGATGAAGAAGAGTCTCGAGAGCTCCTGGTTTCTCCTGATCAGTTCCTTCTCAACCCGCTTCTTTTCTGATATGTCCCTCGATATTCCGCTAATTCCGATGATCTCTCCCGTCGAGTCCTTTATCGGTGAAAGGGTGAGACTCACTTCCATGATCGACCCATCCTTCCGCTGCCGGACGGCCTCAATATCTTTGAGCACTTCGCCGTTCTTCACGCGTTCCGTGTACCCTTGCTCGGTCCCCTTCAAAAAGTCCGGCACAAAAGGATAGAATTTTCCTACAGCCTCGGCCTCACCAAAGCCGTAGATCTTTTCGGCGCCCTTGTTCCAGGAGGTTATGACCCCATTGAGGTCCGACGTCACGATCGCATCTGCTGAATTCTCTATGAGACTCTCGAGATATTCTTTTGTCTGGGTCCCCTCCCGGTAGAGCGCGAGCATCTCCTCCTGATAAAGGACCTTGTCGGTAATGTCCTGGATGTAGACAACGCATTCAGCTACATTCCCGTCTTCATCCTTGATCGGGTAGGATGAAAGCTCTGCGTAATTCAATCCGCTCACCTGGGTTATCGTGTTCATGTCCCCCGTTTCGCACGTGATCTGGGCTACGCAGTGAGGACAGATCCCTTTTCCCGTGTGAAAGACATCAAGGGCGCTTTTGCCGAGCATCTCATCAACCGGTACCCCTATCCACCGCTCCACAAATTTATTCACCGAGAGGATCGTATAATCCTTTCTCATGCTGATAATGCCTCCCTGAACGCTGTCAAAAAGGACATCGAGTCTTCTCTTTGCCTCCACAGCCTCCATCTCCTTCTGCAACTCAAGTTCGAAGGTCTTCGCCTTCTCGATCGCAATAGCCGAGAGGGAAGCGAAGCCCTCTGCCGTGCTGACGTCGTCTCCCGAGAAAGGGATCACGTCTCCCCGGGGCCCCGTCTTGTCAAAGAGCGCCCAGGTCCCTATGACCCGTTCTCCTGCTTTGAGGGGGACGTTGAGAGCAGATGTTGCTTCGAGATGGGGCACCCTCCATTCCGGAGGCATCTTTGACAGGTCGTCCACGATGACCGGTCTCCCCTCCTGCACAACCTTGCCCGGAAGCCCTTCGCCAACAGAGAGCGTCATCATATTTTCCTCAACATATTTCGGCAGGCCAAAAGACGCCTTTACGACGAGTTGACCGTCTTCAAGGAGCCGTATTAAACAGCCTCGAGCATCAAAGAGCCTTGTCGCATCTTCCGCTATTCTTCTGAGGACCTCATCGAGGTTGAGCGTAGAGGTGATCGCCTTTGCAAGCTCATACATCGCCCTCAGTTGCTGCAATTGCTTCTTTGTTGAAAGGTACAGGTCCTCGTTCTTCTCACTGATACTCTGCAACTCGCCGACCATCCTGTCGAAGCGGTCGGCGATAACGCCGAATTCATCCTTCCTTTTTGAGGCGATCCTGTAGTTCGGGTCACCGGTCATGATCCGGTCCGTTGCGGTCAGAATATCGCTGAAGGGTTCTTCAATGACCCTCCTCATGAAAAAAACGAGGTAAATAAAGCCGAAGGAACAGAGAAAGAGGAGAGCGGCAAAGTACAATACCATTTTCCTCTCGATCTCCTCTCCTCGGTCTATAGCACTGACGAAGGACTTCACCGACTTGCTGTAGAGGGCGTCCATCCGGATACGCAGCGCCCCTTCCTTTTCTTCAAGGGAGCCCAGAAGATTGAACATGATCTTATTTCCGACGGGCTGTTCGACAGCTATGACCTCTTGAGCGCGCACATTCGCTTCCTCGAACTCCCTGTCCAGAATTTCAAGGGCTTCCCTGTCTTCCGATACGGCATGGAGACTGGAGAAGCTCTTCTGGACCTGTCCGAGCCTCTCCCTGTAAAGCTTCCTGAATCTCTCGTTGCCCGTAACGGCCCATCCCTCAGCCGCCCTGATAACATCGCTTACGGAACCCTTCAGTTGCTCATAGAGCACGTGCTCCTCAGACGACGACCTGAGGACCTTGAAACTATTGCTCAGGCGTCCAAAGATAATCAGGCTCCCCGCCACAAAGATCCCGATGAGGAGGAGAAAGGTTATTCCAAAGAACTTCAGTTTCGACCTGACCGTCATGGCACCCTGTCAAAGCCTTTTCGCTCTGGCTGCCGCGGCATAAAGTTCCCTGTATGTTCTTGCCGAGTTCTCCCATGAGAAATCCTTCTTCATTGCAGCGGCGACCATGCTCTTCCATCTCCTCTTGTCGGCAAAGACGCAGAGAGACCGCTTCAGGCATTCCCCGAGAACCGTAGCCCGGTAATCTTCAAATAAGAAACCCGTTCCCGTTCCCTTCAAGGGATCGTAGTCCGTTATCGTGTCTGCAAGGCCGCCGGTCTTTCTCGCGACAGGGACCGTACCGTACCGCATGGCGATCATCTGGCCGAGGCCGCATGGCTCGTATCGGGAGGGCATAAGGAGTATGTCGCTCCCTGCATAGACGCGATGGGCAAAGGCCTCGTCATACCCGATCCTGACAAAGGCCGATCCCCTGTACTTTCCTGCAACGCGCGTAACACCCTCCTGCACCCGTTCGTCGCCTTTCCCCAGGATCACGAGCCTGACACCCCATGACATAATTTCATCCATCGCATCAAGAAAAATATCGAGGCCTTTCTGATCCGATAACCTTCCCACAAGGGCAACGAGCGGACTCTCCCTCTTGCCTGCAGCCAAGTTGCACTCTTCCATTAGCCTCTTCCTGCACAACACCTTCCCGGAAAGATCGGAGGCGTCATAACGTTCCGCTATATGGCTGTCAGTCAGGGGATTCCACTCCTCGATATCGATGCCGTTGATTACGCCGTACAGTTCCTTTGAACGCTTTCTCAGTACACCGTCAAGGCCGTATCCGTATTCCGGTGTGAGTATCTCCTCTGCATATGTCCGGCTCACGGTCGTTATGAAATCAGACGCAATAATTCCTGCCTTCAAAAAGTTCATCTTGCCATAAAACTCGATGCCCTCAGGGTTAAACCATTCCCAACCAAGACCGGTCAGGTAAAAGTCGGACAGGCCGAAGAGTCCCTGATATCCGAGATTATGGATAGTCAGCATGCTGGCAGCCCCGCCAAAGAAATCGTCGTGGTAGCGTGTCTTGAGATACAGGGGGACAAGGCCTGTCTGCCAGTCATTGCAATGGATAATATCGGGTTTCAGGTCCAGAGCCCTGCAGGCATCGAGCACTGCCCTGCTGAAAAAAATAAACCGCGAGGCGTTATCAGGATAGTCGCCCTGCGGCGTTCCGTAGAGCTCAGCCCTGTCGAAGAGTTCAGCGCATTCAAGCAAATATACTGACGATTCATGGGACCATACCCTTCCCCCATAATATCGTGTTCCCATAGGGATCTTCAGCGGAATACCCTTATCCCTGAGATCGAACCGCTCCGCCACCCCCCGGTAGAGAGGGAGCATGAGATAGGCCTCGATATCCGGCATTTTGCGATACTCTTTCAGGAGGGAGCCTGCAACGTCGGCAAGTCCTCCGGTCTTCACAAAAGGCACAGCCTCTGATGCCACAATAAGAACCTTCACGCTATATCTTCGCTTCCCTCATGTACTTTGCCGCTTCTTCAGGGAGCGTGGGGTTGATATAAAAACCTGACCCCCACTCAAAACCTGCTATCTTGGTGAGCTTCGGGATCAACTCAATATGCCAGTGGTAGTACTCATTGCTCTCCTCGCTAAAGGGCGAAGTGTGAACGATAAAATTATAAGGGGGGGTATCGAGAATCCTGTCCATCTGCTTGAGGATGGTCTGGAGCGCATCTGCAAGTCCGGAAAAACTCTTGTTGGGAGGATAAAAGGCAGGTTCGTGTTTCTTCGGCAGCAGCCATGTCTCGAAGGGCGCACGCGGTGCAAAGGGGGCGATAGCGACATACCCCGAGTTTTCATAGATGACCCGCTTGCCGCTCTCTATCTCCTGATTGATGACGTCGCAGAATATGCATCGCTCCTTGAACTCAAAATAATGCCGAGCAGCATCGACCTCCTCTTTGACGAGTTTCGGAACAATGGGAACTGCGATCAACTGGGAATGCGTATGCTCAAGAGACGCCCCTGCCGCATCACCCTCATTCTTGAAGATGAGCACATACTTGAAGCGCGAGTCTTTCTTGAGGTCGGTCAGTCTGAGATAGCAGGCCCAGAGCACATCCTCAACAGCCTTGAGGGACATGGTCGAAAGAGAGAGTTGATGATCAGGGGTCTCAACGACAACTTCGTGGGCCCCTATGCCGTTCATCTTGTCGAAGATCCCTTCTCCAGCCCTGTTCAGATCGCCATATATCTGCAGGGCAGGGAACTTGTTCGGCATGACCCGCAACGTCCAGCCAGGGGTATTGGGCTGAGACGGCGAAGGTCTAAAGGCCATAATCTCCTGGGGTGTAGTATACTCATTGCCCGGACAGAAAGGGCAGAAACCTCCCTTTCTCCTCTGCACCGGCGGAGAAGCAAAGTCTGTCGGTCGCTTGCCCCGTTCAACGGCGATGATGACCCATCTTCCTGAAATCGGGTCCTTCCTCAATTCTGGCATATGTCCTCCGCAGAATTCCTCAATCTTTTTGGATTTATTATATCACAATAGGGTATAATCGCCGATGTTCAGACACATATTTCATACGGTCTCCTAGGCCCCGGAGAGCGCGGAAGACATGCTCAAAAAAGCCTTTCATCAGACGAAGGACCCCTGCGAAGAAAACCGGAAGGTATTCCGGTGTCGCTTGAGGACTCTCTATGCGGAGGGGGTCATGGGCGTTGCCCCACCACTGTCATGAAACCGACGTTCCACCACCGATTGATCAACGATTCGTATGAAGATCCCTGTGTATTCATCAGGATGCTCCGGGAAAGCCGGGCGCTCCTGTTTGATGCAGGGGATCTAAGCAGACTGAAACCTGCAGACCTTCAGAAGGTGACGGACGTCTTTGTGACTCACACGCATATCGACCATTTCATCGGTTTCGACACCCTTCTCAGGGCATTGCTGCGAAGGGAGAAGGCATTGACGCTCTATGGCCCTGAGAATATAATCGAGTGCGTTGAAGGGAAACTGAGGGGCTATACGTGGAACCTCATTGAGCAGTACCCGATGACGATAGAAGTCTTCAGCCTTACCGAAAAAGAGGTGAGACGGGCTTCTTTCTCAGCACGGGAGAGTTTCAGAAGAATCGATAAAGGGACATGGCCCTTTGATGGCACAGCGCTCAATGACCCTCCCTATAAGGTGAAGACGGCAATCCTCTCCCATGGGACGCCCTGTCTCGGGTTCAGCCTGGAGGAGGACTATCATATCAACATTGACAAGGCGGCATTACTCGCCATGGGCCTTCCTGTGGGGCCGTGGCTGGGTGATCTGAAAGAATTGATCAGACAGAAGGCACTCCCGGAGACGCAAATATTCGTCGAAGGAAGGGGCTTGGCCTTTTCCGATCTTGCTCATATCGCCGGTATCACCGAAGGACAGAAGATCTCTTACATAACCGATGTCTCTCCTGAAGAGGAGAACAGAGAAAGGATCATAGGACTTGTTCGGGGCTCAGACACCTTCTACTGCGAGGCTTATTTTCTCCATGCTGATATGGAGAGGGCGGTGGAGCGGCACCATCTCACCGCAAGACTTGCAGGCGAAATCGCCAGGAAGGCTGAGGTAAAAAACCTCATGGTGATGCACTTCTCGCCGAAATACCGCGACCTCCCCGGCATCATCGAATCCGAAGCGATGAGGGAATTCCTTGGGTAGACCAGATTCAACGACACGATCACCACGGCAGTTTCTTCGCCATGAGTTTTTCGTACATCCTGCGGGGGAGAAAGGTCTGCTGGTGAACCTCGTCGCTGTAGTACTTCGTATCGATCCTGAATTCCCTTCTCATCTGGCGGAGGTCGTGTTTCTTTGACGCTGCGGAAAAAGTCCACCAGTTGCCCGCATATGTGGCGAGACAGGCCGTATAGAGGTCGACAATCGGAAATATGAGTCTCATCTCTTCCTGGACTTCCGTCACGATGTCCTTGTGGAAATGCAAAGATTCCGAGAGGGTCACAAACATCCCTTCATCCGTCAGCGACTCCTTGACCGATTTGAAAAACTCAACGGTAAAGAGGCTCTTTGCGAAGCCGATGATGTCTGTAGAATCGACAATGATGATATCGATGTCGCTGTTTCTGCTCTTCACAAATTCGGCGCCGTCCATGCACCGTATCTCGACACGGCTGTCTGCGATACCGGATGCGACGGTGGGGAAGAACTTCTTCGCGACGTTGATCACCTCTCCATCGATCTCGATAAAGTAGACCTTTTCTACAGCGTCGTGTTTCAACACCTCCCTCACCGTTCCACCGTCACCTCCGCCGATGACGACGACGTTCCTCGGGTTCGGATGGGCGTGCATCAGGACGTGGACAAGCATCTCGTGGTAAAAGAATTCATCCCGTTCCGTTATCTGTACTACGCCATCAAGGATGAGTATCTTGCCGAAATGGGAATTCTCGATCACCATGATCTCCTGGAAAGGACTCCTGCCCTTATAGAGGACCTTTTCGACGGCATAGACATACTGTATCGGGGCATAGGGATCTCTTTCAAAAAACTTAATCATTGTTCCTCCTGCTCGCATAAGGATTTATTAATGTTCTCAAAATTGAGTAGACAGTTGATGAGAAAATCTCCCCTATCCCTCTTTGCCAAAGAGGGGTAATAATCCCTTCCTTTGGAAAAGGGAGGTCAGGAGGGATTTCTTGAGAATCATGTAAACCCTATTATGAGAACTTTAGTAACCACTGAGTTCACGCAGATTCCCCCTATATTAAAATGGTCTTCGGAATCGAAAATCCATTGAACTCGGAGGCATAGGAAATCGTATAGGCGCCGCTTGAGGGTATGAGGATGCGATTCCCGACTTCCGGCTCAGGCAGCTCCACATCCCGGTCGATCACATCAAAGCTGTCACAGCTCGGTCCCGCGATCGTCCAACTCTTCACCTCGCTCCTGCTCCCTACAACATAGTTGTATTTGATTCCCCCGATGCTCTCCATGAGTCCGTTAAAAACGCCGACGTCGATATAGAGCCAGTTCTCATCGCCCCGTTTCGCCTTGCCGATTACCGTGGCGACAAAGACTCCCGCATCGCCGATGACCGCCCTCCCGGGCTCAATGAATATCTCGACATCCTTAGGGAACTTCTGTGAGATCACCCTATCGACCTTCTTCTCTATCGTTGAAATCTCGACCACGTTCTTCGTATACCGGATGGGATAGCCCCCGCCGATGTTGATCATGCTCAAAGGAATCCCTTTCTCCTCGGCCAACTCCCACACCTCCTTGGTCTTATCAATCGCCGTGTTCCAGTTGTAAACATTATGGCACTGTGAACCTACGTGAAAGGTGATTCCAACGGGATTGAGTCCCCTCTCCTGCGCAAATACGAGGAGGTCTGCCGCTTCGTCAAGCTCGACGCCGAACTTCTTGCTCAAAGGCCACTCGCTGCCCTCGTTCGGAACGGACAACCTCACATAGACCTTAGCACCGGGAGCAACGCGTGCGAGTTTTTCGACCTCGGGAAGGGAATCAAAGGCAAAATACCGCACCCCATATCCGACAGCCTGCTCCAGGAATTTCAATGTCTTGACCGGGTTACTCGTTATGATCCTTTCCGGCTCAACGCCGAGGGACGAAAGGATCTGCAATTCGCCTTCGGAAGCGATTTCGAAACCGACGCCGAAACTGTTCAGGAATGCCAGAACGTCTCTGTCGGGATTCGCCTTGACTGCAAAGAAAACCTTCGAATTTCTGATACCGCTCCCTATGATCGAGACCTTTTCCCGGGCTACTTCCCTGTCTATGAGCAGGTAAGGCGCGGGCTCATCGCTCAGGGCTATGTAATTGAGGACCTTGTTCCAGGTCGCTCTGCTGATGAAATCGGGTGTCATCTCCATAAAGAAAACCTCAGTGGATTCTTATTATATAAAAAGTCGCCAGAAATTATGCAACACTGTGAACCGGTATCGCGTAGGAAGGGAGAGGGGTTATTGGCCGATTCCCCAGTGTAGTGCGGCGGAAAATCCTTTACTTAAGAAAATCGGTCAGATTCTTTGCTTGTCATTCCCGAAGTAGTAATCGGAAATCCATTTTCTTTGAGTGCGGGGAGACTTGGATTCCAGCCTTTCCGCCCCGGCGGATCAGCCCAGGCTGCTCTTGGGTGTAGTTGCTCATACCTGACCTGACGGTCAGTGTACGGTAGAGTCCCGTCAGATAGGGTTCTTGAGGAAGGCAACGTTTCTTTCCCAAGCTCACGGTTGTCGTTAACACCGACCAGTCCGCAGTTTCGCCGTAGCGAAACTGAAAAAGACTTCGCCCACAAATACGCAGGCATGCCTATGCGTCCATTCTGCGCTTGCTCCTTGGACAGGTGGCAGTGTAGTAGCTTGAGTCATGCATGTTTCAAACAGTATTCGATAAAAAAGTCTCATCCTCTGGGTAAAGAAGGTTTTATCCCGTACCTATTATAATATGATTTCGCGAGGCTAAGGGGTGGGATTCCATGGGAGCCGAGATCGCAACTGCACCGACGAGTCGATACTTTCAGGAAAACGACTCGCCAGCAAGAGCACAATCGTAATAAATCACTTTCGTTCCAGACAATGAAGGCGATGCCGTCAGCCAATGACATGAGCATGAAGGAGGCCGGACAGATCGGACACATAAGAAGTATCCGTGGAATGAGCCGTTTTTTCATGTCTCTTCTCTCAAAAATCATTTGGTATCCTTACTATTGCCCTTCGTGACATCTCCAAATATGTATTTACCCAGCAGGTCCTCTATATTAATAGGCGGGGTGGTGTCGATAATCGTCCCTCCAGGTTTCAGGATTTCACCGCTGCCTCCTGGATCGATCTTGACGAATTTATCGCCGATGAGACCGGCGGTCTTGATTGACGCGATTGCGTCGCTGTAAACCTTTATTCCTTTTTTGATCTTCAATTCCGCTAATGCCATCTGTCGCTCATGGTCCAAACTCAGTCGTGCCACCCTTCCCACTTCAATGCCATCAATCTCGATCGGGCTATCGACACGCAGTCCCGATACCGAATCGAAGCGGGCATTAAGTGAATAGTAATCATCACTGAAAAGGGAGACCTTGCCGAGTTTCACTGTCATATAACCCACGCAGAGCAGCCCGATAACCACAAATATGCCGACAACAGACTCCATTGAATAGTTCTTCATTTCAGACTACCCTCCTTTCCGCACTTATATGTTACGATGATCTTTTGATTCTTCGCTGCCCTTTCTAAGATCTGCTCAAGTGTATCAGAGAAACTGACTTCAGTTATGCCTGCAGTCACCGATATTTCAAAGCACTTCTCGATTCCTGTGTTTCCCCGGCTGAGCGCTTGGATCTCAGGGAGAGCCTTTTGTTCGAGCCCCTGAGCAAAATCACGCATTAATTGCTCGGCTTCTTCAGGCCCTGCGTTGGGCAGAATCGTAAGAATATCGTCTCTGAAGTGGCGCGCGGAAAAACCTCCCAACGGACTGAAATAGTTTTTTATATGCTCTGCGAGGGTCTTGAGGACCTCTAAGGCAGCTTGCCATCCAATCGCAGCTGCAAGAATGTCAAGATCAATGCTAAAAAGCAGGGCAGCGCTTTTGATATCGACCGTTCCGCCGCCCGGCATCCGAACATATCTGGATTTGAACCTCTCTTTCGAAATCAGGCCCGTGAGTTCATCCCGGAGACCCTCAAGGCTTTGAAGATATTCAGCGATCATAGGATGTTTAAGCTTAGACAGTTCCTCATAAGTTCCATGAAAAGCGATCTTTCCCTCCCAGAGAAGGAGGATACGGTCAGAGATGAAAAAGACATCGGGGATGTCATGGCTGACAAGAACAGCGGTGAACTTAAACTGTTTTCTGTAGTGGGCGATCATGCTCAGTATCACGTTTTTCCTTATCGGGTCCTGTCCTGTTGTCGGCTCGTCAAAAAGCACTATTGCCGGATCTGTAACAAGCGCCCGCGCCAGTGCCACCCGCTTCTGCATCCCGCCGGAGAGTTCTGACGGGTACTTATGAGCAACGTCCGCGAGTTCCAGCTGTTCGATCCGCGACATGACCTTTCCGCTGATCTGCTTCTTCCCGATATTTGTCGTCTGCCTGAGCGGGAGGGCTATATTATCAAAGACCGTCATGGAATCAAAAAGAGCGTTATTCTGGAACATATAGCTGACCGCACTCCTGTATTTGTCCCATTCTGTCTTCTTCATTTTGTTAACGGGCAATCCCCTAAAAAGTATGGTCCCTTCATCAGGAGGGAGAAGGCCGATGATGTGTTTGAGGAGGACGCTCTTACCTGTGCCGCTTTTCCCAATTATCGTGGTAATCTGGTTTTCGTAAATCTTGAGATTCGCTCCATCAAGCACGGTATTTTCGTTAAAGCGCTTGGTGACATCCCTGAATTCTATCAAAGGCGTTTCCATAATACCTTTACATTAAGAACGATGTTATAACGTAGTCTGCGATAAGGATCATGACACAGGACAATACGACAGCCGAGGTGGTTGAGAGACTGACGCTTTTTGCTCCGTAGCTATCAGTACGGAGATGAGTGAAGTACCCCTGGTAGCAGCAGATTGTCGATACAAGCACCGCAAAGACGATTGATTTGATGAACCCTCCCCTGATATCTGTCATATCCACATACGCATGTATTCGATAGAAGTAAACGCCCTCATTGACACCGAGGAGGACAACGCCGGAGAGATAGCCGCCGAGGATCCCGATGAGATCGAAGAAGGCTGTCAGCAGGGGAAAGCTGATAATAGAGGCAGCGATACGTGGACTGATGAGATACCTGACGGGGTCGACCCGCATTGTATACAGGGCATCAATCTGCTCGGAAATACGGAGGATGCCGATTTCAGCCGTCATCGCGGAGCCCGCCCGTGCGGTTATCATGATCGCAGTCAGGACAGGCCCCAACTCCCTGATAAGCGAGAGGGCTATGACAGAGCCGAGGAACCCCGTTGAACCTACTTTCGTAAGCGTATGATATAGCTGCAGGCCGAGGACCATGCCGGTGAAGAGGCCGATGAGCATCACGATATTCGATGACCGTGCGCCGATGTAAAAGACCTGCTGAATAATCTCCCGTATCTGTTTGGGCCGGAATATCTTCACAAAGGCAAGCGCAAAGAAGATAGCTGCTGAGCCAAGATCGTTTATGACTTGCACTGTCCCTTTGCCGAGTGGATGGAAAAAAGGCAAGAAAGAAACCTTCTGCTGTTCTGTCATTGTTCTTCCTTAATAGTGTAGTTTTATGGGCTAACCCTCAATTTGGTATGACAGTCGGCGCAAAAAAGACAGCCCTCTCTATTTAATAGATAGCATATATAGCCAATTGTTACAACTATTTTTGTGTTTCACCTTCAGAAATTGCATCTACAAAATGATGACCAAAAGGATTATTGTAGAGCCTGTAGCACAAATCGGCGGTAGCGGATAGATATTTGCGCAACGGGCAATATGTCATTGGGAGCGTGATAAAATAGAGGCCATTGATGTTTCGGGAGGAGGAGAGATGGCCTATAACATGAAGGAGTGCAACAGGGATCAGATATCTCTGATGCCGCCGAGTTTGCAGGAGTGGCTGCCGGAGAAGGGTCTGGCATGGTTTCTGATAGATGTAGTGGAGCAGTTTGATCTTGGCGAGTATTACCGCAAATACCGAGAGGACGGTCGGGGACAGTCGTGGTATGATCCGAAGATGATGGTGGCTTTGTTGCTATACGCTTACAGTAACGGAATACGGTCGTCCCGGAAGATAGCGTCGTTATGCAGGAGGGACATTGGGTTTAAGGTAATTGCGGCGAACAGTTCGATGTGAGACCATGCGCCCACCGCTGACGATACACTCAAGCTACGGGGCAAAGTCAACAGTTTCTACCAGTCGAAACTTGCGTCGATTTCAGGAAGCATGTGCTTTTGGATCACCGATTCTGAACGGTCTTAGTTTCGAAGGGAATTCATCGGCAGTTGTACAGTGGCTGTTTGGTGAAACCCTAATTTCTACAATCTACTTCGGCCTCCTCGCAGAAATGAGTTTCTTGGCAATTGCACGCAACGCCTCGGAAACATTCTTGTTCTTTTCAAGGGTCGCGAGGTCTTTACTCTTCAACTGCGTAATCAGAGTGGTCCCGATGCCTATCGGTGTCTTCGGGTTGTTGACGAGGGCCAGAACGATGTTGTAGTTCTTCATCCATTCCCTGTTCTTCGAGATGAGACGGAGGGCGTCTTCGGGGATATTCCGTGAATGTGCGACAAGTTCAGCCTCCGTTTCCGTCACCTTCGGGTTCTTGAGGACGCTGAGGACCACCTCCTTATTCGAATCCTTTGACAGGACAGATCGTATGTCTCGCCCTCCCCTCAGGGCGAGGGCGATCTTTTCGCCGACGGTGAGGGCCTGCATCCTCTGGAGGAGGCTGTGTTTTTTTTCGTCTTCGGTGAGGATCGCCTTTTTGTGATGAGGATGTTCTTCCACTTCTGCAGCAAGACTGACGGCCTTCTCTGCCTCTTCCCTGATCCCATGGGGAACATTGGGACTCTCAATGAGCAGGTTCAGTATTTCCGGTCTGTCGGTATTGGCTTTCAGAATATCCTCCAGGATCTCAGGCCCCACAGCATCCTCTATGAGGATTTCGAGGACCTCCTTCGACGCCAGGGACATGTCAAATGCTAAAAGCATGGTTTCATCATTCATGGCTTCCTCAACAATAGAAAGAATTCGATATTTCCCTTTTGGCCCGGGACCGGTGAACGGAACTCCCCCGACACCTTTAACCCCATTCCTTCGGCAAAGGCCCTCACAGAGTCCACGGCTGCGAGCCTTTTATCTTCTTCCCTCACAATGCCGCCCTTTCCGACCTCTCCCCTGCCGACCTCAAATTGAGGCTTTACGAGAGCAAGGATCTCGCCGCTCTTTCCAAGAAACTCCGCGACCTTCGGCAGTATCTTCTTCAGAGAGATAAAGGAGACGTCTATGCTTGCGAAATCGATCTCCTCGGGGACCTTCTTCCTGTCGAGATGGCGTATGTTCGTCCTCTCGAAGAGGACGACCCTTGCGTCATTTCTCAACGACCATGAAAGCTGTCCGTACCCGACATCTATGCAATATATCTTTCTTGCGCCCTTCTGCAACATACAGTCTGTGAACCCGCCGGTGGAAGATCCGACATCCATTGCAACGGCACCGTCAAGATCTATGCCAAAATGTTCTATGGCGGCCTCGAGTTTCAGTCCGCCACGGCTTACGTAAGGAATATCACCGCCCCTGACTGCAAGACCGACGTCTCGGGTAAACATGGCGCCGGCCTTTGTGACAGGCGCGTCATTGACAAGGATCTTTCCTTCCATGATCAACGCCCGGGCACGCTCCCGACTGGC
>Ga0335070_10001739_pt1 | contig 25321 bp, 21 predicted proteins | sample Lox_Sample_13_FD_206722 | JGI IMG/M metagenome (GOLD analysis project Ga0335070, IMG submission 206722) | Soil microbial communities from Loxahatchee National Wildlife Refuge, Florida, United States - Lox_Sample_1.3 | ecosystem: Environmental > Terrestrial > Soil > Wetlands | place: USA...
TGACGCTGGCCCGCGGCGTGTTGACCGGACCCGGGCGCGCCGGCGGCGCCTCCCGGAGGTCGACGCTGATCGCGGCGCCCTCGACGATGACGGCGACCTCGAACGGCACCGGCTCGTCGCTGATGCCGTCGTTGTCGAGGCTGCCCCGCTCGCGGTAGGTGCCGTCCGGGATCTGCTCGATGACGCTGCGGATCTCGGCCTCGCTCTGGTCGAGGATCGTGTCGACCGCGGCGGCGAAGGTCGCGGCCCCATAACGCTCGATCAGCGCCAGCAGAGCCTCGCCGCCGACCCGGGCGGCACCGACCTGGGCGCTGAGGTCGCCGACCAGCGCCCGCGGCATGCGCGAGTTGGCCAGCAGGATCCGGTAGACGTCCTCCTGGCGCTCTCCCTCGCGGTAGAGCTTGACGCCGGGGAAGATCGTGCCCTCCTGGAAGTTGTCGGTGGTGTCGGTGCAGTAGGGCTGCTTGGCGCCGATGTCCATGTGGTGGGCCTTGATCGCCGAGTAGCCGATCAGCTCGCCGGCGTGGAAGATCGGGACGATCACGACCGCGTCCTGGGGGTGGGAGCCGATGTCGTAGGCGTAGGTCGAGAAGAGGACGTCGCCGGGGCGCAGGCTGGCGGCGCCGCCGACCCGCTCCAGGGTCGCCTCGATCGCGTAGCCGAGCGTGCCCATGAACAGCGGCAGCGCGTGGGCCTGGGAGAGCAAGCGCACGCGCGAGTCATAGAGCGCGGCGGCGAAGTCGACGATCTCGTAGATGATCGGCGAGAACGCGGTCCGGATCAGGCTGACGCGCATCTGGTCGGCGGCGCCGTTGAGGCCGTGGCGGATGATCTCGGCGGTGATCGGATCGGTTGCCGCCGCGGAGGCGGGCTGGCGCTCGCTCATCTCTCCGGCCTCGCCAGGAGCAGCGCCCCGCTGGAGTGGACGCTCGCCTCGTAGCCGGCGTCGAGATAGGTGGTCGAGGTCTCCTCGCAGATGATCGCCGGGCCGCGCAGGCTGGCGCCGGCGGCCAGCTCGTCGCGGCGGTGCGTGGCGAAGGGGAGGAAGCGCGAAGCGGTGAAGGAGAACGCCTGCACGGTCTCCCCCGCACCGCTGTCGCCGCCGCCGCCCAGCACATCCTCGATCTCCATCTCGGGCAGCGGCAGGCGCGCGGTCGCGCGCACGGCGACGACCTCCAGCTCCTCCTCCAGGACGCTGCCGAAGGTGCGGCGGTAGCCCTCCTCGAACCGCTTTCGCAGCGGCCCCAGGTCGCCCCGGAGCCGGCCGCCGTCCCAGTCCGCCGCGACGTTGAGGGTGTGCTCCTGGCCGTGGTAGCGGACCTCGAGGGCAAGCTCGCCGAGCGTCGCCGCTTCGTTGCCGGTGCCGCCCTCGCGCTCTTCCAGGGAGGCGAACAGCTCAGCCGCGACTGCCTCGATCCGCGGCACCGAGTCGGCCTCCAGCGGGCAGATCAGGGTGCGCGAAAGCGAGCGGGCGAGGTCCTGGTCGAGCAGCCCCCAGGCCGAGAAGTTGCCGGCGAAGGGAGGAATCACGATCGAGGGCACGTCGAGCTCGTCGGCCAGCAGCGTGGCGAGGAGCGGGCCGGCGCCGCCGAAGGCGATCAGGTGCGCTTCGCGGGGGTCCTCCCCCTGCTCGATCGTCACCGAGCGCATCGCCATCCCCATCGAGGCGACCGCGACCGAGACGATGCCGCGGGACAGCTCGACCGCGTCCATCCCCAGTCGCCCGCCGAGGCGCTCCAGCGCCGCCACCGCGGCGGGCACGTCGAGTCGCAGGCCGCCGGCCAGCTCGCCGTACCCGAACATGCCCAGGGCGGCGGCCGCATCGGTCACGGTGGGCCGCTCGCCGCCGCGGCCGTAGGCGACCGGGCCGGGGCGGGCGCCGGCGCTCTCGGGCCCGACCCGGAGGCGACCGGAGGGATCGATGGTGGCGATCGAGCCGCCGCCGGCGCCGATCGAGCGCACGTCCACCCAGGGCGTCTGGATCGGCATGCCGGCGACCGAGCCCTCGAAGCGCACGGTCGGCTCGGCGTCGACGATCAGGCAGGTGTCGAAGCTGGTGCCGCCGACGTCGGCCGTGATCCCCCGCCCCACTCCGAGGGCTCGGCAGATTCGGGCCGCGCCCACCGCGCCGCCGACCGGCCCGGACATGATCGACTCGAAAGGCCGTGTGGCCGCCTCGGCGAATCGCATCACGCCACCGCCCGAGCGGGTGATGAAGCAATCGGCTCGGACCTCGGCTCGCTCGAGCTCCAGCTCGAGGCGGCGCAGGTAGGAGGCGACCTGCGGCCGGATATAGGCGTCGATCGCCGCGGTGCTGGTCCGCTCGTACTCGCGGTACTCGCCGGAGAGGCGATGCGAAAGCGAGATCTCTCCCTGGAAGCCGGCCTCGCGCAGCAGCGCCTCGGCCGCCAGCTCGTGCTCGGGATTGGCGTAGGCGTTGATCAACGCGACGGCGACCGCCTCGACCCCGGCTCGCTCGAACTCGGCCGCGGCGGCGATCACGTCGGCCGGCTCGAGCGGCGTCTCGACCTCGCCCCAGGCGCGGACTCGCTCGCGGACCCCGAGGCGCAGACGGCGAGGGACGAGCGGGGCCGGCGCCCGCCAGGAGACGTCGTAGACCAGGTCGCGGTCGCCGCGACGCATCGCCAGGACGTCGCGAAAGCCGGCGGTGGCGAGGAGCCCGACCGTGGCCCCGCGCCGCTCCAGCAGCGCGTTGAGGCCGACGGTCGTGCCATGCACGAAGAGCCGGCAGCGGGTGCGCAGGTCCCGAGGGAGGGCGGAGACGATCTCGAGCACGCCCTCGTCGGGCGCCGCCGGCGTCGAGGGGCCCTTGGCCAGCTCGATCCGGCGCTCGCGGTCGTTGTAGATGACGACGTCGGTGAAGGTGCCGCCGACGTCGACCCCCAAGCGAGACGCCAAGGCCTACCCCTCCCCCATCGCCGTCTGCCAACCGGACCGCTCGGCGAGGCGCGGAGAGCGGTCGACCGGGGAGCCTGCCTTGAGCACCGCGGCGGGCGGCTGCTCCTCGGCAAAGACGTCGAGATCGCTGGGATCGCGCTCGAAGATCAGGACGTCGGCCTGCTTGCCCGGCTCGAGGCTGCCGAGCCGGTCGGCGACGCCGCACAGCTCCGCCCCGACCCGGGTGGCGGCCAGCAGCGCCTGCGCCGAGGAGAGCCCGGCTTCGCCGAGGGCCTGGATCTCGCGCAGGGGGCGGCGGTGGCGGCGGTCCTCCAGGGCATCGGAACCGAGCGCGATCGGGATGCCGTAGCCGCTGGCGAGCGGCAGCAGGCCGGCCAGCGGCTCGCGCAGCGCCAGCGCCTTGGCCGCGATGTGCGGCTCCAGCTCGCCGGCCTCGGCCTGGGCGACGTCGTCGCCGAGGGCGTCGAGCGTCGGCACCAGCCAGGCGCCGGCGGCGGCCATCGCCGCGGCCTGCTCCTCGCTCAGCAGCGAGCCGTGCTCGATCGAGCGCACGCCGGCGGAGATCGCCCGGTCGAGGCCCTCGCCACCGTAGGCGTGGGCCATCACGTGGCGACCGCGCTGGCGCGCCTCGCCGACCGCGATCCGCAGCTCCTCGGCGCTGAATTCCGGCGTCGTCGGCTGATCGAAGTCCGAGGCGATGCCCCCGGTCGCGCAGACCTTCACCCAGTCGGCGCCGGCCCGGAGCAGCTCGCGCACCCGGCGCCGCATCTCGTCGGGCCCGTCGATCAGCGGCGAGCCCCGGCCCGGGTAGTCCGGTATCAGGTAGCCGGCGCTGGCCTCCAGGTCGGGGCCCCGCAGGTAGCCGTCGCCGTGGCCGCCGATCGTGCTCAGCATCAGGATCGAGACCCGCAGCTCCGGTCCGGCGCAAAGGCCGGCGGCGATCGCGTCGCGAAGGCCGGTCTCGGCGCCGGCCGCATCGCGGGCGAAGGTGACGCCCGAACGCAGCAGCCGGCGGCAGTTGTCGGCGGCCTCCAGCACCCAGCGCGTCAGCGGCTGGTGCAGGAGCCGGCGCAGGTCGAGGCTCCGCATCGTCACGTGGGCGTGGCAATCGATCACGCCGGGCATCAGCCAGGTCCCCGCCATCTCGACGCTGGGTAGCTGCGAGCGCAGGTTGGCTCCGATCGCGGCGATCGAGCCGCCCCTGACCTCGAGGTCAGACGGCCCGCTGAAGCCGCCTCCGCCATCCAGCAGAAACGCTTCGCGCAGGACAAAGTCTTCGCTTCGGCTCACAGGCCGAATCATCTACAACCCCCGTGCTCGCCGCCAGCAGTGCTCCTTTTCCAGAGACCAAGAGACGGTGAAGCGCGGCAAGACTCAGGCGTGGCCTCCCGAGCTGATCGAGCGGCGCAGCCACAGCCAGGCGAGGATCGCTGCCCGGGCGCTGCCGGCGACGCTCGTCGGAGCGTCGTCCACGGCGTACTCGGCGAGCGCCGACGCAGCGGCGGCTCGCGCCCGCTGCTCCCAGGCGCCGGCGCTCAGCACCTGGTCGCGGTGCGGGAGCGCGCCGCCGAGCGCCTCGCACACAACCTCGAGCTCGATCGCGCGGCTGGCGAAGCGGCCCGCGCAGCGCGGCAGCGCCGCCTGCACCGCTGGCAGCGCGCGGGGTCCAATGCTCCAGCCGACGCAGGCGAAAGCCTGCTCTGCGGCATTCTGCTCCGCCAGCCAGGCCGCGAGGCCTTCGTCCACCTGCGCGGCGGGCGTCCCGACGCCAGCTCCGCCGGCGAGCGCCGACTCGAACAGCCCCAGGTCGGGAGCCGCGATGGCGACCGCCGCCAGCTCGCCGCCCTCGGAGAGGACGGCAGTCAGCCCGAGCACCGGCGTGCCCGTCATACCCGCTCCGGGGCTTGGCGCGGCCCGATCTCGGCGCCCGAAGAGCCTGCGGCGAGCGCGCCGCGCAGCCACCGCCACGCCGCCAGCGAGGCGCGCGCGTCATAGCCGGCGTCATGCCAGGCGGGTGCCAGCCCCAGCTCGTCCTCGAGGCGGCGCTCGGCCTCCTGCTTGCTGCGCTGCTTCCAGGCCTCCGCGGTGGCGGGACCATCGCGGCCGAGCAGGACGCCGTCGAACGTGTGGCAGACCGCGTTCAGCTCGACGCTGCGATGGCTGAGGAGCCGGTGCGATCGCGGCAGCGTCGCAACGACGAACGGCATGTCGAACCCCGAGACTCCCCAGCCGACGGGGATGACGGTGCCCTCGGCGGCACCGTGCTCGACCAGCCAGCGGTGCAGCCGCTCGTCGACCTCCTCGCAGGGCGGGCCCTCGGCGAGATCGGCGGGGTCGAGGCCGATCGCGGCGAGGGCGTCGGGCTCGTATCGGCAGTCGCTCCAGCCGATCCGCGAGCAGAACGCCGCGTCGTCGTCGAGCGCGACGCCGATCTGGATCAGCCGGTGGATGCCCGGGTCGGGACCGGACATCTCGCCGTCGAGCCCGGCGAAGACCGGTTCGCCGCCGCCAGCGCGGCCGGCTGGTGGGCGAGCGCTCATGCCGCGGCTCGCTCGCTCGCCAGCGCGAGCTCCTGCTCGACTGCTCCCGAGACCAGCTCACGGGCCGCCGCCGCGGGTGCGATCCCGTGGCGGGCGAGCAGCGGATCGGCGATTCGACGGTAGAGCGCGATCGTCGCCCGCAGGGCGCGCAGGAGGTCGCCCTGGTCGAGGCCGGCGAGCGTCTGCTCGAACGGCAGCGAGGAGGACTCGACCAGCTCGTCGATCCGGCGCGGCCCGCGCGGAGCGCGACCGCGCCCGAGCGCGAGCATCGGCAGCAGGGCGCGATCGCGCAGGTAACCGATCGCGCTGAGGCCCTCGTAGCGCTCGCCGCGACAGACCTTGGTCAGCGCGTACCAGCTCCAGGTCCAGAAGCGCCGCTCGACGTCCTCGATCGCTTCGCGCGGCGTCGTCGCCGCGACCGGTTGCCCCAGCGCCCGCGTCAGCGCCCGGGAGCTCTCCCACAGCACGCGGATCGGCCGCCCCCCGTTCCACTCCGCCAGCTCGTCGAGGCGCAGGAACATGAAGTCGACCTTGACCAGCGAGCCGTACAGCGCGACGACGAGCCGCGGCTCGCCGACGTGCTCGCCGCCGTACCGCGCCACCGGTACGCCGTCCGCCGCTGGGATCGCGTCGCGCAGCAGCCCGACGCCAGCCGCGTCGCGGGCGACGACGACCAGGTCGAGGTCGGAGTAGCGGTCGCCTCGACCCGCCGCCAGCGAGCCCGAGATCGCGACGCCGACCGTCGCCGCGTGCTTCCGCGCCGCCGCGCTGAGGCGCTCGGCGGCGCCGAGCTGGGGCGCCAGCTCGGCGGCCTCGACCGGATCGGTCACGGCGCGCTCTCGACCCCGTTGAAGCGCGGCAGCAGCTGGAGGTCGCGGATGTCGTCGTGCTGCACGATCCACGCGATGAAGCGCTCCATCCCAAGCCCGAAGCCCGCGGTCCGCAGCGGCGACACGTCCCGCATCGTCAGGTACCAGTCGTACTCGCGCTCGCCGACTTCGTGCTCGGCGAGGGCCGCGCGCGCCTCGGCGCTGCTCTGATGGCGCTCGCCAGCGCCGACGATCTCGCCGATGCCGAACAGCAGGTCCCCGTTGAGGGCCACGTGCCGCTCGGCCGACTGGTCCTCGTAGGCCTGGTAGAAGGGCACCGCGAGGTGGTCCCAGTGGGTGACCCAGACGAACTCGCCCAGCTCTGCCATCAGCTGCTGCTCGCCGCGCCGCGTCAGGGTCCGCCAGCCGTCGTCCGGATCGGTATGCACGAGCCCCTCGGCGCCGCCGAGCAGGGCGACGGCCTCGTCGAAGCGGACCCGGGCGAACGGCTCCGTGCGCTCGGCGAGGGCAGCGATGTGGTCGAGCGAGCCGGCGGTCGCGCGCACGTCGTCGGCGGCGCCGACGAGCAGGCCGGCGGCCATCGCGCGCAGGTAATCGCCGACGACCTCGACCACGTCGTCGAAGCCGCCGGGGATCTCCGCCTCGCTGTGGAAGAACTGGCAGAGGTGGGTCGCGTCGGCGTCCTCGCCGCGAAACGACGGCATCACGTAGTAGCAGCCGCGCTCGGTGAAGCGACAGCCGTACTCGAGCGCGAACTGCATCGAGTCGGCCAGATACGTGGGAACCCCGAGCAGCTCCACCTGGACCGGGGACGAGTCGCTGCCCAGGCCCATCGGAGACGAGATCGAGCCGGTCGTGATCGGAAGGTTGACGGCGCGGACGCCGCGTTCGGACCAGAACTGGACGGTGACCTGTTGCAGGCAATCCTGGAGGGCGACGATATGTCGATACCAGGGATCAGACAGCGCTTCCACGAAATGGGACCCGAGATCCCGCCACGTTTGACGCGGCCGGACGAGCGACGGTGCGGTGTGCATGGAACCTCCTCGTTCAGACGGCGTGGGCGGATTGGCAGGACCCGGGGGCCGGGCGGGCTGGCGGGCCGACGACGGGGTGTCCTCGGCCTGTCCCGCCCGCCCGGCGACGCGGGTCCGCGTGATCAGTTGTTGTTGTTCATGGGTCCCCCTCCCCGGGTCGTTGCCATCGGCAACGGAGCCGTTGGCGACCCGCTCGGCGGGCGCGTTTGAGACATGGGCTCCGTCAAGCGCAGTCGCACCGTCCCCGCCAGCTCGACGCTGGCCGTCGCCAGCAGCGGCAGCGACAGCACCGGGTCCGTGTGACCGAACGGGAGGTTCCAGGCCACCGGCTGGGACCAACGGACCTCCCGCAACACGGACTCCGCCAGGCTCGGGTCGGCAAGCTCCGAACGCGCGAAGCGACCGATCAGGACCGCCGCCGCCTGCGCGAAGCAGCCGAGCTGGGCGAGCTGGGCGAGCTGGGCCCGCAGCAGCGCCGCGCTCGTCCCCGAGCTCGCCTCCAGCAGCAGCACCGCGCCGGCGAGGTCCGGCCAGTACGGCGTCCCCGCCAGCGTCAGCAGCGAGGCGATGTTGCCGCCCAGCAGCGGTCCGCTCGCCGTGCCCTCGCGCAGCGTCGACGGCGCCGCGGCTGGCTCGCGCCGGCGCGTCGGCGCGCCCGGGCCCCAGGGCACCGCCTCCAGCTGATAGGAGGGGAACTCGCAGAGGACACCGTCGCCCAGCTCGCATGCCCGCAGCAGCGTCTCCCGCGTGTAGTCATCCGGCGGCGCCTCGTCGCCGAACTGCGGCAGCAGGGCCGGGCCGTAGATCGTGCCGAGGCCGGTCGCGGCCGAGACGGCGACGAGCAGCGCCGTGAAGTCGCTGTAGCCGATCAGCGTCGGCCGCGATCGGGCGATCGCGGCGAAGTCGATGTGCGGCAGCAGCCGGTTGCAGCCCCAGCCGCCGATCAGCGAGACGACCGCGCCGATCGAGGGATCGGCGGCGAAGCCCTCGAGCTCCGCCGCCAGCTCCGCCGCGCCCGGCACGTCGCGGCGGCGGACGGAGTCGCCGAGGACGACCTCGAAGCCCATCTCGGCGAGGTGCGTGCAGGCGTTTGCCAGGCGGTCAGGGTGCTGGTGGGCGCGGTTGGTCGAACAGGCGACGACCGCGATGCTCGCTCCGGCCCGCAGCCCGCGCGGAGCGATCCGGGGCATCACCGCCGACTCCCGCACGGACGTCGGCGGTCGCGGCCGGCGGCCGGCGCTGGACCGCCGAGGAGCCGATTATCGGTTGAAAGCGTGGCGCTGGGCATCGATCTTTCCCTCGTCCTGGGGCGGGAGACGGGGCTCCTGACCCATTCGACGCATCGATGTTCACCGCCGCTCGGAGGCCGTTCAAGCCGGTGGGCGATGAACAGTCTCGGCGAGCAGACTGATGGTCGCGAGAGCCGCTCACCGGCGGCGGCGAGCCGGCTAGGCTCGCCCATCACCATGCCTGACCGAGCCATGGCGACGAGCAATCGCGAGCACACCCAGAACGCCTGCCGGCTTTGCCAGCGCCTGCTCGGCGCCAGCGAGGAGGTGGTGGCCGAGAGCGAGCACGCCGTCGCGCTGGCCGAGGAGCGGCCGCGGATGCCGGGCCACTGCATCGTCGTCACCCGGCGTCACGTCGCGTCGATCACCGAGCTGACGCGAGAGGAGCGCCGAGACGCGATCCTCCTCGTGCGGCGGATGCAGCGCGCCCTCACCGTCGCTCACCGCCCCGATGGGATGAACGCGTGGGTCAATCACGGCGCCCTCGCCGGGCAGGTGGAGCCGCACGTGAAGTTCGAGCTGGTGCCGCGCTACGAGCACCGGCCCTACGAATTCGTCCCCTATGGCGAGGTGCCGCTGGCCGACGCTGGCGAGCGTGCCGCGGCAGCGCGGCGCGTCGCCGCCGCTCTCGATGCTCCGATCTGGGAGGCGGGAACCAGGCTGCCCTACAGCTTCCCGCTGAACGATCAGTGCTGGTTCTGCGACTACGTCGGCGGCCGGCTGCCGTGGACGCCGCTGTTCGGCAGCGAGTCGTCGCATGCCTTCCTCAACGTCCGCCAGCGCAGCCGCGGCTCGACGCTCGTGATTCCCGAGCGCCACGTGCCGATGCTCGGCCAGCTCACCGGGGAGGAGGTCGTCGACGTGTTCGAGCTCGCGAACCGCACCGTCGAGGCGCTGACGAGGAGCCTCGGAGCCGATGCGATGCACGTCTTCTGGGTAACCGGGGTCGTCTCGCACCAATCCGAGCCGCATGCCCACGTCCAGGTGACGCCCCGCTTCGCCGACGAGGCGTATTCGTTCGGCCCCAGCGAGGAGATCGCGCGGCTGACCGACGAGCAGCTCAGGGCGATGGCGGACACGATGCGCGCCGGCGCGCCGGCGTAGCCGAGCGCCGCGGCGCCCCGGTCACATCGCCTCCAGCTCGGCGAGGATTCCCTCCTCGTCGAGGTACTCGCGGATCCGCACGAAGGCGCGCGTCGCCCGCTCGGGATCCTCCGGGAAGACCTTGTCGTACCAGCCGCCAACGAAGTACCCGGTCGAGGTGCCGTCGGCGAAGCGCAGTGCGTTGGCGACGATCTGGTCCTTCGTGAAGTAGACGTCCGACTCCCATCCATCGGGGGGCATGTCGCCGCGCAGCACGACGCCGCAGAGGGTGGGCATACCGCGGGCGCGAAACCTGCGTGCGGCGCGCTCTCCGGCGAGGAACGCCGCGACGCTCAGCTCGTACGGCACCGCCGCGCCGACCCGTGCGATCAGCTCATCGGCGAGGTAACTCGTCGACGCGCCGCTGTAGATGCAGTCGTCGAGCAGGAGGACGCGGACGAGCGCGCGCTCGCGCTCGTAGCGCGCGACGATCGCCGCCGCGACCGCATCGCACTGCCGATCGACCGGCTCGCCGCGGCTGATGCCGAGCGTGGAAGAGGAGTAGAAGGGGTCGCCGGGATCGTCGAAGATGTGCGTCAGCCGCACGTTGGGGCCCGGCGGGGCGACGACGTGCCCGTACTCCGCCAGATGGCGGCTGTTTAGCGCCGCCAGCACCTGCTCGCCGGCGCAGCCCTGGGTGATCGCGAGGTCGAACGTCTGCCGACCCAGCTCGAGCGCGACCGAGAGCTGCGCGCAGGCGTGGTCCCAGCTCACCAGGGTGGGGTCGACGGTGCCCCGATCGACGCAGGCCAGCGCGTCGAGGAGGAGCGACCAGACGCGCCGCAGCACTTCCCCCGTCCACGCATCCGGTGCTCGACGCTCGCGCGCGATTCGCTGGATGTGGAAGGAGAGGTCGTCGAAGAAGTAGAGATGCCTGATCGGCCCGTCGTCGGCGCCGCCTGGCGGAGCGGGGACCTGCGTGAGGTCGTGCGTGGACAAGCGGTTCCTCCTTGTTCCTCTCCGGTGCGCGAAGGGCCAACCGCGCGGCTCCTCGCCGGGGCCCGAGGATAGTCAGGCAGGTGCGCCGCGCCTGACGAATTGGCCTCTCCCGTCTCGCACCGGAGACACGGGCGCGGGCCGTCTCGCGAGCAAGACAGAACTCGGGAGGCCGCCGCCCGACGGGGTCAGTGCCGTTTATAGGCTCGGCCGCTGCCGCCCCAAGCGAGGCCGGAGCAGGGGCGGCATCGAGGCGCACCATGAGCGAAGGGCGAACAAGAACCGCGGCACGGCGCTGGACGGCGATCCCGCACCGCCTGCGCCTGCGCGCCGCCCGCGAGCGCGACCTCGCGCTGCTCGTCGGAGCGACCGCCGTGTCGACGCTCGGCTCCGGGATCGCCCAGGTCGCGCTGGCGTTCGCTGTCCTCAAGCTCGGGACCGCGACCGACCTGGGCTTGGTGCTGCTCGCCCGCCAATTGCCCGTCGTCGCTCTTCTGCTGCTGGGCGGCGTCTGGGGCGATCGCGTCTCGCGGCAGCGCCTGCTCGTCGCCGGCGACGTCACCCGCGGAGCGGCGCAGGCGACGGGCGCGGCGCTGCTGCTCAGCGGCTCGGCGTCGGTCCTCAGCCTCGGCGCTCTGCAGGTCGGCTTCGGCGTCGCCGACGCTTTCACCCGCCCGGCCTACCTGGGCCTGGTCACGGACACCGTCGCGCCCGAGCGGGTGCAGCGGGCAAACGCGCTCGTCGACATCGCGCGCAGCAGCCTCAGGATCGCCGGCCCGGCGATCGGCGCCGCGATCGTCGTCGTCGCCGATCCGGGCTGGGCGCTGGCCGTCGACGCCGCAAGCTACGGGGCCTCGGCCCTCCTCCTCTCCGCGATGCGCCTCGGGCCGAGGGCGCGTCGCGCCGGCGCCGGGATCGTCGCCGAGCTGCGCACCGGCTGGCGCGAGTTCACGGCGCAGACCTGGGTCTGGGTCATGGTCGCCGGCTTCAGCCTCTTCCAGCTGACGGTGCTGCCGTCGCTGTTCGTGCTCGGGCCGCTCGTCGCCGAGCGCGACTACGGCGGGGCCGCCGCCTGGGGCTCGATCCTCAGCTGCCAGGCCGCGGGAGCGGTGCTCGGCGGCGTCGTCGCGCTGCGCGCTCGCCCGCGCCGGCCGCTGCTCTCCTGCGTCGCGATGAGCCTGCCGGCGGCGGCCGTGCTCGCGATGCTCGGCGCGGCCCCCGTGCTGTGGTCCGTGTGCGCGGTCGCGTTCGCGGCCGGCACCTGCCTGGGGAGGACGGATGTGATCTGGTACACGGTCCTGCAGCAACGGGTGCCGGCGCACGCGATCTCGCGGATCAGCTCCTTCGATTGGTTCGGCTCGGTGGCACTCGCCCCGATCGGTTTCGCGGTCGTCGGGCCGCTCGCCGGCGCCGTCGGAGTCAGCACCACCCTCTACGGCTCCGCCGTGCTCAACGTCTGCGCGGCGCTCTGCGTCGCGCTGGTGCCGAGCGTGCGCGGCCTGCGATCGGAGCGAGACGTCGGCGGCATCGCGAGCCTCGCGGCATGACCGGCGGCCTCTCCGCAAGCACGGTCGACAGCCTTACCGAGCTAGCGAGCGCCGAGCTGCGCGAGCTGGAGACGAGCGCCGGAGCGTATCTCTCGTTCGAGCGCTGGCGCGACCTCGAGCAGGACGCGCGCTGGCAGACGCGTTACGTCGTCGTGCGCCGCGACACCGGGCTCCTCGCCCTCCTGCCGCTTTCCGCGCCGGCGAAGGGCGCGTGGTCCTTCGCCGCCTATGACCCGCGTGCGCTGCTGGGCGAGAGCGCGTCGGGCACGGCCGAGCGCGACTGGCTGCTGGTCGGCGGCCGGGCCGACCTGGCGTGCGGGCTGCTGCGGGCCCCGGGGCTCGACGATGCCACGCTCGTCGCCGCCGCCGAGCTGGCTGGCGGCGCGGCGCGCGCCGATCCGCTCGCGCACCAGCGACGGCTGGCGGCGCTCTACGTGGGCGCCGACGAGCGGGACGCGATCGCGCGGGTCCTCGGGCCGGCGGTCGAGGAGCGCGTCGTCGGCACCGAGGCGCGGCTCGCCGTGGTCGGCAACGGGCGCGGGGACCACCTCGCGTCGCTGTCCTCCTCGCACCGGAACGTGGTGCGGCGCGACTGGCGCGACCGCGACGCCGCCGAGCTGGCGACGCGATCCACCGGCTGGGAGGAGGTGATCGACGAGGCCGCCGGCCTGATCGCCGACGTCAGCCGCGGCCACGGACACGCTGACCATCCGGTGATCGTGCGAGCGCGGCTGGAGCCGTGGCTCGCCCACCGCGAGATCGAGCCCGTCGCCTTCGTCGTCTCGGCGCGGGAGCGGACGCTCGCGATCGCGCTCGGCTGGCGCTGGCGGGACCTGCTCCAGGTCTACGAGGTCGGCCTCGTCTCGCGCGAGGTGCCGGCGCGACATCTCGCCTACGTCGAGGCGATGGTCTACGCGCCGCTGCGCTGGGCCGCCGACCGAGGCTGCCGCGAGATCACGCTCGGGCTCGCGGCCTCCGAGCCGAAGCGACTGCGCGGCGCCGAGCTGCGGCCGGTGCATGCGATCGCGTCGACCGCGGCGATCCCGGCAAACGGCGAGCGCTCGTGACCGCCGTCGGCATCGTCTCGGCCTTCGGCTCCGCCAGCCTCCGCGAGCTGCTCGCGGCCGGACGCGAGCGCGGCCTCTCGTTCGTCTGCCTGGCGGAGCCCGCCGACCCGCCCGAGGCGGTGACGGCTGCCGAGGCGCTCGGTGAGGTCCTGCGATCGGCCGATGGGGGCGGCGCCGAGGCGGCGGTGCTGCTGCGCGAGCGCAGCGTGCAGGCCGTGCTGACGTTCTGCGACGCCGGGTTGGCGACGGCGGCCGAGCTGTGTGCCGCGCTCGGGCTGCCGGGCATCGCGCCCAGCGCCGCCTGCCGCGTCCGCAGCAAGCACCTCCAGCGCGCCGCGCTCAACGCAGCTGGAGTTGGAGCCGTCGCGATCGCTCCGATCCCCGACCCCTCGCTCGCGCCGCCCCCCTCCGCGATCCCCTACCCGGCGGTGCTGAAGCCCGAGGACGGCGCCGGCGGCGCGGCGACGATGCGCGTCGACTCCCACGCGGAACTCCTCCGCGCGCTCTCTGGCGTCGGCGAGCGGCCGATGGTGCTGGAGGCGATGGTCGCGCCGTCGGCCCATCCCGCCGGGGAGTGGCTCGCCGACTACGTCTCGGTCGACAGCGTCGTTGCGAGCGGCGCGATCTCCCACTTCGGGGTCGTCGACCGGCTGCCGCCCGCCGCGCCCTTCCGCGAGACCGGCGCGGTCTTCCCCTCGCTGCTGCCAGCCGCGCACCAGCGCGCGATCCTCGCCGTCGTCGAGGACGCCGTCCGGGCGCTGGAGCTGGATCACGCCGTGCTGCACACCGAGCTGCGCCTGAACGAGGAGAGCGCGATCGTGATCGAGGTCAACGCCCGCCTCGGCGGCTACATGAACGCCGGCTGGACGCGCGCTGGCGCCGGCAGCCCGCTCGGCGCCGCCTTCGACGTCGCCCTCGGCCTCGACCCCACCCCGCCAGGCGTGGCGACGCGACCCGTGCTGCTGCACAACGTCCACGCGCCGATGGGCGCGCGCCGCCTGATCGGCGCCCCGACGGCCGCCCAGCTGAGACGGCTCCCCGGGGTCTGGAGCGCCGAGTGCTTTCGCGGCGCCGGAGACGACCTCGACTGGCGCCGCGGCTGGTACGGGCGGATCTGCGACGTCTGGCTGGAGGCGGAGGACGCAGTCGAGCTGAGGGAGCGCTACGAGGCGCTCACGGCAGTCCTGGCCGAGGCGCTCACGTTCGAGGCGTGAGCGCCTCGGCGAAGTCCTCGGCGACCGCCTCGACCAGGGCCTCCGCGCAGGCGGGCGGCAGCACGTGAGTCTGGTGGCGCAGCTCCAGCGCCAGCCCGTCGGGCCTGCGGTTCCAGAAGAAGCAGATCGCGGGCAGCGTCCACTGGTCGAGCGGCTCCAGCTCGACCAGCTCGCTGTCCAGGCCCTCGAACGCCCCCAGCAGCGTGCGATCGTCCTCGTAGTAGACGAACACCCAGGGCGGCCGCGGCGGGCGCGCGTTCAACTCCGGCGCCAGCTCGTCGACGATCAGCGAGAACGGGAGGCGCTGATGGCCGTAGACGCGCAGCACCGTGTCGCGCACGGTCGCCGCGCTCGCCGCGAGCGGCTCCCCGCGCGTTACCGCCGAGCGCAGCACGACGACGTTCGCCAGGCAGCCAAGCAGCCCGTGAGTGTCAGCGGCGTCGCGGCCGGCGAACGGCGAGGCGACAAGCACGTCGGAGCCTTCCATCAGCTCGGCCAGCCGGCGCTTGACAGCCGCCGTCACGACCATGAACGGCGTCACGCGGTGACTGGCCGCGAAGTCCTCCAGGCGCGCCGCCTCCGCCTCGCCGAAGAAGCGGCGAACGGCGTGCGGTCGGCCCGGCGGCGCCTCGCGGTCGGCGAGCACGGCGGCAGGCAGGACGACCTCGGGCGCCGGCCAGGTACCGGCGAACTCGCTTCGCCAGAACTCCATGTCGGCGCGACCCGCGGCGCCCTCGACGTAGGGAAGCTCGCTCTCCGCCCAGTCGCGCCATCTCGGCGCCGCCGGCAGCGGCGCGAGCGGCCGGCCGCCGCGGGCGGCGGCGTAGCGGGCTCCCAGCTCGCGCAGCGCCAGCTCCAGCGACCAGCCGTCGCAGATCGCGTGCGAGAAGACGAGCGCGAGCAGCGCGACGTCGCCGGGCAGGGGCGCCAGCAGGGCGCGCATGACCGGGCCCCGCGCCAGGTCCAGCGGCGCGCTCACCCGCTCGAACAGCAGCTGGCGTGCGGCCTCCTCGGAGGACGGCGGGCGGCCGTCGGCGTCCGTGACCAGCTCGAGCGCGGCGGGCGCCGCCGGCGCCGTCCACTGCTCGAAGCGCGTACCGGTCCAGGCGAAGCGCGTGCGCAGGGCGTCGTGGCGGCGCACCAGCTCGTCGCCGGCGGTCTGCAGCGCGGCGAGGTCGAGCGCCCCGCCGAGGCGCAGCACCATGTACGGGTTCTCCATGCCGAAGGCGACGCCCTCGCCGTCGCGCCGCAGGTGGCGCTCCTGCTTCACCGTGACCGGGAAGCGGCCCGCCGCGGGCGCCGACGGCGCCCGCTCCCCGTCCACCGTCATCGCTCGCCCCCCATCACCGTCAGCGGCGTGCCGCCGGGCTCGCAATCCGGCTCCGGCTCCAGCGGCACCGGCGGCGCCCCGGGAGCGACAAGCGCGTCGCAGACGATCGCACCGGGCGCAACCGTGGCTCCCGGCAGCACGATCGAACGCTCGACCCGGGCGCGCCGGCCGACCCGGGCGCCGCCCATCACGACGGCGGTCGAGATCCACGCCCGGGGGCCGACGACGGCCCCCGACGCCACGGTCGCGTCCGGTCCGATCGTCGCATCCGCCGCGACCTCGGCTCCCTCGCTCACCCGGCCGACGGCGTCCGGCCCGCCGGTCGCCTGCCCGGCCCCGTCGTCGGGGACGGCACCGCCGAGGACGTCGAGGTGCCCCTGCAGCACGCGCGGCCAGGTGCCCACGTCGCGCCAGTAGGCGCCGCAGCCCCACAGCTGGACCCTGAGGCCGCGCGCGATCGCCGTCGGGATCAGCTCGTCGAGCCACGGGTCGTAAGCGGCGAACGGCAGCTCGGGCAGCAGCCGCCAGACGCGCGGCCCGGCGACGCTGAGCCCGATCTGGCAGGCGGGCCGTCCGCTGGCCGGATCGTCCGCCTGGGAGACGAGCCAGCCGTCGCGCTCGCGGCCCCAGCGCACCGCTCCCGCCCGACCGATCCCCCGCCAGGCGCCGTCGCTGACGGCGAGCGTCAGGTCGGCGCGCCTGGCCCGGTGCGCGGCAAGCACGCCCCGCCAGTCCGGGTGCAGCAGCAGGTCGCAGTTGAGCGTCACGACGGTCCTGCCGAGCAGCGGCTGGATCCCGCGTCGGCGGACGAGGCCGAGCGGGCCGGACGGGACCCTGACCCGGGTCCAGCGACAGGGCGCGACCGTCTCGGGCAGGCGCGTGACCTCGAGCCCGAAGCCGCTCGCGCCCGCGACAGCCTTCAGCGACGGCGCAGCGGCCGCCTGCGACCCGGAGACGATGGCGACGCCGCGGTCGACACCGGCGGCGCGCAGCAGCCTCAGCTGGCGGGCGAGCAGCGGCCGACCCATGATCGGCAGCAGCGCCTTCGGCCGGTCGGCGGTAAACGGACGCAGCCGCGTCCCAGCCCCGGAAGCGAGGATCAGCGCGATCGCATCGCCGTCCCGCGCAGCCTCGAATCGATAACCGGCCAACCTGAAACCCATCGCTGCTCCTCGCGAAATGTGACGACTAGCACCGCGTCAGGACCCGCGTGCATTCACTGGTCGGATCGTGCCAGCAGCGAGGGGCAGCCGATCGCCCTGGCGCTCACCGAACGTCTTGATGGGGAGACACGGTCGCGGGCGCACGACGACGGAGGGAGCTCCGGATCGGAGTACAGGCCGAACACCGGTCTTGGATGCGAGACGCGTTCGTCGGCCCCCGTTCCTCCGCAGCCTCCGTCGTTGTACGGTCGATTCATGCCGCATTCTCGAACCGCACCCACCGCGCCGGCGGCGAGCGATCGATGAGCGACGGCGACGACTCGCTCGTCAACCCCGAGGTGAAGGCGATCTGGAGCGAGGTCCTCGAGGTCGAGCCGCTGGACGCGGCGTCCGACTTCTTCGAGCTTGGCGGCCACTCGCTGCTGGCGGTCCGACTGCTTGCCCGCATCGAAGAGGAGGTCGGCTGGGCCGTACCGCTCTCGCTGCTGTTCGCGCACCCGACGCTGGGGGACTTCTGCGCCGAAGCGAGCGCAGCCGCGGCCTCCTGACGCTCAGGTCCCGCCTGCGAGCATCGAGGCGTAGCGCGCAGCGCAGGCCCCGCGGTCGCTCTTGCCGCTCGGCGTGAGCGGGATCTCCGGCACGGCGGCGAGGTGAGCGGGCAGCATGTGGCGCGGCAGCCTGCTCGCCAGGCGCTCTCGAAGCCGGCGACTGCTGAGGTTCGGCGGCCCGTCCGCCGCCGCGACGTAGAACGCCACCAGCATCGGTTCGCCGCGCGGATCGGGCAGGGGGACGACGGCCGCCGCGTCGATCCCGCCGAGGCCCAGCAGGGCGGCCTCGATCTCGCCCGGCTCGATCCGGTGGCCGCGCAGCTTGACCTGGTCGTCGATGCGGCCGTGGTGCTCCAGCTCGCCGCCGGGCGTCCAGGCGGCAAGGTCGCCGGTGCGGTAGTGCAGGGGGCCACCGGGAGCAAGCGGGACGAACCGTTCGCCCGTCAGCTGCGGGCGATCGAGGTACCCGCGGGCGACGCCGGCGCCGCTCACGCACAGCTCGCCGGGAGTCCCCGGCTCGACCGGGCGCAGCTGCGGATCGACGACGGTAACGGCCAGATGAGGCAGCGGCTTCCCGATCGGCGTCAGATGGCTGTCGCCCCGCAAGGCATCGGCATCGAGGAACTTGCAGGTGACGAAAACAGTCGCCTCGGTCGGGCCGTACATATTGACGAACGAGGTGTCCGACACCGGCGAGGCGGCCCGCCACCTGCGTACCGACTCGCGCTCCAGCGGCTCGCCGGCGAGAATCGCATAGCGCAGCGCCGACGTGTCGCGCGCCCGCAGCTGCTGCTCGCGCACGAGGTACCTGAACACCGAGGGGACCTGGTTGAGCACCGTCACCCGCTCGCGCTCGATCAGGTCGAGGAAGGCGCCCGGCGCGAGGGCGACCTCATCCGAGGCGACGACGAGCCGCGCCCCGTGCAGCAACGCGCCCCACATCTCCCAGACGGAGACGTCGAAGCTCGGCGAGCAGAACTGCGCCCAGACGTCGTCCTCGCCAAAGCTGAACAGCTGATCGGTTGCGGCAAACAGCGCGGCGACGTTGCCGTGCGTCACGCAGACGCCCTTCGGCGTGCCCGTCGATCCGGAGGTGTAGATCACGTATGCGAGATCCTCGGCGCCCGGCCGCTCGGCGGGCGGCGGGTGCGCGGGCTCGGCGAGAAGCTCGTCGACGTCCAGGCAGAGCACGCCGCCGGCGAGAGCCCCGCCGCCCTCGAGGACGACGGCCGCGGCGCGCGCATCCTCGAGCATGAACGCGAGGCGCTCGTCGGGGTACTGCCGGTTGAGCGGGAGATACGCGCAGCGCGCCTTGAGAACCCCGATCAGCGCGGTCACGAGCGCAGTGGAGCGTCCGAGCGCGAGGCCGACGACGCTCCCCGGGGCGACGCCGCGCGCGAGCAGCGCAGCGGCGACGCGGTCGGAGCGCTCGCCGAGGGCGCGATAGCTCAGGGAGAGGCGGCCGTCGTCGACGGCGACCGCGTCCCCGCGCCGCGCGACCGTGCTGGCGAGGCGCTCCAGCAGCAGCGACGGCCGGCCGCGGGCCGTGCTGGCCCGCCCCGCCGAGAAGGAGCTCGAATCGAGGCCTGACATGGAGGACGCTATCCGAGCTCGGAGACGGCGTGGTCGTGGGCGGGGCTCCAAGGCGGCCCGTTCACCACGAGCATCTTGACGACCTCTCCACTGCGGTTCTCGCTCCCGTGGGGAGTGCCCCGCGGCACCTTCACACAATCGCCGGAACGCACCGACAACTGCCGATCTCCGACGAAAGCCTGCAACACCCCGTCCAGCACGTACCACGCCTCATCGCACTCGTGATGCACGATCCGAAACTCGACGCTGCCGGGCTCCACCTCGACGTAGTCGACCGAAAGGTCGTCGAGCACGCACAGCCGTCTCATCTTGACGCCCTCGCGGATCGTTTCCAGATCGATCTCGTCCTTGGACTGGGTCGGGGCCATCTCTTCCTCCTCCGTGTCGCCGGCCGCGAGCCGGCCGGTGTGCCACGAGCATGGTCGCCAGGCGACCCTGCCCTCCAGCCCGCGGCGGGCAACCCGTCTCGCTAGCTAGACTCGCCCGGGGCTGACTGCTCATTTGCGACCGCTACCTCGACCGGCGCTCGGCTCGGCCGCAGGATCGGCGGCTCGTCTTCCCATCCGAGCGATACGGAGAGCTCGTTGGCAAGCTGCGCGAGGTGCGCCGCCAGCTCGCTGCGCGACGGCACGCCGTTCTGGTCGGAGGCGAACGTGACCCCGACGCCGGCCAGGGGGACGCGCTCGTGCGAGAACACGGTGCCCGCCATGCAGGTAATGCCCGGCGTCGTCATCCCGTCGTCGATCGCGTAGCCGCGGACCCGGGCCTCAGACAGCTCGCGCTCCAGGTGGGTGATCAGCACCGGCCCACGCCGGGTGCGGCGGATCAGGTTGTCCGTCAGCGGGTAGAGGGCTCGCAGCTGCGAGGGCGAGAGGTGCATCAGGATCGCGCTGCCGACCGCCGTCAGGTGGGCGGGCAGGCGAACACCGACGTCGCTGACAAGGCGCAGGGAGGCAGCGGCCGGTGTCTGCTTGACGATGTACAGGACGTCCTGGCCGTGCAGCACGCCAAGGTGGGTGGTCACCCCCGTGTCGTCCGCGAAGTCCTGCATCGGGGTGCGGGCGAGCCAGGTCAGCGCCTCGATCCTGGAGTAAGCAGTACCAATTTGGAAGGCGAGCGGGCCGAGGCCCCAGGCGTGCTCCGCCGCGTAATACGTGACAAAGTTTTCGGCCCGCATCACGTTCAGCAGGTGATACGTGCTCGACTTCGGCATGCCAAGGTGGCCGGCAATCAGCATGGTCGGCACCGGGCGAGCGCGACTCGCCAGGAACTTCAGCACCGACATTGCCCGTTCGGCCGACTTTACGACGCTCGACACACTCGATCGCCTTTCAGAAAATCGAATATCTTAGCTCGACTGTAGTGCGTGAAGCTGAGTACCTGCAAGTAGTTCTCCAGCGCCTCGACGGCCGTCGATCCGTCGGCTCCCCTCACCCCGTCGCCACTTGCTCCCAGAAGAACATCTTCGGGGCGGGGGCTGGGTCGATCGTGAGATCGATCACGGCTGGCCCGGCCTGGGCGGTCGCTGCCGCCAGCGCCGCGCGCAAACCGCCGATCGAGTCCGCGTCGTAGCCGCTCGCCCCCAGCGACTCCGCCAGCTGGGCGAAGCGGGTCGGCGGCAGGTTGCAGGCGACCTCGGGCCGCTCATGCTCGGCGAACCAGCGCTTCTGCGTGCCGAGGCTGCCGTTGTTGAAGATCACCCAGACGACCGGGACGCCCTGCTCGACGGCAGTGCTCACCTCGAGGCCGGTCATCAGGAAGCCACCGTCCCCCGTGATGCAGATGACCGGGTCCGGGTCCTCCCTACCAGAGGCCAGCGACGCGCCGACCGCGCCGGCCACGCCGTGCCCCATCGCGCCCAGCCCACCGTTGATGATGAATCTGCCGTTGCCGCGATTCCGAACATAACGCTCCGACCAGTAGCCGTTCTGGCCGACGTCGGCGACGACGGTCGTGGTCGGCGTGACGAACTCGTTGATCGCGTCGATCGCGTCGACGGGATGGACGGCGCCGGGATGGACGGCGCCGTTGGCGGGCAGGTCGGGGGGCGGATTGGCCGCCTGCAGTTCCTTCACCACCGTCGACCCCGGCTTCTCGGGCAGGCGCGCCGAGGTTCGGCCAAGCAAGCCGCGCACAGCCTCGCCGACGTCTGCCAGCAGGCTGACCGACGGCTGGTAGTTGTTCGTCAGCTCGCGCGGGTCGATGTCGACGCGAACCAGCCGCAGACGGTCGAGCGTGCTCGGCCAGGCCGAGCTGGTGAGATAGCTGAAGCCGACGCCGAGCGCGAGCACGACGTCGGCGCACTCGTGAAGTGCCCTGTTCGCAGCGTAGCTCCCGAACAGGCCAACCGGACCGAGGACGAGCGGGTCGTACTCATCGACGTGCCCCTTGGCCATCAGCGTGCAGGCGACCGGCGCCTCGATCCGCCGCGCCAGGTCCATCACCGCCGGCATCGCCCCGCTGCGCGCCGCCCCGTTGCCGACCAGGACCAGCGGCCACTCAGCCTCGACGAGCAGCGCGGCGGCCTCGGCCAGCTGGCCCGGATCGCAGGGCGGCGGCTGGGACGGTACGGGGCGAGAGGCCGGCGCCGCCTGCCGCTCGGGCAGATCCGCGAGCGGCTCGAGCAGCAGGTCGCTCGGCACGTCCAGGTGAACCGGCCCGGGCCGCCCGTCGAAGGCGATCGCGATCGCTTCCGCACACATCGGCCCGACCTCCTCGACCGACATCGGCCGGCCTGCCCACTTGGCCGTGGCCGCGAACATCGCCACGATGTCCGGCGTTCGCCCGATGCCCGTGCCCTCCTGGATCCCGTAGCGCCCGAACTCGGTCGTCGCCGCCTGGGCCGTGACGACCAGCATCGGAACCGAGTCCATGTAGCTCGCCGCCGCCCCCGTCACCATGTTGGTGGCGCCGGGGCCCGAAGTGCTCACACATACGCCGAAACCCGCGCGGCGGGCGTACGCGTCGGCCATGAACGATGCGCCCTGCTCGTGACGGCTCAGCACCACAGCGATGCCGGCCCGGGCGCTGAGTGTGTCGAACAGCGGCAGGATGCGCTGACCCGGAATTCCGAACACGTGCTTGACGCCGGTCGCGCCTATGGCCTCGGCAAGCGCGTCGGCGCCAGTCAGCTTTACGGTGGTGTCCTGGCCAATCAATGGTTCCTCGAATAGTGGTGCTGCGAACCCAGGCAGTCACGCTAGGGGTCGGGCTTCGCTGTCACAAGTGCCCCGGCCCGGGGTTCTCGATGACGAGACGAAAGTGACGCTTTCACCCCAGCGCGGGGGCGCGCGCCGCGCCTGTCTCGAAACGCAGACTTGGCGTGGTCGCTGCGGGTAGCCCTGCGGGCCAGGGGCGTGTAGACCATCGGCGTGACTGAGGGGAACCAGACGCCGAGAGCGGGGCTGCGCGGACGCGCGGTCGTCGTCTCCGGCGGCACCAGCGGCCTCGGCTTCGCGGTGGCGCAGCGACTCGTCGCCGAGGGCGCGCGGGTGTGGATTCTGGGCAGCTCACAAAAATCGGTCGGCGCTGCGCTCAGGCAGCTCGACGGCGCCGCCGGCGGATCGGCCGGTGACGCCGCCGAGGAGGCGGCCGTGGAGGCGGGGGTCGCCGCCGCCGTCGAGCAGCTCGGCGGCATCGACGGAGCCTTCTGCAACGCCGGCATCGACGGTGAGAACCGCAACGCGCTCGAGCTTTCGGCGGACCACTTCCGGCGAGTGCTCGACGTCAACGTCGTCGGCGCCTTCCTCCTCGCCCGCTCCGTCGCCCGGGTGATGGCGCCAGGCTCGGCGATCGTGATCAACGCCTCGCTGGCGGCGCTGCGCCCGCGGGCCGGATTCGCCGACTACAACACCTCCAAGGCGGCAGCGGCGACGCTCGCGAAGTCGCTCGCGCTCGACCTCTCGGAGCGTGGGATCGCGGTCATGGCGGTCTGCCCTGGGACCTTCCCGACGCCGATGACGGCGGAGCGCATCGCCGACCCCGCGACCCGGGCGCAGATCCTCTCCTCGACTCCGGCGGGGCGTCTTGGCGAGCCGGAGGAACTCGCGGCGCTCGTCGGCTTCCTCCTGTCGGGAGAGGCCCCGTACATGACGGGCAGCATCGTCACGATCGGCGGCGGGGGCTGACGGCGGCGTCCCCAGGCCCGATTCGCACCGCACGTCGGCGCCACGTCTCGTAGCTCAGACGGAAAGTCGGCTGCGCCCCTTTCGGGATCTCGCCAGCGCGATTAAACCTTGGCGACAGGCTTAGACACCCGTCTTGGATGGCAGACGCACCGAGGCTGGGTGGCTCATTCCCGGCCCACGCGGCACGGCGAATCCGTCACAACAACACAATGGAGGGCGTTTTTGATGTCTGAAGCGATGCTGCAGCCCCTGGCGGTGATGCGCTGGAGCGACCTGGACGAGACCGCGCGAGCGCAGCTGATCGATCGCGGCACCGACAAGATCTTCGACCCCGCCCTGCAAGAGGCGATCGGCGAGCTGATCGAGGACGTGCGCGAGCGCGGCGACGCTGCCCTGATCGACGCGCTGAAGAAATTCGACGGCTGCGAGGTGACGCCGGAGCAGCTGGCGGTCTCCGAGCAGGAGTTCGAGCAGGCCGAATCCGCCGTCAGCGAGGAGCTTCGCGAGGCGCTGCGCGTCGGCATCCGCAATTCGCGGGCGTTCAACGAGGCGGCCACCGCCGAGCGGCGATGGAGCTCGGAAACCGCTCCCGGGCTCGTCGTCGGCGAGAAGGCGACGCCGGTCGCGAGCGCCGGCCTCTTCGTGCCCAGCGGCAAGGGCTCCTACCCATCGGTGATGGTGCAGATCGGGACGCCCGCGGTGGTGGCAGGCGTGCGGGAGCTGACCGTCGTCGTCCCCCCCTTCCCCGGCGGCGACGGTCACGTCGACCCGGCCGTCCTCTGCGCCGCCCGCGAGCTGGGGATCCGGCGGGTGTTTCGTGCCAACGGCCCGACCGGCGTCGCCGCGATGGCGTTCGGAACCGAGACGATCCCGCGGTCCGTCAAGGTCGTCGGCCCGGGCAGCCCTGCCGTTCAGGCGGCCCAGATTCAGTGCCAGCGCTTCGGCACGCACACGCAGGTGCTGCTCGGCCCATCGGAGAGCCTGATCCTGGCGGACGACAGCGCCGATCCGGACCTGCTCGCCGCCGACCTCCTGACCGAGGCCGAGCACGGCCCGGACTCGGCGGTCCTGCTGGTGACCGACAGCCAGGCCCTGCTGGACCGGGTGCAGGAGCACGTCGCGACGCGGATCGCCGAACTGCCCGAACCGCGCCGCGGCTGGGCGCACCTGTCCCTCGGCGAGCACGGCGGAGCGGTGCTCGTCGCCGATCTCGACGAGGCGGCGGAGGTCGCCAACCGCTGGGCGCCGGAGCACATGCAGATCGTCGCCCGCGACGAGGAGCGCGTGCTCTCCGCGATCGAGCACGCGGGCGAGGTCCTGCTCGGACAGACCACGCCGATCGCGGCGGCCAACTTCATGCTCGGCGTGCCGGCGGCCCTCCCGACGGCGACGTTCCCGCAGGTCACCGGCGGCATCACGGCCGCGACGTTCCTGAAGAGGATTTCGATCGCCAAGATCACCTCCGAGGCGTTGCGGCAGATCGCCAGCGGAACCGAGGCGATGGCCGAGCACGAGGGATTCCCCGCACATGCCGCCGCGATCCGCGCCAGGGCGGGAGAGCCGAGCTAGCCGCTCGCGCCGGGCTAGAACCCGGCGAGAACCCCGCCCCATCCGACACGGCGCGTGGCGCTCTTGTCGCCGCATGGGCGACAAAAGCGCCACGCCTCGCCCCTCCCGGTCGAGATGGTGGGCGAGCTCGTGGCGCAGGGTCGTGTCTCGTGCATCAGACGCATACTCGGCAAGCGATGCCGCGGCGAGTGGCGGAGCTTCTTACGGTGCCGGGTGTCGGATCGACGGACGGAGGGAAATGCCAGGGGCACTTGCAGGTATCAGGGTGGTCGAGTTCGCGCAGTACATGCAGGGGCCCTGGTGCGGGCAGTTGCTGGGTGACATGGGAGCCGACGTGATCAAGGTCGAGCCGCCGGGCCGGGGCGACGGGGGCCGCGTCCCGGGTGTCCTCGGCGAGGACGACGATTCGACCTTCTTCCTCGCGATGAACCGCAACAAGCGCTCGGTGACGCTGGACCTCAAGCACGAC
>Ga0335070_10001740_pt1 | contig 25321 bp, 32 predicted proteins | sample Lox_Sample_13_FD_206722 | JGI IMG/M metagenome (GOLD analysis project Ga0335070, IMG submission 206722) | Soil microbial communities from Loxahatchee National Wildlife Refuge, Florida, United States - Lox_Sample_1.3 | ecosystem: Environmental > Terrestrial > Soil > Wetlands | place: USA...
AGCGGTGTTCGCCCCGTCGATCGGTACAAGGATGAGAAGACCGGAACGTATTACGTTCTAACCAAGCTCGATCTGGAAGACGTGAAAAATACTCTTGAGCAGTCGAAAGAACTGAACGCCCAAGTCCGGGATTTCGTGCGGAAAAATGCCGACCGTGCCTTTGAGCGGCTGGAGAAGGAAGAAGACAAACGTGCCAATCGCTAAGTCCCGCCGGTCGTAATGAACCTGGTTCAGCAAAGGAGATTGGCATGATGGGACTTGCCAGCAGAAGCGTCGGGCCCTGGGGACGTCTCCCCTTGTTGTTCCTTACGGTCTTGTGGGTCGGTGGGTGCGGTGCGGAAACGAAAGTGACGCGCGTGGACTCGGGTGTTGTGACGGACCTCAGCGGGCGATGGAACGATACGGATTCCCGCATGGTCGCTGAAGCCATGGTCAAGGACGCCTTAGAGTATCCCTGGCTCAATAATTTTTCCAGCTCAAAGAAGCGGCAACCCGTCGTCGTCGTCGGAACTATTGTTAACAGCAGCACCGAACATATCAGCACCCAGATCTTCGTGACGGATCTCGAGCGTGAATTGACGAACTCGCAAAAGGTCACATTCGTGGCCGGCAAGGGAAATCGCGACGAAGTTCGTACCGAGCGCAAAGAGCAGGCCATGTTCGCGCGCGAGGACACGCAAAAGTCTCCAGGGAAAGAAATCGGCGCCGATTATATGATGGCGGGCACGATCTCGACGATCCTCGATGAGGCGGACGGCACCAAGGCGGTGTTCTATCAAGTCGATCTGCAGATGATCGATCTCGAGAGCAATGCCAAGGTCTGGTACGGTCAGAAGAAGATTAAGAAAGTCATCGAGAAAAAACGTACGGTCTTTTAGGCTCCACGACCTCCGTTGAGCCAGATTGCCTCACGCCTCACCGCTCCGATCTCGGCACGGTGGGGCGTGTTGTTTTTATCCCGCCTGTGCCTGGTATATCTCCTGTTCGGCGTGGTCATCGGATGTGGTCCATCGATCAATCGCTATCAGTTGATCGAAGACAGCCTTCGTGCCAACGACCCCAAACGCGCAGATGCGATCGTTGAGCAAGCCGAAAAGGATTACGGGTCGAAGAGCCTCGTGCTCTATGGGATGGATCGCGGGATGACGCTTCAATTGGCCGGAGACTATCAGAAGAGCAACGCAGTGCTCGAACAGGCAGAAGAGGAAGTCGACCGTTTGTATACCCGAAAAATCCGGACAGAAACAGCTGCCTTCCTGACGAACGACAACACCCTGCCTTACGAAGGTGATCCCTACGAGCAGGTCTTGATCAACGTCTTCAAGGCGATCAACTACGCATTGCTTGGACAATGGCAAGAGGCCCTCGTTGAAGCCCGCCGCATCGATCACCGGCTTAATGTGTTGTCGGATCGCACGTTTGACAAGAACGCCTATCGAGATGATGGGTTTGCTCGGTATTTGAGCGGGATTCTGTACGAGAGTACGGGAGACCTCAACAACGCGTTCATTGACTATCGAAAAGCCTATGAGGCGTTCGAAGCCACTCGCAGCTGGTCACATCTCTCGGCCCCGACACAGTTACGAGCGGACTTGCTGCGCACGGCGGACGCGATGCATTTGAGCCAGGAATTCAGGGAGTATCAGCGCCTGTTCCCTGAGACGACATGGGAATCTAGTGAGACAACACAACGGCTCGCTCACATCGTCGTGATCAGCTATAATGGCCGCGCGCCACGCAAGGAGGATCAGTTTCTTGACCTACCGATCAGTCTCGACGCGCTGCAATTGGTGTTGCTCAACCGCGGGTTTGCCCAATCCACTCGCCAGAACAATCGGGTTGCCGACAGTGTTTTGTACGGACTTAACGGGCGAGTCGTCCGGGTGGCTTTACCGCGGCTGGTGCCTCAAAGAACTCAGGTCAGGAGCGATCCAGTGACGCTCTCCTCCGACACCGGGGTCCAGTTGAACGGGCATACCGAGGTGGTCCACAGTGTAACGGCCTTGGCCGATAAGACGCTGTCCGACCGTTTGCCGGGTATCGCGGCCAAGGCCTTGGCACGAGCCGCGATGAAATACACCTTGGCCGAAGGTGCCACACGGGGAGCCCAACAGGCGGCTGGAAGGGATGCCGGCCCATGGGTCGGATTGCTGGTGGGCTTGTTGACTCATGGTCTCGCGGTCGCTTCCGAGGAGGCCGACAAGCGCAGCTGGCAAACCTTGCCGGATGAAATCCATCTCACTCGGCTGTGGGTTCCCCCTGGCCGGTATCAGGCGCATATCGGAGGATCTGCTCAATCGATTGATTTCGCGGGGACGAAGACGGCACGAAATCTCACGCTTGGCGCAGGAGAAACGGTTTTTCTCCTTCAACGGGTGATGCCATGATAGATGGTTCGTTCCAGAGACGTTGGTTGATCGGCATGGTGTTCATTATGCCGGCCTTCGCCGGTTGTTCGTGGTTTGGAGGTCAGGCTAAACCGGACTGGATCGATGGGGTGAGCCGAGCCTATCCGGCAGAGCAGTATCTCCTTGGTGTCGGACAGTCCGACAACCGGGCGACGGCGGAGGATCAGGCCTATGCGGCGGTCTCGCGTATTTTCAAGGCAGAGGTCAGTGCCCAAGCGAAGGATTGGGAGTCGTACCTGGTGATCGAGCAGCGCGGGCAGAGCAGCGAGCAACGAAAATTAGCACTCGACAATCTGACTCGTGTGTCCACCGATAAGGTGTTGGAGAATGTTCGAATCCTGGACCGATGGGCGGACATCCGGAAAGGGTTGCACTATGCTTTGGCCGGCATGCAACGCGCGCAGTCTGAAACGGCGATTCTGGAACGAATCAGAGAACTGGATCGCACCGTACAGGAAGAGGTCGATCAGGCTCACCAAGCAACGGACAAGCTCGCAAAAGTCAAAGGACTGCGCCGGGCGGCAAAGAATCTCGTCCTGCGCGAAACCTATAATGCAGATCTCCGGGTGATTCGCCCGAGTGGACAGGGAACGGCGGCGGCCTATCGGGTCAATGAACTCACGAGCGAGCTCGAACAATTTCTCGCGACGAATCTGGTGCTGGCTCTATCCGTCGGCGGCGATCAGGTCGAGCCGGTGCAGCGAGCCCTCACCGAAGGGTTGATTCGGGAGGGACTTCAAGTCACAACTCGTCCATTCGAAGCGGCTGAGTCGATAAGTGCCGGCTCATCGGGGCCCCCGGCAGAGTTGCTGATCCGGGGTCTCGTCCGTGTGTGGCCGATTGATGTGCGCGATCCTCAATTCAAGTACGTGCGATGGTGCAGCGATTTCGAAGTTATCGATTTGACCGCTCAGCGCGTGGTCGGAGCCTTGTCGAAGGGAGGAAAGGAAGGTCATCTCACAGAGCGGGAGGCGACGGCAAAGGTGATTCGCGTGATGCAGCAAGATATGTCGACGGATGTAGCGAAGGCGATCGCGGCACACGTGTACGGAGAGACAGAACTGCCGGCTCAGGCGATTCCGCCTGCCGGGTGCCCTCGAGAGGGGCAACCGTCCAAGCCGGCCGCAGCAACACACTAAGCGATAAGAGAGGGAGGGTTTTTTCGATGGGAACTGGACGAGCAAGTCGCGCCCCGCGCAGTCGTGGGCGGGGGTTGACGGTGACGCAAGAACGGGTACCAAGTCGGCTGGCAAAACGCCGATTGGGTGAACGGCTGCGGGAAGACACGGCGTCGTTCAATAAGGGTAATCTCGCAGAGAAGCTGCGCAAAGAGGGCTACGAAGAGTCACCATTGGATGAACTCCAAGATCGCCTCTCGAAAATGCCAGGACCGATGGCGGCGGTGATTTTAAAGGGGAGGGTGTGAGCGCATGCCGTACTACTATTTCGACTCGACGGCCTTAGTGAAACGTTACAGCATGGAACGTGGAACGCGTATCGTGAATAAGCTCATGGTCAAGCGAGGGAAAGTCGCCATCCTCCCGACCTGGACGGTCACGGATTTCTATTCGGTGCTTTCGAATCGAGCCCAATCGGGGGAAATCACGCGGGACGATTGTTATTCGGTTATCTATAAATTCGAAATCGAATCGCAGCAGGGATTGTACCAATTTCTGACACCGACGATGCAGACGTATCTGGCAACCAAAGAACTGGCGCTGGAGTATCCATTTCTATGTTCGCCGCAAGTGCTGCATTTAGCACTCGCATTGGAATTGAAGCCATTACGATTGACCGTGGTCAGTTCGGATTCCCAGTTGTTGACGGCCAGTCGCTCGGCCGGGCTGCATATCATTAATCCGGAAGAGGACTGAGCGGGCAAATGCAGAGTGTTGAGAGCCGAGTACTGGATGCTGAGAAGTGCAAGGTGATGGCTGCCAACTGAACGCCCGCGAGCTGCGCTCTCACGGGCACTGGTAATCGGATATCATCGAGTCAATCACGATGATCCAATCCTCAGCGGTGGCGCGCAGGTGTGCGGCCCGCTCGGCCGGAGGCCCTGTTAGGTTTCCATTCTGTTCCAACAGTGAGGTCGCTTGTTGCACGTTGCTTTTTGCGAGTGCCAGGCTGCCGCACACTCCCGAGGAGGCCGGCAGTTGACCGCCGGCCCGACGGAACAGTGCCATCGCCCGGTACGCATGTTCTTGTGAGCGGAAGAGCGTTTCAGCCCCTTGAAAGATGCGAGCCGAAGAGGCCGCGTCTTTGTGTTTCATCGCTAATTGCTTGGCCATCAACGCGGCACGACCCATGCTCATGGCGGCACCTTCCGGATCGTCGTTCGCCATCAAATCCTCTGCCTTAGCCTTGAGCCGGTCCATTTCAGCTTCGTCACCGACGACCTGACTCCAGCCGACCGTTCCTGTGTGCCAGACAAAGACTCCCGCCAGGATGACAAGGGCTCGACCTCGTTTTGTTGCGACAAACGAACGAATCGCCATGGGGATAGATCGGCTTACTGGAGATATTCCCACGTGTCGATTTGCTTGATGCTCCAGTTGACGGCTTCCTTCAGTTTTACGAGCTTGGGATCGGCGTCGTTCTCACGGACGTGGTAGAGCGACTTCTGCAATGCCAACAACGGTTCATGGGCCCGCCGGTCCGGCAGTTTCCCTAATGCCCAGACGACCTCGGTCTTCAGCGCGATATCATCCGTTTTCAGCGTCTCAAGCAACGGATCGACGATGGTGAAATCTCCGTGCAATGCACCGAGCACTCCCAGGGCTTTGGCTGCCGACGGACGCAGCTCGGGTCGGCCGTTCTTCATGGTTTGGATCAACGTGGGGATGGTGTCCTTCTGGCCGATGTTGCCCAACGCAAGAGCAGAAGCCTTCGCAATCTCGATGTCGCTCCCATTGAGTCCAGTCAGGAGTCGAGGCACGGCTTTCGTCGAAAACAGATAGCCGAACAAGCCGATCAGCTTGACCTTACGTGCCGGCGGAGTCGCAGGGTCATCGTACAACTTGAAGAGTCGGTCCTCCTGCCCCCATTCAGCGGTGAGCAGAGCCGGAAAATCATAGTCCTCCAACCGTTCCCTCAGTTTGCTCATGGCATAGGCGGTCGGATCACCGGCCTTGGCCGCATCGGCCGCTTGCTGCGCGTCGACGAAGTCCGTTCTCACCTCTTTGCGCCAGCCCATTTTCTTCCCATCTAAGAAATAGGACAGCTGGCAGGCGGGTCCTTTCCACACGCGTGCCGGCGAATCGGGCTGGTCTGCATCACTGCCCATATTCGTGGTTCCTTCCCAGGTTTTGCGCTGTTCGCATTTCACCTTGAAGGCGACATCGTGAGCCAGAGCCGGATCGGTCACCATCGAGTAGCCAAGCTCTTTCATCCGTTTGATCACCACATCATTGAGTGCGCTGGGATCGATTGCCCCCTTGTCTGAAAGCGCGATCACCTCCACCAGTACCCGATCGGCCTTTTCGAGCCTGGCTTTCTGTTCGGTGGTGAAGGATTCTTGTCGGGCCCAACTGGTTGTGGCCAGCAGTACTGCGAACACAACAGTCCCCACAGGTACTTGCTTCATGAGTGCCTCCACGTGCCGAATATAATGAGTCCACAAGTACAATAATCCTCGTCATCACTGTACAGAAGAGACGGCGACTAGGGCAAGTTGCAAGTTGAAGGAGAGGAGAGGCCGACAGTATAATCGCGCCCATGCTTGAGGACGTCCGAATCGCCTTTATTGGGGCGGGGAATATGGCTGAAGCGATGATCGCTGGCCTCTTGCACGCGAGGCTGGTGCGTCCCGCCCAACTCATTGCCTCCGATATCGCTTCTCGCCGTCTCGATTGGCTCAAACGCACGTACGGGGTAGAGACGGCCGGATCGAATCGAGAGGCGGTTGCCGGTGCAGAGGTCATCGTTCTCGCCGTGGAGCCGCAGATTCTCGACGAGGTGTTGGGAGACATTGCTCCTGGTATTGACTCCAGTGTCTTGATCGTATCTGTTGCGGCTGGATATCCGATTGCGCGAATTGCCAGCCATTTGAACAGATCCGGACGCATTGTCCGTGCCATGCCGAATACACCGTCAATTATCCGTGAAGGTGTGACAGCCTTGACTCCTGGAACCGGCCTATCGGAGAACGATCTGGCGATGGTACGGGCTATGTTTGAAGTCATCGGGACTGTCGTGGTCGTCGCTGAGCGGTCAATGGATGTTGTCACCGGACTGAGCGGGAGCGGGCCTGCGTATGTCTACATCATGATCGAAGCCTTAGCCGACGGCGGAGTCAAGATGGGGCTTCCAAGGGAGACCGCACAACTGCTCGCCGCACAAACGGTGGCGGGAGCAGCACGATTGGTGCTGGAGTCTCATGAACACCTGGGAGTTCTGAAGGATCGTGTGGCGTCGCCGGGAGGCACGACGATTGCGGGCCTTTATGAATTGGAACGGCGGTGTTTCCGTGCGACGGTGATGTCCGCGGTGGAGGCGGCAAGCCGGCGCTCAGCCGAGCTGGGTATGGTATCGTAAGAAAGGAGTCATGAGGTGCAATATTGGGTCAAAGTGGTATTTGTCGACAATCAGGAATTGATGGTCAAAGATGCCATTCGCCATACGATTAGCGATGACATGGAAGTGCTCGAAGTCGATACGCCCAAAGAGGTGTTTATTATTCCGATGAAGCAGCTCAAATATTTAAGCTGCGATGCGACCGTGTTTGCCGGTAAAAAGCCGAGCTAGACGCATCGAGGCGCATTCTGGTGCTACGTACTCACCTTCAACCCCACGATGCCCAGGACAATCAGCATCAAGGAGACGAGTCGGGGTAATGCCGTCGACTCGGCAAACAACACGATGCCTAAGATTGCCGTGCCCGCCGCGCCGATACCGGTCCACACAGCATAGCCGGTTCCCACAGGAATGGTCTTCAGTGCCTGCGCGAGAAAGTAGAAACTCGCGATCATGGCCATGATGGTGCCGGTGCTCGGCCACACTCGTGTGAACCCTTCCGTATATTTCAGCCCGATCGCCCATGCGATCTCAAATGCACCGGCAATGACGAGATACAACCAGTTCATTCTGTGTTCCCTCCTTCACGTGTGAGACACGGAAACCCTCTCGATGCAGCTCATTCAGCGGGGCCATAGTCGCTGACCCGGTGAAGAATTCCAGGTTTGTGAGCGGTGGTCTGCTGTTGCGGCACGACAGAATTGTCGGATTCGCCTTCCGCCTCGGATCGCCGATCGGGTTGCGCTACACACATTTCAGTTGATCGACGCTCCATCCATCGATAGAGAACCGGCAATACAATCAACGTCAACAAGGTGGAGCTCACCAGTCCGCCGATCACGACGATTGCCAACGGACGTTGAACCTCAGACCCGATTCCCTGCGCGAAGGCGAGCGGAACCAATCCCAACAGCGCCACCAACGCCGTCATAAGAACCGGGCGAAGCCTGAGCAGCGCCCCCGACATGACCGCTTCATCCAGGGTGTGTCCATCTTCCCGAAGCTTGTTCATACAGGACACCAACACAATACCGTTTAGCACGGCGACGCCAAAGAGATTGATGAAGCCAACGGATGCCGGTACGCTGAGGTATTCTCCCGTCAGCCAGAGCGCCACGACGCCTCCGATCATCGCAAAGGGGAGATTGAGGATGATGAGAGTTGCCTGACGGAGCGAACCGAATGATGAATAGAGAAGGAGAAAGATTAGCACGATGGTAATCGGCACGATCACCCGCAGGCGTGCCATGGCACGCTCCATATTCTCAAACGAGCCTCCCCACGCGATCGTGTAGCCGGTTGGAAGCTGGACATGCGCGGAAAGGTTCTGTTGGGCCTCGGCGACCAAACTGCCGATGTCGCGCCCCATGGTGTTGAATCCGATCGATACATAGCGGTGGAGCCGCTCGCGGCTGATTCGCCCCGGTCCCTCTTCGAGTTTCACCGTGCCGAGATCAGCCAGGGGAATCAGGGCGCCAGCCGCGTCGGTGAGCAGAATATTGCTGATCGTCTCGATGCTGTTTCGATACTGCTCAGGGAAACGCACGATCAGATCGAATCGCTGCTGTCCCTCGTAAACCCGTGTTGCGGCGCGTCCTCCGATCGCGGTTGTAATCACCTCACGCACATCGGCCACATTAATGCCGTGCCGAGCGATCTTGCTTCGATCGATATCGATGGTGAGATAGGGTTGGCCGTAGAGCTGCTCCACCTTGATGTCTCGTACGCCCCGCACGGTACCCAGGATGCCGGCGATCTCGTCGGCCTTGTGTCGTAACACCTCCAGATCATCGCCAAACAGCTTGACGGTGGCTTCCGTTCGCACGCCTGAAATCAATTCGTCGACCCGTTGTTGAATCGGTTGGCTGATCAAGAACGTGGCACCGGGGACATGCATCAATCGTTCGCGGAATCGCTGCATCAACTCCGGCATCGTGCGCGCTGTCGTCCATTGTTCGAGCGGGCGAAGACGCACCACAGGATCGCTTTCATTCGGCTCCTGCGGATCGTTACCCAGCTCGGTGCGTCCAATCTTTGAGACGACCATCTCCACTTCGGGAAATTCCATCAGTGTCCGCTGCATGTCTTTTTCGATTTCAATCGAGGCTTGAAGCGACACGCTCGGGAGCCGGATCGTCTGAGGGGCGACTGACCCCTCGTTCAGGATCGGAATGAATTCGCTCCCCAGAAATGGAAAGAGTGCCAGGCTGCACGCGAGCAATCCGACGGCGGCGGTGATCACGATGGTCCCCTTCATCAGAGCCATCCGGAGTAGGGGAGTGTAGAGGCGCTTGGTCCACCGAACCACCCACGGATCTTCCTCGCTTCCCCGCTTCAACATCAGAGAACAGAGTACCGGTGACAATGTGAGAGACAGGATGAGCGACACCAGCAATGCAATCATGATGGTATAGGCGAGTGGCTTGAACATCTTGCCTTCCATCCCGTGCAGCGTCAGCACCGGCAGAAAGACAATGATGATGATCAAGATGCCGAACACGACCGGCCGTCCCACTTCTTTTGCGGCCGAGGTAATCAGTTCTCCCTTTAAGATGGCACCCGCATGATGGGACGAGAGGCGGCGGTAGACGTTTTCGACCACAACAACGGAGCCGTCCACAATCATGCCGATAGCGATGGCCAAGCCTCCTAACGACATGAGATTGGCCGTCAAGCCCACATAGGACATCACGATGAAGGTCGCCAAGGGAGCCAGGATGAGGGTGCTGACGACGATTAGCGCGCTTCGGACGTTGCCCAGGAACAAAAACAATACGACAACGACCAACACGACCCCTTCGGCAAGGGATTTGTATACGGTATTCAACGCTGCGGTGATTAACTCGATCCGGTCATAGAATGGGACAATGCGCAGGCCGTTCGGCAACAGGTTCCCGCTATGAATGTCCTGGATGCGTGCCTTAATGCCTTCGACAACGTCGCGGGCATTGCCTCCCCGCAGCATCAGGACGATTCCGCTCACGACTTCCCGCTCCCCATTCAATACGGTGGCGCCGTGTCTGACCGCATGATCAATTTGGACCTGTGCGACATCCCCCACGAATACCGGCGTTCCGCCGACTTCCTTCACGACGATTCGTTCGATGTCATAGAGTGATCGGACCAATCCGACTCCACGGACGATGTACTTTTCTGCGTGTTTCTCCAGGATGTTGCCGCCAGCGTTGGCATTATTGTTCGCTACCGCTTCGAAGACATCGTGGAGGGTGAGGTTGTATTTACGCAGCAGGACCGGTTCGACCAAGACTTGGTATTGCTTGACGTACCCTCCCATGGAATTCACGTCAATGACCTCCGGCGTACTTTTCAGCAACGGCCGGATGATCCAGTCCTGAATCGTGCGCTGATCGATCAACGCCCGGTTATAGGTCTCGGCGTCCATGCTCGGACCAGAGGGTCCTTCTAGGTAGTACTGGAAGACTTCTCCAAGCCCCGTGCTATTGGGGATCAACATCGGCTCCGCGCCAGGGGGCAACAACTCCTTGACTTCGATCAACCGTTCGAGCACCAATTGGCGAGCCAGATTAATGTCCATACCATCGTCGAAGACAATCGTCACCAGCGAGAGGCCGACCTTGGTCAAGGATCGGAGTTCCGTCAGGGATGGGACTCCCGTCAATTGCAGTTCGATCGGGTACGTCACCAGCCGTTCGACCTCTGCGGGTGAGAGGCCCGGCGCCTTGGTCACCACTTGTACGAGCACGCTGGTGACGTCGGGGAAGGCATCGATGGGAATGGTCTGAAACGCGTAGATTCCGCCAGCCCCAAGCATGATCGCGATGATCACGATGAGCATGCGTTGGCGGAGGGAGGCGTCGAGCAGACGGGAGACCATCAGACCTGTTTCTTCAATAGCTCTGACTTCAACACGAAGGCGCCATGTGTTACAACCCGGTCGCCTTCGCTCAAGCCGCCGAGAATGGTCGTGAAAGTTCCGTTGGACTCGCCGACCTGAACTTCGCGGACCTCATAGGCCTCCGCATCCCGCTGAATGAAGACGAAGGTCCGGTCTTGATCCCGCTGCAAGGCGGATTCCGGCACCGCCAGGCGGTCCGGCTGCGGTTCGGAAGAGAGACGGATGGTCGCGAACATTTCCGGTTTGAGCCGTCCGTCGGCATTGGATAGCTCGAGCCGAAGTTGCATTGTGCGAGTGGCGGGATCCAGCATGTCGCCGACGTAAGTGATCGTGCCCTTGAAGAGTTCTTTGGGATAGGCGGTGACCCTCACTTCCGCCTGCCTGCCTCCGGATGCATGGACGGAGTGTACGAAGGGGATGTCTTTTTCCGGAACGTTGGCCTGTACCCACACTTCCGACAGATCGGCAACGACAAAGAGTTTGTCCGTCGTCTCGACGACTTCCCCCCTCGTCAGGTTTCGTCCGATGATCCGACCGGCGAAGGGCGCGACGATCGGGACGTGAGAACGAATTTCCCTGGTGCGGTCGAGGCGACGAAATTCGTCGTCGTCCATCCCGAGCAGCCTCAACCGATCCCGCGCCTCATGCGCTTCCGCCTGCATGCTAAGCAGCTCTGCCCGCCGGCGTTCCGCTTCCGCCTCGCCGATGACCTTTTCCTGTAACAGAAACTTTGCCCGTGCATACGCCTGCTCAGCGACATGGAGCCTGGCCTTGGCCTTCAAATATCCGGATTGGGCGAGCCCCAATTCACTACTGTAGAGGATGGCGAGCAGGGCGTTCGCTTCGACTTGTTGGCCCAGATCGACATAGACGTCCACCACGCGCCCCCGGACCAACGTCGTGATGTCTGCCATGGCGCGCTGATTCGGTTGCACGATAGCCGGGAATTCGCGGTACGTTCTGAACTCGCTCCGAACCACCGGCTGAACCGCAATCCCAATGCGAGACGATTCTTGTGCGGGAAGACGAACGATTCCGGCGACGGCTGCTGCAGGCGGCGGCTGCGCAGTCACTGCGTCCGGTGGAGCTCCATCGCAACCTAATCCCGTTACCGATCCTCCGAGGAGCAAGACGAGGGTGACGACCGAACCCCGCGGGGGCTGTATTCTCATGTCCATTTCTCCCGGCGAATGCACCGGTGTGACACAGGCCATAATGGGATCACAGTGGACCGCCAACGGCTCGTTCAAGACGGGCTAGGGACACCGATAGCTCATATCGCGCCTGCGCGTAGTCCATTTGAATCTGCCGCTGCACACGTTGGGCGTCGAAGACGTCCAGGAGGCTGGATGCCCCCTGCTGAAAGCTAAATTGAGCGAGCCTCAGAGCTTCCTGAGCTTGTTTCAACAACCCTTTATCGAACACCTCAATCAGCTCGGCAGTGGTTCGGGCGTCCTGATAATACTGGTGCACCGTCCGTACCAGCTCGTTGCGGGCCCGCAGTAGTTCCGCTTCCTCACGTCGCTTGCTGCCGAGCGCCGAGGCGATTTCTCCCTGGCGCCGGTACCAAAGAGGTGTCGGAATGGAGAGTCCTCCTTGGAACGCCTCTCGGCCGATCTCACGCCAATAACTGCCGTTGACCGTCACGCTCGGAACCCGGGATTGGCGCTCGAATTCGACTTTCCACTCGGACTGCCCAACCGATTGCAGAAGGCGTTGAAGGGTCGGATGCTGGTTCAACATGCGGCTCATCAAGGAATCGATCTGAATCTCTTTCGGCATGCCTGCGAACTCGCCCTCGACCGAGTACGAGAGGCCGAGCTTACCGCCCGTAAAGGTATCCAGAACGACGCGGTTGATCCGGACAGAGTTGTCAGCCCGCACCAGCAGTTGACGGGCCTTCAAGACCTCCACTTCAGCCTTGATGGCCTCGAATTGAGGAGCTTCTCCCGATTTTACTCGCGCTTTGACGATTCTACCCACTCCTTCGACGATCTCGAGATTTTGTCGCGCCAGGTTGGCACCCTGTTGAGCCAGCAAGAGATCGTAGAAGGCCATCTTGAGTTGGGCGATTAGGTTCAGACGGACTTCCGCGAACCCGGCGTTTGCCGTCGCAACACCTGCATCGGCCGCTCGCTGGCGGGCCGCCCGCATCGCCGGCCATTCCACGGGTTGACCAATGGTCATGTTGTATTCGGTGATCGATTGACGGGTGAGCTGGTTCTGAATGTCTGCTCTCCCGGCATCGCGGATCTCGCCGTAGCCCGCATTCCCAGTGATCGAGGGATTGGGGTAGGCTCCCGCCGCCGTTTGGTGACCACGCTGCTGATCGATCGTCCCTTGTGCGCCTGCTATCACCGGATTATGTTCAAGAGTCAACCGGACGATTTCTTCCAGTGTGTAGAGAGCCCGACTTTCCTCGGCGGCATGAGTCGATGAACAGACCGTGATCATGGTGAGCCCTGCGGTAAGGGAGGTCACTGCCAGGACCTTCTTCGAGACTGTCCTGTACTTGGCGACAGAAGGCTGATGTGAGGGCACTGACGAACAGCACGACTCTTTAGTTGTGGTGCTCATGGTAAATGTCCTTTTACCTTCCTAGATCACAAAGATGCTGCTGCCCATCAGCGAGGGAATATCAGGTCGGCGCCTTGAGCCGACCTGATGACGTGCTCTCCCGGTTCTACTTACGCACGGTCGGTGGGGTAGAGACCTGCACCCTCGCTGTGGGGGTCATGTTCCCGCGTGGATTTTCAGGATTCAGCCAGACGTTGTACTGGATGGTCCCGGGCTGAGAAAAACACAAACTTACATACTCCCGGGGCGGAATCGTCGCGGTATCCTCCATCGTACCGAAGCGGGTAAATCCTTTCTCGCATGACACGAGATCCAGGCGATGATGGCTCAGGAGGCTCACCTTGACAGGATCAGGCCTCAGATTCTGCCAACGAACTTCGTCTCCCACGTAGACATATAAATCCTGTGGACTGACCTGTTCGCGAATCTGGATGAAGTGCGTGCGGATCGATGGACTGACCGCGGAAGTGTTCGCGCAACCGGAAATGCACGCAAGGCATATCAACCCGATCGTGAGGCTGCCGCGGCGTTTTCGTACATTGTGTTGCTTATTCATTGTGTTCTCCTGGCCCTTTCATTGACCGGCATGAATTTATGAAGTTACTCAGGTATAAAGCGCAGAGTTACGTTTCCCGTTCCGCGTTTCCGCGTCGGCCGTCTTTCTGCATTATGACAGCTGGTATGTCAGGCGCTTCTGGAAGAATTCCTTAGGAACCCCTGACAAAACACCCGTGGGGATGAAACAAATCTTCGTTCGACTGACACGGAACTCTCGCAATTGCGCAGAGACGAGACGACATATCAATCACCGTCGTCGACAATACGCGCGCATCGTTCCTTAGATCCTACGGCCGAGCCAAGCGGAGCGGTCGTCCTGGTCCGACTTCTCCGCGAGCAGGCCTCATCCCCTTCAATGCCATTGATCCTAAGGCACCGTGTGCTTGAACGTCTCTATTTGTCAGTATGAGAGGATCAATCACATTTCCACAATTCATACAGAGCCACCCATCATATTCCCACGTATGATCACCGATGAAGTGCATGGCGACGCTGAGCCCACCGCAGCGGTTACACGTCATGGAGCCTCCTCTAGATGCTCGTCGACCACGGGTGTCACCACGGGGTTCCGGTGGTGTTCAGTTGCATCCTCCGACAATTCAGGAAGACCACGGAGCAGGCGACCGTGTTCGAGTGGGTCGGCTGCTAGGTGTGAAAGTCAGAACGAAACCGTCGCAGTGTCGATCAGAAACCAGGCCAGCGATTTCCCCCAGCGTGGTGCAGAACGGGTGTCCGGGAGGTGAACACCCGCGTGCAGAAGGGGGCAGCTTCCGCCGCATCACTGGACGAACACTGACCTGGAGTTCCTGGTCGTTCTTACGCAGTCGAATCATAGGCCATCGTGTTTGCCGTCAAAGACAAAGAGGCATTTCGCTCGAAACAATTCTGTGTCCAATGGTTTGACGAGATATTCCCGGGCTCCCAGCCTGACGGCCTGACGCAGCCGGTCGATCAGAGCAGAATGGGACATGGCGATTACTGGCATGGAAGGATAGCGATCCCGTAGCTCCTGCAACACAGCCATACCGCCGAGCGTGGGCATATCCAATTCCAATAGGATCCCGGCAAACGGTACATGCGGGGCTTCACGCGCAAGCCGGGCCAGGCCCGAGATGCCACTGTCTTCCCCTGTCGCGTGGAATCCCATCGCGCGGAGTCGATCGCAGAGAGCCAGACGGAAATCATCGTCATGGTCGATAACAAGAATACGGCGCTGCATAAACGGCTCCTCAGCAGGTCGGGGTGTGAACTTCATGGATGTTTGTTCTCGATCCAGTGACGCCGGCCTCATGAATCTGCTCCCTCGCCCGTTCCCACTCCTATGATGTGCCGTGGGGTCCACTTCTCATCTGGATAGGGCAATTGGCTACTCTCTGTGTGAAGTGATTGAAGACCGCCTGACTTCCATCCCATGGAACAGCAAGGATCTTCCTTGGTGCGATCTTCCAATCCGTTTGCGATGCGCGCACAAACCTTCCTACCTTGCCTTATGCAACGATGAACTTCCCAGCCGTCCGTTCGAACGAAAATGCATCATCGTGTCAGTCAAGAAATGTTCACGGAGGCGAGAGGCGCGTCGACGATGCTGCCTTCTGTCCCTGACGGTACTGATGGTCAGTAACATAATGGCAGCGATTACGATGAGAGCCGCCGGATCTTCGAGAAAGAGGAAAAGATCTGCAAACGGCATGGTGCCCTCCTTGCGTCAGAGAATCAGTCATGAGAAAAGGAGAAGGCGATGCCTGTAACCTTACTCAGTGTTTGTTCCAGCTTGCCGATATCGGACGCGAGATTCCGTCTGACGATCTTCGATGACGATCATGATCTGCCGGGGCGTTCTGCACGGATAGTCTGGCATTCCAAACGCCCGGAGACGAAATGATCCTTGTGTTGTTCGAACCGTTTTCTGAGTCCCTAGTTGGGATAAGAGGTCGCCATCCCACGGTGTACTGTCCTGTTCCCTGACATAGGCTCCCAACTTGACGATCTCAATGCGAAGGTCATTCTTCGGCAACGTGGTCGCGTGATGCTCGTGACACTTGTCCATCAGTTGACGGGCTTGTTCGTTGGCGTACTTCAATTGCATGGAATGTCCAAAGACGACAATGCCCGGTTCAAGCCGGGAGCCGGGTGGCACGTATTCCTGAACGACGCGGCTGTCCATGCGCTTTTCTATGCGGTGATCTGATCGCTGGCGGTCGAGTCTGCACTCCGTTGGTCCGGCTGCCCATATGTCAGCAGTTGACGGTAGAATGTCTCGCATGTCTCGCAATAGACATCGACGACTCGCAAGCATGACAGCGCAAGTTGATAATGACTCAGGAAACCGGTCAACTCCTCCCATTCGCCGGGGCCGTCCTGACCTCTGTAAAACCGCCGCACTCGCCGACACAACAAACAGTGATCCACTGGCTGATCTTCCAACACATTAGTCGCGATCGCCTGCACCGATGACATCCTATGCCACTCCTTTTTCATTCGGCATCCATGCGTCATGTCTCACGAAAGCATGGCCCGCATACCCTTCGAGTGGTTGGGTTTGAAGGTCTCGAATGACCGCCCTGAGTCGTCCTCGCAAGTTGCGCCGCCCGACTTTGGAAAGAAACGCCGAGGCCCCTGCAGAAAACGCCGCCGCGACGTATTCTTGCTCCTTACGATTGGTCAGGAAAATAATCTTGATGTCGGGCATGAGCGTTTTTACTTGTCGGACGGCTTCCAGACCGTCCATGATGGGCATATCGATATCGGAGATAATAATCTGCGGTTCTAGTTTCAACGCTTCCGTCACCAGGGCCTTTCCATCGCTCACTGTCCCAACGACACAGAAATCATCTGAGAGCAAAGCGCTCAGGTGGTGAAGGAGCGGTGGGTGTTCATCGGCAAGCAGCACACGCACTTTTTTCATGCCAATCCTCCTTGACACAGCGCACGAACAGCCAACGGGTGTCGCCCAGGTATCTTTTACATGTGTACTGAATTGCAAATGGGAGCAGAACTAGGGATATGCCTAGGAAGAGCGAGAAAGACTACCGGGTAGGGGAGCACGGGGCGAGGTGCTGTTCGGCGGACACGCTGTTACTCAGCCGAGATAAGTCCGTGGGTCAATGCATATTTCGTTAGTTCGGCGGTGGTGTGAAGGTCGAGTTGTTCCATGAGCTGTGATTTGTGGAATTCGACTGTTTTTGGGGAGATATCAAGGATGCCGGCAATCTCCTTGACCGTCCGGCCCTCGGCAACTAGCTGTAAGACCTCTCGCTGACGTACGGTGAGCGTGTCACGCTGGATCACAGGGGCTCGTCCGCTCGCAAGAGCGGAGTGGACCAGGTCCTTGGCGATCAGGGATGTCACATAATAGTTCCCGTTCATCACAGTGTGAATCGCCTGAACAAGCTCGGAGCCGGCCGACCGCTTGAGGAGATAGCCTGAGGCTCCGGACTTAAAGGCTTCGCTGATATAGGCCTGATCTGCATGCATCGTGACAAAGATCAGTTTGGCCTGTGGGGCGATCTTGCGGAGTCGCCGGGCCGCATCGATGCCGTTGAGCTGCGGCATTGAGATATCCAGCGTAATGACATCCGGTTGGCACCGTTCCGCAGCTTCGAGCAGCGCTCGTCCGTCCTCCACCGCACCGACGATCTCGCAATGGTCCTCCAGCAGTTTACGAAATCCGTCTAGGACCAGTGTGTGATCATCGGCGAGCAGCACGCGCGGTTTGCTCATGGATTGTCCTCGACTTGTGGCACGCGGACACACACATGCGTCCCTTTGCCAGGCGTGGAGGCGATGTCCAATGATCCGCTCACCAATGCGATCCGCTCCTTCATGCTCAGCAACCCCAACCCGCTCCGCACGAGATCGGGATCGAACCCGACGCCGTCGTCGGTGATCACGATCGTAAGCATGTCCTGTTTGCGACTGAGTTCAACGGTCATCGTCGATGCCCGCGCGTGCCGGGCGATATTTCTCAAACTCTCCTGTGCGATCCGATACAAACATGTGGCGACGTCCTGTGGCAATGCTTTTGAGACGCCCCGGTTCACAAATTGCCCGTTCATTCCGGTCCGAGTGGTGAAGTCGTCCACTAACCGTTGGAGTGCAATGGGAAGGCCGAGATCGTCTAGGATGGAAGGGTGTAATTGGTAGGCCAGACGCCGAACATCCTCGGAAAGTTCCGCCACCCGGTCTTGCAGGGATCGGACGACACGACCACGCTCTTGCGGCGTCATCGGCAGCGGTCGATCCAAGGATTCCAGCTCGACGGCGAGGAGGGCTAATCGTTGATTAATGTCGTCGTGAAGGTCGCGCGAGATACGCCGGCGTTCCTCCTCCTGCACGCGGAGCAACTCGGCAGCCAACGATCGTAATTCATGGCGACTCGCGTCCAACATTCGTTCGGTGTGCATCCGTTCAGAAACCTCCGCCACCAGCGCCTGGTTGACCGATGCCAAATCCTTGGTACGGTCCTGCACACGCTGTTCCAGTTCTTCGTTTATCCGCGTGAGTTGTTCCTCATGTCTGCGGCGTTGCTGGAAGAACAACACCGGTGTCCATATGATCACCAAACTGAACAGCCGGTTGCTGAGGGTCACCCAGAGAGGGATATTGAACGTATCAGGACTCAAAAACAAACCAACGATCGTGAGGATGCTGCACACGCTCGCCACGGCGAGAGGAAACGTTGTCCCCGTCGAGAGAAAGGAAATCAGGAGAGGGACCAGGTACAGGACTTGGTTCGTCAGACCACGTGGCGTGAGGATATCAAACACAAAGATACCGACCGTCAACGCGGCGACGACACCGGTGATTAGCCCCTGTCTTGCCTGGATATGCGTCACGTGAACTCCCGATCGAATTATCCTCCCTCGCAGGGAGACGGTTCAAGCGGACGGAAATCGCTAGTACATGAGTGTGACGCGGACGATGATGAAGTCTGACGTGCCGGAGGCGGCGTACGTCGAATTGGCGCCTTTGAGATCTGTATGCTCCCACATGCCCTGCAACCGAAATTCTCGGCTTGCGTACCAATTGAAGCCGATGCTGTACCCTTTTGCGGATTGGGCATACAGCGTGGCGTCGCCGAATTGAAGCCCGAATGTCGAGGGGTCGAGGCGTTGTTCAGAGTAGCGGGCAGCAATTGGGAACGCCCCCAATTTCCATTCCTGAATGAACTCCATGTGCCGTCAAACGGATGCCGAGGTGTTAGTCGGTTGAACGCTGGCTCGTCATCGGTCAGAGCGACTTCGCCCTGCACCATCCAAGCTTGATGCTGCAACGTCTCCGATCTGCCGGTGGCGTGATTGATTTTGGGTTCCCACGAATGGATGAATGTCGACATGACCCCGAGACGGCCCCAGAACCACGACATCTGCGGTAGGATTTTCGTCTCGGCGCCGTTGCCGGTTACCGAGTTGTTGTATTGAAAAATAATCCGATCAAACCCCATCGTCTGCATAGGCTGCTGGCATGCCGATTGGCTGCAATTCCCATAGAGGGCGGCGACGCCGACATCTAACTTTCGGAGGACCTGTGGCCCCATACGGACGAAAGGGGTATACATGAGTCGAGCAAATCCCAACTTGTTGCTATCGGCTGAAGCCAGCGGGTCACTTTTATTTCCTATGGCTCCATTGTTACTGTTGAATACTCCCAGGTCGTAGCGGACTGATTGCTGGATGATCCGGCCGGTCAGTTGAACACCAAAATCACGACGAAGCGCGAAGTTTTGAACCAGAGAACGCTCGGCAAACACCAAATCGAATTCGCCCTGCTGGTTTTCAATGTTCATGACCGGTTTGAAAACACCGACGCGCACTCGTGCCCACTCCGCGGCCTCAATATCAATGAACGCATTAAACAGCTGGAAGCTACTTGCGAGATCGGGCATGATTTGACCTCGGATAAACTGTTTCCTCATGCGCTGGACGTGGTCGACCACGTCAAACAATGGGGGAGGGCGGTGATCCTGTCGGACGGCGACGTGGTCTTTCAACCGCGAAAGATCGAACGTTCAGGGCTGTTTGCCGCCGTCGATGGCAACGTATTGATCTACATTCATAAAGAGCAGGAACTGGATGATGTCGAGCGACGATATCCGGCCGACCACTATGTGCTGGTAGACGACAAATTACGAATTCTGACTGCAGTGAAGAAAGGGTGGGACACCCGCGTGACCACCGTGTTCCCGCGTCAAGGTCACTATGCGAGAGATCCTCAGGCGGTGACCAGCTATCCCGCTCCGGACCTTGCCGTCGAGCAGATCGGTGATTTGCTCAAATACGATCTTCACGCGTTGCTTGCACTCGCGCCATCCAAATAACCCAACGGAAGGCAGGATCGGGGTCCTCTCTGTCTCTCTCAGTCGGTACAAACGGGCGCTTCCGCATGGAGAGAGAACACAACGGGACAATCTGTGGCACTAGAATACACTAGCCTTACAAGTTTGACGAGGAGTGAGGTTTCCGAGACGAGAGGCTCGCAGAATGAGCACACGATGCACGAACGGTCAAACCTTTTGCCGCGAGTCCGACTTGACAAGGGGAAGACGCTGTTTAGTGCGTTGTTTGGCTTTTCACGATCGCTTCCGCCTTGAGCCAATCCTCCACATCATGACCGTCTTCTCGGCCACGCTGCTGATACAGCTCGTAGGCGGTCGCTTCGACACGGTGCAAGATATCCTCGTTCGACCCGTTGAGGTTGTCCCTATCGTCGAGCCCTCCGCGCTCCATTAGCTTCTGGATGCGACTTCGTTTCTTCATCGACATACTCCTTTCTTGTTCTATTGGTTTCACGAAGATTTCGGACAAAATGCCCGGCGATCTCCGTGACGACCGCCAGTGTAGGACTAGGCTGCTCCGACACCGGCGGGATTGGCTCCAGCGACTATCGCTTAACGAAAAGCTGTCCTCCGATTGTCTCTGTCTGAACAGGATCATACATCCGATAGGCGGTTTGCTCGGTTCCTCCCAGCGAATCAAGGTCCGTGACGGTAAGTTTAATGGTTTTGGTCTCTCCGGGCTTCAAGATCTCTTTCACTTTTAGTTTATCGACCGCGAATCCATGTTTTTCCTTCGTGTCGTTCGTCACAATCAGCTCAAGGGGTTTGAGTTTCACTTTTTCATCGATCACGATGGTCGATGGTAGGATGAAGTCGATCTTGCCGCTGGACAAAATTGCGACATGAAATTCCCTCGGTTCTCCGCCCAACATCTCACCTCCATAGGACAGGGCTCCTAAGCCTATGAACGTCGTGAGCATCGTGAAAATGACGAGCATCGTGTTCCGTCGCATGATGACCCTCCTTGTTTGAGTTAATAGATATCCAGTAATCGTCGATTTGAGAGCGCAGAAATTTCCAAGCTTCCTGACCGAAGACATTTTATAGATACTTGCTCCTATCGAATGGTTCATGCTTAGTGCATCATCCCATGCGGCGCTTGCCGTTGCCGGAACCGTGAGAACTAGGCACGGGCTGTGAGCAGCGTTCGCGTCGTTATGGTCGGTCCTCCTTTTTGTGTGAGAGACCACGCGCTTACTACGCCGGCGTTCACTGAAGTCCGTGTTCGATCAATCGTGCTTCCACCTCCAAATGCTTGTTCTCTAAGTTTTGTCGTTGTTGGCGAAGTTCCTCCAGCGCTTTCACGTACCGTAGTTGGTGCTGTCGCCACTGTTCCAGCAACTGCTTCTTCACTTCCGGCTGGCCGGATGCTTGCTGGAGGCTGTCGCGTGCCAAGACGAGATGGTCGCGCTGTAATACCCATTGTTGTTGGTGTAGCTGCCATCCGGACAGATCTAGAGCTTGCAATTCCCGCAGCGCGGGGTCCGTTCCCGCCGACGCCTGCTGCACATCATTCATGCGTTTCGACAGCGCGTTGATGTTGCCGTTCAATTGGGTGATGCCTTTGCTTAAAAGGCCGATGACTGGATCGCCAGGGGTGACATGATCGCGCTCCCCATGGCTTGTGCCGACACAGGCAGCGACACCCATCACCAGCGCTCCGACAAGGACCCACTGCCTTTGTATCTTCATATGTCCTCCTTCAAGAAACACTCCGACAATCTCGATTCCGTTGGGATGCGAGCTCTACTTTCCGTTCAGGTATCGAATCGCTGTGCCCGACAATAATTCTGTCCGTCCAGTCTGGTCGGCAGCTCCTTGCACAAAGCTCCAGGGATCGTAGTAGAAGGGATTCCACCACCCCCAGCCGCTTGCATATGGGCTAAAGCTGTTCGCGGCGGGTCCCAAGGTGGATTCGTAGAGAGGACTCGGTCCCATCATTGATTCCACGACATCGTCTCTTCCCAACACCACCGCATCGGCTCCCATCGATTCCGCACGAGCCAGAATCTTGTCGCGCATCCGGTCCTCATCCGCGGTCTGACTCGTCGCAATAATCCGCGCGAGGTTGATGTGCGGGGAAACGGGCTCGGTCTCCAGCCATTGCGCCTGGTTGTGATTTGGACGCGGAGGATACGACTCAGGGGTCAATGGTTCAACACGCACTGACACGCACCCGAGCAGTATGACGCAGAGACCGACGAGCGGTCCGTAGCCTGCGGCACAGGTGCCCCAGGATCGGATTGAGTAGGAAAAACGACGTGTGACGAAGCTGGTATGGATCAGATCCACAACGAGAGGCGGCCGCACATCCATGGTAATCACATTCCACGGAGCGATTCTTCAAAATCCTTTCCAGTCCTTACAACCCCAAACATCACGACGACTGAATGCAAATCTTTCCGTGTCCCGTGGCTCGTCCAACATGCGTTGCAAAACTGTTCTGCAGGGACTGTCTGCGATGACTCGAAGTCCGGCATCGCATGAGGCGATGCCACCATTCAGAATTCTGTGTTTCGCTCCATGCCCACCCGACCAAGTGTGTCCGGTGAATCCTTGATGAGAACGCTTACTTTCTGTGACCATGCATCGTGTGAGACCTTACGATCGCTATCCGGGCTTTTCTGTATAACGGATGGCTGTTCCCATGAGCATTCTGACGGTCTCGTCGTACGGAACTGCGACGCTGCCGGAATACATTCCACCCCAAGGGCCCCATCCTCCAAAGGGACCGCCATACCCCCCGCCATAGCCCCAAGGACCTCCATAGTATGGGCTGTTGTAGCCCCAGGGATCATAGACCGGTTCATATGCCACTTGATGCGTCGTTTGAGTTTGCGGCTTCGCAAACACGACGGCATCGGCTCCAAGAGTTGCCGCCCGACTCAAGATCTTTCGCTGCAAGCTGCTGAAGCTAAGCGAGCTATCGCCAATCCGTAGTTCCGCGATGTCCCGGTGAGGCCGCGTAGGGTTCTGTTCCAGCACGGCGACCTCGTCCGCAGAGCTCTTGGGAGGAAATGTGTCGCTGGTCAACAGGATGGTGTCCACCCTCGTGCATGCGGAGACCATAAGGTAGAGGCCAAGTATCGACAGGATCGAGAAGGATCGCTTCATGCCCGGCTGTCTCCAACTCCCATACATAGGAGCATGACCGGCTCCTCACGATGTTCCAATCTCATGCGGACGACTACATTGACAGCTTGTTGAATGCGTCCAGCGCCGCCACCTTGTAACACTCCGCCAACGTCGGGTAATTAAAGACGGTTCTCAGGAAATAGTTCAGCCCGCCGCCGAGGTCGAGCACAGCCTGCCCGATGTGAATGAGTTCAGTCGCACCGGTCCCGATCGCGTGAACACCGAGCAGTAGCCGGTCTTCTCGATGAAAAAGGAGTTTTACCAAGCCGCTGTCGTCTCCGAGGATTTGGCCTCTAGCGATCTCTCGATACCGGGCCATGCCGGTTTCGTAGGGAACATGCTGTTCCGTCAGTTCATGTTCAGGCGGCCCTACCATGGATATCTCTGGGATTGCGTAGATGCCGACTGGTAAGTGCTCGGGGAGGGGTTCCACCTCGACGCCGAATGCATAACAGGCGACATGCCGACCCTGTGAGGCAGAGGTGGAGGCGAGGCTGGGATAGCCGATGACATCACCTGCGGCAAAAATATGAGGGATCTCGGTCCGAAACTGAGCATCCACTGTCAGCCGCCCACGTTTATCAGCTGTCAAACCAGCTGCCGTGAGGTTGAGTCGATCAGTTGCGCCGACTCTCCCGACCGAATAGAGCACGGATTCCGATACGATGCGCTTGCCGGACTCCAGGGTAATCACGGCCCGACGTGGCTGATCCTCGGTTAATTCCAGCCGTTCGACTGCCTCGCCCAGTCTGAAGGTAACGTTGCGATTGCGCATCTGATGCATCAATTCCTCAACAATCTCAGAATCCAGAAATTCCAAGAGCCGCGTGCGCTTGTCGATCAACGTCACATTGATCTTCAGGGCGGCCAGCATCGATGCGTATTCGATGCCGATGATGCCGCCGCCGATCACGACCATCCTTCGGGGAAGTTTCTTGAGGTTCACCATGTCGTCACTTGTGAGGATGACTTCCCCATCGACAGCCACACCATCGGGTCTTGCGGGGCCGGTTCCGACAGCGATCAAGATGTTGGCTGCGGTCACGACCTTCGATTCATGGTCGCCGGTCACGGTGACGGTATGGGCATCTTTGAACGAGGCCTCCCCTTGAATCAACGAAACATCGTTCCGGCGGAGTTGGTCTGCCACAACCTCGACCTCGCGCTTCGTCACATCTTGGACACGCGTCAACAGCTGAGATGCCGTGGGTCGCTTTTCGAAGTGATTTCCGAGAAGTTGTTCAAGATGATTGGCTGCGCACATAAAGGACAAGACCGCTTCGCGAAAGGTCTTGCTGGGAATCGTTCCTGTCTCGACACAGACCCCTCCAAGAATGCGGCGCCGTTCGATGACACAGACACGCTTTCTCAGCTTTGCGGCTTGAATTGCCGCCCGTTGACCTGCCGGCCCGCTCCCGATGCATAATAAATCGAAGTCATAAGCTGGCGTCATCAATCCACCGCCTTTCATACCGTCCACCGTGCGAGACCTATGACGAAACTACGCGAGGGCGCTTCCTACCTGTACCTGATCTCCAATCTGGACTTCAGAGTCGGACTAGATTTGAGTTTTTGAACGACACCGTTGGTCACTGTAGCCACTTCGGTTGTCGATCGAGCATCATTACTACTTGGTCAGATGGGTCGCCTGTAATGCGATCGAGACCCAGTTGGGCTTGTTCTCGGTAATACGCATATCGAGAATCTGCGAAGTTGGCGACCACGAAACTAAACATCTCTCCCGCAAATCTTGAATGACCTGCGTTCTGAGCGGCCTGCGCAGCCAGCAGGGTGCAAGCTGCGGCCATGGCTTTCGGGTCTACCGCAACACGAGAAGGAGGATCGGCCAGTGTCTGTTCGATCGAATCCGGCAGGAGCCGAGCTGCACGCGACGTGCGATCCATGAGACGGACCGTG